>Ga0163144_10022482_pt1 | contig 12493 bp, 11 predicted proteins | sample OliLak19BULKMAT1_FD_123175 | JGI IMG/M metagenome (GOLD analysis project Ga0163144, IMG submission 123175) | Freshwater microbial mat bacterial communities from Lake Vanda, McMurdo Dry Valleys, Antarctica - Oligotrophic Lake LV.19.BULKMAT1 | ecosystem: Environmental > Aquatic > Freshwater >... | reverse complement strand
GTCGCAAGCTCTGCTCGCGTTATTGCTCGCGCAGTTGGTGGGCGCGCAGGAGCAGCGCCAGCAGGTGCAGCTGTTTCGCCTGCGCTGGCTCGAGGCTGCGGGCATGCTGGTGCTGTGGCACGTGGCGCTATGGGCGATCATGCATGCGGTGCAGGCAAGCGCGCCGAGTTTGCGCCATTTGCTGCAAGCGGGCCTGGCCAATGCGTTATGGTATCCGTTGTTTTATTGGTTGGCGACGCGGGCATTTGCCGCGCTGCCCGATGCGAAATAGGGGGCAAGGATGCGACCCCAGGAGTTACAAAAAATGCTCACCCGCCGCGCCGTTATTTTTGGCGGGGTGCAGGCAGCGGCGGGGTTTGCGCTGCTGTCGCGCCTGTATTATTTGCAGTTTGTGCATGGCGAGGAGTTTAAGCTGCAAGCCGAGGGCAACCGCGCCAAAATGCAGCTGATTATTCCCCCGCGCGGCATTATCAGCGATCGTTACGGCACCGCGCTTGCCATGAACCATGTGAACTACCGACTGGTGATAGAGCCGGATGTCAAAGCCAAAGCGCGCGAGACATTAAAACGGCTGATTGTGCTAATGGGCTTGAGCGAAAAAGAAGTGAAAACGCTGAGCGACGCCATCAACCGCCGCAAAGTGGGCATTCCCATTTTGGTGCGCGAGCATTTGAGTTGGGATGAGGTGGCGCGCATTCAATACAACCTGCCCGAATTATCCGTTGCTACGATCGATGAGGGCCAGTGGCGGCACTACCCGTTTGCCGATCATTCGAGCCATTTGCTGGGCTATGTGGGCAAAGTTTCGCCCACCGAAGTGAAAGCAAAAACTGACCAGCCGCTGATGAAAGTGCCCGATATGAAAATCGGCAAAAACGGCATCGAATTATTGTACGAGGAAAAACTGCAAGGCAAAGCGGGTGCCAAGCAAATGGAGGTGAATGCGGCGGGCTCTCCCATCCGCGAACTCGACCGCAAACCACCCACGGCGGGCGACCCCTTACCACTGACGATTGATAACCGCCTGCAGGAATATTGTGTCGAGCGTTTGGGCGAAGAATCGGGCGCCGTGGTGGTGATGAACGTGCATACGGGCGAAGTGCTAGCACTGGTTTCCGTGCCCGCGTTTGATCCCAACGAGTTCAGTAAAGGCATTAGGAATAACTACTACGAATCGCTTAAGGCCAACAAAAAAGTGCCGCTGATGAACAAGGCGATTTCGGGTCAATACCCGCCCGGTTCCACCTTTAAAATGGTGACAGGACTGGCGGGGCTAAAATCGGGTAAATTTAATGCCAATACGCGCATTTATTGCAATGGCGGGTTTTATTTGGGCAACCACCCGTTTGGCTGTTGGAAGCGAGAGGGCCACGGCTCGATGAACATGCAGCAGGCGATTGAGCAATCCTGTGATGTGTATTTTTACACCGTCGCCCGCGATATTGGCATCGAGGCGCTGGCGGCAATGTCGCGCGAGTTTGGCTTGGGCGAAAAATCGGGCCTGGGCTTAAGTGGCGAACGCGCGGGCATTGTGCCCAGCCCCGCCTGGAAACTAAAAGCAGGGCGCGGCGGCTGGAACCCGGGGGAAACCATCAACAGCGCCATCGGCCAGGGCGATACGCTGACCACGCCGTTGCAGCTTGCAGTAATGACCGCGCGTATGGTGAATGGCGGTAAAAAAGTGCTGCCGCGTTTGCTGCTGCACGAGGACGATAAATTAATGGGCGAAGTGGATATTGCTCCCGAATTTTTAGCCCTCATGCGCAATGGCATGCACGATGTGGTGAACGGTACCCACGGCACCGCGCGCGGCAGCAAAATTGAGCAAGAAGACTACATGTTCGGCGGTAAAACCGGCACCTCGCAAGTGCGCAAATTACTTATCCCCGGGCAAGACCAAAGCAAAATCCCGTGGGAGTTTCGTCACCATGCGTGGTTTGTGGGCTATGCACCGGTGGGTGACCCTAACATCTGTTGTTCGGTGATTGTTGAACATGGCGGTGGCGGGGCATCGGCCGCAGCACCTGTCGCGCGCGATGTGTTGTTGAAGGCGCAGGAATTACGTGCCAACCCGCCCTTAAATTTTTCCGAAAAAATGGGGGCATGATGAAAAATTCAGCAACCATGAAACGCTTCGTCAAACGGTTTCGCGGCATGCATCGCGGGGTGTTGCTGCTCACGTTGCTGCTCAGCGCGTTTGGCTTGGTAATGCAATACTCGGCCGCGGGGGGTGATTTTTCGGTATTCGCGCGCCCGCAGGCGATTCGCTTGGGACTTGGGTTGGTGCTCATGCTGGTGCTGGCGGTCCTGCCACCGGCCGCATTATTTCGCTCGGCCTATGTGATTTACGGCCTGTGCGTGGGGCTGCTGGTGCTGGTGGAGTTGGTGGGTTTCATGGGGCTTGGTGCGCAGCGCTGGGTGGGGGTGGGGGCGTTTAGTTTGCAGCCCTCGGAGTTGATGAAAATCGGCATTATCCTCGCCCTCGCGCGGTACTTTCAGCATTTTAAGCCCGATCACACCAATCATTTCATCGCGCTGATTATTCCAGCGATTCTAACGCTCATCCCCGTTGCGCTCATTCTCGCCCAACCCAACCTTGGCACGGCAACCATTGTTTCCGTCATCGCGTTTTGCATCTGCTTTATGGCGGGCATTCGCGGGTGGTTTTTTGCGGGCGCTCTTGGTGCGGTCGTGGCAGCGGTGCCAGTGGCCTACCATTTCCTGCATGATTACCAAAAACAGCGGGTTAAAACTTTTTTGAACCCGGATACGGATCCTCTCGGGGCGGGCTACAACATCATTCAATCCAAAATCGCAATTGGTTCGGGCGGTTTTACGGGCAAGGGCTTGCTCCATGGTTCGCAAGGCCAACTCGACTTTTTGCCCGAAAAACAAACGGATTTCATTTTCACCATGATGGGCGAGGAGCTGGGCTTCATGGGTGCCGTTGCCCTCATGGTCATGTATGTGTTGCTCATTGGTTTTGCCATGCGCCTAGCCGCCCGTGCCCGCAGCACCTTTGGACGATTGCTCGCGGCGGGGGTGGCCAGCCTGCTGTTTATCCATATTTTTATCAACATGGCGATGGTGATGGGCATGATTCCCGTGGTGGGTGTGCCATTACCGTTTTTGTCCTATGGCGGCTCGTTTTTGCTCACCACCCTCATGGCCTGTGGTATCGTGCAGCATGTCTACATCAGCCGCGAACAAACTGCCCCCACGCGTGGCATTTCGTAATTTATTAATGGAAAATTAACTAAAATACGCGTAGAATACTTTTTACAGCCACCCTGAGGCACGCCATGAACCCATTTTGTATATTCTCACGCCTATGCCGCCACAAAGAAGGTGCGACGGCGGTCGAGTTCGCTGTTGTCGCAGGTGCATTCTTCATGCTGCTCTTTGGTATCATCGAATACGGTATGATCATGCTGACCAAAGTAGCCATCGAAAGTGCGGTAACGCAAGTCACGCGAAGCGCGAGTATTGGTACGGTAGTAGCTGGGTGTTCGGATCGCGTGTGCAGTGTAAAAAAGTTGGTGCAGGATAAAACATTGGGTCTCGTTAACAATGAATCCGTCATTGTAACCGCAACCGTAGTCTCGAATCCAACAACCGTAACACCGCCCGTTCCAGATATCTGCTTGGATAGTCCGGCCACTCCTTATCCGGCATCATGTGCGGGTGTCTATATCGATAATAATAGCACCCCAGGTTATCAACAATCCGGCGGCATTAACGGTGCATCCATCGGATTAGCGGGCGAGTTGGTCGAAATCCGCGTCACCTATCTCTGGCGCGTTCTCTTTCCCATGTTCGAAATTTTCCAAAGTTACGCGGGCGCCGGTGGTCAGAGAGGACTTTTGGTCATCACGTCTTCCTCCGTCATTAAAAACGAACCCTTCTAACCCATGAGTGCGCGATGTTAGTTTTACTACTCAAACGTTTCTTAATCCATCGCGGTGGCGTTGCCCTCATCGAGTTTGCTCTGGTGTTTCCCGTGTTTTTTCTATTGCTGTTTGGCGGCATCGAAATCAATCGGCTTATTTTAATTCAGCAAAAACTGGAAAAAGCAGGCTACGTAGTGGCCGATATTGTGACACAATATAACCCAGCAACCCTCACGGCCGCTAGTGGTGAAATCAGCATCGATGAATTGAACATCAACGTTTTTCCTCAATTAGCCCGCATGATGGAAAATTACAGCGACCCCAATAGGCAGTCAACTATACTTACATCGCTACATATCAGACCCCCTACAGGCACTCGCATCGTTACCATCGACTGGCAAATCGCAGGTGGTGGCGGGTTATCAGGAACCTGCGATGGATTGGTGCCCAACACCTGCGCAGTCAGCATTGTCAATGGACTCGCTCCTTCTGCTATCACACCTGCCGTGCGCAACACGGTAGCTACGTTCCCAACTGCCGAGGGCGCCAATGCTCTAGCTCTCATCAAAGCGCTGCCGGAAGGGGATGGCGCGGATTATACTGTCGTGGTCAATGAAGTATTTTACTTCTATCAGCCACTCCTTGGATCTTTGGTGGAGGATGTTGGCTTAGCAGGTGGCAATGGTTTTGCAGGATACAAATTTTATCTCAAACCAAAAATCTACGTTAAGCGCACATACTTCGTTCCGCGTATCGAAACCAAATTGTTTGATCTACCCCCTACATTCCCAGTTCCATGAGGATTGCTATGCACCAGTTCCTAAAACGCTTTTTAGCCGATCGCTCGGGCAATATCCTGATCATCACGGGAATAGGCTTTCTGTTTCTCGTCGGTATTGGTGGCGCGGGGTATGATTTAGGCAAACAGCAACTCGTAAAGCAACGTATTCAGCAAGCTAGCGATGCGGCGGCGGTTTCAGCAGCCGGCATGAGTGGCGCTAGCGTAGCTGACCGCACCCTCATGGCACAAAAGATTTATGACCTCAATTTTCCTAGTACCTATCTTGGTGTCGCCCGTCCGGCACCTGTGATTACGGTTACCGCTACCGATGTTCGGGTAAGTGGATCTACGAATGTTTCTACAGCGTTCGTTAGCAACTTTAATAACGGTGCTGGGCCAGTCACTCTTGCTAGCGCCGGATCAAGCAAAGTGCTGATCAAAAATAATAAAATAGATTTTGATTTGGTAGTAGTAGTAGATGAATCTGGGTCGACCGCGGCGGGGTGTGCTTCCTGCGTTGGCAGCCGAATGGATACGGAAAAATTAGCCATCACTTCTGTGCTTGACATCATATTTCCTGCGGGGCCAGTAAATCCAGATGTGCGGTTTGGCTTGATCGGTTACACGCAGCATGTTTCCAATAAGTGGGGGCTTACTTCCATTAAAGCCAGCGCCCAAAACGCCGTTACTTTTTTACAATCACGTAATGCCAATTTTGATCATTATGGCCTAGAGGCAGGATATAATATGATTACTGGCAATACTACCGTGGGCACGCCCAATGGCACAATACCTGATTTTATGGTAAATGCCGCGTATGATAATACCCCTCCAGCAGAATATTTTAACCCTGCGGTTTTTCCATTTCGCAGTTGTTTTAGAAGTGTGAGCTTCACTTATGGCATCCCCACTGCGGGTGACCCTTGTTCGACATATCTGATACCAACAGCTGTAAAAAATACTGAGGTTCCGCCACCAGTCACCGCGCGAAGTGATGGAATGCCGGTTAGTCTTGTAAAAAATGTCATATTTATTACAGATGGCTTTATTATGGTAGAGCCGGATGGCTGTAATTATGGACCCCAATTTATGTTAGAGCCGCGCACCGCAGGAGCAGTGTGCCCTAATTATCCCAAATTTCTTACCGAATGTGATAATCTTAAGGCTGCGGGTGTAAATCTGTTTGTTATTAGTTTTGCTTCACAAACAGCGGGTGATGAGAACACTCTGAAATCGTGTGCATCTATTGATCCTAGCAATGGTAATCCACGCTATTATTTTGCGCCGTCAGGAACAGCCTTAAATACCATTTTACAAAGTATTGCCGCCCTGATTACCAAAGTTCGGATTATCGAGTAAGTGCTTTGTCTGTTAAAGGTACCTTCTACAATATTCTACTAAACCTGCGCGCCACTAACCTGCGCGTGCTCACGCTGGGCTATCGCCGCACTCCCTGCATCAATCGTCGTCATCGGCGCATCTGCATTATCCGGCAGTGCGCTTAGTTGCAGGGTGGAGCCTTTGGGCAGCACACTGTTTTTGGTGCTGGGTTTTTGCTTTTCGTCCGAGGTGAAATGCGGGGTGGGGAAGCGCTCGGCCACTTGGGCGAGGGTGCCGCCCGCCGCTAGCATACCATGCATTTCCTTTACGGCGGGGATGCCAAAGCGGTTGGCGATTTCAATCGTCGCCATGGTTTTGTCAGGCTGGTTCACATCAATCAAATCATGGCCCAATAGGTAGATAAATTTGGGCAGTGCAAAATCCGCCTGCTGAATGGCGTGGCCAGTGGTGGGGTCAATTTTCGAACTGTGCTTATAGGCGTAGGTGAGGTTCATCAGCTGCGTCATACGCTCGAAAATCGGTTGGCTTTGCGCCCAGCGCGCGCCCTCGCCGGTGCCGCTCTCCAGCACGTTGGTGAACATTTTTTGTGGGTTAAACGCCTCGTTGTAATGCTGGTATATATCAAAAATCTCGCCCACATTAATCGCCTGCCCCAAGCCGTTACGCGGGTTGATTTTGTTGTTGATGAAGGTGATGAGGTCCTCGAACATGGTGGTTTTGCGCTTCCATGTTTCACCGAAGGCTTGTCCGGCTTTCGCACCCACCATAACATCCACCCAGTGCATACTACGCAAGGTGGCAACCGGGAAAAATAATAAGTCGGTACCGATACGTTTTAGTGAGCGTTTCCAGAAATTATTCATCGTTTTTTGGACAATTCGATTATCGCTTTGCGAGAGATCCTGGCGTTTAATGTCGGCAGGAGATTTTCCTGTTTCGAGCGCAACCGCTTCTGAGAAAATATTTTTAATGTCGTTATACACGGTGCGGCTATAGCTGGCGCTTAAAGCTAAGCTGCCAAGGCCCATAGCAACGCCATACGACAGCGCACCCAGCTGTTCGGCTTTCGTATGTTTAGTTTTTTCATCCAGATGGCTAATTTTGATGAGTTTTTGAAACCCATTCACTGCCTTAGATAAACCACTTGCCAGCCAATTGCCTGTATACGCTTTGGTTTCAAACCCAGCATTGATTATCCCCCGCGGCACATACCGCGCAGGCAGGGCCAACAACAAATACCGCACATATTCCGAAGTGGGTGCAAGGGTCGATTGTGTTTGTGTGTGCATGGGTGTTTCGGTGCTGGCGGCGAACACATTCGGCGCGCGCGCAGGCGCGTCCGTTTTTGCGGGCTCGTTTGGTATGACAGCTGTTTGACCTATTTCCACACTCCCATTCTACGCGGTTTGAGGCCAATCAACACGTAGCTTTTTGTGAAGTTTTTGTGACAGTCGCATGGCAAGGGACGCCGGGCTGCGCTGAGAGCATGGCCCTAGGAAAGAAAGAAAAACAATAGCTTATACGATTTTGAACTGGCCATCAGCAGTAGGGTTGCGACCAACAGCAGGTAGCCCATGCGCCACAGATGCTGATGGGTGAGGCGGGCTTTGCCGCTTCCCACCCACGGCTCCGCCCCGCGCGGGCTTGGGCCGCCCAAGGAAATACCGAGGGTTTTGGAGACCGCTACCCGCCAGTTGGGGGCAAGCATGCTGGCGATAGGCCGGCAATGTGGCACGACCAAAGCCGCCAGTGCAATGATGATCCGAGCAAGCACGCGCGGAATCGCATCCGCCACCCAAAACAGGTTGCGCGCCGCCCAGCCGAAGGCGAGGTGGTGGCCAAACGCGGCTTTAGCGGCAGCCAAAGTAAGGTACATCGCCATCGCCATCCACCCGCCGATCACATACCACCAGCACCCGCCCACAATGCCCACCGCGAACGCCTCCATACGCGTGGCAATGGTATAGCGAATTACAGCGTGTTCATCCGCGAACAGGAAGTTGATATCGGGCAATTGCAGGCCAAGGCGGCCGTTTTTTGCCTGCCGCCACAGGGCAAAAGTGGCGCTTGCGGCAAAGCAATAACCAAACCAGAGCAACATACTAAGGGTTACCGGAAGATAGGACCACGCCGCGTATTGAATGAACAACGCACCCACCATTATGGCGGGGATGAGGAGCATGACCACTGCCACGATGCCGCGATAGACCAACGTGGCAATACTACGATTTTCGCGATTAAGTTTGGCGCCAAGCCGCGCCACCACACCGCCGCCCGCGCGCACCAGCTTGGCAAACGGCCCGCGCTCGGCAAGAGGGCTTATAACTATGCCCAGCACAACCAACACCACCAAAAATTCGGAGCGCTGGATGAGTAGAGCGGGGTAGGTTTCAAGAGTAATCATGGCACAAGATTAAGGCGATGTGAACAGAATCGCAAATGGTTTGAACGTGCCCCTACTCGACAAATATCTCCACCCGCCGGTTCTTGGGTTCACCCACATCATCTGCTGTGGGTACGGCAGGGTCGCTCTCGCCATAGGCAAAATATTTGAGCATGCTGGGGGGCACGCCTGCGTTACGTAGCGCATCGACCACAAAACGGGCGCGGCGCTCGGAGAGATCCATATTATAATCCTCGCTGCCGAGGCGATCGGCATGGCCGTTGACGCTAATGGTGGCGCGAGCTTGGCCCTTCACTTCGCGCGTTAATTCCGCCAGTGCGCCTTGGGCAGAGTCGCCCAGCACATCGCTATCGAGTGGGAAATACAACACCCCGGATTTAGTTTTTTCGCCAATCGCTCTAGCGGGTTGACCCGTGGATGTGGCCAACGGTGCCGCAACTGTTTGCGGAATGGTCGTGGTGGGCACATCCGCCACCGTCGCAACGTGCGCCTCGCTCAGTTTTGCGAGGATGGCGGTAAAGTTTGTGCGCGCTTCTTCGGCGCCTGCAAGGTTGGTTTTTTGCTCCTCGAGCATCACCCAACGATCGTACGCCACCATCGCGGAGGCGGCCATTTCGGGCTGTGTGCTGCGGCTAGCGGCAAGGGCTGGCAATAATTTTTCACGCGCGGCGACAAGTTCATCGAACGTTTCGGCGCTCAAGGCCATTTGGCTTGGGTATTCGGGCAATACACCGCGCCCTTGGGCAGTGAGCAGACCTTTCTCGGCAAAGTAACGCGCGGCCACATTGTCTTGTGCCGCAGCGCGCTCTTCGGCATACTCGCGGTAGCCACCCGCAAGGGCGGTTTGGTAGGGTTCGCCCGTATCCACGGCGCTGCGTAATTGTTCGAGTGCTTTGCTCGCCTGATTATCGGCGCAAGCAGTGAGTGTGGCAAGCACCACGAAAGCAGCAAGGGTGGATTTTAGCATTGCATTCCCCATAGTTGGTGACGACTGTTCAATGCCTTAGCGCATGCGCGGGGGGGTTTCAACCCCGATTACGAACCTCATCCACCACCGTTTGTGCACAAAAAACCTTGCACCGCATTGCAGCATCGCCTATGAGGCGCTCGACTTATGTGAACTTTTGGAGAAGACCATGACCGCACAACGCACCTTTTCGATTTTAAAACCCGACGCGACCGAGCGCAACATAACCGGCGCCATCAACGCGATGTTCGAAAGCAATGGCTTTCGCATTGTCGCGCAAAAACGCGTGCAACTGAGCCGCCATCAGGCCGAGCAATTCTACCTCGTGCACAAAGAGCGCCCCTTTTACGGCGAGCTGGTGGACTACATGATTTCAGGTCCCGTTGTCGTGCAGGTGCTCGAGAAAGAAAACGCCGTCCAAGCCAACCGCGATTTGATGGGCGCAACGAACCCTGCGAACGCTGCTGAAGGTACCATCCGCAAAACCTTCGCCGAATCCATCGAGCGTAACTCGGTGCATGGTTCGGATTCCGTCGAAAACGCCGCAATTGAAATGGCGTATTTCTTTAGCGGGTGTGAATTGGTTGGTTAGTGATTTCACCTCTCCCTTGGGAGAGGTCTACGAGCCCTTCGCGAGTAGGGTGAGGGCTTGCTCGCCCCACCCAAGCCCTCACCCTAAATCATGAAGTATGATTCTAGAAAAAACCCCCTACAACCCCGCAGCAATCTCCCGATAGATCCGCGCTGCCACCGAATCCGCATAGCTTGCCACAAAGTTCTCGCCCTTATCCGCGCACACGCCCATTGTTGCATCCAGCGGCAATTGGCCCAATAACGGCGCATGGAATTTCTCGGCAAGCTTCAATCCGCCACCTTGTCCGAACAGGTGATGCGGTGCGCCTTGGGGGTCCATAAAGTAGCTCATATTTTCGACCACCCCGAGCAGCTTCACCTGTAGCTTATGGAACGCACTCGCGCATTTATCGGCGTCGATCACCGCCACCTCCTGCGGCGTGGTGACGAGCACCAACCCATCCAGCTTACAATTCTGCGCGAGGCTTAGCGTCACATCCCCCGTCCCCGGCGGCAAATCCACCAGTAAAAAATCCAGCGGGTGCGCCGCATCCCCCCAGCGCGTGAGGCGCAAAAACTGCACGAGTGCCTTGGTTATCATCGGCGCGCGCAGCACCGCTGCTTCATCCCCCGTAATCAGCGCCATCGACATGGCGCGGATGCCGTGGGCGGTGGGCGGCACCATGAACCCATCCGCAATTTCGGGTTTAAGGTAGGTTTCCAAACCGAGCATACGCGGAATGCTGGGCCCGTAAATATCCGCATCCAAAATCCCCACGCGCTTACCCGCCAGTGTCAGCGCGTGCGCCAAGTTGGTGGTGACGGTGGATTTGCCAACGCCCCCCTTGCCACTGGCCACCGCAACAATGCGCGCCACATGGGGCAGGGGTGTGTGGTTTATGTTCGCGGGACGTTGTAATTCGGGGGCTGGTTTCATGAATGCGTGTATAGCTTGAACTTGCCGCGCCATCCACCTATATGTGACGCAACAAAAACCGTACGCGAGGAATTTATGGCAGATCCGAACAACCCATGGGGCCGCAAACCCGGTAGCGGTGGCGGTAATTCGGGCGGCGGCAATAGCGGCGGTGGCAGGCCCCCGAGCGGCGGCCCCAACCCGTTCGAAAAAATCATCCGCGACAGCCAGGATAAACTGCGCGAAGCCATTCACAAAAACAACAGCCCCGAAGGTAACGGCTACAGCCCCATCGCCCTCGGCTTTGCCGCGCTTTGCATGCTGTGGCTCGCCACTGGCATTTACCGCGTGAACTCCGATGAATTAGGCGTGGTGCTGCGCTTTGGTGAATATAGCCGCACCACTTCCCCGGGCCTCAATTACCGCTTGCCGATGCCGATGGAACAGGTGATTATTCCCTCCGTCACCACGGTCAACACCGTCGAAATTGGCAACCGCGCCGGTGCCGCCAACAACCCAGGCATTCGCGTTGCGAAATATTCCTCCGCCAGCGATAGCGCGGAAAACTCCACGATGGAACAAACCGAAGGGCTCATGCTTACGGGCGATAGAAATATTGTCGATATCGATTTCACCGTGCAGTGGAAAATTGATGCGGGTTCCCCCGAAAAATTCCTCTTCAACATGCGCAACCCAGAGGGCAACGTGAAGACCGTCGCCGAATCGGCCATGCGCGAAGTGATTGGCCGCAACAAGCTGGATGATGTGCTCACCGGCGCGCAAAGCCAAATCGCCGAGGATGCGCGTAACCTCATGCAGCAAATGTTCGACGAATACGATGCAGGGATCGAAATTCTGGCCGTCAACCTCAGCCGTCCGGATGTGCCGCAGCCCGTGATTGGCGAATTTCAGGATGTCAAACGCGCCGAGCAGGATAAGCAAACCGCCGAATCCGTGGCTGAAGGGTACCGCAACGAAATCATCCCGCGCGCGAAGGGTGACGCCGCCAAAATGGTACAAGATGCCGAGGCCTATAAATCGAAAGTGATTGCGGATGCGACCGGTAACGCCTCGCGCTTCAAGCAAATTTATGCCGAGTATGCGCAAGCCAAAGAAGTCACCAAGCGCCGCATGTATTTAGAGACCATGGAAGAAGTCTTCAAAGGCATGCCCAAAATTGTGATGGAAAAAGGCGGCCAAGTTTCGGTGCTGCCACTGACCATGCCCATACCCAAATCAGCACAAGCGGAGGCAACTCCCGTCGAATCCACACCCACCACCCGCTAGGACCGCGCCATGCAAGCAAGCCTTTTCAAACTCGGCCTCTCCCTCTTTGTCATCGCCATCCTGATGGGCTCGAGCCTGTTTGTTGTGCCGCAAACCAAGCAATCGCTGGTGCTACAATTTGGTGAAATCAAGCGCGTGATTCAAACCCCGGGCCTGCATGTCAAAGTACCGTTCATTCAAAGCATTATTATGTTCGATAAACGCATTTTGGAATTTGAAACACGGCCCACCGAATTCATCACCAAAAACCGCGATACGGGCGTGGATGAGCGCGTGGTGATCGATGCGTTCGTGCGTTACCGCATCACCGATCCCGTTCAGTTTTATCAATCGG
>Ga0163144_10022480_pt1 | contig 12493 bp, 11 predicted proteins | sample OliLak19BULKMAT1_FD_123175 | JGI IMG/M metagenome (GOLD analysis project Ga0163144, IMG submission 123175) | Freshwater microbial mat bacterial communities from Lake Vanda, McMurdo Dry Valleys, Antarctica - Oligotrophic Lake LV.19.BULKMAT1 | ecosystem: Environmental > Aquatic > Freshwater >... | reverse complement strand
TCGGCCTGATGAAGGCGGTCGACAAGTTCGAGTACCGCCGCGGCTACAAGTTCTCGACCTATGCCACTTGGTGGATCCGGCAAGCCATCACCAGGAGCATCGCCGACCAGGCGCGCACGATCCGCATCCCCGTGCACATGATCGAGACCATCAACAAGATGAACCGGCTGTCGCGCCAGCACCTGCAGGAGTTCGGCTACGAGCCCGATGCGCCGACGCTGGCCGAGAAGATGGAGATCCCCGAGGACAAGATCCGCAAGATCATGAAGATCGCCAAGGAGCCGATCTCGATGGAGACGCCGATCGGCGACGACGACGACTCGCACCTGGGCGATTTCATCGAGGACACCAACAACGTGGCCCCGGTCGATGCGGCGATGCAGGCCGGCCTGCGCGATGTGGTGAAGGACATCCTCGACAGCCTGACGCCGCGCGAGGCCAAGGTGCTGCGCATGCGATTCGGCATCGAGATGAGCACCGACCACACGCTGGAAGAAGTGGGCAAGCAATTCGACGTCACTCGCGAGCGCATCCGCCAGATCGAGGCCAAGGCGATCCGCAAGTTGAAGCACCCGAGCCGCTCTGACAAACTCCGGACTTACCTGGACAATCTCTGATGGACAGCGGGCCCGGTGTGCGGGCCCCTCGAGGCTGCTTGGAAAAACCACCGCCCTGTCGATGACCCGCATCGCCGAACGCACCGTGTTGTTTGCCGACCTGCGCGGCAGCACTTCGCTGTACGAGCGGCTGGGAAATGCGGAGGCGACGTCGGTCGTCACGCACACGGTGGGCGAGTTGGCCAAGTGCGTGCAGACGTGCGGTGGGCAGGTGGTCAAGACCTTGGGCGACGGGCTGATGGCGGTCTTCGAGGCCTCTGCGCCAGCCGCCCAGGCGGCGGGCCAGATGCAGGATTCGCTCGAGCATCTCGTCGACCGAGGCAACGCGCACGGCGCTTCGGCCGGGCTGCGGGCATTGAAGCTGCAGGTGGCGTTGGCGCGTGGCGAGATCGTCGAGATGGGAGGCGACTGTTTCGGCGACGCAGTCAACGTCGCGGCGCGCCTGCTCGACCACGCCGGTGACAACGAGACCCTGGTCACCGACGAAGTGTTCGGAGGCCTCCCGCGCGAACAGCAACAGCGCTTCCGCAGCCTCGACTGGATGCACCTGCGCGGCCGGGCCGAGCCGGTGCACGTGCACCTGCTGGGCGGCAAGCGGGCGCCGAGCGACGTTGTCGTGACGGCCTTCGGCGCCGTCGCACCGGCCGCCGAACCCGATGGCATCCGCCTGGTCTGGCAGCGGCTGAACCGGGTGTATCCGAGCCTGCGCATGCCGGTCGTGCTGGGGCGCAGCCCGCAAAGCGCCTACTGCGTCGACGACTCACGCGTCTCGCGCCAGCATGCGCGGCTGCAATGGCAAGGGGGCGTGTTCTCTCTGGCCGACCTCAGCTACAACGGGACCTACGTGCGCTTCGGCGATTCCGACGAAGTGATGAGCCTGCGCCGCGGCACCTGCACCTTGCACGGCAGCGGCGTCATCGGGCTGGGCGGCTCACCGGCCGACCCGACGTCGGCGATCGTGCAGTTCGAGATCCTGCACCTCGCTGACACCCAGCCCTTCGACGTCGACCTGCACGATTCCTGAGCCTGTGTGTTCAGCACTGATGGGTGCCTTGCAAGCATCGTCGACAATCTGCGCCGATGCCCTTCCAGCCCGAACCCGCCCTGCCCCACGGCACTGCACCGCGCACTGCGATTTTGCTGGTCAACCTGGGCACGCCGGACGCACCGACGCCCGCAGCCTTGCGCCGTTATCTGCAGGAATTTCTGAGCGACCCGCGCGTGGTCGAGATCCCCCGCGCGCTGTGGTGGCTGATCCTGCACGGCATCATCCTGCGCCTGCGGCCCGCCAAGTCGGCTGCGAAGTACGCCAGCGTGTGGACGCCCGAGGGTTCGCCGCTGGCGGTCTGGACGGCCAAGCAGGCCAAGCTGCTGCAAGGCTATTTGGGGCAGCGCGGCCACTTGCCGCCCGGCCTGCTGGTGCGGCACGCCATGCGCTACGGTCAGCCATCGGTGGCCAGCGTGCTCGACGCGTTGAAGGCCGACAACGCCACGCGCATCCTGGTGTTGCCGCTATACCCGCAGTACGCGGCCGCCACGACGGCGAGCGTCGCCGATGCGGTGATGACCTGGATGCTGCGCCAGCGACGCCAGCCCGAGCTGCGCTTCGTCAACCGCTACCACGACGACCCGGGCTACATCGCGGCCCTGGTGCAGCGCGTTCGCCAGCATTGGCAGACCGAAGGCCGGGCCGAGCGGCTGGTACTGAGCTTCCATGGCGTGCCCGAGCGCTCGTTGCACGCCGGCGACCCGTACCACTGCGAATGCCATGTCACCGCGCGACTGCTCGGCGAACGCCTGGGACTCGCGAAAGGCGAACTGGTGGTCACGTTCCAGAGCCGCTTCGGCAAGGCGAAGTGGCTGACGCCTTACACCGAGCCGACGCTGGTCGAGATGGCTTCACAAGGCATCAAGCGGGTCGACGTGATGTGCCCCGGCTTCACCGCAGACTGCCTGGAGACGCTCGAAGAGATCGACCAGGAAGCACGTGCCGCGTACCTCACGGCGGGCGGCCAGAGCTTTCACTACATCCCGTGCCTGAACGACCAGCACGAATGGATCGCCGCGCTCAGCGCCGTGGCGCTGCGCCACTTGCAGGGCTGGCCGAGCGGGGAAGAAGGCGTCGCGGCATCAGAGCCGGCACTCGCGCTGCAGCGCCAGCGCGCGCTGCGGATGGGCGCTGCAGACTAGGCCCTTCGCTGCCGGCGCATCAGCTTGACCGCGCGCGGCAACACCAGCACGCCGACGACCACGATGCCGAGCGCCAGCGACATCGGGCGCTCGACGAAGACCGACCACTTGCCCTCGCCGATCGACATCGCATTGCGCAACTGCGCTTCGGCCAGCGGGCCGAGGATCATGCCCACCACGACCGGCGCGGTCGGGAAGTCGAAGCGGCGCATCAGCACACCGGCCAGGCCGATGGCATACAGCAGCACCAGGTCGAACGCTGACTGGCGCATGCCGTAGACACCCACCGTGGCGAAGATCAGGATACCGGCATACAGCGGCGCCTTCGGCAGCTTCAGCAACTTGACCCACAGGCCCACCAGCGGCAGGTTCAGGATCAGCAGCATCACGTTGCCGATGTACAGCGACGCGATCAACGCCCACACCAGCGCGGCATTCTTTTCGAACAGTTGCGGCCCGGGCTGGATGCCGTAGTTCTGGAACGCGCCGAGCAGGATCGCGGTGGTGTTGGAGGTCGGAATGCCGAGCGTCAGCAGCGGGATCAGCGTCGCGGTGATGGCCGCGTTGTTGGCCGCCTCGGGCCCGGCCACGCCTTCGATGGCGCCGGTGGTGCCGAACTCATCCTTGTGCCTGGACAGCTTCTTCTCGGTGGCGTAGCTCAGAAAGGTCGGGATCTCGCTGCCGCCGGCCGGGATGCAGCCGAACGGAAAACCGATGCCGGTGGCGCGCAGCCAGGCGGGCCATGAGCGCCGCCACTCGGTAGCGGTCATGTGCACCTTGCTGAGCCGGTTCTGAATCTCGACCACGCGGCCCTGGTAGAGCACGGCATATAGCGCTTCGGCCACTGCGAAGAGGCCGACGGCCACCAGCACCACCTCCAGGCCGTCCAAGAACTCAGGCACGCCCCCCGTGTAGCGGGCTTGGCCGGAGATCTGGTCCAGGCCCACCAGACCCATCGCCAGGCCGACGAAGAGCGACGTGAGCCCGCGCAGCATGCTCTTGCCCAGCACCGCGCTGATGGTGCAGAAGGCCAGCAGCATCAGCATGAAGTATTCGGGAGGGCCGAGCTTGACCGCATGCGTGGCGATCAGCGGTGCGAACAGCGTGACCAGCACCGTGGCGATGGTGCCGGCCACGAAGGAGCCGATCGCCGCGGTCGCCAGCGCCGCACCGGCACGACCGCTTTTGGCCATCTTGTTGCCTTCGAGCGCCGTCACCATCGAGCCCGCCTCGCCGGGTGTGTTCAGCAGGATCGAAGTGGTCGAGCCACCGTACATCGCGCCGTAATAGATGCCGGCGAAGAAGATCATCGAGGCCGTCGGTTCGACCTTGAGCGTGATCGGCAACAACATCGCCACCGCCGTCGCGGGCCCGATGCCAGGCAACACGCCGACCGCCGTGCCCAGCGTGCAGCCGACCAGCGCCCACAGCAGGTTGATCGGCGTGCCCGCGGTCTGGAAGCCCTGCCACAGCAGGCCGAGGATGTCGGTCATCACAGCCAGCCGGTGGACGTGAGCCCGGGCAGGTTGATGCCCAGCAGCTTGGTGAACATCCAGTACACCGGCGCCGCGATGGCCAGCCCGGTCACCGTCGACACGAGCGTGCCGCGCACGCCCGGCGCCGGCCGACCCTGCGAGACCTCGAAGCCGCGCGCCGCGAGGACGAAGCACAGGGCGCAGCTGAGCACGAAGCCGAGCCGCGTGATCAGCGCTGCGTTCGTGAGCAGCCCGGCCGAGACCCAGGCAAAGCCGCGCCAGTCGCCATGTGCCGAGCCTTCGGGAGCCTCGCGATCCTGAAAACCGCCGCGCGCCGCCTGCCAGACCAGCAGTGCACCGCAGGCGAGCAGCCCGACCGCCACCACCCACGGCAGGAAATTCGGCCCCACGCCGCCATAACCGGCTTCGGAGGGGATCGACACCGCCCCGACGGCCAACAGGCCACCGAGCGCCGCCATGCCCGCGCCGACGCCGAGTTCGGCGGCGCGCGGGTGCATCAGATCATTCCCGACTTGGCCATCACAGCGCGCAGGCTGGCGAACTCGTCGTCGACGAACTTGTCGAACTCGGCCCCCGTCAGCAGCGCCGGGGTCCAGTTGTTCTTCTCGAGCGACTCGGCCCAGGCCTTGCTCTTGGTGGCCTTGACCAGCATCTCGGTCAGCGCCTTGCGCTGCTCGGCGGTGATGCCGGGCGCGCCGTAGACGCCGCGCCAGTTTCCGATCACGACGTCGATGCCCTGCTCCTTCAGGGTCGGCACATCGACGCCCTTCAGGCGCTTGTCCGACGTCACCGCGAGCGCACGCATCTTGCCGGTGGTGATGTATTCGGCGAATTCGCTGTAGCCGCTGCCGCCGACCGTGACGTTGCCGCCCAGAATCGCGGCCGTGGCCTCGCCGCCGCCGCGGAAGGCGACGTAGTTGATCTTGGCCGGATCGACACCGACCGCCCGCGCGATCATCGCTGCGGCAATGTGCTCGGTGGAGCCGCGCGAGCCGCCGCCCCACTTGACGCTGCCGGGGTCCTTCTTCATCTGCTCGACCACGTCCTTCATGGTCTTCATCGGCGAAGCCGCCGGCAGCACGAAGACGTTGTACTCGCTGGTCAGGCGCGCCAGCGGCGTGGCCTGAGACAGGCTCACCGGCGGCTTGCCGGTGATCAGCCCGCCCAGCATCACAGCGCCCATCACCATCATCGCGTTCGGGTCCCCCTTGCTGCCGTTGATGAACTGCGCCAGACCGAGCGCGCCGGCCGCTCCGCCTTTGTTGTCGTAGGCGACACTGGCGGCCACGCCGGCGTCCTGCAGCGCCTTGCCCAGGGCGCGGCCCGTGCTGTCCCAGCCGCCGCCGGGGTTGGCCGGGATCATCATCTTCAGATTGGCGACAGCGGCGCGGGCTGCGCCGGGCAGTGCGCCAGCAGCCGCCAGCGCGGCGAGGGTCTTGAGAAATTCGTTGCGACGCATCGTGGGCTCCTTCGATCTAATCGACACTGGCCGCGATCATGCACGGTGGCGCGGGAAAACCCATCGCTGCACACCTAGGACAAATGCGGATGCCGGACTGCCGATAATGGCGGCCGATGACGATTTCGACCGACCGCGTTCGTCTGGACAAGTGGCTCTGGGTGGCGCGCTTCTTCAAGACGCGCTCGCTGGCCGCCGACGCGGTCGATCGGGGCCGTGTCGAGGTCAACGGTCAGGTTGCCAAGGCTTCGCGGGACCTGCGCCCCGGTGACCAACTGCTGTTGCGCACCGACGGCGGCGTGCGACGCGAGTTGACGGTGTTGGCACTCTCCCTGCAGCGCGGACCGGCGCCGGTGGCGCAGTCGTTATACCGAGAGAGTGCGCAGAGCGTCGCAGCGCGCGAAGAGGCGGCCCTGCAGCGCCGTCTGGCGCCCGACCCAGGCCTGTCGATCGAGCAGGGACGGCCCACCAAGCGTGACAGACGCACGATTGCGCGCACCCAGGTGGCATGGCAGCGCTGGAGTGCGTCGATCGACGACACGACCGACTGAATTTCGCGTCGAATCCCCTCTTGAAGCTGAGGGATTGATCCCCAAGTCGGCGCCAGGTTTGATTTTCATCGTCCCCGACAACATGAACCCCCAGGAAACCGATCCTTCGAACGGCGCTGCCGCGTCCGACCCCAACGACACGGCCGGCGGCGTGCTGCCGGAAACGCCGACGGAGCAGCAGCTGAGTGAACTGCAAGGCCGCTATACCGAGCTCAATGACGCCTTCCTGCGCGCCCGGGCAGAGGCCGAGAACACGCGCCGGCGGGCCGAGGAAGAAATGTCGAAGGCGCGCAAGTTCGCGATCGACTCGTTCGCCGAAAGCCTGTTGCCGGTAATGGACAGCTTGCAGGCGGCCATCGCGCAGCCAGACGCAGCCACCGCGCAGGTGCTGGAAGGTGTGCATGCCACGCTGCGGCAGCTGGGTGCCGCGCTCGAGCGCAACAAGGTGCTGGAGATTGCGCCGCCTGCCGGCACCCGATTCGATCCGCGCCACCACCAGGCGATCAGCGTGGTGCCGGCAGACCAGGAGGCCAACACGGTCGTCGCGGTGCTGCAGAAGGGCTACCTGATCAGCGACCGCGTGCTGCGGCCGGCGCTGGTGACCGTGGCGTCCGCCAAGACCGATTGACAGGCGCGCAAACCCGCCGGCCTTGAAAGCCGTCGACTTATCCACAACTCGAAGACAGTAGATTTTTCAGAGATCACAGGAGAACACCATGGGCAAGATCATCGGCATCGACCTCGGCACGACTAACTCGTGCGTCGCGGTGATGGAGGGCAACACGACCAAGGTCATCGAGAACAGCGAAGGTGCGCGCACCACGCCCTCGATCATTGCGTACCAGGACGACGGCGAGGTTCTCGTCGGCGCCTCGGCCAAGCGCCAGGCCGTCACCAACCCGCGCAACACGCTGTACGCGGTGAAGCGGCTGATCGGCCGCAAGTTTGCCGAAAAGGAAGTGCAGAAGGACATCGACCTGATGCCTTATACGATCGCGGCCGCCGACAACGGCGATGCCTGGGTCGAGGTGCGCGGCAAGAAGCTCGCGCCGCCTCAGGTGAGCGCCGAAGTGCTGCGCAAGATGAAGAAGACCGCCGAGGACTACCTGGGTGAAGAGGTCACCGAAGCGGTGATCACGGTGCCGGCCTACTTCAACGACTCGCAGCGCCAGGCCACCAAGGACGCCGGCCGCATCGCGGGCCTGGACGTCAAGCGCATCATCAATGAGCCGACCGCAGCGGCGCTGGCTTTCGGCCTGGACAAGCACGGCAAGGGCGACCGCAAGATCGCGGTGTTCGACCTCGGCGGCGGCACCTTCGACATCTCGATCATCGAGATCGCCGATGTCGACGGCGAGATGCAGTTCGAAGTGCTCTCGACCAACGGCGACACCTTCCTCGGCGGCGAAGACTTCGACCAGCGCATCATCGACTACATCGTCACCGAGTTCCGCAAGGACCAGGGTGTGGACCTGACCAAGGACGTGCTGGCCCTGCAGCGCCTGAAGGAAGCCGCCGAAAAGGCCAAGATCGAACTCTCGAACTCGACCCAGACCGACGTCAACCTGCCCTACATCACGGCCGACGCCTCGGGGCCTCGCCACCTCAACATCAAGCTGACGCGGGCCAAGCTGGAGTCCTTGGTCGACGAACTCATCGAGCGCACGATGGAGCCCTGCCGCATTGCCGTCAAGGACGCCGGGGTGAAGTTGACCGAGATCGACGACGTGATCCTGGTTGGCGGCATGACGCGCATGCCCAAAGTGCAGGAGAAGGTCAAGGAGTTCTTCGGCAAGGAGCCGCGCAAGGACGTCAACCCGGATGAAGCCGTGGCCGTGGGCGCCGCGATTCAGGGCCAGGTGCTCGGCGGCGATCGCAAGGACGTGTTGCTGCTCGACGTGACCCCGCTGTCACTCGGCATCGAGACGCTGGGCGGCGTGATGACCAAGATGATCAAGAAGAACACCACGATCCCGACCAAGTTCTCGCAGGTGTTCTCCACCGCCGACGACAACCAGCCGGCGGTGACGATCAAGGTCTCGCAGGGCGAGCGCGAGATGGCCGCCGGCAACAAGTCGCTCGGCGAGTTCAACCTCGAAGGCATTCCGCCGGCCTCGCGCGGGCTGCCGCAAATCGAGGTCACGTTCGACATCGATGCGAACGGCATCCTGCACGTCAACGCCAAGGACAAGGGCACCGGCAAGGAAAACAAGATCACCATCAAGGCCAACTCGGGCTTGTCGGAAGACGAGATCCAGAAGATGGTCAAGGACGCCGAGCTCAACGCCGACGAAGACAAGAAGAAGCTCGAACTGGTGCAGGCGCGCAACCACGCCGACGCGATGATGCACACGGTCAAGAAGAGCTTGGTCGAGCACGGCAAAGAACTGGCGGCCGACGAGAAGTCGAAGATCGAAGCCGCGATCAAGGAAGTCGAAGAGGCTTTGAAGAACGACGACAAGAGCGAGATCACAGCCAAGACCGACGCGATGATGGCGGCCAGCCACAAGCTCTCGGAGAAGATGTACGCCGATGTCCAGAACGCAGCCGCAGCACAGGGCGAAAGTGCAGGCGAGCCGCCGAAGCCGGCGGCCCCGGGCAAGCCAGGCAAGGACGGGGTGGGCGACGACAACGTTGTCGACGCCGATTTCAAGGAAGTCAAGAAGTGATCTGGCGGCCAGCCCGGCCACAGCGCCGGGCTGCCGTGATTTCTCGCCGCGCCGGACCGCGTGCCTCGTGCACACGGGCCGGCGCGGCGTTTACGCTCTGCGCGCACTGAAAACCTGCCATGGCAAAACGCGACTACTACGACATCCTGGGCGTGCCCAAGAACGCGTCCGAGGACGACATCAAGAAGGCCTACCGCAAGCTGGCCATGAAGCACCATCCCGACCGCAATCAGGGTGACGGTGCCAAGGCTTCGGAGGAGAAGTTCAAGGAGGCCAAAGAAGCCTATGAGATGCTCTCCGAGGCCCAGAAGCGCGCAGCCTACGACCAGTACGGCCATGCGGGCGTCGACCCGAACATGGGCGGCTTCCGCGGCGGCCCAGGGCAAGAAGGCTTCGGCGGCTTCGCCGAGGCCTTCGGCGACATCTTCGGCGACATCTTCGGTGGGGCTGCGGGCGCACAAGGCGCGCGGCGCGGCGGCGGCAACCAGGTCTTTCGCGGTGCCGACTTGTCATACGCCCTGGAGATCACACTCGAGGAAGCAGCACACGGCAAGGACACGCAGATCCGCATCCCGACGTGGGACAACTGCGAAACCTGCCACGGCAGCGGCGCCAAGCCCGGCACCTCCGCGAAGACCTGCCCGCAATGCAGCGGCAACGGCACGGTACATCTGCGCCAGGGCTTCTTCAGCATCCAGCAGACGTGTCCGCAATGCCGCGGCAGCGGCAAGATCATTCCCGAGCCCTGCCTCACCTGCCACGGCGCCGGCAAGCTGAAGAAGCAGAAGACGCTCGAAGTCAAGATCCCGGCCGGCATCAACGAGGGTATGCGCATCCGCTCGGCCGGCAACGGCGAGCCCGGCAGCAATGGCGGCGTATCGGGCGACCTGTACATCGAGATCCGTGTGGCTGAACACGACATCTTCGAGCGCGACGGCGACGACCTGCACTGCAAGGTGCCGGTGGGGCTGACCACGGTGGCGCTGGGCGGCTCGATCGAGGTGCCGACTCTCGTCGGCAAGGTCGAGATCGAACTGCCCGAGGGCACCCAGCACGGCAAGACGTTCCGGCTGCGCGGCAAGGGCATCAAGGGCCTGCGCTCGAGCTACCCGGGCGATCTGTACTGCCACATCGCGGTCGAGACACCCGTCAAGCTGACCGAACACCAGAAGAAGCTGCTGAAGGAACTCGACGAGTCCCTGAACAAGGGCGGCGACCGCCACTCGCCCGACGCCAAGAGCTGGACCGACCGGGTCAAGAACATCTTCAAGTGAGCGTCGGCTAGAAAAGCCGCTGCGTCGCCACTTCGAAGCGGCGCGACAGCAGCATGGCCCCCCCCGAGTTCGACACCAAAGTGCCCTAATTGCTTGACTTCGTTCGATTCCGAAATCAAACGCTCCACTTCGCACCTTGTCAACATGGTTTCTTAACGCTACCATCTTGGCATGATCAAGGAGTTGAAGATGGACAGTCGTGCGATCGCAGAGCTGGTCTTGCAACTGGGGCGCATGGCGTCCGCCGAGGCGCTCGTCGAGGGGCTGACGCCGGTCCAGTGGGCGGGGCTGAGGTACTTTGGGCGGGCGAATCGTTTCTCCCGAACGCCATCCGCCTTCGCTGCTTTTCACGGCACAACGCGGGGCACAGCGTCGCAGACGATCAAGAACCTCGAGGCCCAAGGCTATTTGGCGCGCATGCGGTCAGAGACTGACCGGCGCAGTGTTCATCTCGTTCTGACGGAAAAAGCCCGGGCCATTCTTGAAAGTGATCTCTTCGAAACCCTGGTCCGTGCCGCGGACACGCTGCCGCTGGGCGTCCGTGGTCAGTTTGCCAACGCCTTGCAGCGCATGGTTGGCCAGGTGGCGTTAGAGAGGGGCAAACCTACGTTCGGCAGCTGCGCCTCGTGTACGCATCTGGAAGGCGACGACTGCAGCCGGGAGAGACAGGAGTCCTATGTGTGCGGGTTCTCGAGCGAGCCGCTGGTTCTGGAGGAGTTGGACGGGGTCTGCATCAACTTCGTCCAAGGCAAGCCGATGACGGAGCGGGGCTCCCTTATCGGCACCCCACCGCGATGACGCCTGTTTCCGCCTTAGCAATCCCCATCGACGACAACCCGACTCACGCGCTTGCCCGCCGGCTGCGACCGCATCTTCAAGCGCTCGCCGCACTGCGCGCACCGATCATCTACCGGGACCTGGCCAAGACGATGCTGCTCTTGCCCCCTCACACCATTCATCAGGTGACTGAGGCGTTGGAGCAACTCATGGCCGAGGACGCGGCGACCGACCGCCCCTTCATCGCGGCCATGGTGATCAGCAAGTGGCGCGGCGGCTTGCCGGCGCCGGGCTTCTTCGACTGCGCGGCTCGGCTCGGCCGCTTCGCCGGCGATGCAACGGGACCTGACGCCAGGGCGTTTCATGCGGGCGAGTTCAATGCGTCGGTCGCCTTGTGGGCGCGTCCATGCCCGACGGCGGCGACGACGTGAATGGCCGGCGCCCGCGCGTGGTTATCGTCGGCGCCGGCTTTGCCGGCCTGACTGTCGCGAAGCGGCTTGCCAAGGCGCCGGCGGACATCACCCTGATCGACCGGCAGAACCATCACCTCTTTCAACCACTGCTCTACCAAGTGGCGACGGCCGGGCTGTCGCCGGCCGACATCGCCTGGCCGATTCGAAGCCTGGTCCGGCGCCAGCGCAACACACGAGTGCTGCTGGGCGCTGTCACAGGCGTTGATCGTGAGCGCAAACACGTCATCATGGACGGCCGAAACATTGCCTATGACGTTCTGGTGCTCGCGACCGGGGCAAGCCATGGCTATTTCGGCCACGACAGCTGGTCCGCCCACGCGCCCGGCCTGAAGACGGTCGACGACGCCACAGAAATCCGCCGCCGTCTGCTGCTCGCCTTCGAGTGCGCCGAGATGGAATCCGATGCGCGCGAGCGCGACCGGCTCCTCACCATCGTGATCGTCGGCGGCGGGCCGACCGGGGTCGAGATGGCCGGCTCCGTTGCCGAACTGGCGCGCAAGGCGCTCGCGGCCGACTTCCGCACCATTGATCCGCAGCAGACGCACGTGCTGCTGGTCGAGGCCGGACCACGCTTGCTGCCAAGCTTTCCGGAGCCGCTGTCTCTCCATGCCGAACAGGCGCTTCGCGGCCTGGGCGTGGATGTCCGCTTGAAAAAGGCGGTCACGGATTGCGCAGCGTTCGGGGTCACGCTGGGCGACGAAAGCGTGGCCGCGGCAACTGTGATCTGGGCCGCCGGGGTCACCGCCTCACCGGCGGCCGCCTGGCTCGACGTGGCCGGCGATCGCGTTGGCCGTGTGTTGGTCGGACCGGATTTGCAGCCGCCCGGCGCGGACGACATTTTCGTCATCGGCGACACGGCGATCACCCATGACGCTGCCGGCGCATCACTTCCCGGCATCGCCCCGGTCGCCAAACAGCAGGGCGCCTACGTGGCCGCAGCCATCCAGGCGCGCCTCAGCGGCAAGGGCGCGCCGCCACCCTTCCACT
>Ga0163144_10022479_pt1 | contig 12493 bp, 9 predicted proteins | sample OliLak19BULKMAT1_FD_123175 | JGI IMG/M metagenome (GOLD analysis project Ga0163144, IMG submission 123175) | Freshwater microbial mat bacterial communities from Lake Vanda, McMurdo Dry Valleys, Antarctica - Oligotrophic Lake LV.19.BULKMAT1 | ecosystem: Environmental > Aquatic > Freshwater > Lake... | reverse complement strand
TGGTGGGCGCTACCCGAGAGAGTGTGACCCGGGCGTTGACGATGTTCCGTCGCCTCGGGTGGATCACCACCGGTCGTGCCACCTGCGTGCTCACCGATCCCCACGCACTCCAACGCCATGCCGCGACTGAGATACGTGGACGGTGGTGACAACGACCTACAGCGAGGCATCGCGATCAGGCGAACCCCGGACCCTCCTGAAGAAGGTCGGTGCTGCAACGTGCGCACCACTTCGCCCGTCCGCGAACAGGACCGCCGCATCGCAGGCAACGGCGCTCACCCGCCAGGCGGAAGTGCATCCGGCCTGCCCGACGCTCTCGCTCGACGAGACCCTCCTCCTCCAGCTTGTGAAGATGCGCCAACACCGATCGTGCCGCCAGGGGGCGCAGTTCCATGGGGTACGCGACATAGATCGTCGACACCATCGCGTCCACCTCGTCCGTTCCCTCGGCCAGTGCATCGAGCACCTGCTCTTCGCGTGCTGCCCGATGCGCGAGATACTCATCGAGCTTGGCGACCCCATCGAAGATCAGCGGCCCGTGACCTGGATAGATCCACCTCGGAGCCAACACACGCAGCCGCTCCAGCGAAGCGAGGTAGGCCACCAGATCTCCTTCTGGAGGATCGATGATGCTCGTGCCTCGCCCTAGCACCGCATCTCCTGAGAAGAGCGCACCCATCGAGTCCAGCGCGAACGCCAGATGGTCCGGCGTGTGTCCGGGGGTGTGTAGCGCGCGAAGTCGGACCGCGCCCGCCTCGACGACCGCCTCGTCGCGCAGTCGGACACCGCCCTCATCGGGGCGAAACGCGTGGACCTTCGCCCCGGTCAGTCCGCTCAACCGTGAGGCGCCCTCCGCATGGTCCTCGTGCCCGTGTGTCAAACAGATCGCGGCGACCTCGCCTGCCTCGCGGGCCACCGCCACCAGATGGGCATCATCGGCTGGTCCCGGATCGATCACCAACGATGGGTCCTCACCGACGATCCACGTGTTGGTGCCTTCCAAGGTGTACACGTCTGGATTCGGAGCGAGGACGCGCAAGATCCGAGTCATCCGACGATCTGCACCTCTGGCTCGAGCTGGGGGAAGGTCGAACCGAGCACGGCTTCTACGCTCTGGCAGGCGGCCAACCCTTCCATCACCTTCATGGTCGGCCAATAGAGGTTGGCGCCACCGGACTCGTTGGCGACCAGCAGGTCCACCGGCCGCGCCCACCACGCTCGCTCCGCTTCCACGCCATCGGGGTTTGGCTCTATCCCCCGAGGCGCTGCCACCGCGAAATAGCGCGCATCGAACCGATGCGCAACATCCTCCGGCGCCACCCAATGCGAGACTTGCGGCAACACGGCCAGCGACGGCGGGGCACTCGCTACCCGGGTGACATCCGCCGCGACCAACCCGCCCGCGGTGAGCGCGAGTCCCACTTCTTCGGCGAGCTCGCGCACGCCACAGGCACGCCACGCTTCAGACGGATCACCGAACCAGGCCGCCGCGAGTTCGCGGTCCTCTTCGTCCACCGCCCCTCCCGGAAACACCAAGTAGCCGGGCAGGAACCGGTGCCGGGGCGTGCGCCGCAGGACGAGGACCTCGATCCCCCGAGGCCCGGGACGGGTCAGGATCACCGTTGCTGCTGGCCTGATCTCTCCACTCATCGTGTCCGATTCTCCCAGGCACATGGCCGCAGCCACGCCCGAACCGCGGGCGAACCAAGCGCGCCGACCTTCCACTCGTCATACTTTCCCTACCCATGGACATCAGTGAGCAGATCCGCGCAAGAATCCAGGCCGAGGGCCCCCTTCCCTTCGACCGGTTCATGGAGCTCGCCCTTTATGCGCCCGATGGCTTCTTCGCCGAACCGCCGATCGGACCGAGCGGTCATTTCATCACCAGCCCCCACGTCCATCCGGTCTTCGGCTACCTCCTTGGGCAGGCGCTCGAGGGGATCTGGTCGCTCCTCGGCGAATCCATCCCCTTCAAGATCACGGAAGTGGGCGCGGGCGATGGCACCCTGGCTCGCCAACTCATCGACGCGCTGCCCGGCATCCCGCTGCAATACCGCGCTGCCGAACGCTCGGCGCGCGCGCGCGCCGAGCTCGCCACCATCGAGCCACCCCTAACCCTCGTCGAGAGCTTCGATGACCTCGCGACCTTCAATGGGGTGGTCGTTGCCAACGAACTGATGGACAACCTGCCATTTCGCATCGTGCGCGGGGTGCAAGGAGGCATCGTCGAGGTCTTGGTCGATGTCGATCCAAAGGACGGTGCGTTCGTCCCCCGTGAAGCAGCCGTGCCGATTGAACTTTCCGAGTACGCGCCCGCCCTCGAGCCGGGTGAGGAAACAACAGTGTCCCTGGAGACCATCCGCTTCGTCTCCCGGATGGCCGCCATCATGCTCGAGGGATACGTAATCCTGATCGACTACGGGCAGACAGGTGGCGGCGAGGCCCACGGGTATCGCAACCACCGGGTAGTTGAGGATGTGCTGAGTGCGCCGGGGACCTGCGACATCACCGCTGGCGTGGACTTCGATCAGGTCGTCACGCACGCACAGACCCTGAAGTTCGAGGTGTACGGTCCGGTCTCGCAGCATGACGCCCTCGTTCAGCTTGGCTTCCACCGCTGGAACGGGGGCGAGTTGACACGCCAACAGGACCTCCTCAATGGTGGAGAGGGAGTCGAGGCCGTGCGGGCCTGGGGTGATCGCCAGGCGGCCAGCCTCCTGATCGATCCGGCAGGCCTCGGCCGTTCGCAGTGGCTCGTGCTGGCCAGTCCCGGGTTGCCTCGACCGCCCTGGACGCTGCCGCTCGAGCGCCAAGGCAGCCCGCTCCCGTGACGAGTGCCTTCGACCCGAGCGAGCGCGTCCCCCATTCTTCCGACGTCCCCCGAACGCCTGACTTGACCTTTTCGGTCTCGCTCGCCAGGCTAGGGCGTCGCCTCCGAAGTGAGGCGCGGCGCGCAGGCTCCCCGGGCGTACCCGGAGACCTCCACTACGTCACCGAAAGGAACGTCGGATGACCAGCACCCACTCACGCACTCTTCGATTTACCCTCACCTTCGTGGCCATCGTCACGCTGGTCGCCGCGTTGCTTCTCAGTCGGCAGACAACCCTGTCTCCGCAGGCCGCCGAGGCGCCTGGTTCGGTGGGGGACAAGGCCGCACACCTCGAAGAGCGTGCCGAGCTGATGTCGAGCATGCGTGGCCGAGTCCAAGCGGGGCAGGCGGCCGCACGCTCAGGTGAGTCCGACCTCTCCCCGATCACCCACGGCTTCGGCTTCGATAACAACTTTGATGGCGAGACGCTGTATGGCGACGGGAACGACTGGGAGCCGGATATCGCTGCAGACCCGAACGGTCCGTACGTCTATGTACTCACCACCCGCTTCGGCGGGGCCCCGGCGTCCTCGGACATCTGCGATGGCTGCGGCTACTTGGTCTATCGGGTTTCGGACGACAACGGAGATACCTGGGGCCCAAGCAAGATGCTGTGCACGTGCCCAGGGATCAACTGGCAGGCCGACCCGCAGGTCGAGGTCGCCGACGATGGCACGGTGTTCGCCACGATCCTGCAGAAGTGGCGGAGCGTGCTGATCAAGTCGACCGACCACGGTCAGACCTGGTCTGACCCCGTGGACGTCGCTCCCGACTTCCCCTGGACGGACCACGAGTTCCTGACGATCAGTCCGGACGGCCAAGACGTGTACGTCGCGTTCAACAAGGGTGCCAGCTTCGTATCGGCGTCCCACGACGGTGGCGCCACGTTCGCGCCGCCGGTACGCACCAACCCATTCGGTCAGAACCTGTACTACTACCACTACAAGGGTGACGTGCTGAGCGACGACACCGTGCTCATCGCGGCAACCTCCTTGCGGAGCGACCCTTATGCAACCGGACCGGTGCACTACTACGTGCTCCGCTCCACGGACGGCGGCGCGACCTGGCAGCAGATCGACATCGCCACCGTGAAGGAGCAGCCGGACTGCCCGAGCTTCGGGTGCCGCAAGGACCACCTCGCTGGCCAATCCAATCTGGTCGCGGACACAAACGATGACCTCGTCTACACCTACGCGGGCTCGAAGAAGCCGCGGAAGGGTCAGGTCATCTACATCACTCGGTCCTCCGATGGCGGCCTCACCTGGAGTCCACCAGACCAGCTCTCTCCGAACGCGTCGGGCTCTCGCAAGGCCATCGCGTCGTTCCCGGCGATTGATTCCGGCGGCGCAGGTGACTTCCGCCTGTGGTGGATGGACGACCGACGCGGTCCCTTCCGGTGGAACGTCTACTACACGACCTCAGGCGATGGCGGCCTGACGTGGGAGGACGAGGTTCGTATCTCCGACGCCACCGGCGGTACCGGCTACAAGCACCCGATCGGGTTCAACGCCGATTACGGCGACTACGGCGGTATCACCATCACCGATGATGGCCGAACGATCACGGCGACCGGCCAAGGCTTCAGCTACTGGGGCCCAGGTGGGACCTGGATCAACCGGCAGATGGCACCGTAAGAATCAACACTCGCAGCACCTCAGGACGCCCCCTCGGTAGGACCCGGGGGGGCGTTCTCGTTCAATCCCGAGAGGCAGGAGTGTTCGAAGCGACGTCAGCGGTTGTCGTCAGCGGTCGACGTCGCCGACGACGAAGAACACGGACCCGAGGATGGAGATGAGGTCGGGTACCAACTGCCCCGGCAGGATCGCGGGCAGGAGCGACACATTCGAGAACGACGCCGTGCGCATCTTGAGTCGGTACGGGTTCTCTCCGCCATCGCCGACCGCGTAGTACCCCATGAGGCCAAGGGGGTTCTCCGTGCGCAGGTAGATCTCGCCCTCGAGCTTGGTCGTCTTGGGGAGCTTGGCAGCGCGATACTCACCCGCAGGCAAGTTGTCCAGGCACTGTTCGATGATCTTGCAGGACTCCCACATCCGCTGGATGAGGACCCACAGACGGTCCCAACTGTCGCCGTTCGTACCGATGGGCACATCGAACTCGACTTCGGCGTACTTCTCGTAAGGCTCGTCCTTGCGCGAGTCCATCGGGATGCCCGATGCATGCAGCACCGGACCGCTGGCGCCGTAGGCAACCGCGATCTCCGGCGTGATGACGCCCACGTTCTTGGTGCGCTTGTGCAAGATCTCGTTGCCCAGCACGAGGTTCTCGAAGTCCTTCAGGCGCGCGCGCATCATGGCCAGCACCTCACCCGAGCGCTTCACGAATCCCGCAGGCAGATCGTCCTTCAGTCCACCGACCCGCACGTAGGAGTGATGCATCCGCGCGCCCGTGCAACTTTCCATCAAGTCTTGGATGGCTTCGCGTTCGATGAAGGCGTAGAACATGGGCGACATCGCACCGAGTTCGAGCGGATAGGAGCCAGTGAACATCAGGTGGTTCAGGATGCGGTTCCACTCGGCCATCATCGTGCGGATCCACTTCGCACGCTCCGGCACCTCGGTGCCGGTCAGCTTCTCGACCGCGTTGATCCACCCGAGCTCGTTGTTAAACGCGGACAACCAATCGTGGCGGTTCATCAACACCAGGGTCTGACGTGCGTCGCGATACTCGGCGAGTTTCTCGGCCGCACGGTGCATGTACCCGATGACCGGCTCGGCGGAGGTGATGACCTCGCCATCGAGCGTGATGACCACCCGCAGCACCCCGTGCGTCGACGGGTGCTGCGGTCCGATGTTGAGCATCATCTCTTCGGTCTGTAGGTCGCCGGTCCGGTCGACCACCAGGTCAACCCCGCCGCCCCGCACCATCGAGGGAATCTCGCTCTTTCGCGTGTCCATAGCCATAGGCCCCTATTGTGCGATACCGAGGCCCCCACTGCCCATAGCGGCGCACGGGAGCTTCACGGAGCCTCGCGGGGTCTCGCGAGAAGCCCATCCCGCAGGCCTTTTCGCCATTGCGCCATCGGCCGCCCCAGCCGTACGATGGAGATTGCACGCCCCGACCCCTTTGGAGCTTCCCCCGATGGACACCGTAGCGACGTCGCCCCCACCGCTGGCTGCACCCGCTGAGCCACGGTATGTGAACCGCGAATTGAGCTGGCTGGACTTCAACGGAAGGGTCCTAGCGCTGGCAGAAGACCGCACCCAGCCGTTGTTGGAGCGTGCGAAGTTCCTCGCCATCTTCTGTACCAACCTCGACGAGTTCTTCCAGATCCGCGTCTCCGGCCTTCTGGAGCAACTCGCCGCCGGCCTCGGGGCGACCACGCCCGAAGGGCTCTCCCCCCGCGAGCAACTCGGCGCGATCCGGGCGGTGATCGCCGGCTTCCTCGAGCGACAGACCATCCTGCTTCAGGACGACCTCGGTCCCGCGATGGAGAAGGAGGGCATCCGGTTCGTAAACTGGGAAGAACTCTTGGGCGACGATCGCCGCACACTCGCCGAGACGTTCGAGGAGCGAATCTTTCCCGTGCTCACCCCGCTCTCGGTCGATCCAGCCCATCCGTTCCCGTACATCTCAAGCCTTTCGCTCAATCTCGCGGCGATCGTGCGTGACCCCGAGACCGGCGAGCGACGCTTCGCCCGCGTGAAGGTTCCTCCCCTGCTGTCTCGCTTCGTGGCCCTGGATGATGGCGAGCGATTCATCCCCCTCGAGCAGGTCATCGCCGCCCACTTGCACCGCCTCTTCCCCGGGATGCACGTCGTTGCCCACCACGTCTTCCGCGTGACCCGTGATGCCGACGTCGATGTCGAGGAAGACGAGGCCGAGGATCTGCTGGACGCGATCCAGGACAGCCTGCACCGTCGCGAACGGGAGGCGCATGCGGTTCGACTCGAGATCGACCGGTCGATGCCGACGGAGCTCCGCGAACTCCTCCAACGCGAACTCGGGCTCGCTGACGACGCGATCTACGTCGTGGATACCCTGCTGGACCTCTCCGCTCTCTGGGCAATCGTCGGCCTGGACCGCCCGGAGCTCAAGGATGAGCCGTGGCCCGCCGTCACCGATGCCCGCTTGATCGAAGGCGAAGCCACGCCTGACATCTTCACGACCATCCGCTCGAGCGACATCCTCGTGCATCACCCCTATGACTCGTTCGCGACCTCGGTCCAAAACTTCGTCGAGCAGGCAGCGGACGATCCGAACGTCTTGGCGATCAAGCAGACGCTGTATCGCACGTCGGGACCCGAGTCGGCATTGCTGCGCGCCCTTGCCCGTGCCGCGGAATCAGGAAAGCAGGTGGTGGCACTGGTCGAGCTAAAGGCTCGTTTCGACGAGGCTGCCAACATCAACTGGGCCCGTACGCTGGAACAACACGGTGTCCACGTCGTCTACGGCGTCGTCGGACTCAAGACCCACGCCAAGCTGCTCCTGGTGGTGCGCAGCGAGGGCGACCGCATCCGACGCTATGTCCACCTGGCCACCGGCAACTACAACGGCAAGACCGCCAAGCTCTACGAGGACGTGGGCATCCTCACCTGCGACCCCGACCTCGGTGCTGATGTCACCGACCTCTTCAACTTCCTCACGGGCTACAGCGCGCAACACGACTACCGCAAGTTGCTCGTCGCTCCCCTCACGCTTCGTCGCCGACTCACCGAGCTAATCGAACGCGAGTCCAAGCCCGGCGGACGCATCACCTTCAAGCTGAACTCGTTGGTCGACCCGAGGATCATCGACGCCCTCTACGACGCCTCGGCAGCCGGCGCATCAATCGATCTCATTATCCGCGGCATCTGCTGCCTGCGCGCTGGTGTGCCTGGCCTGTCCGAGAACATCCGCGTGCGTTCGATCGTCGGGCGCTACCTCGAACACTCCCGCATCTATCGGTTCGGCGAACCACCGCACGCCGAGGCCTACATCGCCTCTGCCGATCTGATGCAGCGCAACCTCGACCGCCGCGTCGAAGCGGCGATCCCGATTGAGCATCCGGACCTGCTCGCGCGGATTGACGAGATCCTCGTCACCGGCCTCGCCGACGATGCGTTGGCCTGGGAGCTCCAGTCCGACGACACGTGGCGAAAGCTTCCGGTAAGCGCGAGCCTCAACGCTCAACGACGCCTCTACGAGATCGCTGTGGAGCATGCCGCGGCTGGCACCGCTGGCACCGGCACCCCGACCTTGTCCTCGTGAGTACCGAGCGCGAGATCAAGCTTTCCGTTCCCCCCGGTTTCTGCTTGCCAACACTCGAAGGAGTCGCAGGCCTGTGTGCCTCCTCCCCGATGACGGAGACCCTTCAGACCACCTACTTCGACACCGACGACCTGCGGATCGCTCGTTGGGGCGCGGCGCTGCGCCAGCGAAAAGGTCAAGGCTGGACGGTCAAGCTGCCCGATGCGGGTGATGGGGTCCTGCTCGCCAGGCCCGAGTACACCTTCCCGGGTGATTCCGCCCAGCCTCCTCGGCAAGCACTGGAGTTGGTCACGGCATTCGCGCGCGGCGCCAAGCTCCACTCGGTCACTCGCATGCGAACCGTCCGCACGACCATCGCGCTCACCCAGGAGGACGGATCGCCGGTGGCCGAGGTTGCCGATGACGAAGTGACCGTGTTCGACGAACGCCGGGTAGCTGCCCGCTTCCGCGAGATCGAAGTCGAACTCGCACCTCGCGCCAATCGGGCCCCGCTGAGCCAGATCGTGGCGGCATTGCACGATGCGGGCGCGGGTCCTTCCGACCTCACCCCCAAGGGTGTCCGCGCCCTTGGCTTCCGGGCGCAAGGCGCACCGGATGTCTCCTCGGATATGCACCCAGGCCGAGGTGCCACCGTCGAAGAGGTCATCCGCGCTGCGCTTGCCGGGTCGGTCGCTCGGCTAATCCGACACGACGCCGGTGTTCGACTCGGCGAGGATGTCGAGAGCGTGCACCAAGCACGGGTCGCCACTCGTCGTCTGCGCTCCGACCTGCGCACGTTCCGCTCGGTGCTCGACCCCGCCTGGAATCGTCCACTCCGCGACGACCTCGAACGACTGGCGGACGCGCTGGGTGCGGTGCGCGATACCGATGTGTTGCTCGGCAAGCTCCGAGCGCTCGCGGACGACGTCCTCCCCGAACGCGACCAGCGCGCGGGTGATCGGTTGCTGGCTCGGCTAACCCGCGACCGCGACGACGCGCGCACCGAGCTCCTGCACGTCATGCGCGCGCCCGCGTATGTTGGCCTCCTCGATCGGTTGGTGGAGGCCACACGCCATCCAGCGTTTCGGTCCGGACTCGCCCAGCAGCCGGCAGCACCCGTTCTCGGTGAGCGCGTACGGCACCTGTGGGACAAAGTGGCCGAGGACGCGGACGAGCTCTCGAAGCCGCCGCTGGATGAAGAGCTCCACGCTCTTCGGATCCGCGTGAAGCGCGTGCGGTACGCCGCCAGCGTCGTCGAGCCGGTCTTCGGGAAACGCGCGCACACGTTCGTGGAAGCCGCCGCCGCCATGCAGGACGCACTCGGCGTGCATCAAGACGCAGTCATCGCCGATGCCTGGCTCCGCGAGGCGAGCAAACGACGCGGCACCGAGGCGTTCGTCGCCGGAGAACTCGCCGCGCATGAAGCCCGGATCGCCGCCGGGGCCCGGAAATCATGGCGAGCTGCGTGGAAGGAACTCTCGCGCAAGAAGCTCCGCGCATGGCTTCCCGAAACCGAGGTCGGGCCAACCGGACCGATCGCCACCGTCTCGGTACTCGTGCCAACGCCCGGCCCGCGCGCCGTCCCGGCTTCGGTGAGTTCCCCCACCAGCAAACCCGACGAACGCGACGCCATTGCCACACCGCGTCCGGCCGTTGTCAGCGCCTCGCCGCACACCGGCCCGGTCGCCAACGCAGCGGTGATCGCTCGCCAAGCGGTCGAGACCTCACGAGCGGAGGAAGCCGCGCGCAAGGTTGCGCTCAACGAAGAGCTCGCCGCACGTGTAGCCGCTGCTGCCCCAGGGCTTGACCACGCTGGCCAGACGGCCGAGCAGGACCCGTTGAACGAGGCCAAAGACGAGGCCAAAGACGAGGCCAAAGACGAGGCCAAAGACACGGTGATTCCCGCCGCGTCCGGCGAACCCTCCGCCAACGCCGGGCCGTGACGCCTCCGCCTGAAGTTCGTGCCGCCGGCGGCATCGTCCGCCGGACCGGTGCGGGCGGCGCGACCGAGATCCTCCTGGTACATCGTCCTCGCTACGATGATTGGACGTTCCCCAAGGGGAAGCTGGACCACGGCGAAACGTGGGAGGAAGCCGCTGTTCGCGAGGTCGAGGAGGAAACTGGCCTGCGCTGCGCACTCGGGGAGGAGCTCGGTGTGACCGACTACACCGACCACAAAGATCGGGCCAAGCGCGTGGTCTATTTCGCACTCACGCCGCTGGACCCCCAGGCGCATGAGGAGGAATTCGTTGCAGGCGACGAGGTCGATCAGATTTGCTGGCTACCAATCGCGCAGGCGTCGCCGCACCTGACGTACGAGCGCGATCAGCGGTTCCTCGCGGACCTGCTCGCCGGCCCCTCGGGAAGTTACGATGCACCGGATGCGGTTCGCGGTTCTTGACCTAGGAAGCACGTCCTTCCAAGTCGTCGTCTTCGACGCCACCGCCGACGGCCAGCTGACACCCACCCTGCGCAAACGAGCGATGCTTCGCCTCGGCGCCACCATCGCCGAAGGCGGGCCACTTCCCAACGAGCTGGTGCTGCGCGCCGTGGAAACTGTGTCGCGATTCCGTGACCTCGCCGAGCGGCGCGGCGCCCGCATCTTGCCGATCGCGACCGCTGCACTCCGCGACGCTCCCGACCGCGGCGACCTCGCCCGCAAGCTAGACGGGGCGGCTGGGACGCCCGTTCGCTTCCTGGAGGGCATCGAAGAGGCTCGCCTGATGTTCGCCGGAATCCGCGCCTCGGTGGCGATCCAACCAGGCGAGGACATCGTGGCGCTCGACCTTGGTGGTGGGTCGCTCGAGCTGGCTCTCGGTGGGGGCTCCGCTCTTGGATGGGAAGTGAGCCTGCCGCTCGGCGTGGCCCGCCTGAAACGCGAACTGGTCGCGCACGACCCCATGACCGCCGATGAGCTCGAAGCGCTCCGCGAACGCATCCATTCGTGGGTGGAGCCACTAGCGCCGACGCTCGGTTCCCGACAACGTCTGCGCTGCATCGCGACCGGCGGAACCGCTGGTGCAATCGCCCAACTCGTCGCCGCTCGCCGGTGGAGCACCGTGCCAAAGTCGCTGAATCAGATGACGGTCACCAAGAAGGAACTCCGAGCGGTCAGGCGTGACCTCGTCGAGAGCACCCACGCGCAGCGACTCGAGTTTCCCGGCGCGGAGGAGCGCCGAGCCGACCTCTTGCCCGTCGGCGCGACCGTGCTTCGAGAAGTCGGGCGGGCCCTGGACATCCCCGGCTTCACGCTCTCCGGGTGGGGACTCCGCGAAGGGGTCGTCCTCGAAGCGCTGGGCCTGGCCGACCTGGGCGCCCCGCCTCCGCGCCATCTGCGAGGCGCATCGGTGGAGCGCCTCCTCCATATGTGGCCGACCGATCGACCACACGGCCGCCACGTCTCCCGATTGGCGGGGGACCTCTTCGACGCCACACGCGCCCTGCACGGGATGGAACCCGGCGACCGCGAGCTCCTGACCGAGGGCGCGTCCTTGCACCACATCGGCACTCAGATCTCCCCCGGCGGCTTCCATCGCCATGGCGCGTACCTGGTCGAGCACGCCGGGCTACGCGGGTTCGATCCGGAAGAGGTCGCGATGCTGGCTTCGCTGGTTCGCTTCCACCGCGGCTCCGGACCCAAGCTGAGCTATCCGCCCTACGCGTTGCTCACCGAAGATCGGCGGCGGCGCACCGTGGGGCTCGTCGGCCTGTTGCGACTCGCCCACGCGCTTGACCTAGGGCCCGAGGGTCCGCGCTTCTCGTTCGGCTCTGATCCAAGCGAGCGGCGCCTGAGGATCATCCTCGAAGGGGGCTCCGTCACGGCGTCAATCCTGGATGAGATCGTCGAGGAGACGACCTTCCTCGCGAAGCGTCTCGACGTGGAGGTCGCGCTGCTCACACCCTCGGGTACCCCCGTCACCGCCTAAGGCACCGACCCGCTACGCTGACCCGCATGAGCAAGGAGAAGCCCGATGCGCGGCGCCGTCTCCCTTCGATTGACGTTTTGCTGCGCAGCGATCCTGGTCAAAAGGCCGCCACCGAGTTCGGGCGCGCATTCCTGACCGCGATGCTGCGTCAGGCTCTCGCCGAGGCGCGCACTCATATGCGGGCGGGTGAGGGGTTCGCTGACGGGGGAGCGCCCACCGATGATGCGCTCCTCGGGCGGGCAGTCGCCCTCGCCGCGCGCGCCGCCTTCGGTCTGACGCCGTTGATCAACGCCACCGGGGTCGTCTTGCACACGGGCCTCGGACGAGCTCCGCTCCCCCCAGAAGCGGCAGCGGCAGCGGCAGCGGCTGGGTCCTCGTACACAGACCTTGAGGTCGATCGCGATACAGGCCTTCGGGGCAAGCGCTCCTGGCGAGCCGAGGCCATGTTGACCGCGATCACCGGCGCCGAGGCCGCACTCATCGTGAACAACGGCGCCGCCGCCCTGCTGCT
>Ga0163144_10022477_pt1 | contig 12494 bp, 13 predicted proteins | sample OliLak19BULKMAT1_FD_123175 | JGI IMG/M metagenome (GOLD analysis project Ga0163144, IMG submission 123175) | Freshwater microbial mat bacterial communities from Lake Vanda, McMurdo Dry Valleys, Antarctica - Oligotrophic Lake LV.19.BULKMAT1 | ecosystem: Environmental > Aquatic > Freshwater >... | reverse complement strand
TACTTCGACTTAGGGGCCGCAGTGGCCGACACTCTCTTTCCACAGGCGTGCATGTAATGCCAGTCATCTACGAACATCGGTCTTTGCCGGCTCCTGCTTCTGGGCCGGTGAGCCTCTACTCGAACCCCTACAATGAGGCCGTCGCATATCTGCAAGGGAACACGTCGGGCAATGGCGTAGAGAATGCGACCACCCGCGCGGAGCTTTCGCGATATGACGCGGTAGTTCTTCAGTGGAAGTGGCCGGCCGCGCAGAGCCTTGAGACGACCTACATGGCGCAGCTCCGGTCGGCTCACCCACATCTCAAGATCATGATGTATTGCGATTGTCGCTTCGTTACGGACGGCGACTACGGCGGCGGCGGCACGACCACCATCGTCAGGACAATCATCGACTCCGCAGGCGCGCCGGCTCGGTGGAAGGCGGAGAATGTCGCGAACGATTGGCTATCTCACAGGTTCAATTTCGGCTCCTGCCGCGCGTCAAACCCGACCGACATCACAGGTACAAACTCGGCAAGCGACACCTTCGCCGTTGCTTTTATCAAGCAGTTGGAAACCTACTTTCAGCTTTCGCTCTACGACGGCGTGATGTTCGACGACGTGAACATGATCGGCAACAACCTGAGCCTCTACGGGGTAAATGCCGACATCAACTGGGATTACCTGAATAACGGAACCGCCCCGAACTACTTGAGCGACGCGGCGGCGAAAACTGCATTCGCCGCCGGGCAGGAATATCTAATCAACACGGTGTACCGCTCCCGCCATCCTGGCAAGTTGGTAGACCGAAATACCGACCCGGCCTACTGGTACCGGCAAACGGAGGCAAACGGCTGCCCCGTGCGTCCTTTCTCCGCGCACCCGTACCACGAGTCCGACGACGTCGCGATCTGTGAGGGGCTGTTCTCGTTCACCGGCGGATTCGCAGTGTTTGGCCGGACTGACGATGTTTACCCTTTTCAAAGCTACTTCAATACGCCAGATATGTTTTTGGCCTTTGAGTACTACCGTCAGATTTCCCGGTCGGCGGCCACGAACATCATGGGCCGGAAGGTTGCGTTTGCGCACGGCAATCTGGCGATTGGCGACGCAGGCTCGCCCTCGGCCAGAACTTACGCATTCGCGCGGGCGTGCTGGGCGATAGGTAAGCTTGCAGACGGGGGCTACGCCACTTCGCGCAGTGGAAGCCGCACATTCCCCATCGACGAGCTTTGCATCGACTTCGGCGGCGCGCCGACGACTACGGTTACGATGCTCGCCACGTTCGACCAGACAACTGCTCCGGTCACGTACTCGCTGCGTGAAGCAAACGCTACGGTCGGCGCAGGGCAGATCTACTGGGTCGAGTACCCGAACTCCATCGTGTTCTGCCGGCTCGACATTGACGGCATCACGCGGGGGTCGAGCAACTTCGGCGACGGGTCTTCCGTCACGTTCAACCTGCCTTCGGCGGGCACGGGCTTTCGCTGGGACCGCTACAACGCAGCGACCTTCGTGCACCCAACTGTTTCGCGGCTGTCCATGCAGAGCCAGGACACGGCGTTTAACAGTGGCGCGACGAACGTGACGACTGTCAGCTTGCTGCCGCTGCACGGCGGCGCATTCCGTCGAGTGGCCGTCTAATGCCCACTATCGTCATAAGCGAGAACAGTGGCGCAGCGGTCACGGGCGGCTCAACCTCAATAACGCTCGCGGACCGCGACGCGATCCTCATCAGGTACTAACATGCCAGTTCGTCTCGACGGTACAACGTCCGATTTCATCGAGCTTTCGTCTACCGGACTGCCATCCTCCACCTCGTACACCGTAATTTTCTGGATGCAGGTGGTCAACGCCAACGCAGGCACAGACCGCAGCATTTTGACTTACGTCAACAGCGGTTTAGAGCATCGAATCTGGAGACCGACGTCGAACAATGACGGGGTGGCGGTGGACGGAGTAAGCGCCGGAAACCTCTCCGCGAACGAAGATCAATCGTCCTGGTATATGTGGGCGATAACAAGCTCCGGCACTGCTGCAGGCAACGGCAACGCATACTCGTGGAAGGTCGGCGACGCTGACGGCACATATGGCACGGCGTCATTCACGCCGAGCAGTTTTACGCCAGCGTCTGCCTACATCGGCGGCACGTTCTACAGCACCGGCCGCGATGCCCACTTCGCCTTCGTCAAGGTGTGGAATGCTGCGCTGTCCCTCTCCGAACTTCAGGCCGAACGCGCGCAAGGTTCAATCGTGCGCACCACCAACGTCAACCGCTACCACCGGCTGACAAACGCCGCTTATACCGCTGACGAAAGCGGCAACAGCCGCACGGTGACCTCTGCTGGCGCTGCGGACGGTGGCACGGAGCCCGTGCCGTGGATCTTCGCCAGCACGCCGCCCGTCGGCGCCAGCATTTTCTAAGGGAGAAGCCAATGTCGTCTTTGAAGCGCTACGAGGGATATTTGATGGTCGATCACCGGGCCAGCCCCGGCATCACCGAGGAGTTCGCGCGGGCGAACGGGTTTGAAGGGCCTATTGCGTCGGAAGGCAAAATGGTCGAATCTGCGACCCTTACGTGTGTCCACTGCGGCACCGGCTTCGTGAAGAACCCAGAGAGGTTCCGGCCGCGAGCTCACTGCAAGAAATGCGATCGGTATGTTTGCGACCAATGCGACCACACCAGGCAGCAGCCTGGGTACATTCATCGGTCGATCTTCGAGATAGCGGACTTGGTGCATAGCGGGCGCTACACCCTGGCCGGCACGCCAACAGCGCCCGTTTTGGTCCCCACTTCCAGGTCAGGAGAATAAGAAATGTCGAAGTTCCTTTTCCAGCAGAGCAACTGGACCCCCACCGCCACCGCCGACGCCTCCGCCATCGCCAACGGCGCGCACATGACGATCAAGGGCGGCTCCACCACGCAGATCCTGAAGGTGCAGGAAGTGATGGTGTCCGGCCTCGCGGCCTCCGTGTCGTCCCCGACGATCCTGCAGCTTGCTCGTGTCTCGACGCTCGGCATCACGCCGACCGCGCTCGCGGCGCCTGCCAGCGACGGCCCAATGCACGCCGCGACTGCAGCGCTCGGTGCCCCGCCCGTCACCTACACTGCCGCCGGCACCGGCCCGCAGCGCTCGGTTGCCACCTCGGCGGCGCGGCTGATGCTCAACCTGAACGCTTACGGTGGCATCGTGCGCTGGCAGGCGGCGCCGGAAGCGGAGTGGTACATCGTCGGCAACGCGGTGACCTTGGGCGAATCGACGCTCTCGGCCTTCACCGGCGGCACGGTCGGCGCGGTGTCGGCGCACCTGCTTTACGAGCCGCTCTGACCGGACAGGGGCGGTTGTGAGCCGCCCCTAGTTCCCTATGCCTGATATTTTCCGCGCGCCGCTGTACGTCCCGCGGCCCGCGCGGGCGCGGCTCGGCGACGGATTCGTCGCGCCGAACATATTGCTGACGACGCTGGCGGTCATCGCCACCGTAATTCCGATTGTCAACCAGCCGCTGCCCTCGCCTCCGCCGCGGGCGCGCATCGCGCATGTCGTCACGCGCCCCAACCTTAACCTGCTGACGCGCACCGCCGCGATTCCGCCCATTGTGCAGCAGGGCTGGCCGTCGCCGCCTCCCCGCGCATTCCAATTCCGCGCCCCCGCGCAGGGCATCCCGCTCGCCCTCCGGCCGGCAAGCGTGGCCGTGCCGCCCGTTGCCGCGCAGGACTGGCCGGCGCCTGTAACGCGCCGCAAGACCAGCGCCCCGCTGCACTTCTTCGCGGCGCTCGCCGCCGTCCAGCCAGAGCGCCCCTTCGCGCAGGTCGAGTGGCCGGCCCCGCTGCGAGCGCGCCCCGCGCGTGCCGATCAGGCGCCCAACCTCGCCCTGCAGGCGTTCGTCGCCGCTGTCGCGCCGCCGATCTTTAACCCGCCAGACGCAGCGCCGCAGCGCAGGCGGGCAGCAGCCGACCTTGCCCTGCCCAACCTTGTCCTGACGAACCTGACGCCTGTAACAGAGCCTCCGTTCGCCCAAGATAAGTGGCCGGCGCCCGCAACCCGCCGGACGGTCAGCTACCCCAGGCACTACTTCGCAGCGCTCGGCGCCGCCGCCGCGCCGCTCGACCTCCCGTTCCGCCAGCAGGACTGGCTGCCGCCGCGCCGCGCCGACTGGATGCGCGGGCAGGCGAACATCTCCGTGTCCTTCCAGAAGGAGATCACCGAATTCCCGCCGGGCCGCCAGTTGGACTGGCCGTCGCCGCGCCGCCGCGTCCTGCAGGTGCCCCCGGTCTATCGGGGCATCCCGCTGGCCTTCATGCCGCCCGCGCCGCCGCCGCCCTTTGCGCAGGTCGATTGGCCGGCAGCGCGGCGCATGGCTCCGCTGGCTCGAGGCGAAGTCTCGAACGTGCTGCTGCTGGGCGTGCTGTTCCGCGCCCCGGACTTGCTGCCGTTCAACCAGTTCGATTGGCCGGCAGCGCGGCGCCACCCGACGCGCGACACCCGCTACGCGCTCACCGGCACGCCGCTGCCGAACGAGATTCCGCCGCCCGTCGTGGTTCCGGACCCGCCCAGCGGCGGCGGTGGTGGTGGCGGCGGCGGCGGCGGTGGCGGCGAATGGTACAAGGCCGACCGCAAGCGCCCCACGGTCTTCGACAAGCTGCGCCGCGACATCCGGCAGGCCGTCATCGACGAGAAGGTGATCCGCGATGTCTACAAGGAACTCACTGCGGATACTGCCTCCGAGCAGGCGATTGATTCGATCCTCAAGGTCACGCGATCGAGCTCACCGCCTGCGGTGGACAGCATCGACTGGAGCGCGGTATCGAAGGACGCCGACGCGGTGGGCGCGCTGCTGCAGGCCGCGCGGGCTGAGGAGATGCGGCGAGAAATAGAACAAGACGACGAAGACTGGCTGCTTTTCTAGGGGATCAAAATGCCGACCTATGAGTACGAGTGCGCTTGTGGCAACACCTTCGAGCGCATCTTGCCCGCACGCGAGTACAAGGCGGAGCAGTGGTGCCACTGCGGCTTGCAGGGCCGCAAGATCATCTCGCGGCCCATGCTCGTCAGCGTCAAGCAGGACGTGTGCTACGACTCGCCGATCGACGGCCGCCCGATCACGTCGTGGGCGCAGCGAAGGGAAGACCTCGCGCGCAACGGCTGCCAGGAATACGACCCGATGATGCGCCAAGACTACGACCGGCGGCTCAAGCGCGAAGACGCGGAGCTCGACTCCAAGATCGAGGCAACGGTCGAGGAGGAAATCCAGAAGATGCCGAGCCGGAAAAAAGAATTGCTGGCTCAGGCGATCGACTCCGGCGCCAGCCCGACTCCCGAGCGCAGCACCGCGGCGCTTTCAACTGTCACGAGGATTGAACAATGAACATGCGAGACGAGGGCGGCGAAAGCACGCTGGATATTGATTCTGCTGTGGAAGACATCGGCGCTGACCTGGGCTTCGGCCCCGGCGATGACAGCGAATCCGACGAAGCCGTGCAGGACGACGCTGACGTGCCAGAGGACGACGAGGCGCCAGCCGACGATGAGCTGGCCGAGCCTGAAGCCGATGACGAGGCCACGGCCGCCGTCACGCCCGAACCCGTCACGGCTCGCGAGGCGCCGAAGTCGTGGGCGAAAGAGATGCACACAGAGTGGTCGAAGCTCGACCCCAAGACGCAGGACTATTTCCAGAAGCGGGAAGACCAGTTCCACCAGGGGCTTGAGCAGTACAAAGGCGCCGCGCAGTACGCCAAGTCGATCTCTGACGTTGTCGCGCCCTACCGGGAGGTTCTGGCGTCGCAAAAGCTGCAGGAGCCACAGGCCATCGCGTCCTTGATGCGCGCCCACGTCGCGCTGACGACCGGATCTCAGGAATCCAGGCGCTCGGCGTTCCAGCAACTGGCGAAGAACATGGGGTATTCGATGGATGGCGGGGTCATCGCGCCGCCCCCGCCGCCTACGCAATACGAGCGAGATTTGCAAGATCGTTTGGATCGTATAGACTCGGAACGCGCACAGCAGTCGGCAGCCGAACAAGAACGAATCTCTGCCGAGGTTACTGCGCAAGTCGAAACCTTTGCGGCCGACCCAGCCAACGTCCACTTCAGTGATGTCGCGCACGACATGCGCCGCCTCATTAACGCAGGTGTGACGGACCTCGGGGAAGCCTACAAGGCAGCCATCTGGCTCAACGAAGTCTCGCGCGCAAAGGAAATCGCCACCCTGCAAACACAGTGGACGGCCGATTTCAAGAAGCAGTCGCGAGCCAAGTTCGAGGCCGCAAGCCGAGACGTCTCGGTGAATGTCCGCGCTGCCGATTCCCAGCGGCCTCCAACAGAGCCCAAGGGGAAATTCCTGTCCGATATGTCGATGCGAGCCGAACTCGCAAAGATAAAAAACCGCGCATAAAACCCCTTATCGGAGTCACCGAACATGCCTTCCCCGAATGCAACCTTTACCGAACTGGTCAGCACCACGTTCCGCAAGCACCGCAAGGAAATCAAGGACAACCTGTCCAACCGCAACGCGCTGCTCAAGTACATGATGAAGCGCGGCAACATGCGCAAAGAAGACGGCGGCCTATCCATCGCCACGCCGCTCGATTACCAGGCGAACAGCACCTACCAGCGCTACAGCGACTGGGACGCGCTGAACATCTCGGCCTCGGACGTCATCTCGGCGGCCGAGTACCAGTGGCGCCAGATCGCGATGAACGTGGTCGCCTCGGGCCGCGAGCTGCGCATCAACTCTGGCGACTCGCGGATCATCAACCTCTCCAAGGCGCGCATCAAGAACGCCCTCCGCACGTTCAACAACAACTTCTCGTCGGACCTCTACTCGACGGGCGGCCTGACCAACCAGATCAACGGCCTGCAAGCGCTGGTCGCGGACGTTGGCACCGGCACGGTTGGCGGCATCGACTCCTCCGCGTTTCCCTTCTGGCGCAACACGGTCATCGACGCCTCCGACCTCGGCGTAACGCCGTCTGCAACCACGATCGAAACGGGCCTGATGCTTCCGGCGTGGCTCTCCGTTGATCGCGGACCGGACGACCAGACAGACCTGATCGTTGCCGACAACAACTACTTCCAGTTATTCGAGTCGTCGCAGGTTTCAATCAAGCGTTACAACGACACGTCGAAGGGGAACGCCGGCTTCACGGCGCTGCGCTACAAGAACGCGGACGTGATCTACGACGGCAACTCGGGCATCCCCGTCAACCGCATGTACTTCATCAACACGAACTACCTGGAGCTGGTCGTTCATGAGGATGCGGACCTGAACATCATGGACGAGGCGCGTCCGGTGAATCAGGACGGCGCGGTGATCCCGATTCTCTGGATGGGCAACCTCACCTGCAGCAACCGCAAGCTGCAGGCCGTCATCCTTCCGTAATCGCCAAGGGCGGCGATCAAACGCCGCCCTGGCACACGAACAAAAATCAGGAGACAAGATCATGTTTTCACCAATCAATCTCGCGGGCGTCACGCCCTTCAACGACTGGTTCGCAGTCGATACCACGCAGCGGCACCCGCTCGGCTACCTCGTCGATGGCGTCGATCCGTACTGGGGCTACGCGCAGTTCCGCTACGTCAAGAGCAACGACGCGATCCTCAAGGGCTCGGTCTGCCGCGTCGGACAGGCCCCGACCTTCCTTGCAACGCTCGTCCCGATCACCGCCAACCTCGCGCAGCCGCTTGGCATCGCGATGGTGCCGATGGCCTCCGGTACGTTCGGCTGGCTTCAGGTGGTCGGCAGCGCCGTATACGCGATGGGCGCGACTGCGGCGGCGGACGGCGCGCTTGGCATCTTCACGTCGGCTGGTTCGTTGACCGGCACGATCGTGGCGGGCCGCGGCGTGATCGGCATCCACCACCACCGCGCGCCTGCGGCCACGATCACCGTTGCGGCGAATACCCGCAACGGCTCGAACGCGATCACGACGAACGGCTACGACGGCTTCTTCCTCGGAATGACGCTGACCGGCACCGGCATCAACGGCTCCGCGACCGTCGTGGCGGGGCTCGACCCGGATGGCAACACCATCTACACCGGCTCGGCGATTGGCACTCTCACTGGGCGCAACTCGACCGCGACCGGCTCGATCACGCTGACCGGGACGTATACCGGCTTCGGCAACGGGTACATCCAGTACCCGACGAGCGGTTCTCAGGTCACGGCGTAATCAGGGTCTGACGACCAGCGGGGCGGTTGCGAGCCGCCCCGTTTTCACAGGAGGAAGACATGCTCGTAGGTCAAGTTTCTGAGCGCACCGATCGCCCCGCCTACGTTCGCTTCGAGCGCGTGGCGAAGGAGAACAAGGCACTGAGCCTGCAGGAAGGGAAGTTCGTCGCCACGGACGTGGACTACGCGCTAATCACGCCGCCGTACTCGAAGGACGTGATCCGACAGAAGGTGGCCTCGTGGTTCGACAACCTCGAGCAGGACGTGCGCAACGACCGCATTCCCGAAGCATGGGCGAAGCTCTACAGGGACGCATACCGGGCCTGGCAGAACGGCCAGGAGATTCCTCCAAACGGCAGCCCGATCAGGGGCTGGGGCGTCCTGTCTCCCGCGCAGCAGGAGAACCTTCTGCGCATCAACATCCTGACCGTCGAAGACCTGGCCGGCGTCAACGACGAAGGCTTGCGGCGCGTCGGCATGGGCGCGCAGGAGCTGAAGCAGAAGGCTGTCGCGTGGCTGCGCACGCTGCACGACCGCGGCCCGCTGACGCAAGAGAACGCGGCGCTGAAGTCCGCGAACGACAACCTGCTGATGATGATCGAGACGCTGACGGAGCAGAACCATCTGCTGCGCGGCAACATCGCGACGCCAGTCGCCGAGGAAGCAATCTCGGCGAACGAACTTCTGGACGAGGACGAGCCTGCGACGAAGATTGCGCCTGGCAAGCGCAAGTAATTTCAGCGAGGACGACGCATGACCCTGCTTGAGTGCATCCAGCGAATGTGTCGTGCGACTGGCATCAGCGTACCGGCTGCGGCGGTTGCCAGCACGTCGGCGTCTGTGCAGCAGATTGTCGAGCTTGCCAACCAGGAAGGCCGCGCGCTCTCGCGCCGGCATGACTGGCAGGAGCTGACCTTCGAGGGGTCGTTCACCACGCTCGCCGCGGAGTCGCAGGGCACGCTGGCCTCGATCATCGGCGGCACGCAGACGTTGCGTAAAATCGTCAACGAGACGATCTGGAACCGCACGACCCAGCAGCAGATTTGCGGCCCCCTGAGTCGCCAGAACTGGCAGGGGCAGAAGGCGCTGTCGCTCACGGGTCCGTACCCGCAGTACCGCATCCGTGGCAACACGCTGCGCTTCTACCCCCAGCCTCCTGCCGGCGAGTCGTGCTTCTTCGAGTACGTCTCGAATTGCTGGTGCCAAGCCATCAGCTCTGGCGCGTTCCGAATCAACGTAGCGGCCGACACCGATCAGATCCTGCTGAACGAAGAACTGTTCATGGCGGGGCTGGAGTGGCGCTGGCTGCGCAAGAAGGGCCTCAGCTACGCCGAAGAATTCGCGTCCTACGAAGAACTCGTCAAAAACGAAATAGGCAACAACGCCACCAAGGCTGCTCTGGCTATGGACGGCGTCGCGCGCGGGCCGCGCCCCGGCATTATCGTGCCGATCGGTAGTTGGAACCTGCCGTGATGCGCCGCGCGCAGGAAGTCGCAGTTCGTCCGGGCCGGCAGAAGTCTCGTTCCGTATCGCTGCCGGCGCCCATAGGCGGGTTGAACGGGCGCGACGCGCTGTCGAACATGGCTGCGACCGACGCAATCGTGCTTGAGAATTTCTTTCCTGACGCGACGTTTGTTCGTCGGCGCAAAGGCAATTCCACGTTCGCGACCTTTACAGGCGACTGCCAGACCGCCGTAGATTACGCCGGGCTAACTTCGACGAAGCTGTTTGTCTGCGTCAAGAATGGCAGCGACTTTCGCATTATTGAGGCGACAGCTGGCGGCGCCATCTCGACGGCCGTGGTCGGCGGAAGCGGCCCTGCAATTCAGGCGCTAACTTCAACGATTTTCGACTCGGTCAACATCGGAACCACTGGCGGCCAGTTCCTGCTGATGTGCAACGGCACGAACCCGATGCTGGAATACGACGGCACGACGTGGTCGGCCGGCGCGATCACCGGCGTCACCGGCGGCACGAGCGCGATTAAAACGATGGCGTTGTTCCAGAACCGCCTGTTCATGCTCGCAAAGGACACGTTCGACGTTTGGTATCTTGCGGTCGGCACGAAGGCTGGCGCTGCTACCAGACTCAACATGGGCTCGCTGTTCGAGCTCGGCGGCTCGCTGTCTGCACTCGTCACGCTGTCTCTGGATAGCGCATCCCAGACGGCCGATCACATCGGATTCGTTTCAACCCAAGGAGAGATCGTTGTCTACAAGGGCGACGTTGCTGACGCAGCCTCTTGGACGCGAGTCGCCGTTGTCCGTCTTGGGAGGCCGATCATGTACGGCCAGCGAACGTGGGCGAAGATTGGCGGAGAAGCTGTCATCACGACAGTTGACGGCGTCATGCCGCTTTCTCAGTCAATCGTCAAAAACACGCGAGATACCAGCATCTCGCTGTCGGACAAGATTCGCGGTACCTACGATTTCGCGATCAACACCTACGGCACGGCCTACAACACCATTGGCTTTGCGGTAATTTTCCATCCATTTGGAAGGAAGCTGCTGTTCAACGTCTATGCGGGCGTCACGTCTTACCCGCGCGAGCAGCCCGCCTACCAGTTGGTGATGAACACCGAAACGAAGGCGTGGTGCAAGTTCACAAATTGGAATGCAATCTGCTGGTTGGTGACGGGAGACTTGCTCTACTACGGCATGGATGGGAAGTTGGTTCAGGCCGATACCGGGAATCGCGACCAAGAGGAAGCCACGGTAAATGATCGCTTCATCGTTGCCTACGCAAAGCAGGCGTTCAACTACTTCGGGTCGCGCGGCACAATCAAGCACTTCAAGGCTTTGCGCTTCAACGAGATGATGTTCCCAGGCTACCTGACGGACATTTATCAGGGCATCAATGTGGACTTTCAAGATTTCGTTCCAACAGACTTCCTGAATCAAAGCACGCTGTCGAGCGGCGGCGTTGACTACGATACGATTATTTCCGAATGGATCGGCACGACTGGCGCGGGCTATTGCGCGGCACCGTACCTTGCGCTTCTTCCTGCGAACAATGGCCTGACGTTCGCTTGGGCATCCACCGACATAATTTTCGAGACTGGCGGAGTTCTCTGATATGGCAACCCCACCGGTAGCGCCGAACCCCTACGACGTCACGAACCGCCAGACGCGGCTCAATCAGCAGAACGCGCAGTTCAACGCGGGGATGAATCGTGGCAACACGAACACCCCTGTCGGCAGCAGCACGTACACGCAGCGCACGGACCCGACCACTGGCGCCACGATCTGGGACCAGAACATCAGCCTCGCGCCCGACCAGCAGCGGCTGCTGACCGCGCAGCAGGGGCAGGATGCATCGCTCGCCGGCGCCGGCTCGGCGCTCGCGGGGCAGGTTTCCAACGCCTTCTCCAGCCCGCTCGACATGAGCGCGCTGCCGGCGTTGAGCTCCAGCGTGGACACCAGCGGGCTGCCGTCGCTCTATGGCGCCGACGACCTCCTCGGCGCCCGTCAGCAGACGCAGGACGCGCTCTACAAGGCGCGCACTCAGTACCTCGACCCGCAGTACGCGCAGTTGGAGTCGAACTTCAACACGCGCGCCGCCAACCAGGGGCTCGTGGAAGGCTCGCAGGCATGGACGCAGGCGCGCGACCAGTTCACGCGCGAGCGCGGCTTCGACTACAGCAACGCGCAGACGCAGGCGATCACTGGCGGCATGAACGAGATGCAGGGGCTGTCCAACATCGCTGGCGGCAACCGCTCGCAGTTGTTCGGCGAGCGCCTGACCAACGCGAACCTCGGCAACAATTCGCGCACGCAGGCGCTGTCGGAGGCGCTGACGGCTCGATCGCAGCCGCTTAATGAGTTCAACGCGCTGCGCGACGCGACGCGCGTGACCGTGCCGCAGTTCAACGCGCCGGCGAACGTCTCGGCGCAGGCCGCGGACCTCTCTGGGAACGTGAACACGAACTTCCAGAATGAGGTTGACCTTTACAACGCGCGGCAGGAGACGCAGAACGCGGAACGCTCGGGCCTCGTGAACCTCGGCACCAGCCTGCTCAATGGCCCCGTCGGCACGGGTATCGTCAACGGCGCCCGCGATGTATTCGGGCGGCTCCTCGGCGGCGCCGCGCCCGCTGCGGCGGCTCCAGCAGCAGCAGCTCCTGCGGGGGCGCCAGCGGCGGCAGGGGGCGTCCCTTGGGGCACGGTAGCCGGAGGCGCTGCGCTGCTCGGGGGCGGCCTGCTGGCGGTTGACGGCATCAGGAACGGCAGGGAGGGGCAGGCGGCGCTCGGCGGTGGCATTGCGGCAGCAGGAGGGGCTTCTCTGCTGGGGTACTCAGGGCTCGCGGCACTCGGTCCGATCGGACTCGTGGGCGCGGGCGTCGCGG
>Ga0163144_10022474_pt1 | contig 12495 bp, 14 predicted proteins | sample OliLak19BULKMAT1_FD_123175 | JGI IMG/M metagenome (GOLD analysis project Ga0163144, IMG submission 123175) | Freshwater microbial mat bacterial communities from Lake Vanda, McMurdo Dry Valleys, Antarctica - Oligotrophic Lake LV.19.BULKMAT1 | ecosystem: Environmental > Aquatic > Freshwater >... | reverse complement strand
TCAGTTCCCTGTGGCAGCGGTGCTCACTATTGAGTCAATAATGGTCTTCACCTGGTCTTCTGTCGCAGCGTCGATGACGCTTCTAAGCCCTGACGGCATCGTGAGGGACCACTTCCCTCCTGCTAGCTGAGAATACTTAAAGCTTCGGTAAGTAACATAAATAGGCACCATGATCAACCTCAGAGTTTGAATATTTGGAAAGCACCACGAAAGGAGTAAAATAACACATTCGTGAGGCTTTGTAAATTATACTTACTACTTGAAAATTACTAATAGGAAAATTAGAAGAAAGACGGAAAGGCCGTCTTTAACGGCCTTTCCATCGCATTAAGTACCTAAACCAAAGTCATTTGAATTCACGCTATAGATTTAAGTTTTGAAAAGTGTTTGACTGATATAACCAGTTGAAACCGAAAACAAAATCTATTCTTTCCTCCCATTTCTTATCTCTGATCTTTTCGCAGGCCAAAATTTGGATTGCTAAGGTGTTTGTATTACATGCTACTGATTTGCTATCACTGGTACAAACTTTTGAATATTTAACATTGACATCGGAGCATTCTTTTTCATAGCTGCTATAAACCGAAGTAATCGTTTCAATGGTTTTACCTATTCCATAGAGAACTCCTGCGGCAGGAACAGTTACTATGAGGATAGCGAGTATCAAACTGTCAACGGCATTGTATACTCTTATAACAAAGTAACCCCAAATTATAAGCCAAAAATACATAATGCCTCCTAGCTTTTCTTTTTAGTAGTTTTTTTCAAAGCAGTCTTTTTAACTGTTTTCTTTGATTCCGTTTGTTTTACAATCTCGCAATTGTTCTTAACTAATTTCAGACCTGGGAATTTTAGAACAGTTCCGTTTTTGGTTCTCTTTTTTGTCTTTCTTTCTTTTTCGAAAGATTTTAATACTTCTTGTTCTAAGGTTTTAATACCTAAGATTAGGAAGCAAAAGGGTGTGTGTGATTCCATACTATCAAGTTCTTTTTCGTCGGTAGCGTTCTCGATCCAGTACCTACATACAGCTAGAGAGTCGTGTCCAAGCTGATTGAGAGAAGACAGCATAGTTTCTTTTCTGACTTTTAGACTTGTGTTCATTGTGGTCTTCCTATTGTTGTGTAAGTAATTGGACGTGTGGTTCTACCACTTGCCCTAAGAACTCTACTAAATGTTTAAGCCGCTCCTCTTCTATTTTAAACCCTTGAACCAACTCTTCAGAGACTTCTATCTGATATTTGAAAGTTGCAGTTCGCACCTGATGTGTCATGCTGTGTATTTTTGACACAACTGCACCAAGCATAAAAGCTATTAAAGATGTGATTATAAATTTCATGATTGCCCCTAATTTAACTGTCACTCACCTATAATACATCGGCACGTATTATAAAACCTTTAGAAACAAGTTTATAGTACGTTGATTTTATTGACTATTTAGTTTTATGGAGAGTTATAGGCAGGAAATCATTGGACTTTTTAGGTATTATGACTGATGGCGTATTGGATGGCATATGCCCAATACTTGGGGTCATTTTCTAGGTCTGTAATGCGGTTGATCTCGCTTATATGGGGTACTACGACTTGGTCGCATATCTCTTGCACATTCTTACATTTAGAGGCTGCGAGGAGCTGTGCGTCTGAAAATAGGTAACTTAGCTGTATTTTCTTAATCATTTCAACCTATTACTTTAGGAGCTTAAGAGCCACAATGCCCATTTTATTGATAGGCATCTTTATAAAAGCCTTTTGATTCTCGGTATTTAGACCTTCATACACTCTACAGATAGCCGATGCAGTAAAGAGGTCTATCATGATTCCGTCTACCTTTGCATACTGTTTATCATGGGTAATGATTCTGGCAGCGTTTATTTTATCATCATCGGTCTTTGTTTCGAAGACCTTGGTGCCTTCTTCCCGTTGTCTGGATGGTTCTTTTTTCATTTTTGTTTGCTCCAGTAAACTTCTATTGCTTCAATAGTACCTTTGACATGTTGTTTATCTGTTCCGAAATAAATATCGTTAAAGACTTTATCGACCTTGTGATAGAATTGAGAATCAAATGTATCTAAGACTCTAACTCTCGCATGGTTGGTTTCTATTTCTGCTCTTAAAGTAATTAGTGTTTGTATAAGCTCAGAATGAAGCTTCGTAACCTTTTTTGCTAATTTATGCCTAATAGCTGAGCGTCTCATTTCTTTAACCTTTCAATAAGAAGTTGGCTTCTTATCGGCATTTCAGCGAAAAAACTTGAGTTTCTTACAGTTTAGCTAGAAGCATAGCAGGCAATGACCCTACTTTAGACACATTCATTGCGGCAGAGGCTAAGATTTCAGCATCAGGTACGGTGCAAATAGTAACTTTTGCTTCTGGAAAGCTTTCTTTGTCACATTGGGCAGCAGGACTTAGAACATGATAATTTCTACAAGAAGCAGGTCTGGAGTCATAGATACGGCATTGTTTTTTTTCTGGATCTAAGAAAACGCAGCGAGTCTCATTGTTGGTCTTAGTTAACCAAACTTCTGAAGAATCTTCTCCATAAGCAGCTTGCCTATTAAGAGCTTCCATATCTATAGAGACACCACTTCTTACTTTATCAGCTAAGAGGGAAGCTTCATCATCTGTGACTGCCACCATGATATGACAGCAGAAAGCACAGCCAGCTCGACAAGAGATCTGGGTTTTCTGTTTGGAAAACTTGTCCCACCACTCTTCTTTAGATTTTTCAATTGCTATATGAATAGCTGATGCCCTATCGCCACCGGCTGGAAAAGTTTCAAGCTCGGTAATACTGGAGTCCAAACAGTCCATAAGATGATTGAATTTCTTTTCATCTTTCACTTTGCGAATGTTTTCGACCAATCCACCAAAGGAAGAGGTATGCCAGTATTTTTTTGTATCTTCGGTCATTATATCCTCGTAATTCTGAAAGAAATTGTAGACTATTGTGAGCATTCTGAATATGAGAATGATATTCTGATTATCCGAATTCCGAATTTTATTTTAATAAAGGCTTAAAAAAGTTATGAAAACTGTCTTAAGTGTATTAGCGGCTATTACAATGACTTTATGGATTGTGGATCATTTAGCTAAGCCTGCCAAAGCAGATATGCTTGATATGATCCAATGCACCACTTCAGTAGGTATGGGCAGTCCGGTGTTTAATGGTCGTTGCTTTAGGGGTGAAGTGATGACGGGTATTCAGAATGATTTAGTATATTGTGCTCAAATAACTGTAAATTGTAACTAAGCAGTTTGTTTCAAGATCTGTTGACTAGGTGAGCGTTCCATCCTGTCATCCAAATGCATTTGAAAACCGAATTTTTCATAAAAGCTTTTTAATTTATTTATAGTCATAGCTTGATCACCAATAGGTTCAGCAGTACCTGTAAGGAAGACTTGGTGATCATCAGCTAAATTTATTAACCATTGCATAGCCGCACTACCAAAGCCCTTCTGTGGTTGGTTTACAACACCTATATAGCTTAGGTTTATTTTTCTTTTGATTATTTTCAGTTCGAAGATGATTTCATTCCGCCATAGTCTGCGTGCTGCTATTCCTGTAGGTTCTGTTGCTGCTTTGTAGGCAATTAAGAAGGATTTAAGGTCAGGCTGTAGTAGCTTTAAGAGCATATGGTTTTAAGAGAATTTCCGCTTGGACCTGGGGATGAAAGATCTAGTCATAATTCTAAAATTGCTTGCGTTCTTAAGACTTCAAGTTCTAGCTCTTTAAGATAGCTATGAAGACTGCTATTATTAAGTGTTGAATTTCACCCGTCCAATTTTTTAGATCTTCTAATTCTTTCATCTCAACTACTAAAGTGACGGATGCATGTTTCCGTTAATTACATAGGTAGCTTTCTTAGCTCTCGTGATCGCAACATAAGCCAGACACCTTTCTTCCTCCATTCTAGGAATGCTGCCTTTTTTTATAGCTCCAGCGTTTATGTTGCTCCAAGAATTACTTTGAATGAAAATAACAGGACGTTCCCGTCCTTTGAATCGGTGGATAGTAGAAATGGTAACCCCTTTAGGGGCAAATTCCAATTCAAGAAATTTACGTGAAATGTAACTTTTAAACTCAGACTTGAGTTTAAATTTGTCTTTAGCGTACCAATCACGGATTATTTTTGAGGCACCTTTACCCATAGCAATTTCTCTGATTTCATCAGGGGAAAGATCTTCTTCATCTCTTAAGTTCAAAGAAGTGAAATACTTTAAAATCAATTCATCTGGTTCTTCTGCTACAGAACTAAGGTGATGTTCAAACTTCTCAGCAGTTCCTTTGCCTTTAAGTATGTCTAAGACACCTGTGGCAATCTCATCATTCAAAGCATCGTCTGCGGATAAAGCAACTAAGCAAAGTAAAACTTTAACATTTTCGGTTTTGAGTTCTAATTTGTTAATTAAAAGTTCTTGACAGGGTATCTGTTTAAGAATTGCCCAAAGCTGCCACGGCATTAGGTCATGGTTGGTACGACCTAAGATTGCTACATCTTCCACTTTGTAATCTTCTTTAACTAAGAAGTCTTCAATAGAAGACGCATCCATTGTTTCAATCTTAGAATAGATCCCAGGTTGATTTTCTTTTGGTGCAGCGGAGATGAATTGATCTTCTTCTAGATGTACTTTAACTAAGGCTTGCGATTTAAGCTCGTTAGCCTTAGCTACAATCGCTTCAGGACAGCGGTAACTGTAAATGAGTTGGGTCTTATTGTGCTCGTTCGCCAAAGCCACAAAACGTTCAGGACAAGCGCAATTCCACCTATTAATCGCCTGTTCTATGTCTCCTACGTAAACAAGTCTTTTTGATTTATCTTTGATTAAATATTTAGGAAACGCTTCATAAGTCATATACCAATAGAGCAAGGATAGATCTTGAGCTTCATCCACCATTACAGCATGGTAATTATGCTTCATCTTAAGCATAGCGTAACAACCAATACTAAGCATGGAATCAAAGTCCAACTCTCCCCAAACTTGTATTTGGGTAATAATATCTGTAATAGCGATTGCACCAAATTCTTGTTTTAATATTTCTGAATATTTGTCGTAAGACATCTCGCAGTCTAAGTCGTGTTCTACAGATAATTTAATAAACATAGGAGTATAGGTAGGAGCATAATCCAAATCATCTTTAGCAAACTTGCCATAAAGATCTTTTTTGAAAATGAAATCAGTTATGGAGTTATGAACAAATTCCACAAATCCGTTATGGTAGAAGGTCCTCACAAAGAACTTCCAGAAGTCCGTAGGTTTACGTTTGGCTTCAACCTTATATAAATAGGCTTCAGTGATCTCTGTGGCATAAGCAATACAACTAAAAACGGTACTAGCATGACTAATGCTTGCTTTGGGTACAGAGCTTAGAAGCAATTCTTTTACTTCATCCATTATCTTAGGAAAGAAGATAGAAGTCTTTACATTATAGTCCAAAGGAGCATTATGAACCGCTTCTTGAGAAAGCATCTGCATAGCTAATAAATTGATCTTGGTGTTAATATTTGCATCTTCTAGTTCGCTAGGACCTTTTATTTTTGCAATATCTAAAAACTTTGATAACAGACCAGGATAAGATCCATATTTTTTACGGTCATCTTTTCTAATCCAGCCAAAGTAAAGATGCTTATTCTTATAGTTAGCAATAATGTTTAAAGGTTTTTTATTTACATTGATTGCTTTTTCAATAAAGGATTTGCCTAAGCCGTGAAGAGTTTTAGCCTCTACACCTAAGAGGTTGAGTCTGCTTTCAGTAAGTCTGGTATTAAGCTCGTCTTGAATGCTTTTGTTAAAGCAGAGAATGAGGATAGTGCCTTCCCTATTGGGGTCCATGGCAAGCCGTTGAGCTTTGCCTAACAGGGCACTGGTTTTACCGCTGCCTGCCCCTGCCAAGCAAAACATAGGATAAGCATCTGAGTTAATGAACTGCTGTTGGGAATCGTCAAACTTAACCATTGTTTTATTATCCTCTGTATTCAGCAAACTGAATTGATTCACGAACGTCGGGTGAAAATAGGTGTCTGTTACGTTCATAAAACATTTCAAAATAACTATCTAGGATGTAATGTATTGCGTAATCATCTTTAGATCTTACACTTCTACCCAACATTTGGGTTATAGACATCGCTATGGATAATGCGTACCACTCAGGTTCTGATTTAGATCTAGCTGCTATTACGGGATCTTTTAGATCTGGGCACGGCATTTTTAACAAAATTTGCCAACGACAAAGATGGTCTTTCAGATCGATTCCTTCTTTAAAGCCTGGACCCACTAAAATTGTGGGCTCTTCAGATTCAAAGTGCTCTTTAATAAGTTCGTCCTTACTGGAGTCTCTAGTATGGAACAAGAAACGATGCTTCCCTTGATAATCACCAAGACCATCTTGAAGCATGGAAACAATTCTGTAGTTAAAGGTTTGAATGAGACCTTTTTCATTAGCGTGTTTATTGGTTATTTTTTTGGTCATCTTAATCATGTCTGGAAAAGTATTCTGAATATTTTTATAACCCATGCTGCCAACTGGAATAGAGATAGTTACCTTATTCTTTGCTGGGAAGGTGCTTGGTACTTGAATGAATTCGAACTTCTTTATACCCAAGCTTTTAGCCATGATATCGGCATTTAAAATAGTAGCTGACATCAGAAGCGTTTTGTCAGCACATTTGAAAGCAAGCTCACCCATATGATCGACTCTTAGGGGTGAAATTTTACATCCAGGCCCTGCATCGCTTGGTTTGATTACATAGTCACGATTTGAAATCTTGTATTCTTCAGTAAATAAAAGATTCTTTTGTGCCATACGTAAAAGGTCTTCGGCTTTCCTTTGCTCTTTGGGGCTGGCTTTAGAGTTTGTGATGAACTTATACCGATCTAAAAGCAAAGGATTCACAATTTCACAGAAATCAACTGCCTCATCTATGGTTCTAAACCCACGTTCAAGGATCTTCATAGTTGCGAGGCTCATGATGATATCTTGGTAGGATCTTGGATTAAAAGATATCTCCGCAAATTTGTATAATTCGGATTCCAAATTGTGGCAATTGTGAACATTGATGTCATCGGCATAGAAATTATGTGTTTCTGCAACACCAATGTCGTAAACAAAGTCATTATGTTCAATAACTTCAATTGAAGTTATTTCTGAGAATCCTTTTTTCAGGTTGTGACTATTTCCCGCTTGCGGGACAGTTGCTTTAAATTTCTCTTCTTGAAAATCTTCTTCATCTTTAGCCCAAATACCTAATTTATAACGAATAGAAGATATAATCCAAGGGCTTACTAGCGTAGCGAACCTCTTACTAGCTAGCTTAAGTAGCCCTAGTACATTTTGAAACCAAATAGCCAAACCACTTATTTTTCTTATTCCCTGCACTACATGCAATCTATCACCTACTGATAAGTCACGAGCATATACGTAGCAACCATTTCTCCCATAAGTTCCTTTCAGAACACGGTGTTCTTCAGTACATCTCAAAATAGATATAGAATCGTCTGAGTTTTTTACTTCTATTTTTAATAGAGTTTTTCTAATGGGATTTTTAGAATATGAAATGATGTTTTTCCATAACAATCGTTCTTTATTTGGTCCTATATGTTCCCTTGATAAAACTTTAATGTTTAATTGTTTTTCAACGATGTCTTGAATCGTCACTTCTCCCACATCGGTTTTAACAATGGCATCACCTGGGAGACATTCATCGAGAATAAGTGTTCGTTTCAAAGGTAGGAAATTTGGGATTAAAGAAAAAGAAAGTAAATTAGAAAAGTTAAGCAGGGAAACATCTGCTGAAAATGCATTATCTCTTGCATTCATATAAGGGCATAGTCCACCTTCTTTGCAGTCAGCACTTACCCCTTTACCTCTTTTGGAGGAGATATTTAAACCGCAAGGAGCAGTGTCGCAGGTGAAGCGTAATGCTCTCCCATCATCGTCTTTCCAAGGGTGAGCACATTCGTAATTACCTTTACCTTTAAGAATAGGCAGCTTGAAGTCATTATAGTATTGATCCTGTAAATGTTTCTGCACTGTGGCGATGTAAGCAGGTTTCAAATAATTACCAATTGCAACGCCTGCCGGTGATTTTCCAAAACCACAAGGTCCTTCTAAAAATACAAAACGGTTGCTTTCAAAAGCCTCTACAATTTTGCACAATGTTTCTTGTTGATGAGTTCTAAAATCAGGAAAAGGAAACCAATGCTTCCACTCAGCCATCTCTATACCACCTTGGTTAATGTCCAGGTAAAAATCGAACTTCATGCTTTGAAAAACAAAGAGAGCTAAACCAAGTTTCTTTGCCGCAGTGAGGGCAAATCAACGCATAGGCATCGCCATCTCTTTGGTCTGACACGAACCTTAAATCGTCTTTAGTTGCTTCCATTACGGCTTCGCAATTAGCATTGGAGCAGGTCAAATGGTAACGAGGAGCCGTTTTTGGTAATTTTATAGTTTTCATAAAATTCCATTAAGAAGGCATATCAAGCAACTCAAATTGCTTAGCCATTTCATTAGATTTGCCTTCAGCTAAAATTTCCCAATCAGGATTTGGGTAATGAGCAATAAGGATAGCTGCTTTTCGTTCATCTTTTTTGTTGTTTGCTACCAACAAGTAACGAACGGTTTTGTGGCGGCTCGTCTGAACGTCTTGTCCCGCTAGGATTTCCCAGCCAGCAGTTTTTTCCGTATAGGGGTGTGACATACCCAAGTCTCCTAAGTTGTGAAAGTTCTATGGAGAAGCTTAGGTAGTTGAGTAGAATTAGTCTAGCTTTTTTTTCTGACTACCTATAGCTTTCTTGAAACACCTCCACTTTGGTCAAAATATGTCGCATTGGAAAACTGAGAAGTTTGCAGAAGATGTTAAAAAGGCATTCCCCCTACGCTCTATTAACTGCACTTTAGCGGATTGTCCTCGATTTGAAGGTTGCACCCAAGTACCGTCTCAATCAGGTCCAGGTAAAGCTAAAGGTGGAGCTAAGATCTTTTTCGTTACAGATACTACTGTAGAGGATGAAGCTCAGTTAGGCATCCCATCTGTCCACCCCGCAGGTAAGCTTATGCGGGAAGCGGTAATAGAGACTTTCCTAAAATTAACCATCAGGCAGGTTCCTTACTTAATAACCAAGCTCTTTAGAGCTGATATAAAGGAAGCAACCCCTAAAGCTTTTGAAGCTAAGCTTTGCTTTTCCCATTTCATTGATGAGCTAAAACATTATGAGCCTGAAGTCATTGCTGCTTTTGGTGTCACTTGTTTTAAAGCTCTTTACCAGCAAGCCTTAAATAAGTCGGAGCTTTTTTCTTTAGATGAACAAACTTTAAATAAGCTCCGTGGTAAGTTCTTTGAGATGGAGTTTGTAGAAGGTAAGAAAGTAAAGGTCTATGTCGCTTATTCGCCAGGGTTGGTACTTCAAACACCAGCTTGTTACCGCTTTTTATTGGAAGATGCTGTAGCTTTAAAGAAAGTTTTTAAGCCTGAACCTGAATCCGCTATTAATTTCAAGGTTGAAAAAGTAAACAAACTTGAAACTGTAACAGAAGTTTTTGAATATCTAGACATGCTTCATCGTGGCTTACCTAAGAAAACGGTAGTAGCTTTTGATACTGAAACCGAAAATTTAAACAGGAAATTTAATAATAGGTTTTTAACTTGGCAATTCTCCCACAAAGAAGGAGAAGGTACTGCGTTCCCTATTGAGCATAAAGATAGACCTTTATTTGCAGATCCAGTTCTGAAGAAACAACTTCAAGAGAAGATGAATCAGTTATTCAATGCAAAACCGAATGAAACCAATGTGGCGTGGTGGATAGGTCATAATATCAAATTCGATATGTCTGTATTATGGGGTCTACATGGGATCATACCCCGTAACCCAGAACAGACCGTACCTTGGTGGTGTACGATGCTTGGGATGCATTGGCTTGATGAGAACCGTAAATCTCTAAGGGGGCTTTTAGCAGGATCACCTTACTCATTAAAGACTTTAGGTTTAGAATTCTTCCATTTTCACTTCGAAGAAGCCGCTTTAGATAAGCGTGGTGATGGGGCATTGGAACAATTGACTTTAGATCAATTGTATCAATATGGGACTTCAGACGCCATCTTGACTCGTGCTGTAGCTCAGCATCAGATAGAACTAGCTAAAGAACAAGATGCAGAATTAACGGAAAGGTTACACAGACCATTTAAAGAGACATCCGTAAAATTACCAAAATTCCAGAGGTATTATTACTATCCAGCATCTAGAGCTTTAGCTGTAATGGAGTGTAATGGTTTATTCGTGAAAGAAGATCATCTTTCATATCTCCAAGGTGAAGATAGCCCTATTTGGGGACGTATGAAAAAGATCGAAACTGATATTCAAAATCTGCCTGATGTTTTGGATTTTAGGAAGAACTATAAAAAGCGTATAGGTGGAGCAATAAAGAATGCTTCAAACTTCGAAGAAAATCTTTGGGATACAGGGGAAGAAGAACTCCCGCTTTTAAATTTCAATAAGAAAGAACATCAATTTTTATTTTTCTTGGATTTCTTAAAACTTACACCTTTGAGAATGTCTAAGAAAACGGGTTTACCGCAACTCAATGCTAGATTTTTAGATCATTACAGCAATCCTGTACGCTACAAAGAATCACCGACTGTTAAGGAAATTTGTGGAGAATATTATTCTAAAGCGAAAGGATTTGACGAAAAAGATGCTAGCCCCATTTATAATGACAACCCGCTTAAAATGGAACTGGAATACCGGAAATTAAAAAAACTCGGAACTTCGTATCTTTACTCCATTGAGGGTTTTTTAAGAAATCCCAAGGGAGATTGTATAGATCAGCGAGTGAGGGCATCGTTCAATATACATGGAACTGATACGGGGCGTATGTGCCTGACTTCGCAGACAAAAATACTTACTGTAGGTAATAATAAGAAATATTTGGAAGGGGTTCCAATTATTGATGTGAAAGTGGGTGATTTGGTTTACTGCTACGATGACGCCCGTAGGCTGAGGATTAAACGTGTTCTGTGGTCCGGTAAAATGGGAACAAAACAGGTTGTACGGTTGCATTGGCGAATGGATAATAACAAAGGTTCTGGTTATCTTGATTTAACTCCAGACCACAAAGTTCGTCAATTTAATGGTGAGTATCGGGAAGCACACTTACTGATTCCTGGTGACCGGCTACTTTCTGTATCTCGTCGTGCTGGTACAATAAACAGAAAACGCATCAACAAATATGCACGTTTAAATTGTCTTGAAGGTCAATTGAAAGAGCATAGGTTTGTGTTCGAACAAGTCTATGGTCAGTCTACTGCTGAAATTATCCACCATGAAGTTGTTAAGGTTGAATGGCTTCAAGGGGAAGTAGATGTATACGATTTAGAGATTGAAGATTGTCACAATTTTATTGCAAATGAAATTTGTGTGCATAATTCTTCGAATAATCCGAATATGCAACAGCTTCCATCAGGTAAGATATCTTATGCTAAGGAGGTTAAAAATCTTTTCCAGGCAGAAGCTCCTTCCGATAAGTATCCTGAAGGTACTTGTTTAATTCAAGGCGACTACAAAACCGCTGAGGTTCGTTGGGCTGCACTGTTTTCAAAAGATAGTAACTTAATTAAAATCTTTAATGAGTCAGCAAGGCTTATCGAAGAAGCAATTTTAAATCCTGAGACTACTGATAAAGACTTTGAGGCAGCTAACTTAATGGCGGATCTACACCGTAGAACTGCTTCTTTGATGTTTGGTATGCCGCCTGAGAAAGTTACTAAGTCACAAAGACAGAATGCGAAATGTATTACGTTTGGACTTCTTTTCGGTATGTCCTTGAAAACATTGGCAGAAAACAATGGTTGGCCTGCTGAAGAGGCTGAAGAAAAGATGAAGAAATATTATGAAGCGTTTCCCGATTTAGAGAAGTGGTTAAAGCAGATCCCTAAAGATGCAGAGCGTATAGGATATGTTGAGACTTTTATGGGCAGGCGTAGACGACTAGATCATCTTTTTAAGATTGGGGATTGGAAGCTTAGAACCGATGGGGAGCGTAAAGCAATGAACTCCTCCATTCAAGGACAATCCTCGGATGGGGGTACTATTGGTATGTTTAAGTTCATGCAGTACATCTTTGATAACCATTTGGAAGAAAAGTGGTTGATTCAAAACATAGTTCATGATTCTTGTTTAGTACAAGTTCCCTTTGGCGACGTTAGAAAAGTCCTAGCTGTAATGAAAGTATGTTTTGTCAAAGGCATGAAAGACTACATAGAGACTAATTGGAATTGTACCTTAGCGGTTCCAATTGAAATGGAATTTGAGATAGGTCTTAAGTATGGTGCTTTGAAAGCTTGGGATAGCCGATCTAAGAGCTTAGAAGTTTTATTAGCGGATTTGGATAAGGAAAAAGCTAAGGTGTGGGAAAAAAGGGTGGGACCGAGAAAACCACCAAAGTCTTTGAATTTGACCAGTTACCAGGAGTGATAATGAAGAAATATTTTGTATTCTACGATG
>Ga0163144_10022473_pt1 | contig 12495 bp, 6 predicted proteins | sample OliLak19BULKMAT1_FD_123175 | JGI IMG/M metagenome (GOLD analysis project Ga0163144, IMG submission 123175) | Freshwater microbial mat bacterial communities from Lake Vanda, McMurdo Dry Valleys, Antarctica - Oligotrophic Lake LV.19.BULKMAT1 | ecosystem: Environmental > Aquatic > Freshwater > Lake... | reverse complement strand
TGTAAAGAAAATTTCTGAAATGTGTTGAGAAAGAGTTGTGTTTTATTTTTTGTTATGTGCTCTCTTGCCGGTTTTTCACAAATGGCCGACACCACTTTTTTACGGTATTTTAACTCTATAAGATCAGCAGAACTTAAAAAACACCTCGAAGTATTGGCTTCCGATGAATATGAAGGAAGGATGACGGGAGAGAAGGGACAGGTAATGGCAGCCCAGTATATCTCGTCTTATTTCGAAAAAATAAACGCAGGAAAGTATAATGGAAAATCCTATCTACAAGAGTTTGTTTTACTAAAAGACAGTCTGATTTTGAAAAAGGCCAGGATACCGAGAGATCTTACTGCATCAAATGTAATTGCTGTAATAGAAGGTGATAAATTCAAAGATGAATGCATAGTTATTTCTGCACATTACGATCATTTAGGAAAAACATCCGCAGTTGACTGGAAACAAACAACTTTATCCGATGATCCGGAAAAAACAATTGCCATTCAAGTAGAGAAGGATAGTGTTTTTAATGGTGCGGATGATGATGGATCGGGAACAGTTTCATTGCTTGAGATGGCAGAAGCGTTTATGCAGGCAAAAAAAGAAGGACATGGGCCGCAGCGCACAATTGTAATAGTGGCGTTCGCGGGAGAAGAGATGGGGTTATGGGGATCAAAATATTATGTGCAACACCCTGTTCTTCCATTGGAGCAAACGGTTGCGGATCTTAATATTGATATGATAGGAAGAATAGATGCAAAACATAAAGACACTACGGATTATATTTACTCGATAGGCGCAAATAGGATAAGTACAGAATTGCAATTGATAAATGAACAGCAAAATAAAAAATATACTAACCTGTATTTGGATTATACATTTGATATTACAGATGAGAAGAGATATTATTATCGTTCGGACCATTATAATTTTGCAAAGAACAATGTGCCGGTAATTTTTTATTTTAACGGAACCCATGAAGATTATCATAAAGAAAGCGATGAGGTAGAAAAAATAAATTTTGATTTGCTGGAAAAAAGAGCGAGACTTGTTTTTTGTACAGCCTGGGAATTAGCCAATAGAGAAAAACGAATTGTAAAAGATAAACTACAAAAAAAATGAGCAAAGAATCGGAAATATTTATTGAGACTGCGGATGTTATTTCTTTTAACGCGGAACATCGCAGAAAGCTGCAACATAACATTACTCAATACGACAAAAAAGTTGTTGATGGAAAGCTACAGTATAAAGACCTGGAGCTGGCAAAGAACAGGGCTTCTTCGCTTAAGAATAAAGTAATTGAGAACCTTGATAAATATCTTATAGAATTCGAGGCAAATTTTATTAAACGGGGCGGAAAAGTGATATGGGCGCAGGATGGCGAAGAGGCGATAAAAGAAATTATGCTCATCATGAAAAGGGTAAAAGCCAAAACTATTGTTAAGGCCAAGTCCATGACAACCGAAGAGATTCATTTTAACAAGGCGATGGAAAAGGAGGGCATAGAGAGCCTGGAAACAGACCTGGGAGAATACATTGTTCAGTTGCGTGATGAGCCGCCATACCATATTGTTACGCCGGCCATGCACCTTTCAAAAGAGGATGTGGCAAAAACATTTCATGAAAAACAGGGCACACCGGAAAACTGGATGCCGCCGGAAATAGTTGCACACGTAAGGGCATTGCTGCGTAAAAAATATACAGAGGCAGAAGTAGGGGTGAGCGGAGGAAATTTTTTGATCGCGGATGTTGGTGCGGTTGCGGTTACGGAGAATGAGGGCAATGCAACGCTTTCTATGTCATATCCGAAAGTGCATATAGCAATTGTAGGAATAGAAAAATTAATTCCATCACTTACAGATCTTGATCTGTTCTGGCCATTATTAGCGACTCACGGAACAGGACAAAAAGTAACTGTATATAATTCAATTGCATTAGGGCCAAGGCAGCCCGGTGAAATGGACGGGCCCGAAGAAATGTATGTAGTGCTGCTTGATAACGGCCGAACAAATTTATTGGCGCAGGCGGAACAAAGAAGAGCGCTTACATGTATAAGATGCGGAGCATGCCTTAACGGATGCCCTATTTATAAAAATGTAGGCGGACATGCATATGGATCTACTTACAGTGGACCGATAGGATCAATTATCACTCCCCACTTTAAGGGCATGGAAGAGTTCAAGCACTTAAGTTATGCCTCTTCTTTATGTGGAAAGTGTACAGAAGTTTGCCCCGTGAAAATTGATATTCATAATTTATTATTGCTAAACAGGAAAGATGCTGTACAGCAGCACACAACAAAATCCGAAAACCTCATTTGGTATTTCTGGAAAAACGCGATGCTGAAAAGAAGCACGATGGAAAAAGGCGGAGCAAAAGTGAAAAATTTTATGCTGAAACAGTTTTTCAAAAAAACATGGGGCGAGAGAAGGGAGTTGCCCACTGTTGCGGCAAAATCATTTAATCAAACCTGGAGAGATAGATTAAAGAAGTAAAAATTTTTCTGTTTACTTTTTGTGACTATTGCGTGCAAGGCTTTTTAGTTCCAAAGGTTTTGCCAGTATCAGCGAAGGATTTTCTCCTTCAAGTTCTTCCTTCGAGCCATATCCCCAAAGTACGCCAGCAGAGGGAAGGTCGTTCATCCTGGCGGCAACAATATCCACATCCCTATCGCCGATCATTAACGAATTTTTACTGATTATTTTTTTGTTTAGCAATTCTTTCAGCTGATGTTCTTTTTTTACACCCACATCGCCGCCGCTCACAAAGTCAAAATAAATTCTTATGCCAAACAACTTTAAAATTTTTTCGGCGAACTCTGTTTTTTTCGATGTGCAAATTCCAAGCATAACACCAGCCTCTTTTAAATATAAAATCGAATCGATCACATCCGGGTATAACAGATTTTCAGAATACCCAATATCATTATATCGCTCGCGGTATTTCATAACCAACTGAGTAATTACATCCCTGGAATTATTATTTATTAGTTTGGCGAAAGTGCCATCAATTGGCGGCCCTATAAAAGCGGATGCCGTTTCCTGTGTGATTGTTGGAAAGCCCAGATCCTCCAGAGCAAAATTAATTGACCTGTGTATTCCGGATATTGGGTCGCTTATCGTTCCGTCAAGGTCAAATATTAAGGAGTCAAACATTCACTAAGCTATAGAATAAATAATAAATTATTTTAATGGATTATTTTTTTTGACAGCAGAGGAAAAATCAATGTTGTCAATTTTTGAATCGAGCCAGGCAACAAAATTAAAGTAATCAAATGCCTGGTTTTCAAAATTGTCTTTTTGTAGTGGTACAAGTTTTTCTTTGAAGGTCCTAAAGGCGTTTGTTTCTTCTGTTTTATTTTGAAATTCAAGAAAGGTTCGTTTTATAAATTCCATTATATAGCTTTCAAGTTTATACAACCGTTTTCTCTTTAATAAAAACCTATAGGTAGATTTTGTTATATATGGTAATAGCTCCGAATTTTTTAATTCGTAATGTACCACGAGGTTGTATAAAATAAGTAAACAATAAAGATCCATACGGATGTTTTCCTTATTTGGGTAATTGAGGATTTTATTTAACCAAAACAATGCCTTGCGGTAATTGCCATTTCCAAAATAAGCGTAAGATATTTTTGAATACAGTCGGACGTCGGCGTTGCCAATTGCTGTTACTACACTAATTTTTGATATCCAGCGCTCGGCCTCCTTTGCTACATCTATCGCTTCATTAAACATGCCGTTTAAGCACAAAAAATCAAGCCGATATAAATAATATAATGTTAACGCCATCTCGTTCTTCGGAGAGGTCTGTTCATAAATGGTTTTAAATTCATTTATGAATTCTATCGTTTTGGGCAAGGGGACAATTCCGCGACTTATGGTGATTCTATTTCCCATAATAATAATTAAGTCATCCAGAAATCTGGCCTTCCGTTGAGGGTCATCTTCAATGAATGATATCTGTCTCGTAAGTAAGTCCAGGCTTTTTTTGCGATTGCCTATCAAGTGGTTAAATAAAACATGGGAACTGTAAAAACTTCCTACGGCACTGTCAGAAAGGGCCTCAGAGACATCTTTATATAATGGGTGATCCAATATCTTTTTGTATAAATCCTGATCCTTAGAATTTCTGGGTCGCCCATTTTTCTTTTGAAGCAGCGCTAATGCATTGTGTAATTTTTGATACTCCTGGCGGTTAACAAATTTTTTGATTAGCCTTTTTTGATCATGATAAATTTCTTCATACTGCCCTTCCAATTTTTCAAGATCATATTTATTCCTAACCAGGTTCTCTTCAATATTAGAAATTTCAAGAGCATAAGGAAAATACTCATGATCCCGGGCCAATGTTTTTGCTTTTGATAAAATTTTTTCTGCATGATGATACAACTTTTTATCATGGAGAATTTCATAGCTGTCCAGCAATGAACGGATTTTGATATTTATACTGTCTTCGGAATGATACGACCTTAAACTTTTAAGTATAAGATTATATAAATAGTTTTTTAAAACATGCAACTGTTTAGCAAATGTTTCTCCTGTGAACTTAGCGAGTATTTTTTTTTCGTTGTAAACAGCCTGTTTGTTGATCGTGTCGAACAAACGTATATAGTTATTATTGTTACCATAACCGGAAGTAAAAAGCTTGAAATGTCTTTTCTCCAGCTTGTTCATGGATTTTATTAACTCAAAAAGGTCATTTGAATACTTCATGGAAATCTACGCTTTTAAGCTACAAATATAGTGAAAACCCCATTAATATGCCACTCGGAAACCTACAAATTTAAGGTAAATACATTGCCTATTTAGGGCCCATAGGGGAACTTTAATAAAAATAATAAAAATGAAAAAAATACTTATTCCCCTTGCTTTTAGTTGGCTGGAGGTTTTCACGTGCCAGGCATTAATTGTTTATACCGATGTAAACCCTGATGCTACAGTTAATAATGCAGCGTATAATCTGGACCTTGACAATAACGGAACAACAGATTTTAGTTTAACAGCTCTTGGAAATGTAACGGTGGGCTGGGTGAGTTGTGATGCAAGTGCCGGTTCTCTTAATTATGTCTTGATCGATAGTCAAAATGGCCAATACGTTGTCTCTAATTCATCGAATGGGAACATTGGAGCATCTTCTGCTTATTGGCATCAAACAGATTCGACGAATGTATTATTGTATGCAACTGGCCTAGGCGGATCGGGAGGTTGGTTCACAAATTCATATGATGGATATGTTGGGTTTAAGTTTTATATCGGGGCAAGTTATCATTATGGCTGGGCAAGAGTTGCGGTAAATACATCAAATATGTCTTTTACAATAAAAGACTATGCTTATGAAACAGTTGCAAATACAGCTATTGCAGCTGGAGCAACACCTAATGGATTTGTTGGAATTGATAACGAAGCAACTGAATTGGCTTCAACCATAAAAGTGACAAATAACAATCAGCTAAAAAAAGTAACGGTTTTAACAGATAAAAATATTTCCGAAATAAATATATATGATGTTTCCGGGAGGCGAATAAAAGAAATCAAAAGCATTGAAGCTAAAGAAAGCATTATTGACACATATGGTATTTTATCGGGGACCTATATTGTTCAGGTTGTAACCAATGAACGGGTTGAGAATAAAAAAATATTTATAGTACAATAAAAAAGCTTTTGTATCAGAAGCCAACAAGCAAATCGACTGTCTGTAAGTAAAAAAATTTGAACCAAGATGCCTAACAAACAAATAAAAAAACACGTTTTTATTGTTGCAGTTTTTCTTTTTGTTCAGGCAATATTAGTTGGACAAAACACATTTGATATAGGATACACAGGTAATTTCGGTATGCTATTTAGGTCGGGTGAAACAAACAACAATAGTAGTTATTATACTTTAGGTTGGACTGCTGTACAGCCATCGCGTTTTTTATTAATGCGTACGGGAATAGGGGGCTGTAAGGAGATGGCAAAAACCTATAGGCCAAGTGTTGGGGGAATTGGAGCACACTCGTATGCCTATTCCGGCCAACAAGCATTTGATGATGGATATGTTCTTTATGGAACCTGCGAAGCAGGAAGCTTTGGCTTAACAAAAAAAACGCTTTGGATAGTAAAAACATCTTCAACAGGAACTATACAATGGAGTAAAACATATGCCCCCGGCAATTCAAGTCTTAGCATACGTAGTATAAGCAGTGGCCCCTCTGGTTTTGATAATACGCTTGATATTCGGCAAACAATTGATAGTGGATATGTTTTTTCTTGCGCGTATGATAACAATACCATTTATCTATACAAAGTGGATAAAGCCGGAGCACTACAATGGTGCAAGGAATATGGAGCCCTTTCGTCCGGTGGGTTGGTTAGGCAAACAAAAGACTTTGGATACATACTGGGAGGCGCATATCAGAATGATGTGGTGTTGATTAAGGTCAACAGCCTTGGGGTGGTGCAGTGGTCAAATAAATATGGCGATGTTGTTAACTCAAATTATCCTTTATCAATAGCAGAAACCAGTGATAGTGGTTATGCGGTTTGTGGGTTTTCGAATGAGACAGGCGCCATAAACAAATACGATTTGTTCGTGTTTAAAACTAATAAGGCCGGGACATTACAATGGGAAAAAGATTGTGGGGCCTCGGGAATGGATGAGTTTGCCAAGGACATTATTTTAGATAAAAACGGAGATCTTGTAATAACGGGTGTGGCGAACTTTGATCCTGCTGGCTGGAGCACAGTTAAAAGAAAAGCCTATTTGGCGAAATTGGATATTAATGGAAATTTTTATTGGGAACGTCAAATCGGTTCTGCGCTTGAAAGCAGGGGGCTCTCTGTAATGGAGAGAAGTGTTGGAGGATACATTATGGGGAGCTTTGAAACTACAACACAGAATCTAAAAGCGACAGATGCAAATGGTCTTATTGGCTGTAATGAATTGACAGTTAATTTGCCAAAGAATTCAACATTTATCAGGAGTGTTTTTAATGCGACCGCAACAACACAAACGGTAGTTGAGGTCGATCAAAAACTTCTTACGGCCATTGGAGGCGACTTGTTAGAAAAAAATGTTAATTGCGCAAACGGTTGTATACTTACAGTGTCTCTTGGCGTAGCTATTTGCCCCGGTGCATCGGCAACATTAACTGCGGGCGGAACATCGTGTGACTTTACCTGGGATCCTCCAACCGGGCTTAATAGTACGTCTGGAAAAACAGTAATTGCAAGTCCAACTGTTACCACGACCTATACTGTAACAGAAGCAGATTGTGGACTAACGGCTCTTATTACAGTATCAGTTGTTCCGCTTCCCGTGATTTCTGTTTCATCAAACACGGTAATTTGTGGAGGAGGTTCTGTGGTAATTTCTGCTTCGGGCGCAACATCATATAGTTGGTCACCCACACCCGGTATTGGATCTTCAACCGGCAGCACAATAACGGTAAATAGCACCACCCTTACTACGTATACGGTTTTTGCCTCTTCGGGAATAGGATGTTATGATACCGGGTATGTTTCGGTAGGCGTAAGCCCTCTGCCAATATTGGCTATTTCGGCAGACACAATTATTTGCAAAGGCGATCAATCAACACTTAGCGTAAGTGGAGCAACAAATTTTTTGTGGTCTAACTTAAATACAGCATCTACCATTACTGTTTCTCCTACCGTTCAAACTACATATACTGTTGTGGGGACCAATAATGTAGGATGTTCGAGTAGCGCAGTAGTAACAGTTTCGGTGGCGGCATTACCTAGCCTTACAATTTCAGGACCAAGCGCAATATGTCTTGGTAAAAGTGCAACTATAATTGCAGGTGGTGCGCCGGGCTACAGTTATTTATGGAGCAATGCAGCAACTCATATTTTTATAACTGTTTCTCCAACCAATACTACATCCTATACTGTTACCGCAACTACTCAAATAGGATGTAAAGATTCTGTGGTGCATACGGTTATCGTAAATCCACTTCCCTCTTTAAGTGTTGCTGGCGCAGAAATTTGCTATGGTAATGCGGTAACTATAACCGCAGGTGGTTCCGGACAAAATTATGTTTGGGCGGGTGGTTTATCTTTTACAAATACAATTTCGGTATCGCCTACAAGCACCACAAGTTACACGGTAACATCTACGGATGGAAATAACTGCAGTAGTACTGCAATAGCAACTGTTACAGTAAACCCTTTGCCGGTATTGCAAACATCTCCATCGCTTGCTATTTGTAATGGAAGTCAAACAACACTTACAGCAACAGGTGCAGCAAATTATTTATGGTCAACCAGTAGTACCGATTCTTCATTAGCTGTTGCGCCGAATGCCACTTCCAATTATTCCGTAACAGGAACTGATGCTAAGGGTTGTTCGATTACGTCTGTAATAACAATTTCGGTTAGTCCTGTTCCTGTGGCACAAATATCGGGAGCCCTGGCAATTTGTTTGGGAAACAACACTACGCTTAGTGCATCTGGCGGAACAAGTTATTTATGGAACAACACTACTATGGGCAATGTATTAACAATTAACCCAATTGTTACAACAACGTATTCTGTTGTTGCATCAACCGGCAGCTGTAATGATACCGACACTTATGTTGTAACTGTAAATCCTTTGCCATTGGTTATTGTTTCCCCGGATACGGCAATTTGTTTAGGAAATTCGGTTACGCTTTCTGTTATAGGTTCAACGGCGAATTATTTATGGTCGCCGGTTATTTCTAATGCAGCGACATTAAATGTTTCTCCAATAGCAACAACAAATTATTCTGTAGCGGCAACTGATGCGAATGGTTGTAAAAATAATGCAGTTGTAAAAGTTACCGTTAATTCGTTGCCGATTGCTTCTGTTTCTTCCAACACAACGATTTGTGCTGGAAGTACAACAGGCTTAAGCGCATCAGGAGGAATTAATTATTTGTGGAACAATTTATCCGCATCTTCTTTGATTAATGTTGCCCCATTAACAAGCACAACATATTCGGTAATAGTAACAAACAACAATGGCTGCACAGCCGTTGCATCGGTATTGGTAAGTGTAGACCAACCACCTGTGCCTTCCGTAAGTAACGATACGTCTGTCTGTGAGGGACAACCAATCGTATTGCTTGCTTCGGGAGGCACTTCGTATTCCTGGAGCACAGGATCATTAAGTCCAACAATAAAAATAAACACACATGCCGGATCAACTAAATATGTTGTAAGTGTTTTTAAAGGAGTATGCGAAATAAAAAAATCCATTTTTGTAAATGTATTTTCTTTGCCCATTTTTAATGCGGGCTCGAATGTTACAATTACAAAAGGCTCTTCCATACAGCTGAATGCGACGGGAGGCATTGGCTATAACTGGAGTCCACCAACAGGATTGAGTTGTGTGAATTGCCCCGATCCAATTGCTAGTCCAACAGAAACAACCACTTACTATGTAACGGTTACAAACGAAACAGGTTGCGCGGCAACAGATTCTGTTGTTGTAAATGTAGATTGGATTTGTGCCGATCTTTTTATTCCCAATGTATTTTCACCAAACGCTGATGGACAAAATGATTTATTTTATGTTTATGGAGAATGTGTAAAGGAAGTTGCTATTTCAATATACAACCAGTGGGGCGAAAGAGTTTTTGAAGACACGGGCGCATCACCTTATTGGGACGGTACATTCAGAGGAAAGGAATTGAACTCAGATGTATTTGCATACAATGCAAAAATAATTCTTGTTACAGGAGAAGAAATAAGTAAAGTGGGCAATGTGACTTTGCTGAAATAAATAAAATTTTTCTGGATTTAAATTTAGCTCCGGAGTGTTCAAAAAAAATTATTTAATGAAGCCACTAAAAAATTTCCCCTTAACTATTTTTATCATATTCAGACTATATTCTTACGCGCAGCCTACAGGAGAATGGGCCTGGATAAGCGGGTCTTTGTCTCCAGCACAACCTACAGTATGGGGCGCTAAGGGCGTACCTGCGGCGGGGAATAGTCCTGGCGCAAGATACGAGAGTATGGAGTGGACAGACACAGCCGGAAATTTCTGGGTATTTGGAGGCTGGCCTATTTCACCAACACCTTTTTCTGGGCATAATGGAGATTTGTGGAAATTCGATCCACAAATAAAACAATGGGCCTGGATGCATGGAACACAATTGCCCTTTACCTTTCCAGTATTCGGAACAATAGGAGTTGCATCTGTCGGTAATATGCCTGCCGCAGCTTGTGCACAGCAAACCGCGGTTGATAAAAATGGAAATTTGTGGTTACCTGTAACAAGCAACGAGAATGTATGGAAATACAACACGAACACAAATATGTGGACCTGGACAAAGGGGATGGGAAATACCTGGTCAAATTCTCCAAAGTTCGGAACGAAAGGAATTTTTTCTGCAACTAACACTCCGCAAACACAATATGCAGACAATGCATGTTCATGGGGGTACAATAATTTTATATATACATATAACGGTTTTCATAAGACTAACGGACAAAATGTGGGCGTTATGTGGAAATACGATATTGGCACTGATCAGTATGCGTGGGTTGCAGGAGATACGACAAACGGATCAGTATATGGAACTAGGGGCGTAGCAAGTACTCAAACACAGCCGGGCGTATATCAGGCTCATGCCAGATGGGTCGGCGGAGATGGAAATTTATACTTGATGGGCGGAATTGAATCTCCCGGAAGGCTCTCTAATTCATTATGGAAATTTGATCCCACAATTGATCAGTGGACTTGGATGGGCGGAGCCACGGGGGCTGGAACAGTAGGCAACTATGGAACAATGGGAGTAGCCTCGCCAACAAACTGGCCGGGATCAAGAATACAGAACAGGGCAACATGGGTAGATAAATGCGGAAACCTATGGCTGTATGGAGGTATGGGATATGGAGTTAGTACATCGAATATTGGCTATCTGAATGATGTTTGGATGTACTGTATCTCATCAGGCATGTGGACCTGGAAGGGCGGAAGCGGAATAAAAAATATTCCATCATTCGCCGGAGCGCAAAACATTTTTTCTTTAGCAAACCAACCTTCCGGAAGAAATGGAGGAAACGGATTTGTTGACAAGGCAGGAAATTTTTGGTTGTTCGGCGGTGCAGATACCGCGGGCTTCCTAAATGATATGTGGATGCTGAATACACAGCCCTCAATTTCTTCAACAAATGCAACAGCATGCTTAAGTGCAGATGGACAGGCAAGTGTTAAGGTTTTTATTGGAGAGGCGCCATACACTTATGTCTGGTCATCGGGCCAAACAACAAGCTCCCCGACAGTAACCGGATTGAGTGCGGGAAATTATAGTGTGACTATAATTGATGCAGGAGGGTGCTTGCAACAAGATACCGTAACAATCACCGCCGGTCCAAACACGTTAGCATCAACAACGACTTCGACTGTAATTGCTTGTGTTTCCCAAGCGAGTGTTTCTGTAACAGGAGGAACAATACCATATTCATATAGCTGGAGCAATGGAAACACATCGGCTTCGATCACAGGAACACCACAAGGAATTTATAGTGTTGTTGTAACAGATAAAAACGGATGCGTTCAAACACAATCGGTCAGTGTGCTTGCAACAGCAACGGTAACAGCCTCTGCTACAAAGTCAGATGTAATTTGTAATGGCCAATTAAATGGCAGCGCAACAATTATTCCGGCAGGAGGAAGCGGGAATTATATTTACAGATGGAGTAACGGAAATACGAATGACGTTGTTTCCACTTTGGCGGCGGGCGCATACACAGTTACTGTTACGGATCAAAACAATTGCACAGCGCAGACACAGGTAATAATTTCACAACCATCTGCACTTGCACTGAACCCAACAATTATTCCCGACACTTGTGGATCTGCTACCGGAAGTTTATTGGCAAGTGTTTCGGGTGGTACTGGTTTATATCAATATAGTTGGAGCTCAGGAAACACAACTAATTATGCAGATCATCTTTTGCCCGGAAAATATTTTGTTACAATAACGGATTCGTTGGGATGTGTTCACCTGGATTCCGCGATTGTTAATTCTATAAATCCGCTACAGGTCATTGATTCAACATCACTTGAAACTTGTGATAATACAAGAGATGCAACATCATCTGTTTTTATTCAGCTTGGCCAGGCACCTTATACATATAACTGGTCAAATGGATTTTCGGGTCAATTGGCAACGGGACTTTCAAATGGAATTTTTACTGTAACAGTTTCTGATAATATTGGTTGTAGTAAAACACACACTGTTGTTGTTAATACAAACCCCAATCCAATCGCTAATGCGGGGGCAGATAAAAAAATTAAAATCGGAGAACAAATACAATTGCAGGCATCAGGCGGAATCAAGTATAACTGGTATCCATCTGCGGGACTTAACTGTGGGAGCTGTTCAAATCCATTCGTGAATCCCGGCAATACCACCATGTATTATGTAATTGTTTCTGATGATAACGGATGTACAAGCATTGATTCCATCGCTGTGGAGGTAGAAGAGCCATGCGCCGATCTTTTTATTCCCAATGTTTTTTCTCCAAATAATGA
>Ga0163144_10022472_pt1 | contig 12495 bp, 11 predicted proteins | sample OliLak19BULKMAT1_FD_123175 | JGI IMG/M metagenome (GOLD analysis project Ga0163144, IMG submission 123175) | Freshwater microbial mat bacterial communities from Lake Vanda, McMurdo Dry Valleys, Antarctica - Oligotrophic Lake LV.19.BULKMAT1 | ecosystem: Environmental > Aquatic > Freshwater >... | reverse complement strand
GCGGGATGAGCGGGCATCCTGAACCGATCGCGACGGGCATCGGCCCGATCAATCGAGAGACGATCGATCGCTATCGGACGATGGCGGTCATGGAGTTTGAAGATGCGCCTGACGCAGAGGGTTCTGGCTCGCGTGTCTCCGGGATTGTGACGACCTTGTTGCTGGACTTGGATGTCAATATCGTCGAGCGAGCCGAACTTGACGAAGTGTACAAAGAGCAGGTCGTCCAGCTGCAGCATGCCGACGACGCCGACGTGTTAAACGTTGGGAAACTCGTTGGTGCGCAGGCCATTGTGGTGGGCGAAGTGCACCAATGGGAGCGAGCCGATGGGGGCCAGGTCGGCCGCGTGTCGCTGGTCTTACGGATGATCGATGTCGAGAGCGGTGTGGTGCTATTTAACGGGGAAGGATATGGTTCAGATGTCACGGCCAGTGACCCTGAGGACCTAGCTCGCGTCATCGCCCATCGCATTCTGGCGCGGTTCGGGGCACAAACCGGATTACTCGGGTCCGGACACATCGGCGTCAATTGGGATTTGCAAGAATCAGCTGGTGCACGATTCTACCTCGTGCGGGAACTCCGTAGCGGCCTGCCGGCAGAAAAAGCTGGCCTCAAGGTAGGTGATAGAGTCGTGGCCTGTAACGGTGCGGTCTTATCGAGCGTGTCTTCAGAGCGGGAGGCGAAACGACTCTGCCAGGTTGAGGCAGGGCATGAATTGCGTTTGACTGTGCGGCGATCTGGACAGCCAATTGAGATATCTCTGACAGCCGAGAAACGCGCCGGGCTATAGGCCCCGACGTACCCTCTGTTCATGAGCCAACAAGGGGGGCAAGAAATTTTCCCGTGTGAGAGCCTGCCACTCTCGCTACCTGCTCAGGTCGTCCTTCCGCCACAATCTGTCCGCCTGCTGCTCCCCCTTCCGGCCCTAGGTCGATAATCCAGTCTGCCGTCTTGATCACGTCCAGGTTGTGTTCCACCACCACCACGGTATTGCCGCTGTTCACCAGCTTCTGCAGCATGGCCAGGAGCTTCTTGATGTCGTCGACGTGCAGCCCGGTGGTCGGCTCGTCCATGATGTAGAGTCCATTTTTCGCGGACGAGCCCTTGAGTTCAGCGGCGATTTTTAACCGTTGGGCCTCGCCGCCTGAAAGGGTCGTCGCGGATTGGCCGAGCCGGAGATAGCCGAGTCCGATGGACGAGAGCAGATGGAGTTTTTCTGTGAGCTTGGGCGAACCACTGAAAAACCCAAGCGCCTCTTCAGCCGTCATCTGCAACACATCATAGATCGTTTTCCCGCGATAGCGAATGGAGAGGACGTTCGGTTTGAATCGCTTGCCGTCGCAGGCTTCGCAGGTGGCATAGATGTCTTCAAAGAAATACATTTCCAGCTTTTCCACGCCGCTTCCTTCGCATCGGTCGCACCGACCCCCGGTGGTATTGAAGGAGAAATGGCCTGCGGTGAACCCGCCTCTCAGCGCCTCGCGCTCAGAGGCGAAGAGGGCGCGAACTTCGTCGAACGCTTTGAGATAGGTGATCGGATTCGAGCGTGGCGTTCGGCCGATCGGTTCCTGATCGATGAGCTTGATGCCGGTGAGATGCTCGATCCCTTTAATCGCGCGAAATTTACCCATCGGGAGTGACTCGATACGAAAGGCGCGGGCGATGGCGCGGTAGAGCGTGTCTTCGACCAATGTGCTCTTGCCGGACCCTGACACGCCGGTGACGCAGACCAACATACCGAGGGGAATACGGACAAACAGATCTTTGAGGTTATTTTGGGAAGCCCCGGCGATGATCAGAAATTTTCCGTTTCCTTTCCGTCGCGATTGGGGCGTCGCAATCTCATCTTCACCACGTAGATAGCGCGCCGTGATCGACCGCCGGTCTGCCATAAATTCTTGTTGCGGCGCAGCACAAATCACCTCACCGCCTTTTTCACCCGACAAAGGGCCCAGCTCGACGAGATAGTCGGCGGCCAGCATCATTTGGCGGTCGTGCTCGACGACGACCACCGTGTTGCCTTGGGCTGCCAGCTCTCGCAGAATGTCGGCGAGCGTCGCAGTGTCACGCGGGTGGAGCCCGATGGTCGGTTCGTCGAGGACGTAGAGCGTGCCGACCAGCCGGGCACCGAGTTGATTCGCCAAGGCCGCGCGCTGAGCCTCTCCTCCCGAGAGTGTACGGGTTTGGCGGGAGAGCGTCAGATAGCTGAGGCCCACGCGCAGGAGAAAGCCAAGTTTGGCCGTCAGTTGTCGGAGAATGTCGCGGGCGATCTGTTCTTCATAGGGAGAGAGCGTGAGGGAGACGACCCATGCGGCAGTCTCTTCGATCGTCAGCGCAGACAGCTCATGAACGTCTCTGCCCGCAATCTTCACGTAGCGCGCGTTCGGCCGGAGACGGGATCCGTCGCAGCTCGGGCAATGGACCGGCGTTCGGTAGCGGCTAAGCATCACGCGCACGTGCAACTTGTAGCGCTTCCCTTCCAAGTATTCGAAGTATTGCTGCACCCCTTCCAGCTTTCCTTCACCCTGCCAGAGCATCTGCTGGATATTCTGTGGCAGGTCCTTGTAGGGGATCGTCAGGTCGATCCCACGCCGCTTCATGGAGAGGAACAGTTGCTTCTGCCACCAATCGCCGCTGGGTTTACTCCAGGGTTCAATCGCGCCTTGGGCCAGCGACTTGTTGTGGTCGGGAATGACGAGGTCGGGATCGTAACGCAGAATATTGCCGAACCCCTTGCACTCCGGACAGGCGCCGAGCGGATGGTTGAACGAAAAGAGGACGGGGCGAATCGGTTCGAATGTTCTGCCGCATTGTTGGCAGCGAAAGTTCGTGCTGTAGGTGCGAGGGCCCTGGTCGATGACGTCCACGCGGCAGAGGCCCTCGCCCTCGCGAAATGCGGTTTCGATCGCTTCGACAAGGCGAGATCGGTTGTCTTCTCGGATCACCAGCCGATCAAGGATCACATGCAGATGCTCCGGCCTGGTTCTGGGAAGGGTCTGGATCTCGTGGAGATCGAGGATTTCCTTACCGCATTGCAGTCTGGTGTACCCGCGCAACAACAGCGCTTGGAGAAAAGCCTGGTCCTGTTTCTGCGCCGGGGCTGGGATAGGAAACAGAATCATCGCTCGTGTGTCGCCGCAATGGGTCAGAAGATCGTCGACGACGCTGCCGGGGTGAAAGCTGCGCGCAGCGATGGCGCAATCGGGGCAGACCGGATGGCCGATTTTGGCGAACAGGAGCCGTAGGAGATCGGCAATTTCAGTCGTGGTCCCGACCGTCGAACGGGCCGTGCGAATGGGGTTCTTCTGCTCGATCGCAATGGCAGGGCGAACGTTGATCAGCCGATCCACATCGGGGCGATTGACCTTGTCGAGAAACATGCGTGCATAAGTCGAGAGCGATTCCACATAGCGCCATTGGCCTTCGGCAAAGAGCGTGTCGAACGCGAGCGAGGATTTCCCCGACCCTGAGACGCCGGTGATGGCCGTGACCTGATTGTGGGGGATACGGAGCGAGATGTTTTTGAGATTATTCTGCCGCGCACCCTCGACGATGAGGTGATCTCTCGAAGGATTGGAGTCCAGAGGGTTCGGCACAGCGATCACTCCGATAATTGAATGACCGACCATGGTAGCAACTGTCGGCGTTGGGTTCAACGAAGGAACAGCGGAGGGGATGGAGCCTGATGATCTTCTGTGCTCGCGCAACGCGCGGTCGCGGACTCCCCTCGTTGGACGCGCGCAGTGGAAGATCAGTCAGCCCCCATCCCTGGAAAGCGAACAAGCAAGCTTGGAGGGAGCATACATATCGTTCGATGCGCGCAGTAAAGGGTAGCCCGGCCACTCCCCTAAAGAGAGGTAGAGAGGGTTGGAAGGGCCTCGAGCAACGCGCGGCCTGAGAAGGATCGGAAGGGAGCGGCCAGGTGCTCTTCTTGCTCGCAGAATAGAGGAGGGATGGAGCCTGATGATCTTCTGTGCTCGCGCAACGCGCGGCCTCCGAAGGAAGGGAAGGGTGGCCTGGCCGTCCTCCTGCTCGCGGAACGCGCACGATAAGAATGTGCTCGTTCGACGCGCGCAATCGAGGATCGCCCAGGCCATCCTTGAAATGAAGTAAGGGATTGAGAGGCCGCGCGCAGTGAAGGACGGTCTGGTAACTCCATTGTATGTGAAGCTGTGATGGTGCAGAAAAGAAAACCAAGGACCCTTGTTGGGCACGCGCAGTGGGGGACTCATCTGGGCCATCCTAGGAACACAATATACGAGCAAGCTTGGAGGGAGCATCTTTGGCTGTTCGATGCGGCATTGCTGGACGGCCTTTCTGAACAGCCTGCGAGGATCTCTGAAAGAGTCCGGGACGTGTAGGCGCCCATGCGTTTTATGTGCTCAGGTAGTGTGTCAACAACCTGCCGGGGAACTCCGGTGTCTTGCCTTTGTCTCGCGAAAGCGTAGAATGCGCCGCGTAGGCATCCACCCTGATTCGCGGGATTTAGGTGCACTCATGACGTCGAGCAACAAAGCCTATAAGGCCTTTGTCTCTTCCACATACATAGACCTCAAGGAACATCGCGCTCATGTGATCAATTCACTGCGTAATGCAGGGTTCTTTGTGGACCCGATGGAAAACTGGACAGCGGACAGCGACGAACCCATGAAGTTTTCTCAAGATCGTCTCAATGGTTGCGACCTTTGTGTGATACTCGTTGCCTTCCGACGCGGATTCGTGCCAGACGGTGAGAGTCGCAGCATTACACAAATGGAATATGACACCGCGGCGAAAGATGGGATTGATATTCTCCCATTTGTGCTTGCCGAGGATTCACCTTGGCTTCGAAATTTTGACGAGCTAGACAAGGATCCGGAAGTTAAGACTTGGCGGGGCTACCTAAGGACGAAGCACGGGGTTGAGCCCTTTTCCCTAGATCCTCGTTCCATCGACATGACTGGTGCTCTGGGACGTTGGTTAGCGAAGAAGAAGGGAGTGCCGCCAGAGGGGGCACCTACTTTGCGGATCGATTGGCTGGACGGCAAGTCTCCCTATCGCGGGTTGCTGTGGTTTAACCAGGAGTATGCGCCCTTGTTCTTCGGGCGTGATCGAGAAGTAAATGAACTGGTCGCCAAGATGAGCGAGCCAGGAGGACGCGCGCTGCTTGTCATCGGGCCGTCCGGGTCGGGGAAATCGTCCGTGGTCGCGGCGGGAGTCCGTCAGGCCGTCACCAAACAAGGGCGATTGCCTGGAAGCACACAGTGGGTGTGGCAGCGCATCCAGCCGAGCGATGGCGACACACCCTGTGATGCGCTTGCCCGGGGACTGAAAGAGGCGTTCCAACTCTCCGCTCGACCACGATTGACGACCACAGGCTCCACGCTTCGCGACCTCCTATCCCAACATCTCAGCCAGGGCCAGGAATTGATCCTTTTCGTCGATCAATTCGAGGAGTTGTTTACGCGAGGATTCCACGAGCCGGACATTCAGACTTTTCTTGAGCAACTGATCGGCACGGCGAAAGACCAGACTAATCGGCTGAGAGTGGTGGCCACTATCCGCAGCGAATTTCTTGGAAAACTTGAAGCGTATGAATCAACCCTTAACCTGCTTAACAGCCCCTATCGATATCACTTGGGACCCGTATCGCCGAGAATGCTGCAGGACATGATTGAGAAGCCGGCTGAGGCCACCGGATACGTGTTTGAGCCGGGGCTTGTCGAGCGAATCTTGCATGACACTGGACAAGAGCCGGGTAACCTGGCGCTCGTCGAGTACGCCCTCAAACAACTCTTTGAGAAGCGCAAGGGCCAGGCGTTTACGGTGGAGGCCTATACAGCCATTGGTGGTGTGGTCGGCGCGATCGCGACGAAGGCCAATGCCGTCTTGTCTGGTTTGGAGGAAGAGGTGCGCGGGGAGTTCGACACCGTCTTTGCCGAACTGGTGCATCTCGAACGGGAGCGCCCGCCGACACGACGCCGCGCGGCCGTTTCGACGTTCAGTCCAAATCAGGCAGCCGTGAAGCTCATCGACGCGCTGGCTGGGCAAGAGTGTCGCGTCTTGGTCACGAGCGGGCCTGGACAAGAGGCCATTGTAGAAGTCGCCCATGAGAAGCTTTTTAGCGCCTGGCCAGAGTTGAGAAATTGGATCCGTGACAGCGGGGAAGGTTTACGGCTGATCGACTACGAAGAAGAAGCGGCACAGCGGTGGAACGAAACTGGCCGCCATCTCCAAGAGCTGTGGCGGAAGGAGCGGGTCGACGCAGTCCAACGGGTGTTGACACGATTCAAGAAAACTCCTTCAGCGCAACTTCAAACAATGCTGCACCCACAGAACATGCTGGTCGAACGGCTTAATGAGGCGTCGCTGTCGCATCAGGATCGTCTGTTGATCGGCCAAAAGCCCGCGGAATTTGGTGATTCGCGGCCTGGTGTCGGTCTGCGTCCCGATGGTCTGCCCAAAATCGAATGGGTTGAGATCCCCCCAGGGCACATCAAGCTTGAGGGTGTCGACCATGTCTTCGGGGTGAAGCCGTTCCGCATGGCCAGGTACCTCGTCACGAATGCGCAGTTCGAGGCGTTTCTCAAGGCCGGGGATGGCTACCAAAACGAGGAGTGGTGGAGAGACATGCAGCAGAGCGACGCGGCTGATGAACCGAGCAGGGGAGAAGCGAACGCCCCTCGTGAGACCGTGTTGTGGTATGAAGCCGTGGCTTTTTGTCGCTGGCTCAGTCAGCGGACGGGGTCGACCATTCGCTTACCCACCGAGTGGGAGTGGCAACAGGCGGCCACGGGAGGCGATTCCACGCGCGAGTATCCTTGGCCCGGCGAATGGGATGCGGCTCGGTGCAATAGCAATAAAAGCCGGCTGAATCGGACAACGGCGGTGGGTATGTACCCAAGCGGGGCGACTCCACAGGGTCTGTTAGATATGGCAGGGAATGTCTGGGAGTGGTGCCTGAACAAGTATGAACAGCCCGAGGTGCCAGAGTCGCTGCCTATTGACGAGTCGAATACGTCGCGCGTGATTCGGGGCGGTTCCTGGTTCAACCTACCGGAGACCCTGCGTGCATCGGACCGGTACGGGCACAACGCCGGCACCCGGAACCTCAACATTGGCTTCCGTCTTGCCCAGGACCCTCCTTAGCCCTGTGCCCTTTGTCCTTTGACCCTTTGCGTCCGATTCCGCTGAGTTGACGAACTCTTGAAGTATTGTTTGGGTCGACGATGGCTTCTAGCGTCCCACAGGCCGTGCAGTCGTGCCACGAGCTGCTGCTCTGGCTGATTCCACAGCTCGACAAGTTTCCACGCTCGCGCCGGTTTACGCTCGGTGAGCGTATCGAAGGCGGCTTACTTGAAGTTCTGGAGTTGTTGGTTGAAGCGGCCTATCAGCGCAACAAGGAGGCTTCCTTGCGGCGTGCGAATCTCCAATTGGAGGTCGTGCGTCATCTCTGGAGACTGGCCCATGAACTGAAAGTCATGGCGAGTCGCCAGTATGAGCATGGCGCCAAGTTGATCGATGATCTTGGTCGGCAGATCGGCGGCTGGCTCCGCAGTCAACCCACGGCTCAGCCGAATTCATGAAGCGGATCGATGGCATCTGGGCCTCCGTCACGAGCTTTGAGAATCTGCTGCGAGCCTACCGCAAGGCCCGGTGTGGCAAAGGCAAACGGCCTGGTGTGGCTGAGTTCGGTCTCAATCTCGAACGCGAACTGTTGGCTCTGCAACGAGCGCTTCAGGATGGTACGTATCAGCCTGGCGGCTACCGGCTCTTCACGATCTACGAGCGCAAGCCGCGTGTCATTGCGGCGGCACCCTTTTGCGATCGAGTTGTCCACCATGCGGTGATGCACTCTCTCGATCCGGTCTTCGATCGCACGTTTATTTCGGATAGTTATGCGTGTCGGAAGGACAAAGGTGTCCATGCCGCGGTGGATCGTTATCAGGCCTGGGCGCAAACCTATCGGTATGTCCTGAAAATGGACATCCAGCTGTATTTCCCTTCGATCGATCATGAACTGCTCAAAGAAAAGCTCCGGCGACGGATTAAGGATGAGCGCGTGCTGGACTTACTCGACCGCATCATCGAGAGCTCTCCACAAGGCGCTTCGGAGCCATGCTATTTTCCCGGTGATGACCTCTTGACGCCGGTCGACCGGCGGATCGGCATTCCCATCGGCAATCTGACGAGTCAGTTCTTCGCCAATCTCTACCTAAACGACTTCGACCAGGCCATCAAACAGCGTTGGCACGTCCGTCCGTATCTTCGTTATGTGGATGACATGGTGGTGCTCGATCACGACAAGGCGCGATTGGCGGAGATCCGTGCGGAAGTCCGGGAGCGGCTTGCTATCGACCGGCTTCGCTTGCATCCACGCAAGGCCCATATTTCACCCGTAGATGATGGGCTCAATCTCCTTGGCTATGTCGTCTATCCCACACGGCGCCGGTTGCGGAGCGATAATGGGCATCGGTTTGCCAGAAAGCTTCGTCGAATGGCGGAGGCCTATCGGGTGGGACGTTTGGAGTGGGCCACGGTTGTGGCCTCGACGCAGAGTTGGATCGGCCATGCGAAACACGCACAGACGGAGGGCCTTCGCCGGGTGATCTTCTCCCAGGCTGTGTTCAGAAGGGGAACGGGCCAAGAGACGGCCAGCGCGTGATTCGGGGCGGTTCCTGGAACAACAAACCGGAGAACCTGCGTACATCGAACAGGAACAGGAACAACGCCGACAACCGGAACAACAACATTGGCTTCCGTCTTGCCCAGTCCGCCCGCACGGCGTATTGCCGGTCCAGAGCCGGCCTGTTCACGGACAGGTTCGGGTGAGACAGCGGGTGTCCATGAGCCTGTTTCCCGGTCTCCTGCGTGAGCGGGAACGCCGAATAGAGGGCCTGGGGTGAGGCGGATCGGGGCGGTAGGCAAAGCCGACGGCCCCGCCGCTGCCATATCGACAGGCGCGTGGTGTGGTGCAGGGTGCGCCGATTTCCCGGATCGGGGGATTCAGCAAAAGGCTTATCGGTCGCTTTCAGGAATGAGAGGATGGGCGCTTAACAGGAGGAGGGGGGGAATGATTCTATCGACCACACCGAATCTCGAGGGAAAGAAAGTCGCCAAGTATTTGGGATTGGTCTCCGGGCATGCCATCCTTGGCGCGAATATCTTTCGGGATTGCTTCGCGTCGGTTCGGGATATCGTCGGTGGCCGATCGGCGGCCTATGAAAAGGAACTCCGCAAGGCCAAAGATATCGCGGTTGGAGAAATGCAGGAGCAGGCCAAGCATCTGGGTGCCAATGCGATCGTCGGCATCGACATCGACTACGAAACCATCGGCGCTAATGCCAGCATGTTGATGGTGAGCGCCAGCGGCACGGCGGTCGTTTTGGAGCCAGAGTAGGATTGTGCAGCGCTTGCCTCAGGCAGAGTATCTCGACCTCGGTCGCCAGTTGGCTCGTTTGCTAGGCTCCAGCCTTGAAGGAGCTTCTGCGGATGTCCTTCGTGAGCTTGCCCTGGCCTACGATCCGTCCGCGAACGCCGCTCGGATCAGCGCTGAGGTGTTTCTCTTTCACAAGTATCTGCTCATGCAAGCCTGCGTCGGTGTGTTTCCCGCATCGGAGGTCGATCATGTTGTGGGGGGACTCTTTGCGGCGCTCAACGAACGGGCCAGCGAGATGGAGTTCAGGCTAGAGCGGCAGCAGGCGATGGAGCAGATGTGGCAGCAGCGGGCTGCACAGTTCGACCAGCCGTTCTCGCAGGACCGAGTGGAATATCTCGACGAAGGATCAGGCCCTATCCATTGGAAACAGACGATCGGCCGGTTCTGTCAGAACGTGCGAGAGGTCGACAGTCCTCCCAACATATGGGCCGGAGCCGATGGCCCATCCCACGCGGCAAGCCGCTCCGTCACCGCAGCCCTGGATCATATGGTGTTGGCCCTCGGCGAAATGAATCGGCTCCATTTCAGCGGGATCATCTGAAAATCATTGAACGTGTCTCTTGGCCACCGTGATTGGTCATGACGTGTTGACGTGACTGCCAAGAGATGTCGCTGTGGAGTCCTCTTGACGTCACGCGTACTCATTCCTAGAATACGACGTGATCATCAGCTACGCAGACCGCCGGACAACAGATCTTGCCCATGGGAAGCGGGTTCCGGCTTTTGCAGGGATTGAGCGTATGGCTCGGCTTAAACTCGACCGGCTCGAAGCCGCCACGACTCTTCAAGACTTGGCGGTCTTACCTGGGAACCGTTTTGAGGCATTGAAGGGGAATCGGAAAGGACAATACAGTATTCGGATCAACGACCAGTGGCGAGTCTGTTTCCATTGGCCCAAGGGTTCACCGGGCCCGGTCAATGTTGAGATTGTCGATTATCACTAAAGGAGCCCTCGTATGGCATCTACCCCTATTCATCCAGGTGAGCATTTGGCTGAGGAGCTTAGCGCGTTAGGACTGAGTGCCGCGGCCTTAGCCCGGCATCTGAAGGTGCCGACCAACCGTATTACCCAGATCCTCAACGGGCACCGTGCGATCTCCGGGGATACCGCCATTCGACTCGCACACTTCTTCGGCACGAGTGCCCAGTTCTGGATGAATCTGCAGACCCTTTATGAAGTGAAGTGCGCGCAGCATAAAGTGGGGAAAACACTTCGGACCCTACCCACGATCCAAGCATTACGTCGCACTGCTTAGTTCGCCGCATCCCTTCATGTACGCAACGACCGGTCCTCCTCGGTTGCCGACCACGCAACTGCGGGAATTTGACATCTGAACTGCCGCTATCGAATCACTATCTTCACCAGCCCCACGCAGCTCAGATACAGCATGAGCGAGCCGATCATGGCAGGCCAGAACCCAACTTGCGGAACGCCCAGAATCATGGTGATGACGTAGACGACCCAAGGTGGAACGAACCATAGCAAGTTTTTCGCGTAGCTGACGATCGCGTCATTACCACCGTTCAGATAAATCAGCACGAACGTGGCGCCGGTAATGGCAGGAAAGGTGCTGGCGAAGGCGGCAAGGAACGAGCGGCCTTGGGAGCCTAGATACGTTGAGAGACTGACGATGGTCCCGCCCAATAAAAAGTACACGGCATACTTCACGAAGTCATTCACGATGCCTCCTCGTCAGATTTTTTTGAACGCGTCCAATGAGGGACCTGTCGGGTTCAATTGAACAGACCGATCGATTGTCAGACTCTCATCCGATCGCTGCTCTCACCGCGCTGTACATCACGATAACTTCGACCGCATGTGCCAGGATTGTGATGTAGAGATTACGTGTGCGTAGCCAGATGATTCCCCAGATCAACCCGTCCCAGACAGCAATCCAGTGGAGATAGTGGAAAGTATTCACCATGAAAGGATCGAAAGCAAATATGAGTGCAGAGGCGACGAGGGCCAACGGCGAGAAACGCTGGGCCATGCCGGATCGCCATAGCCTCGATTCGAGTGCCGCCAGCCGTCCGAGAAGAAAGCCGCGAAAATTCACTTCTACAAAGAGGGCGATGGCACAGATGAACCAGGGGAGCATAACGAGGAGAGGGAGTCTGCCATGCAGCGTGGTTTTGAGGAAATGGATGTCATAGCCCAGATGCGGATAGACCGAGAGAATGATGAACGTATTCAGGCAGCCGAGTAGCAGGCCTGTCAGCAGTCCCCAGCGGAGGCCATCCCGCCCATTCTTTCTCAGTAGCCCAAGTCGAATGACGAAGTCGTGATTGTGAAAGGCCCAAACCCCTATGGCAAGGTAGGCGACGATCTGTGGCACAAATTGGACCAGCGGCTGTTCTTGAAGTGAGACGGGAAGGGTGTAGAAGCCGAGTGTCGCGGTCGTAGGGAGCAGCGCGAGGGCTGCTCCCCATTCTTTGGCCTGAGTCGGCGGCGCGGACGGATCTGGCTCAGGCTCCATCGAAGAAGCTGTCAGTTCAGTTGGAGGTTATAACGGTCGAGTGTCGTGGCTTTGTGCCTCGCGAGGTTGGAGAGCGACTTGTTGTAATCGACGGTGGCGCGCAACTCGTTCCCTTGGGCCGTCGCGAGATCGCGTTGAAAGTCGAGGACAAAGCGTGTGGTGCTGAGCCCCACTTTCAGGCGTTCTTGCTCCGCCTGCAGCTGCTTCTCTGCCATAATTCTGGCCGATCGAGTTGTTTCAATCCGCTTAAAATCCGTCTGGACACGCCGGACTGCTTCACGCACACCCACGATGACCTGCTGCCGGACACTCATGAGGAACGCTTCGGCGTTCTTCTCCTCCAGCTGTCGTTTGTTGTAGGTGCTCCAGGCAGAGCGGTTGCCGAGGGGATAACTTAAGACGAGGCCCGCGCCATAATTGTAGAAATCGCCGCTAAAGTTCCGATTCACCGAGTCGCCGTAGTCTCTCCCCAGTCCTGCCATGCCCATCGTCCCTTGGACCGAGAGACTTGGGTGGATCTGATTTTTAGCAAACTTGGTGTTGAGATCGCTGGTCTCCATATTCTTTTTTGCCTGGACGATTTCCGGCCGCTGCTCGAT
>Ga0163144_10022471_pt1 | contig 12496 bp, 8 predicted proteins | sample OliLak19BULKMAT1_FD_123175 | JGI IMG/M metagenome (GOLD analysis project Ga0163144, IMG submission 123175) | Freshwater microbial mat bacterial communities from Lake Vanda, McMurdo Dry Valleys, Antarctica - Oligotrophic Lake LV.19.BULKMAT1 | ecosystem: Environmental > Aquatic > Freshwater > Lake... | reverse complement strand
GCCCGCTTCCTGAACCACCCGGGGTGCTGCGTGACCCAGGGGTGGTCCGGAGCGCACTGGAAGGCGATGTCCAGCGCCACCTCGATGCCGTGTTCGTGCGCCTTTTTCAGCAGGCGCTGGAAGTCGGCCAGCGTGCCGAGATCGCTGAGGATGGCATCGTGCCCGCCTTCGGCCGAACCCACGGCCCAGGGGCTGCCGACATCGCCGTCCACCGTCTGCAATGTATTGTTCTTGCCCTTGCGACGCTCGCGGCCCACCGGGTGGATGGGAGGAAAGTACAGCACGTCGAAGCCCATGCGTTGCACATAGGGCAACCAGGCCTCGCAGTCGGCGAAGGTGCCGTGCCGCTTGCCGTCACCGGCGGCAGAGCGCGGGAAGAATTCGTACCAGGAAGAGTAACGCGCGCGTTCGCGTTCGACGGTGACCTCATAGATGCCCGCGTCGGTCGCGGCGTAACGCAAGTCCGGGTGCCGTTGCGCGATCAGGCCACGGCCTTCGTCGAGGCCGATCTGCTTGAGCACGTCGATCGTGGCATCGGCATCCACCGCGGCGGCCAGTTCGCGCGACCAGGCCAGCAACAGCGTGTCTTCGCCAGTGGCTTGCGCGCGGTCGCCGGCTTCGGCGATCAAGGTGGCGCCGCTGCGCGCGGCCACCCGCACGTCGTCGAGTTCGACGCGGCGTGCGAAGTCGTGTCGCCACGACAGGAACGGGTCGACGCGGGCATGCACCGTGTACTGCCACAGGCCGATGGCATCGACCGGGAACTCGGCACGCCAGCGGTCGGTGCCCAGCGGATTCATCGGGCGGCTGAACCAGTCGTCGGCGCCAGCGGGGCGCCATTTCAGGTCGCAGGCGACGACGTCGTGGCCATCGGCAAAACAGTCGGCCTCGACCGTCACCGCATCGCCAGCGATGCGCTTGACCGGAAAGCGCCCGCCATCGAGCGATGGCGTGATGCGCTCGATGACCGCCCGGATGCGACCGTCCTGCAGTTCGACCGGCGCCACCGCTGTCCGTTCGTTCATGCGGCGCCCTCTGCTTCGTGTTCGAGGATCAGGATGCCCAGCGGGGGCAGTCGCAGGTTCAGTGCCTGAAAGCGGCCGTGCGCGGCCACCGGCACGGTCTGCGTCCGGCTGAGGTTGCCGACGCCGCTGCCACCGTACAAGGTGGCGTCGCTGTTGAGCACTTCGCGCCAGCGCCCGGGCAAGGGCACGCCGACCAGAAAGTTCTCGCGCGGCACCGGCGTGAAATTGGCGGCCACCAGCAGCGGCGGGCCGCTGCGCCCACGGCGCAGGAACAGCAGCACGCTGTGCTCGGCGTCGTCGGCGCCGATCCACTCGAAGCCCGCGGGGTCGAAATCGACCTCATGCAGTGCGGGTTGGCTACGGTACAGCCGGTTCAGGTCCTCGACCCAGCGCTGCAGGCCGCTGTGCAGCGGCTGTTCGAGTGCGCGCCAGTCCAGCGCACCTTCGTGGGTCCATTCGGCACGTTGGCCAAATTCACCGCCCATGAACAGCAATTTCTTGCCCGGGTGCGCCCACATGTGGCCCAGCAGCAGCCGCAGGTTGGCGAACTGCTGCCATTCGTCGCCGGGCATCTTGTTGATGAGCGAGCCCTTGCCGTAGACGACCTCGTCGTGCGACAGCGGCAACATGAAGTTTTCGGTGAAGGTATAGACCATCGAGAAGGTCAGCGTGCCGTGGTGCCAGCGCCGGTTGACCGGGTCTTCCTGCATGTACTTCAGCGTGTCGTGCATCCAGCCCATGTTCCACTTCATGCCGAAGCCCAGGCCGCCCATCTCGGTGGGTCGCGACACCATCGGCCATGCCGTGGATTCCTCGGCGATGACCTGCACACCCGGGTGTTCGCGGTAGGCCGTCTGGTTCAGCATCTGCAGGAACGAGATCGCCTCCAGGTTCTCGCGGCCGCCATCGCGGTTGGGGATCCATTGCCCTTCCTTGCGCGAGTAGTCGAGGTAAAGCATCGAGGCCACGGCGTCCACGCGCAGCGCGTCGATGTGAAATTCATCGAGCCAGAAGAGCGCGCTCGACAACAGGAATGCGCGCACCTCGTTGCGGCCGTAATTGAAGATCGACGAATTCCATTCGGGGTGGAAGCCCTGCCGCGGGTCTTCATGCTCGAACAGGTGCGTGCCGTCGAAGCGGTCCAGCCCGTGCGCGTCGGCCGGAAAATGCGAAGGCACCCAGTCCAGGATCACGGCGATGCCGGCACGGTGCAATGTGTCGATGAAGAACTTGAAGTCTTCGGGCGTGCCGTAGCGCGAGGTCGGCGCGAAGTAACCCGTCGTCTGGTAGCCCCAGGAGCCGTAGAAAGGGTGCTCGGTGACCGGCATCAATTCGACATGGGTGAAGTTCATCCCCCTCAGGTACTCGGCCAGCAGCGGCGCCAGCGTGCGGTAGTCCAGCATCGCGCCGTCGGCACTGCGCCGCCACGAGCCGAGGTGCACTTCGTAGACCGACATCGGCGCGTCGAGCGCGTTGCGGCCTGCGCGCTGCTGCATCCAGGTGTCGTCGCCCCAGGCGAAGTCGGGGCTGCCCCAGACGACCGAGCCGGTGGCCGGCGGCAATTCGGCGTAACGGGCGAACGGGTCGGCCTTTTGCAGCCAGTCGCCGTCGCATGTCTGGATTGCGTACTTGTACTTCTGCCCCTGCGTCACGTCCGGGATCTCGACCTCCCAGACGCCGGAGGCGTCCCAGCGCGACTGCGCCGGATGGGCTTCGGTGCGCCAGCCATTGAAGTCGCCGATGACCGACACGGCCTGCGCATTCGGCGCCCAGACCGCAAAGCGCGCCGTGCGGCCCGTCAACTGGCAGCCAAGCTGCCGGTACAGGCGCGCGTGAGTGCCTTCCCGGAAAAGGTGGATGTCCAATTCGCCCAGCACCGCGGTACGGTCAGGCGTCGCGCGGGGCGCCGGGGTGTCGGGTCGGGCCTTGGCTCGGGCCTCGGCTTGCGTGCCGGCTTGAGTGTCGGCTTGAGTGTCGGCTTGAGCGCCGCCTCGAGCCCCGGTTCGGGCTCGGGAGCGGGCTCGAGGGGCAGCTGGCTTGGGCGTCTTCGTCGTCACGGGGTGGATCCTGTCGGTTGGTGCACGCGGGCAGGCAACCCGGTGGCAAGCTGAGAGGAGGGACCGGGCGCGAACGAACAGTCGGGCGCGCCATGAAAGCCTCAGGGTTTTCGATGCGCCCCTTGGGACAACACCTGCAGTTCGTCGAGCAAGGCGGCAAGGTCACGCTCGTTTTGCGATGCGTTGCGCACGGGCTGGTCAAGGCGGCGTGTCAATGCCGCCGCCTGGTTGCAGTCGGCGGACATGTTCAGCTGCCCCGTCTTCTCGGTCGCGGTCCGGCAACGGTGGTCGATGTCGCGCAGGCGGCGCAGCAGTTCGGCGAGAGTGGCTGCATCCCCATCCCCGAGCCCGAGCCCGAGTCCGAGTCCGAGTCCCACACCGGCCCCTGCATTGCGTGGCGCTGTTTCGGTCATTGCTGTTCCTTGGCCTGAAGGTGGGCGGCAGGACTGCAGCTGCCGGTCCGTGTGCGCTGTATCGGAAGTCAATGATGCAAAGTAAAACACAAGAATTACAATTCAGGTTTGAAAAAATCAAAACTGACCCGATCGAACACCCATGTTCGAGCGCACCCGCGGCCAGCACACGCCGACATCGGCCGGTGCCGAAATCGTCGAGGTCGCCCAAGCATGCGAGACCTTGGCGATTGCGGCCGAAACCCGCATCAGCGGGCAGGACCTGCGCCCGCGCGGAGAAGTGCGGGTCAGCGCGGCTCCATCGTCATCGAGCACCTGCTGGCGCCTGCGCTGGCGCAATTCGGCTCGGCTTTCCCGGAAATCCAGATCGAATTGTCGGCACCGCGTGATCATGTCAGTCTGCGTCGGCGCGTGGCGGAAGTGGCGATCTGCGTCGCCGATAAAGTGCCTGATTGGTTGCTGGGCCGAAAGTGGGCTCAACGCCGCTTCAGGGTCTATGGATCGTCCCGCAGCGGTGCCGACCTGCCGCTGCGTGCCGTGGACGAGCGGATGGCAGAGCGGCGCTGGATCAGTTTCGAGCGCGACGCCGGCGACGGCAAGTTCGACCGCTGGCTGGCCAGCGAAGTGCGTGCCTCCAGCGTCGTGCTGCGGGTCGACAACTTCAGCCACGCGGCGTCGATGGTGCGCGCCGGGCTGGGCATCGCCCTGCTGCCGCAATTCGTCGAAGCGCACATCGACGGGCTGCAGCCGCTGTCGCCGCCGATCGCCACATTGCGGACGCCGCTGTGGCTGATCACGCACCCTGAACTGAAGGACGCGACGCGCGTGAAGGTCCTGCTGCGGGCCTTCGGTCCTGCGCTGGCCAACGCGGTCAACGCGATGCAGGCTGGCTTGGTCTGCGACCGGCCGCTTGCAGGCGGGCATCAAGAAGCGGGGCGCCGAAGCGCCCCTTCCCGTTGAACCGAATTCAAGCCACTGTCGGCGTGGCATTTCCCGTTCGACGCCGGGTGAAGGCCAGACCCGCCGCCGCCAGACCCACCAGCGCCAGGGTGCCCGGCTCGGGCACTGCCGCCACGGTGATGTTGTCGAGCGAAAAGGCCGACGTGGCCACAAAACTCACCTGCGTCAGCCGCGCCCAGTTTGTACCGAAGTTGGTGGTGGTCGGGGCGCCGAGGCTGAGGGTGCTGGTGGCCACCTGGTCCCCGTCGAGCAAGCCGTTGATGGTGAGCGAGCCAGCCGGGGCGGCGAAGCCCAGGTCGAAGAACGCGAAGTCCAGACTGAGCAGCGAGAAGATGCCGCCCGATACCGCCATCAGAGTGAAGGGCACTTCACCGAGAACGCCGCCCAACAGAAAGCCGTTCCCGGGATTGGCCAAGTCGTCCAGCGGTTGGAAGCTGTTCGCAGGCCCCTGGATCTTGTAGCCGGACTCGATGTATGTCGCGACGTCGCCGTCGAACGTGATCGCCTCCGGGTTGTCGAAGTTCACCACGGTAGCCTGCGCGCCACCCGCCAGGCACAGGGCTGCAGCGGCAGTCAGAATCATTGGTCGAAGTTTCATGGTCGATCCTCGGTCTGAGTTTGTGGAAGGTTCAGCGAGACTTGCTCGTGCGCGTGCCGCGGGGGGCCGCCGGGCCGCCTGCACCCGGATTGGGGGTGTTCAGGTACGGAAAGCCCGGCAGCAGCGGCACCACCGCCTGGTCGACCGCGTCGTGCAGATTGAGCGACGTCATGCCCAGCGGAACGGCACCCGGATTGCACGCGGGGCCGAATCCCAGCGTGTTGCCGGCGCCGTTGGCGACGCAAAGCCCGCCCATCACCGCCACCAGCGAGATGTCGACGACGTCGTCCTTCGGGCGCCGACCGTTCGGGTAGCCCGCGTTGTCGTTGCCACCGGCCAGGATGTTGCCGACGAGGCCCAGGCGGTTCTGCATCGCGAAAGGCACGGCGGCAATGGCCGTGTTCAGGCGCAGCATCTCCGAGGGCACCACATTGGCGGGCTTGTTGACGCCCATGATGCCGGTCAGGAAGGTCGTCACCAGGTCCAGGCGCGGCAGGTTGGTCGGCGCCGTGTTGGGGATGGCCAGCGCGATCTCCAGCAGCGCCGGCAGCGTCGGGTTGGTGACATAGGTGGCGAACTGCCCGTCCAGCGCCGGCGCCGAGGCGTTGAACTTGTCCTTGTCGGGCAAGCCGATCACCACCTCGTTGACCAGCGGCATGCTCAGGCGCGAGACCTGCACCCAGGCCCCGCCGTAGCGCGTGCTGGTGTCGTGGCCGCTGGGCGGGTTGGGGTTGACGAGCTGGCTCTGACGCACGCTGGCAGTGGTCCAGCCACCGATCACGGGCTCGGTGCCCTGCGTCAGGCAGGACTTGGGCACTTCGACCGCCAGTGTCGTGATGTTCTTGTCCTGGATCGAATTGGCCGCCGCGGCGTTGATCAGCGTGGGATCGGTGATGACTGCCAGCGGCGCGTTGACGAGATCGAAGATCACACCCAGATTGACGGCAAAAGCTTCCTGGCGCTGGCCGACGAAGACCTTGCCCATCCCGCAGCCCGGAATGTTGACGTTGTAGATGTGCTGCGCCGCGTAGCCGGCGTAGCCGGGGTAGTCGGGGATCGTCTTGGTGCCGATGTTGTCGACCGGCTTGTCGAAGGTGGCGCTGCCGTTGGCGGTGTTGGTCACGGCGCTGACCGTGCCGGTGCGACGGTCGCCGCGCACGATGTTCAGCGTGAACTGTTCGTTGACATTCAGCGCCGCTGCATTCGGCGAAGACACCGGCCCGGCCTGTGTCAGCGGGATCGGCACCATCTGGTTGCCGATCGGCAGTGCGATGGCTTTCAGGAGGTTCTTGAACTGGAACCTGAAGGTGATGTCTTCCTTGGCGTCGCCGTTGTTGTCGACGTGGATCTCGTACAGGGCGTTGGCGTCGAGCTTGAAGTAGTTGGGACCTCCATAGGCGTCCTGCAGCGGGAGGTAGTTGGCGATGATCGTCACGAAGTTGCTTCGCCCGCTCTCGTAGCTGTTGAACATGTAGAAGTCGGTGCCGTCGACGCGCGGATTGCCCGCGATCGACGGCGCTTCGCGGTGGCTGGAGGCCGATGCGGGCGGTGCGGCAAGCAGCGCGGCCGCGAGGCCAATGCCCAGCGAACCGATGGTTCGCTGCAGAGGTGTGAGGGCAAACGGACATGACTTCATGGGCGTCTCCGGACAAGGTGGCTGAAGGGCAGTCTGGTCGAGCTTCCCGCAACGGGGACGACCTTGACACCGTGGTCCCGCCGCTCATGCCGACGGATTCCGGCCGTGAACGTAACGGACTGCCCCATCGTGCTCTGTGCGCCTGCGAACAATTCTGGAAAAGTCCTGGCGCTTCATTCGGCCGCTCCGGGGCCGGCCTCGGCCGGCTTCGGTCTTGACGAGAAATTGATGCGGGTCCGATAGCTTCGGTCTTCTTTTCACCGTCCGTCGCGCAAGGAACATGTCCATGAGCCCATTTCCAGCTTCTGCCGCTTCTGCCCATTTGCTCGGGCTCGCTGTGGCCGCATTGTTGGCCTTTCAGCCTGCGGTCCAGGCCCAGGTGCCGGCGATCGCCCCGCAGCCCACAGCGGCGGCCCCGAAAGTCCTGCTCGTCGTCAGCAGCGAAGGGCGGCATGACGCCAGTGGCAAGCCGGTTCGCCCCGGCTTCGAGATGGACGAGTTTGCGCTGGCCTGGCTGGTGCTGCGCGCCAACGGGCTGCAGGTCGAGGTCGCCAGCCCGCGCGGCGGGGCCGTGGTCGCCGACGGCTACAAACCGCAGGACGACCACATCCAGGCACTGAAGGCCGACACCCAGGCTGTGGCCGCGCTGGCCGCCACGCGGCGCACGCAGGACGTGATGCCGGGTGAGCACGCGGCCATCTTCATCGTCGGCGGCAAAGGCGCCATGTTTGACCTGCCGCGCGATGCCGCGCTGACGCGGCTGCTCGGCACACATCACGCGCAAGGGGGAGTGCTGGCTGCGGTGTGCCATGGCCCTGCAGCACTGGCCGAGGTCAAGCGTCCGGATGGCCTGCCCCTGATGACCGGGCGGCGCATGACGGGCTTCACCGACGAAGAGGAAAGCACCTTCGGCAAGCGCTGGGCCGCCGAGTACCCGTTCTGGCTCGAACGCCGCATGCGCGAGCAGGGCGCGCAATGGGAAGAGGCCCCCATGATGTTGCCCAAGCTCGTCGTCGATGACCGCCTGATCACCGGACAGAACCCCTTTTCAACCACTCTCGCGGCCGAGGCCGTGGTGCGTGCGCTGGGCCGCACGCCGGTGGCCCGCACGGCATTGCGCGAAGAGGCCAGCATGCAGGTCGTGCAATGGATGCTGGCCGGTGAGCAAGCCGCGGCGCAGGCCTTGCTGGCGGCCGATCCCGATCGCTACAAGACAGACTTGATCGCGATGCTCGGCTTCTACCAGCATGGCGCGGCGCCCGACGATGCAGCGCGGCGCCAGGCCATCGCCCTGATGGAGCTGGCGGCGCCGCACTTCCACAACCCACGCTTTCGCTACGAACTGGCCCTGGCCCAGGCAGGGCAGGGCAACAAGGCGCGGGCGCGCGACCTGCTCCAGCTCGTGCTTGTCGCCAAGCCCGGCGATGCAGAGGCGACCAAGGCGCTGGCCGGCCTCTCAGAGTGAGTTTGCCGCTGCATACCCCGCGTGACAGGGTGTGCTGGAGAGTTGCCCGAGCACCTTTGAGCGATACCGGCAAAGGTCGTCCAGGATGCGAAGCCACCCGGATCAAACCCCGAAGGCCTTCAGCAGTGTGTCGAGTGCGCCTTCGAGTCCGCGCCCGAACAGACCGCCGCGCGCCGACGGCGCAGGGGTCTCGGCGACCACGACGTGGCCGCGGTCGCCGGTCCAGCGGTCCTGGAACAGGGCGCGCTGTCCGAACAGGTACGAGGGGAAGGTTTCGTTGCGTGCCACCGCGTAGGCCAGCCGGGCGCTGAAGCCCAGCGTGGCCGCCTGGTTGACGCTGCGCCCGCTGCTCACGGCTTCCATGCGAACCCCGCGCGGACCCTGCACGATCAGCTGCACGGGGCCGTGGAAGACGAGAAAGCGAAGCTGCAATGTCAGCCAGGCGCTGAGGTGACCGAGTCGCCAGTGGCGGCTGATGCGCACCGGCGCCTGGCCCGGCTGCACCACGCCTGCCAGGCAGCGCGGCTGCAGCACCAGCGCCGCGCCTGCGGGCACTTCAATGCACGCGAACTCGGCCAGCGGATCGGTCGTCGACGACACCGTGATGCGCTGCAAGCGCCCGACCCGCACGCGCAGCAGGCCCACCATGCCGGCGGCCAGGCTCGTCAGCGGCATGCGCCAGTCGAGCAGCCACCGCGTGTCCTTGTCGGCTTCCAGCGGGGTGCCGTGCAGGTATTGCGGACGCAGCAGCAGTTGCTGCCCGGGCGCCAGCCGCAGCGACAGCGACGGCGCCGAGATGCGGTCGTCGGCGGGTGTCAGCAGTGCCGCCAGGGCCGGGGTGCCGTCGACCTTGGCTGCGGATTGCCCGCCGCCCTGCGCCGTGATGGCGGTCAGCGCGCCGGATTCCTCGGGCAGCAGTTGCAGCGGCGGCCGGCGCGTCGCCAGCGGCGCCACCACGCAATAGGCCAGTCCCTTGACGAGCAACGGCGAAAGCAGCACCGCCGCCAGGATCGCCAATGCCTGTGGCAGGACCTCGATCACCGGGCGCAGCAGGCGGCGCAGCGCCGAGCCTTCGAGCAGCGCCTCGATGCGACCGATCTCCTCGTCGTAGGGCGCCAGCAGTCGGTCGAGCGGCGCGCTTTCGATCGCGAAGCCCGGCGGACCCTGCCGGCCGCGCAGGGCTTCGATCAGCGTCTGCTGGGCGGCGACGCGGGCCCGCGTGTCTGCGCCCAGCGGCCCCAGCCGGCGCTCTGTTGCCTCCAGCGCCTTCATGCGCGCCCAGGCGGGCGTGAGAGGGATCTGCCAGGCCCAGGGCTGCGCCAGCGACAGCCGCCACTGCTCGTGCTTGTTCTGCGCGAGCTCGAATTCGGCCTGCGCCAGTTGCCCACGCAGATCGACCAGCCGCGCTTCGGCCTGGATCGGGCCCGCCAGGAAGTCGTGCAGCCGCCGCGCATGGTCCAGCCCCTGCTGGCCGAGGGCGATCTGCAGGTCCATCTCGACCAGCCGGCGAAAGGTCGGCGTGGTCGGCAGCAGGCGCTCGACGGGGTGGGTATTCCACAGCGCGTCGCGCTCGGCCTGCTTCAGCACCAGCGCGATTTCCAGTTCGCCGAGTTGCCGCGTGACGGCGACCAGCGGCGCGTCGGCCGCGGGCACGCGGTGGGCGATGTCGGCGGACGCCTCGTCACGCGCGCGGCCCAGCGACGCGCTGGCGTCGCGCAGCACACGCAGGCTTTGCGACTGCCGATCGAGCTGCTGCCACTCGTCCCACACCAGCCGCACGCCGAGCAGCAATGCGACGATCAACAGCAGATTGAGCAGGTTTCGCCCCAACCACCGCAACAGGAAGCCGAGAAGGTTTTGCATGGCCGGCAGAGATGATCTACGGAGTCTGGCCAAGGACAGGAGTTCCCGGCGCCCGCCCATGCGCGCGTCGGAGAAGCTTTACAGACAAAGAATCTGAGAGCAGTGCGGCCTGGACCAGGTTACAGCGTTGACGCCCGCTGCAGGCCATGGAGAGGCCGCGACATCAGCGAGTGAGGATCGACCCATCGAACTGTGTACTCGTGGTCATGCACCGCTGGAACCTTCTACCTGCTCACATCCTCAGGCCGAGCAAGGAGGCAGGTTCAGCCGGTCAGTACACGACTTCAACGGCCCCGTGTCCGCCTGGCCGTGCCGCGTCCCTGAGTGCCTTGGTGAAGATGCTGGTGGACACGTTCAGCAGGTAGTTCGCACCCCAGCCGGCGAGCTTGGCAGCGTCCTGCGGCGTCAGGGCCAGTGTGCCTGCGCAAGAGCGTGTGATCGACATGCTCGACGAGGCCGGCTTCGGCTACTTGAAGATCGACTACAACGAGACGCTGGGCATCGGCGTCGACCACCCCGATTCGTTGGGGGAGGGCGTGCGCCAGAACGTGCAGGGCTGGTACGACTTCCTCGGCCGACTGAAGCGCCAGATCCCCGAACTGGTGGTGGAAAACTGCTCTTCGGGCGGGCACCGTCTGGAGCCTTCGCTGATGGCGCGCTGCGAGATGGCGTCGTTTTCAGACGCGCATGAGACGAGCAATGTCCCGATCCTCGCCGCCCAGTTGCAGCGTTTGATCCTGCCGCGCCAGTCGCAGATCTGGGCCGTGCTGCACGCGGACGACAGCGAGGATCGCCTGGTCTACAGCCTGGCCGCCACCTTCTACGGCCGCATGTGCATCTCGGGCGAAGTCTTCGACCTGAGCGCGGCGCAGATGGAGACGGTGCGCCGCAGCATGGACTTCTACCTGAAGGCCACCGCAACGATCAAGCACGGCCGTTCGACCCTGCGCGACATCGGCATCGCCAACCGCCGCCACACCCAGGGCTGGCAGTACGTGCTTCGCGTGCGAGATGACGGCGCGCAGGCCCTGCTGACGGCTCATAACTTCGACGCCCCGGCGCCGCAGGAACTGCACATCGTGCTGCCTGCGGGCCGGTGGCGCATTGCCGATCGCTTCCACACCGACGCGGTGCAGGCGCACATCGACAACGGCGCCCTGCAGTTGCGCTTCAGCCGCAGCTGCAACGGCGCTGGGCTGCTGCTGGAGCGTGGCGAGGCCTGAGCGAAGGCGGCGCGATTGCGCATTGCCGATGGCGGGCGCCCTCGGCACACCGCAGCAGCAGCAAGCCAGCGTTGCGACGAAGCTCAGTCCTGTCGTGGCAGGCGATCCAGCAGGCCCGTCAGGCCCTCGGCCAGGCGCCGCAGGGTCGCTGGGTCGGGCAAGGGCAGTGTCAGGCTGCGTTCGCCGGTCACGGGGTCGGTCGTGACACGCGGCGTCTGCTTGCCGCGCATGCTGCCGCCGTCGGCTGGCGCGTGTGGTGCCGTCAGGGCGGCAACCCAATGCAGTGCGGCTTCAAGCAAAGGCGCCCATGGATCCGCGGGTGCGTCATTGGGCGCCAGCGCGACTGCGGCGGCTGTGGCGGCTGCAGCGCCGATCGGCAAGCCGAGGTCGGTATCGTGATCGTTACCAGCGCCTTGAATCGAAGCGTCCACCTGCGGCAGTTCATCTTCAGGTTCTGCGTTCTGCCCCGGCGCTTGCGCGTGCGATCTCGCCATGGGTGTGGCCGCAGCGTCCTCGGCCGCGCCCATCCCCCCGGTCACTGCGTCCACGCTTTCCATGAACTGCGACAAGCGCGTGCCGTTCATGAACACCGCGCTGTCGCCGCCGTCCAGCACGCCCGCAAACAGCGACCGCTTGAACGCCAGCACGCCCAGCATGCCTTCCTCGATGCTGCCCTGGGCCACGAAGTTGATGACCTGCACGCCACGGCTCTGCCCCATGCGGTGCACGCGGCCGATGCGCTGCTCGAGCTTGGCCGGGTTCCAGGGCAGGTCCATGTTGACGACGGTGGCCGCGGCATGCTGCAGGTTCAGGCCCACGCCGCCGGCGTCGGTGGACAGGAAGAGTCGGCAGCCCGGCTCGTTCGTGAAGCGGTCGACCAGCAGGCCGCGTTTCTCGGCGGGCACACCGCCATGAAACAGCACGTGGTCCCAGCCCCTGCTGCGCAGCCGTCGCATCAGCACCTCGTGCGTGCCCAGCCACTGGCTGAAGACCACGGCCTTGGCGCCCGGCTGCTCGAACAGCTCTTCCAGCAGCGTGATCAGTTCATCGGCCTTGTGGCCGAAGTCGGTTTCATGGTCGAGCAGCCAGGTGCTGTTGCACGACATGCGCATGTTTTGCAGCGCGCATTGCAGCCGGCGCTGGTCGACGTCTGACAGGTAGCCCGTCTTGCGCCAGCGCGACACGATGCGGGTGACGACCTGGCCGTTCTCGTCGTGGTGCACACGCTGCTGCGGCGTCATCGGCAGCAGCAGGGT
>Ga0163144_10022470_pt1 | contig 12496 bp, 13 predicted proteins | sample OliLak19BULKMAT1_FD_123175 | JGI IMG/M metagenome (GOLD analysis project Ga0163144, IMG submission 123175) | Freshwater microbial mat bacterial communities from Lake Vanda, McMurdo Dry Valleys, Antarctica - Oligotrophic Lake LV.19.BULKMAT1 | ecosystem: Environmental > Aquatic > Freshwater >... | reverse complement strand
CGCCTGCGGTCGCGGCCTATGGTTTCCAACACAACGATGTGGCGACCATCCGTGAGTATTTGGAAAACTCGGTGGCCGTCCGGCAGCTCGGCGATTGGCTGGACAGCCCGCTGCTCGATGTAAGGCCGCGGGTCCATCATGATTGGGAGACGCTGGAGTTCGATCCGCTGGTGAACGCGCGGGCGCATCGTTTTGCGGATGAGTCACGGCTGACGCATGAAGCCGCGCGCGAGCACTATCAGGCGTTTCTCGACCAGCTCGGCTGGAAGCCCGCGCTGGATGCGAAGGACGAGCTGACTCTCACGGCGTTCCTGTTTTTGCAGGATAGGATCGAGGAAGGACTCGCGAGATTCGCGAAGATCGATCACAACAAGCTAACCGGCAACTTGAACTACGGCTATTTGTTCGCGGCCGCGCTCTTCTATCAGGATAGATCCAGCGAGGCCAAGGCAATCGCCGCGAAGATGTTGCCATCGCTGCCGCCGGGGCTTTGGCGGGAACGGTTCCAGGCGGTGATCGATCAGGCGGAGGAAATTGCAGCGCTTGATCAGCCGGTTGAAAAGGCCAAGGCGGATGAGGAAATCCCGGCTCCGCAAATCGACCTGGCACTCGCTGGCGATGGCAAGCTGGTGATCAAGCATCGTTCGCTGGAGAAGGCGAAGCTGCGGATGTTCAGCGTGGATCTTGAAGTGCTCTTCTCGAAGGATCCATTCCTGCAAGGCGAGGGGAGTCACGACGGCGATCCGGCGATCCTCCCGAACGCGGATCTGGAGGTGCTCCTCGCGAACGACGTTTCCGAAACGAGTGTCGATTTGCCGGAAGGCATGCGGAAGGGGAGTGTGCTGGTTTCCGCCGAATCGGGAACCAAGAAGCTCCTGAAAGTCTTGGATTCACGGGCGCTTGAGCTCCGGCATACGCCGCTTTCGCGGACGATCCAAGTGCTCGATACCGCGACTTCCAAGCCGCTTCCGAAAACCTACGTCAAGGTTTACGCGGAGATGAACAACGGTGAAACGGTCCTCCACAAGGACGGCTACACCGACCTGCGCGGGAAATTCGACTACCTGAGCAGCACGGCCGTCGATCCGTCCACCGTCAGACGCGTGGCGATTTTGGCGAGTCATCCGGAGAAGGGAGCACGAACGGTGATTTATGACCGATGAAGGTGGAGGCGTGGGCGTCCGTGGCGGCGGTTTTCAACCGCCTAGGCCAATCTGGAATGGGGGCGTGGCGGTTGAAAACCGCCGCCACGTCGAGGCGCTGGATTTCCGCTCTTGGAAATTCCGGGGCCTTGTGGCAGTTTCCTGTCATGAGTCCGCTTGCCTTGGATTTGCAAACCACCCTCAAACAACTGGATCCCGACTCGGCTTCCAAGTTGGAGCGCTTGGTTCGCGATGCCATGGATCTCGCACAGCCATCGAAATCCAAATCCGGAGCGGTGGACGCCAAGGGTTGGCCGATCGGGCATTTCGAGAAATTTGCCGGTTGCCTCGAAACCGAATATGGGAGGTTTCCGGATAAGGTGACCGCTTTGGAAATCCAACCGAAGACCGGCACTCCGCTCACGCTTTCTGACAGGACATCGAACGACGTTTTCATTCAGTTGCTGGCCAGTGGGATCGGTGGTTCGGAAACGTATTTTGCAACCTACTCCAGCGACACGAGGAAGCCTGATGGTGATTGGAGTTCGGACGCGACCGCGCTCGAACATGGCGAAACCAGCTTTGCCTTTGTCTCCGGGCTATCCACCAAGGGCAATCCCTCGTGCCCGATTGTGTTCGGTCCGGTGATTCCTGGGACCAAGATCTTGGACGCGAAATCGTTCGACGGAAAAGCAGTCCTTTTGAAGTTGGACAACTCGGTCACCAGCGGGCCGATCGATTCCGAGGGCCGGATCATGATCAACGGCTTCGATCTGCTCGATCCGAAGAATCCGATTTGGAACGGCAAGGCCCCGGACATCAAGTGGCCGAAGTGACCGTGGCAGCGGTTTTCAACCGCCATGCCTTCCAGGGAATTTGGGGCATGGCGGTTGAAAACCACCGCCACGGGTCCGGAAAATTTCCCCTTTTTCGGATTGCCAGCGGGGAAAGTCGTCCCTAGCTTCCGCCTCCCGCGACCATTTTTACCCTCATTCCGAGATGTCCAAGCACAACAGCCTCAAGTCCAGCGCCACCGTCGGCGGCAAACGTTCCGTCCTCAAGCGCTTCGAGCGCGTCAAGCTCCTCAAGGAGCGCGGCGAATGGAAAGCCGGCAAGTCCCCAATCGGACTTGCGAAGACCAAGCACGAGGGTTAATCCCCCGGCTCGTTTGATTTCCTAAAACGCGCGGATCCCACCGGGTTTCGCGCCTTTTGCATTTCTACTCCCATGCCCACCACCGACGGCACCCGCCTCAACAAATACCTCGCGTCCTGCGCCGTGGGGTCCCGCCGCGCCTGCGACCAGTTGATCAAGGAAGGCCGTGTGGAGGTGAATGGAAGCCCGTGCATCAACATGGGCACCCGCATTTCTCCCGGCGATCATGTGAAGGTGGATGGCAAGCGCGTGGCTCCCCGCGAGACGATGATCGTGGCCTTTCACAAGCCGCGCGGATTCGTTTGCACGCGGGAAGATGAACTCGGTCGGGACACGATTTACTCGATGCTGCCGGCTGCGCTTCACTCGCTGCATCACGTCGGCCGGCTGGACATGGATTCGGAAGGTCTGCTGATTTTGACCAACGACGGCGACCTTTCGCAGCAATTGATGCATCCGTCGAAGTCGGTGGAAAAGGAATACCTCGTCACCTCGAACCAAGCGTTCGAGAACGCCCACCTCGACAAGTTTCTCGAAGGTGTCTATACGCCGGAAGGACGCTTGAAGGCAAAATCCATCGAGCGGCTTTCCTCGCGCCGCATCAAGGTGGTGCTCGATCACGGGGCCAAACGCCAGATCCGGGTCATGTTCGACACGCTTGGCTATCAGGTGACGAAGCTGTTGCGCGTCCGCATCGGCGCGCTCTGGTTAGGCGATCTCGAGCCCGGTGCTTGGGCTGCTTTGAACTCGGTGGAAATCCAGATGCTGCTGGGAAATCCGAAGCCCGCCAAGAAGCGCGGAGCGTAGCGGAGATCACCGGTCTCCGTGAATGCGATGCGTCATTGGCTCGCGGCGACCGGTGTCGCCGCTACGAGGCATTTCGATAGCACCCAATAACGCCAGCGCGGTGTGGCCGGAGAAGAAGAAATCGTTCCCAATATCATAGGTGACGAGCGCCGTGGGAAATCCCGGATCGCGCCAGATGATGCCGGGCGGCGGTGGCAGGGTGCAGCAAAGTTGGGAAATCTGCCGCAGACTGAAAACGATGATGATGCCGATGAACGGCGCGAAGCTCGGGCCGAAGACCGACATCGCGATCAGTGAGACACCGAGCAGATCGATGCACAGAGAGCTGACGACCAGCGCGCGGTTCGCGGCCTTGGCGTTCGTTAGGAAATGACGATGCCATCCTGCGGTCAGCCGATGCACGGCATCGCCGATGCCGCTCGTGCCGGCTAGATTCCGGGCGATGATTTTCTAGGTCCAAAACCAGAGGACCAGCGCCGCTGCAATGACAACGACGCGAAGGAGGATGGGATTCATGAGATTTCGGTGCCGGTGGGAACGGTCCGGCGGTTTGATTTCGAGGACTCCATCAGCTCCTCCAACCGCTGCCGGATTTCCGCAGTGATGGGATCGGTTTCCTGGGATTTATCCCGCGCGGCGATGACCTCGATGGCGTCGCCGACGGTGATGACGGCGCGGATCGGGAAATGCGGTCGGGCGACGTCGGTGAGATCCTCCTCGTAGCGTTCGACGGTTTCGAGGATGCGCTCGGGCGTGGGATTTTCGATGTAGTCGCCGGGATAACAGTGGAGCTGTTGGACCAGATAGACATCGGCGAGCTGCCGCCAACGGGAGGCGCGGTCCTGTTCGCTGAGGTCGCGGTTGACCATGTCCGGAAGGATGGCGGTGCGGAGGCGTTTCACGCGGGCCATGGTGTCGCCGTCATGGCGGCCGGACGTCCAGCGATCCTCTAACGGCGTGAGCAGGTGATCCACCAGCCGCAGCAGCCGCTCGCGGAATGTCCCCGGTTGCGGGGCTTGGAAATACTCGATCTCCTTGAGGTCGAGCAACGCGCCACCGATTTTCCAGATCCGCTCGCGCAGCGGAAGCTGGACCTGAGGTTGCCAGGAAAACCGGCGCTCGATGGACTCGACGACCGGCGTGATGGATTGCTCCAGGTTGCCCTCGAAAAAATAACGGATGAACACCGGGTGGATGACGACCTTCCCCTGCTTGCGCTGTTTCGCCGCCGCCCGCGCCATGAACGCGGGGCCTTCCATGAAATTCACCAGCCGGTCGTTCGTCCGGGTGATGATGCCCTCGGCGAAGATGACCAGTGGGAAATTTCCATCGGCCACCGTGTGGATCGCGCATTTAAGCGATTCCCGGTCCATGCCCTCCCGGTAAACGCTGAAGCCGCCCATCCGCGGGAGGATGAACCGCTGGATCCGGCTCGTCATGAAAACATGCCAGCTCGCGATGACATGAAACGGCCGGCCCACTTTCGCCGCCAGGGAATCCAGGATCATGGGGTCGCACGGGCGGCAGTGGTTGCTAACGATCATGACGCCGTGCCCGGCGTCGAGCGACGCCTGGAGTTTCTCCGCGCCGACGCATTCCACCGCGCTGATGCCGTCGCTTTTACGCAGGTAGTGCGGTAACAGGCACCGGACCAGCGAGTGCCAGAACGGGCTGAACCGCGGCGGGATGAAGGTGTAGGGCTTGTCGATGACGACGCTTTGCATGAATGGGTTAGGGTTTAGGTTTACGCATCGCCAGCGCCGGAGTACATAACAGAAGCATGTCTGGCAGGACGGCAACGCTGGTGAGGACTTTCATGGATCTCAGCGGATCGCGGGTTTGCAGAATTTTTTCAGCAGGAAATGAGTCGGCAGGTAGGCGATGGCGGTGAGCGCGACGATCCAGACGCCGAGGTAGGCGAGCGGCGGCAGCCACGGTTGGGGCTCGGCGTCGCTGAGCAGGTTGAACACGTAGTTCACGTTGCGCGGCAGTTTCGGATCCGCAAGCACGGCACCCGCAGGAGGCAGCAGGAAATAGGCGACGAGGCAAAGCGCCAGCGAGATCAACGACCAGCCTGCGAGCGCCCGCCGGTCGTAGCCGAGTTTGTAAACCAGATAGGCCAGCAGAAACGGCAGCCAGCCGTGAAACAGCGACAAGCCGCGCAAGAACAACGAGCGGTTTTCATCGAACATGTAGCCGGTCATCCCGGTGAGCGTGCCGCCGAACATTTCTGTTAGAAAATCCAGGCACCACAACGCCTGCGGAATGAGGATTCCCACGGCAGGCATCGAGACGAGCAACGCGTCCTCCCGCCACACGCCGGCCAGCGTGATGATCAGCGCGACGTCGCAGAAGTAGAGGAAATTGGTCGGGCCGTAGTTGATCCAGTAGACCGGGATCATCACCACGAGGAATCCGGTGTAGGAAATTTTCAGCCAAAAGGGGATATGTCGGGTGGTTGATTTCATGGGCGGGTTTTGCATGCGCCCGTATTCTAGCAAACAACCGCGTCGAGGCGCTAATTGAATCTTTCAAAGTCATGATCGACTGCTTCAATGCACGGGAAAAATCGACCTCGGGCTAGCCACCGGCATCGGCCCGAAAAACGACGGGCGGGATCGGCGTGAGTGATTCGGGAAGCGGGTGGTCGATGCGGAAGAACTGGCAGGAATGCCCTGTGCCACGCCTTGGGAATTTTTGGCCGGATGGCGGAGGCGGAAAAAAGACCGGATTAACCGGTTCTGAGGACTTGCCGGGGGCGGATTGGCTTTCTAGCTTGGGCGCGTGGTGCGGAAAATCACCCGTCCGCACGAAATTTCCCAACACATGAGCGCCAAAAAATCCATTCCAAGCCACGATCACGACGCAGTCATCAAGCCTTCCAAGGAGTTTTCCGCGAAGGCCCGCATTTCATCAATGTCGGCTTACAAGAAGCTCTACAAGCAATCGATCGAGAAGCCGGAGAAGTTCTGGGCGAACGAGGCGAAGGAACTGACCTGGCAGAAGAAGTGGTCCAAGGTGCTCGATTGGAATGCTCCCAACGCCAAGTGGTTCGAGGGCGGCAAGCTCAATGTCTGCGAGAATTGCGTGGACCGCCACGCCGCAGGTCCCCGCAAGAACAAGGCGGCCATCATCTGGGAGGGTGAGCCCGGCGACAAACGCGTCATCACCTACGGCCAACTGCAGAAAGACGTCTGCCGCTTCGCCAACGTGCTCCAGAAATACGGCGTCAAGGCCAAGGACCGGGTGCTCATTTACATGCCGATGGTGCCGGAAGCCGCGGTCGCGATGCTCGCGTGCGCCCGCATCGGGGCGGTACACAACGTCGTGTTCGGCGGATTCGCATCCGAGGCGATCGTGGATCGCTTGGAGGATTCCGGTGCAACGATCATCATCACTGCGGACGGCGGTTGGCGGCGTGGGAAAGTCGTTCCGCTCAAGCCGGTGGTCGATGAGGCGCTTGCGAAATACGACAAGGTCAAGCGTGTGATCGTTCTCAACCGCTGCTCGAATGAGATCGCGATGAATCCCGATCGTGATGTCTGGTGGCATGATGAGGTGGCGACCGCTTCCTCGAAGCACGTCGCGAAAGGCTTCGACTCCGAGCACCCCTTGTTCGTCCTCTACACGTCCGGTTCGACAGGGAAGCCGAAGGGAATCCTTCACACGTCCGGCGGCTACCTCACCGGCACCTATTCGACCTGCAAATACATTTTCGACATGCGCGATGACGATGTTTACTGGTGCACCGCCGACGTCGGTTGGATCACCGGGCATTCGTACATCGTTTACGGGCCACTCGCCAATGGCGTCACGCAGGTGATGTATGAGGGTGCGCCGAACTTCCCGGATTTCGGCAGGTTCTGGAAAATGGTCGAGGATTATGGCGTCACGATTTTCTACACCGCGCCCACCGCCATCCGCGCCTTCATCAAGGCGGGGGATGACTTGCCAGCCGCGCATGACCTCTCGTCATTGAGGTTGCTGGGTTCGGTGGGCGAGCCGATCAACCCGGAAGCCTGGAACTGGTATCACAAGCACATCGGCGGCGGGAAATGTCCGATCGTCGATACCTGGTGGCAGACGGAAACGGGGGCCATCCTGATTTCCCCGATCCCCGGCGCGACGCCTTGCAAGGCGGGCACCGCGACACGCCCGTTTTTCGGGATTGATGCCGCCATCCTCGACGACGCGGGCAACGAGTGCAAACCCGGCGAGGACGGTCGCCTCGTCATCCGCAAGCCATGGCCCTCGATGATCCGGACGATCTACGGCGACAAGGAGCGCTATAAGAAAACCTATTGGTCCGACTATCCCGGCATCTACACGGCGGGCGACGGCGCGCGCCGCGACAAGGATGGGAATTTCTGGATCATCGGTCGCCTTGACGACGTGCTCAATGTTTCCGGCCATCGCCTCGGGACGGCGGAAATTGAAAGCGCGCTCGTTTCGCACCCGGCGGTGGCGGAGGCTGCGGTGGTGGGTCGCCCGGATGAAATGAAAGGCCAGGCGGTGGCCGCCTTCATCACGCTCAAGGGAGGGTTTCAGGAATCCGATGAACTGCTCGCGGAATTGCGAAACCACGTTGGCAAGGTCATCGGTGCGATTGCCAAGCCGGACGACTTGTATTTTGCTCCGGGTCTGCCCAAGACCCGCTCTGGAAAAATCATGCGGCGGCTCTTGAAAGAACTCGTCAGCACCGGCAAGATCTCCGGCAACGTGACAACTCTTGAGGACATCACCGTCATCGAGGCTCTCCAACGCAAGATTACTAAATAAGTTTCCTCCCCCCAATGACATCTACCCGTTATTACATGGCCCGCTTCGTGCAGGCTTTTGGTTACTTCCGTAAGAACCACCGGATGGCAGATGCCGCGAGTGAAATGCATCTCCTCCGCGAAGCCGAGGCCCAGCTCGGTGGGGCCATCTGGGAGAAGGTGGAAAACATCGAGGAACTCTCAGTCGAATACTGGAATCTGCGCAAATTCATCAAGGAGCGGGATCTTATCCGGCAAAAGCTCGAAGAATGTACGTCACGTCTCGACCTTGCCCATGAGGAGCGCGCCACCTTGCTCAACAGCACGCCGGAAATCCATCAGGAGCTCATCGACGAACGCGTTTCCATCCTCACCGAACTCGAAAATCTCGCGGCTCGCCGGGATGAAATCGTGGCCGAAGCTCGTGATGTGCGCCGCACGTATGACGGGATGAAGATGAAGCTCGAAGTGATTACCAAGGAATCCAGTGACTCCGCGGCGGGCAAGGAGGAGATTGAAATGGTGAAATCACGTCTATTCGGCCTCAAGGAGAAGTTCGCGGATCTCAAGCAGCAGCGCATTCGGATCGGAGCTGAAATCGAGGAAGGTGATGCCAAGGTGGATCTCGTTGACGCGAAAATCGAACAGAAGCGGAAGGCTCGCCGCGTTCACGCGTCCGAGGCATTCCAAGTCATTGGGGATGGTAATAAGGAAGTGTCCGTCCTGCGTGCAGAAAGCGGCTTGCTCGAAACACAAATGCGTCAGCTCTACGCGGAGATCGGGCGCCATGTCAGCCGTCATGCGCTCACCCACCCGGCCTGCGCGGCTGCGGCCGCCTCGCACCGGGGACTCATTGATGTCATGCGGGCACTTCGCCGCTCGATCGCCCTGAATCACCGTCTCGCCGGGACGGCGTGAGGTCGAAAATAGCGAAGGGAAAAAAAGACTTGCCGTTTTGGCCAAATGGCTGATATATTCTGCCGTATGCCAGTGCCAATTAAATATCCGCGCAAGAGCAGACGCAAGTCAACCGGTGAGGTCCGTGCCTCCAGCGTCAGCGGGCCGGCGGTCACGCATGTGGAATCCGTCGTCGTTAGCTATGGTGCCGCGCCATCAGGCGTGGTTGAGGGGATGGACCACTGGATTTCCGTGTTGCGAAATCTGGGAGTGAATACCTCTGCCATGGCTGGAAGCACCCTTTCCCAGATCCGCAATGCACTCCGCCAAGGAGTGCCCCGAGGAGCTTTCGAAGGCCTCCGGGATGATCTCGGTGTCACGACCGAGGAGTTCTCGGAGATCCTCGGCATCCCCACCCGTACGCTGGCCCGGAGGACGGATCGCTTCAAGCCGGATGAGTCCGAGCGGTTGCTGCGGGTCGGCTCGGTTTTCCAGAAGGCAATGGATGTGCTCGAAGACAAGGATGCTGCCCGCCGCTGGATGACACAGCCGAAACGGGCGCTTGGTGGACTCACTCCATTGAGGTGTTGTGACACGGAAGCCGGTGCCCGTGAGGTTGAGGCACTGTTAGGCCGGATCGAGCATGGGGTCTTCTCATGATCCCGGCCTTCCGTCTCTGCAAGACGAGACACCTCGCGTCCGCCTTCTCGGGTGAGGGTGCGCGCTTGAACGGCGGGCGCTGGAACTCACCGGGACTGGCGATGGTTTACACTTCGTCCTCACTCTCACTGGCGACGCTGGAGGTGCTCGTGCATCTGGAGGATCCAGAAGTTTTCGCGCGGTTGTTCTCATGGATTCCGTTGGAGATTCCAGAAGACCTGATTGAAAGGACCGATGTGTCCAAACTTGCGCAAGGATGGGGCGGGCTTGAGACGAACCACACCTCACGTTCCCATGGCGATGCTTGGATTCGTTCCATGCGGTCGGCGGTGCTCGCGGTGCCATCTGCCGTGACGCCCGGCGAGCTGAACTACCTTTTGAATCCCGCCCATCCGCAGATCGGGAATATCATCGCGGGCACTGCGCGGCCATTTGAGCCGGATCCCAGGCTGGCATCCTGAGAAGTCTCAAGCCGCCGCGTGAACCAGAATGACGATCTCGCCCTTGGGCGGATGGGCTTGGAAATGGGCGAGCACCTCGGCTGCGGTGCCACGGTGATAGGTTTCAAACTTTTTGGTTAGCTCGCGGGCGACACAGGTGCGGGCGGCGGGATCGATGTCCGTTAGGATTTCCAAGGTGGAAATGATCCGGTGCGGCGACTCGAAGAAGATGCCGGTCTCGCCCGACTCCAGGGCGGCGGTTAGAGCGCTGCGGCGTTTGCCGGATTTCACCGAGAGGAAGCCACCGAAGCGGAACGCGTGGCAGGGAAATCCCGAGCCGATGAGCGCGGTGATGACGGCGGATGGACCGGGCAGCACCTCAAGCGGGGTTCCCGACTCAATGCACGCCTGGACGAGCCGGTAGCCGGGGTCCGAGATGCCGGGCATGCCGGCGTCGCTGATGACGGCGATGGTTTCACCAGCCCTGGCAGCGGCGATGATGTCCGGCGCGCGGCGGGCCTCGTTGTGCTCGTGCAGGGAGACGAGCGGTTTTCCGGAAATCCCGTGATGGGCTAACAATTGCCCTGAATGCCGCGTGTCCTCGCAGGCAATCCGGTCGGCGGCGCGAAGGATCTCCAGAGCGCGCAGCGTGATGTCTGCCAGATTCCCGATGGGAGTCGGGACGAGGATGACGCGGCCGGTGGTTTCCATAAAATTGGAGCGCGGAATTTATTCCGCAAGTTTCGCCTTTTCGTCGTCTGAAATCAGCACCGGTCTGCCCTGATGGTCCACTCTTACGTTTGTCATGCTGCCGAATGCCGCTATTTCACCCGCTGCGTCCAGCACCTCGAAATTCCAAATCATTGACGACGCTCCGATCCTGCAGATCTCCAACAAAACCTCGAACCGCTCACCTGCCAGAAACGGACGCTTGTAGTCGCAGGAAACCTTCACCCGAGGCCAGCCACCTTGCTCGCGGTCGAATACCAGAATCCCGCGCGATCTCAGAAACGCATGCTCGGCCTCCTCGACATAGCGGAAAACGTTAGGGAAATGCATCCAGCCGCTGGCATCGGTATCGCCGAAAGCGATCTCACCCATCGACCGATGCACGGGGTTTTCCATAGGCCGCGTCAATCGAACTTGCTGACGAGGACGGACGCGTTGTGACCGCCAAACCCGAAGCTGTTGCTGAGGGCGACCTTGACGTTCACCTCGCGGGCGACATTTGGCACCACGTCCAGATCGCATTCGGGATCCTGGTTATCCACGTTGATCGTCGGCGGGATGACACCGTCACGGATGGCCATGACGCTGGCGATGAGCTCCACGCCGCCGGCCGCGCCTAACATGTGACCGGTCATCGACTTGGTGGAGCTGACCATCAGGCCGTTTTTCGCGTAGTCACCGAAGGCAAGCTTGATGGCCTTGGTTTCCGCGACGTCGCCGAGTCCGGTGGAAGTGGCGTGGGCATTGAGATATTCCACGTCCTCGGGATTTTTCTTGCCGTGCTTGAGCGCCATCTGGATGGCATAGGCCGGGCCGCTGCCGTCGGGGGATGGAGCGCTGAGATGGTAGGCATCCGCGCTGACACCGTAGCCGATGAGTTCGGCATAGATTTTCGCGCCGCGCGCGCGGGCGTGCTCGAGTTCCTCAATGACGACGACACCGGCACCCTCGCCCATGACAAAGCCATCACGGTCCCTGTCGAAGGGGCGCGACGCGCGCTCGGGCTCGTCGTTGCGCGTGCTGAGCGCCTTCATGCTGGCGAATCCGGAAAGGCCCATCGGCAGGACGGCTGCCTCGGCACCGCCGCAGATGAAGGCGTCGGCATCGCCGAACTTGATGATGCGCCACGCCTCACCGATGTTGTGGTTGGAGGTGGCACAGGCGGTGACGATGACCATGTTAGGCCCGAGCAGGCCGAATTCCATGGAAATGATGCCGCTGGCGATGTTGGAAATCATCATCGGGATCGTGAACGGGGAAACCCGTTTCGGCCCCTTGGTCATGAAGGTGGTGTGCTCGCGTTCCAGCGTGGCCAATCCGCCGATTCCGCTGCCGACCATCACCCCGAAGCGACGCGGATCGATCTTGGAAATATCGACGCCGGAGTCATCCATCGCCATTTTCGATGCGGCCACGGCGAGCTGGACATAGCGGTCCGCGCGGCGCGCATCCTTGGGGACTCCGAAATAGGGGTCTGCCACGAAATTCTTGACCTCACCCGCGATCTTGCAATCGAACTTCTGAGGATCCAGTTGATGGATGGTGCCAATGCCGCTGCGCCCTTCCTTGAGTCCTGCCCAAGTGGTGCTCAAATCGTTTCCAAGTGGGGTGATACAGCCGATTCCGGTGATGACGACGCGTCGTTCGCTCATAATTAGTCTGAAAGTTTGGGGGCTTGGGCGCACCCGCGCAAGTCTCATGATCATTTTGCGGAAATTGCTGGAAATAAACGGATTCGAGGATCATATGACACTCGGTCCGCACATCTGGTACGTTCCCGTTCATGAAAATCACCCGCACGCTTGCGACCTGCACGACACCGGACGGAGCCAGGCTCACGCTCCACGAGCACGACGGCCATTATTTCCTCAAGGTGGCGGGACTGCAGTTGATGAGCACGACCGCCTCG
>Ga0163144_10022467_pt1 | contig 12498 bp, 7 predicted proteins | sample OliLak19BULKMAT1_FD_123175 | JGI IMG/M metagenome (GOLD analysis project Ga0163144, IMG submission 123175) | Freshwater microbial mat bacterial communities from Lake Vanda, McMurdo Dry Valleys, Antarctica - Oligotrophic Lake LV.19.BULKMAT1 | ecosystem: Environmental > Aquatic > Freshwater > Lake... | reverse complement strand
CGTTGCCGGCCTCGGGCGGCGGTGTCGTCGCCGGGCCGCCCGTCGCCGCGCGCTCGGCCTCGCGCACGCGCTGCTCGAGCGCGCGAATCCGCGTCGACGCCGTGCGCAGCTCCACCTCGAGCGGCTGCAGCTGCGCGCGCGTCGCACCGACGGCGCCGCGACCACGCGGACGACGCATCGCATCGAGCTGCTCGGTCAGCGCCGCGAGCACCGTGCGCGCATCCGCCACTTGCGCGCGCAGCTCACCGAGCTCGTCGGTGGGCGCGGCCTCGGTCTCCGCGGCGCGCGGCCGATCGCCGCCGTCGATGCGCGCGCGGATCGCGCCGAGCTCCGTCGACAGCCGACCCGCACGCGCGCTCTCCGCGTCGAGGATGCGGACATCCGCGTGCAAGCGATAGAACGCGGGATCGACGCGCAGCAGCGCGAGCAGCGTGCCGCGCAGCGTCGTGCGATCGTCCGCCGCTGCCGCAGCCGCTGCCGCCTCGGGGCTTCCGGGTGGCGGCGCGGTCAGCGCGTGCTGCTGCTCGCGGCGCTCTTCTTCGAGCAGCTCGTCGTACAAGCGCTCTTGGCGCGCGGGGCTCGCGAGCACCTGATCGAGCTCTTGCACGATCGGCTGAAAGCGCCGCTGGAACTTCACGAATTCGCTGTTCGCGTCGTCGAACTCGCAGCGCCCGAGGTGAATGTAGCCGCGCAGGATCGACGCCTCGTCGACGAACGGCGACTCGGGGAAGCGCGTCTGCAGCTGATCGAGCAAGTCGAGCGCAGTGTCGAAGTCGCCGCCCTCGTACATCGCGTACGAGGCCTCGAACAAGGCCTCCGAGACGTGCGCGGAGTCCGCCGGCACCTGAAAGTAGTAGTAGAACGCGTCGTCGGCGCGATGACCTTCGTGCGCGACGCGGCCGAGCCCGAGCCGCGCGAGATCCTTCACCTCGAAGTAGCGCCAGTCGACGTAGAAGGTCGACTGCTCGCGGTCCCCGGTGCCGGTGATCTCGCAGAAGCGCGCCTCGGCTTCGGCGAGATCGCCCTTCTTCGCGGCGATTGCGCCGCGCAGATATTGCGCGCTCGCGTAGAAGCGCGAGCGGCGCGTGACGAACTCGAATTCGAGCGCCGCCGCGTCGAACTCGCCGAGGTCGTAGCGCGCTCGTCCACGCAGATAGCGCAGCTCGTTGCCGGCGTCGGTCGGCAGCGCCGCGTCGCCCGTCGCGTCGACGGTGCCGAACCCCTCGAGCCGCGCCAGCGATGCGTCGATCGAGCCGCCCTCGAGCGCGACGTCGACCGCGCGCCGATAGGCCGGGCCGTAATACGGGTCTTGCGCTCCGCGCGCGATGATGCGATCGAGGTAGCGGTTCGCGGTGCGCAGCGCGCCGAGCTCCGCGAGACATCCGGCGAGCATGTACTCTGCGCTGCGAAACTCGTCGTTGTCTTGAAAGTCGGTGAAGCGCGGGCTCTCGGCGACCTCGAACAAGAGCAGCGCCGCTTCATCCCAGCGCTCGTCGAGATACAGATCTTCTGCGCGGCGCACGAGCGCGCGCAGCCGCTCGACCGAGCCGGACTCGGCCGCGATGATCCGCCGCGCGGCGAGCAGCTGCAGGTACGCCTCGAGCGTCGGTCCGGACGACTCTGCGCTCGCAGACGCGGCGATTGGCGTGCCGGTAGGCGACGCCGCAACGCCCGCGTCTTGCGCCACTGCGACTGGGCTCGCCGTCAGCCCGAGGGCCCGGAGCCCGACGAGCGCGAGCAGCACGCCGACGGTAGTCGCCGTGCAGCGGCGCTCTAGCCGACGCATGGACAGCGAACTCACTCGGGGCGGACTCACGCGCATCGCGTCACCGTGCTTCGAGATCGCGCGTCGCTACACGGAAGCGCGTCCGCACGTCGTATTCGCCCTCGCCATCGTCGGCGAAATCCTCGGCGATCTCCGACTCGCCATCGAGCACGACGACGACCTCGGTCATCTTGTCGCGGATGACCTCAAAGCGATACGCGTCGCGCAGCGTGTAGCGATACGTATCGCCGTCACGCGCGCGCATCTCCACCTCGACGGTCACGGTGTGCGGCCCCGGCGCCGCAAAGCCCTCGAAGACGCGCTTGCCATCCTCGCCGTTGAACTCCGCGCCCTGCGCGCGGAACACCGGCGCGCCATCGAGCATCACCGCGATGCGCGCGAGTGACTGGTCGTCGCCCGAGCGGTCCTGCACGTCGATGCGGATCTTCGTACGGAACAGCGAGCGGCCGAGCGTCGCGATGCGCGCGCGCGTCTGTACGAGGTCGTCCATCACGCTGGTGAACTCGTCGCGCAGCGGCGAGAGATCCGGCGGCGGCGCTTCTTCTGGCGCGGACTGATCGCCGGTCGCAGAGGCCATGCCGGTCGTGGTGCCAGGCGCGGAGCTCGGCGGCGGCGCCACGATCGGCGCGCCGGTGCCCGTAGGCTGCGCTTGCAGGACACCGGCATCGGGTGACGCGGCCATCGGCGCGTCGAACGGATTTGCCTCGACCGCGGACGTCGTCGACGGCACGCCCGCATCGACGTCGGTCGCGGGCTGCGCGGGACGCGGACGCGGACGTGGGCGGCGGCGCTGTGCGTCCGCCTCCGCCGCGAACAGGCCGCCAGCGAACGAGACGAGCACCGCCAGCACAGCGACCAGGGCGAGCGTTCTTACTTGCGGAGATCGCGAGTAGCTCATGGCTCCTCCTAGAATCCGAAGGGCAGGAAGATCGACAGACCGAGCGTCGCAGCGATGTTGTTGACGATCACCGACTCGCCGAGGACCTGCTGCTCGAGCACCTGATTACGAACGTCGATGCGGAAGTCGAGCCACTTGTTGACGAAGAACTTGAAGCCGAAGCCGCCGGAGAACGTGAGGCCTCGCGCCGTTTGATTGTCGGTCACGCCGCCGCCGAGCGCGAGATAGAAATCGAAGCGCGAGATCGAGCTGCCGAACCAGCGCATCTTCCCATACGCGAGCGTCCACAGGACGTGTGCCGCGTACACGTACACCGGCAGGTCTTGTCGGATGAACGTCGCGCCGACCTCGTTCTCGACGATGCGCACCAGCCGCGAATCGGCGCGCGTGTAGGCAAAGCTCGCCTCGAGGCCGAGGTCTTCAGTGACGTGGAACGTGTACGCGCCCTGCAGCAAGTACGACGACGACAGCAGATCGGCGCTGTACATCCCGCCCATGAAGCTCAGCTCGTGGCGAAACGCCTTCTGAAAGACGCGCTCTTGCACGCCGCGATAGCGGCGCCGCGCGTTCAGCTCGTCACGAATCGCCTCATCGATGCACTGCGCACGGACGGCGTTGGGCGCGACGAGGATCACGAAAAGCGGTGCCAGTACGACGGCAGCCGCGACCAGGAGAGGCGCTAAGACCCAGCGTCGCCGCATCGTCGAGGTTCGTACCAGTGTGCGGGAACGCGTGTCAACGACTGCGTGGGCCGCCCGTTGATCAACGCTGCTTGCCCGGACGCCGGATCGGCCGGCGCACCCAGCGGCGCTTGGTCGGTCGCTTGGTCGGCGCGCCAATTTCGTCGTGGCTGCCCGCGTCTAGCTCGGCGCCGCCGTCTTCGTCGACTCCAGCATCGTCGCCGCCTGCGTCCGCGGGACCGAGATCCGGGGGACCGAGGTCGGGCTCGCCGAGATCGGGCGGACCGAGATCGGGCTCGCCGAGATCGGGTGGACCGGCGTCGAGCGCTGCGGCGCCCGCGTCGAGCTGCTCGGGGAGCGCGCCGCCGCCTCCGACCAGCTCGCTCAGCCGATCGAGCAGCGCAGGGTTGAGCGCGAGCGCTGCCGCTGCGCCACCGCCGACGAGCAAAATGCCGAGAAAGACCCAGACCGCGCCAGAGCTTTTCTTCGGCTCCGGCACGTCCGGCAAGTCGACCGACTCCGAGACATCACCGCGCGGCGCCGGCGTCGGCTGCGCGCGTCGTGGCTTTGGTGACGGTGCGGCCACGTCGTCCGCGATGGAGGTGCGAACCAGCCGCACGTCGTCGGTCGGATCGCGCCGTCCGATGGGAGCGCTCGTGCTCGGCGTCGCGATGCGCTCGCGCGTCATCATCGCCGGCATCGTCTTCGCGAGCGCGTCCGCGGCTTGCGTATCGCTCAGCGCGCCCTGCTCGCCGGTGATCGCGCTCGACGCTGCGGAGGCCGCGGCGGAGCGCTGCACGGCGCGCGCGTGCTCGACGGCGACGACCTGAATGAGCCCGCTGATCGGCGTGTGCAGCGCCTCGTGATGAATGAGCCCGGAGCCCGGCGTGATGCGCCCCCACATCCCAGCGGCGTCGCCCATCTTGGCGGCCGCCTCCATGATCGCGGCGCGCATCTCCTTCGCGTCTTGGAAGCGCTCGTCGCGGTTGCGCGACATCGCGCGCTGCACCACGGCGGACAGCTCCGGGCCGACCTCTGGCCGGTAGAACGTGATCGGCGGCGCGTCCTGCGAGACGATCTGAATGAGGATGTCGCCGACGTTCTCCGAGTCGTACGGGAGCTTGCCGGCGAGCACCTCGTAGAGGATCACGCCCATCGCCCAGAGATCGATGCGGTGATCGACGTCGCGCAGGCCGCGCGCCTGCTCGGGCGCCATGTATTGCGGCGTACCGACGAGCACACCTTCCTGGGTCAGCGGCGCGCCACGACCATCACGTCGGTCGACGGATTTGCTGACGCCGAAGTCGAGCAGCTTCGGGAACACCCCGTCGTCATCGCTGACGAGGAATACGTTCTCCGGCTTGAGGTCGCGGTGGACGACGCCGGCGTTGTGCACCGCCTGCAGCCCGCTCAGCACGAGCACCGCGATGTTGACGATCTCACCGAGCGCGAGCGCCGGCAGCCGCGCCATGCGATCGGCGAGGCTCTCGCCCTCGAGCAGCTCGAGCACCATGTACGCCGTGCCCTCGTCGGTCGTGCCGAAGTCGAGGATGTCGATGACGTTGCGGTGGCGGATCGCCGCCGCGAGCTTGGCCTCGGCGAGAAAGCGCTCGACGTACTTCGACGCGCTCGGCCCGATGGCGCTGATGAATTTCACCGCGACGGGCCGGTCGAGCGAGATCTGCACGGCGCGCCAGACGGTCGCCATGCCTCCTTCGCCGATCTGCTCGACGAGCCGGTATTTCTCGTTGAGGACGCTGCCGGGCGTCATGAGCGAGGCTGTGCTGGCAGTGAGAGAATGGAGGCGCTCAGCACAGATAGCGCTCCCCGGTGTCGCACAGGATCGTGACGACGCGCTGTCCTGGCGAGAGCTGCTTTGCGACCTCGATCGCCGCGTGCACGTTCGCGCCAGCGCTCGGGCCGACGAGCAGCCCCTCTTCGCGCGACAGTCGCTTCATCGCGCGGTCCGCGGCGACGTCGGTGACGGTGATGACCTCGTCGTAAATCTTCGTGTCGAGCACCTTCGGCACGAAGCCCGCGCCGAGCCCTTGGATGCCGTGCAGCCCAGGTGACCCGCCGGACAACACCGCGCTCGCCTTCGGCTCCACCGCGACGATGCGCACGCCGGGCTTGCGCGCGCGCAGCACGCGACCGACCCCGGTGAGCGTGCCGCCGGTGCCGACGCCCGCGACGAACGCGTCGATCGCGCCGCCGGTCGCCTTCCAAATCTCCTCCGCCGTCGTGCGCACGTGCGCGTCCGGGTTCGCCGGATTGTCGAACTGGCGCGGCATGAACGCGTTGCTCTCTTTGCGGATCTGGCTGGCGCGCTCGACCGCGCCGCCCATCCCCTCTTGCGCCGGCGTGAGCACGACGTCCGCCCCATACGCGCGCAAGATCAGCCGCCGCGCGAGGCTCATATCCTCCGGCATCACCAGCACGCAGCGATAGCCGCGCACCGCCGCGATCATCGCCAGCGAGATCCCCGTGTTGCCGCTGGTCGCCTCGACGATGGTCGCGCCCGGCGTGAGCGAGCCATCGGCCTCTGCCGCGTCGATCATCGCCAGCGCCGCGCGATCTTTGACACTGCCGCCCGGGCCCGCGCTCTCGAGCTTGGCGACGACCTCGGCGCCGCCTTTGGGAGACAGCGCGCGCAGACGCACCAGCGGCGTGTGCCCGATCAGGTCGATGATTCCGTCGTAGATGCGATCGTCCAAGAGGCTCGGTGGAGTGGGCGGAGCTGCGAGATGCGAACAGCGAGATGCGAACAGCGAGATGCGCGGGCTTGCGCTCAGTAGCTGAGGGAGTCTTTCTCCGCGATGCGAAAGACCTCCGCCTCCCGGAAGATGCGGACGAGCTCCGCGTCGACGTGACCGTCTTTTACCTCGAAGCCGAGAATATCGAGCGCCTTCTCGGTCGGCATCGCCTTCTTGTAAGGACGGTCACGCGCGGTCAGCGCGTCGTAGATGTCGGCGATGCTCATGATCTTCGACTGCAGCGGGATCTCTTCGGCGGAGAGCCGGTTCGGATATCCCGTGCCGTTGAGGCGCTCGTGATGCGAGCCTGCGATGATCGGCACGCGGTCAAAGCTCTTGCCCCACGGGATGCGCCTGAGGAAGTTGTACGTGTGCGAGACGTGCGAGCGAATCTCGTCGAGCTCACCCGACGAGAGCGAGCCGCGCGTGACCTGCAGCGCGACGACCTCTTCGGGGCTGAGCAGCGTCTTCACGGCGCCGGAGACATCGGTGTAGGTGATCGCGCCGAGCTCCGCGATGCGGCCGAACTCACCTTGCTTCAGCACCGTCGGCTCGTTGGAGTCGCGGATCACGATCCAGGCCTCTTCGAGCTCGGCGCGTCGGTGCGCTAGCTCGTCGTCGAGGCGCAGCAGCGCAGCGCCGTCCGAGCCCATGCGTACCAGCTCGAGCTTGCGCGCGAGCACGTCGACCTCGGCGCACTTGCCGACGAAGTCGAAGCGGCTGCGGATGGCGTCGAGCTCGTGCGGATAGAGCTTCTTCGCTTTGACGAGCACCTGCTCGCGCACGCCGATCTTGCCGAAGTCGTGCAGCAGCGACGCGTACTCGAGCTCCTTGATGTCGCGCTTGGTGAAGCGCGCCTCGGCGTAGAGCCCGTGGTCGACGCGATCGACGACCTCGGCGAGCTTGCACGAGAACACCGACACACGAAGCGAGTGACCGCTGGTCGTCGGGTCGCGCTGCTCGATCGCCTGCACGCTGGCGCGCACGAAGCCCTCGAAGATCGTCTGGATCTCCTTGTAGAGCATGGCGTTCTCGAGCGCGATGCCGGCCTGCGAGGCGAGCGTCTGCAGCAGCTCTTCGGAGCGCACGTCGAACGGCAGCACGAATTCGTCGAAGTCCGCGAGCGTCTCGAGCTTGCGCTCCGGCTGGCGCTTCTTGTTGATCAGCTGGATGACGCCGATCACCTCTTCTTCGGCGTTGATCAGCGGCACGCAGATCATCGAGCCGGTGCGATAGCCGACCTTCTCGTCAAAGCTGCGGTCGAAGCCGTACGGCGCGTCGCTCGGGATCTCGTAGACGTCGGCGATGCTGATGGGCTTCCGCGTCAGCACGGCGGCGCCGGAGATCGAGCGCATCGACACGGGCATCGTGAACTCGCTCGACTCGAACTTGCACGAGTCGTTCTGCGAGAGCTTGAAGCGCAGCGTGCGCCGGCGATCATCGGGGTCGTTGCCCTCGAGCACGTAGATCGAGCCAGCGTCTGCGCCGGTGATGAAGCGCGACTTCTCGAGGATGAGCGTGAGCAGCCGATCGATGTCGCGCTCTTGCGTGAGCGCGCGCGCGATGGTGACGAGCTCGTTGAGCTCGTAGCGCGAGCGGTTGAGCTGGCGGCCTTTTTCTTCCGCGCGCTGCCAGAGATCGACGCGCGCGAGCGCACCGTAGACGTCGACGTAGAGCGACTCTGGCGTCGCTGGATTCTCGACGACGGTGATCGTCGCGCCCGGCGGCAGCTTCTCGACCAAGCCGACCGGCGGCGAGCCGAGCAGCACGATGCCCGCAGAGCCGTTGGCCACGGCCGCGAGATAGGGCCCGAGCGGATCGCGAGGCAGCGTCGCGACGTCGACGAGCACGACCAGAGCCTGACCAAGCCGAACCTCGGCGACATCGCCCGAGACGACGATCTCTGCGCCGAGCCGCGCGTCGGCGCGCAACAGACGGAGCGCGATCGGCAGCAGCGCCCCCGCCTCGACCGCAGTGCTCGCGTCAGCCGCCATCGTATCGCCCGCCATCGTAACGGGGAGACGTAGCACAGCGCGCCCCCCGCACGCTGGGCCGCATCACCGCATGGGCGTTCTTGCGTTGCGTGGTTCCGTCCGTGCTGGAACCTGCTCGGCGATGGCGGCACATGGCTACGGCGCCGCACTGCAGCGCTTGATCGGCGCCTCCACGCGTGGGAAAACGCCGCCCGATGAAGCGCTTCGCCCTGCCCGTCCTCGCCTCCTGTCTCCTCAGCGTCGCTTTGGCGCTCGCGCTCAGCGGTCCGCTCGTCAGCGCGCAGGACCGCCCCGATCCGCTGCGCCCATCGACGACGCCCGATGCGGGCGCGCCGCTATCGGCGGAAGAGCAGACGCGCCGCGCGGCCGTCATCGCCCGCGTCGGCGAGGTGAGCATCACCGTCGGCGAGGTGGAGGACGCGATCAACGCGCAGTCGCCGTTCCTGCGCGCGCGCTATCGAGAGCCGGCCAAGCGCCTCGAGTTCGTCGACAACATGATCCGCTTCGAGCTGCTCGCGCGGGAAGCTCAGAAGCGGCACTACGACCGCAACCCCGAGGTCGTGCGCACGGTGAAGCAGAACGCCGTGCAGGCGCTGATCCGCAAGGAATTCGACGAACGCATTACCGTCGAGACGATCCCGCAGGCGGACGTCGACGCGTATTTCGCCGAGCACCAAGCGGAGTTCAACCGCGCCGAGATGCGCCGCGCGAGCCACATCCTCGTCGCGACGCGTGAAGAAGCCGACCGCATCGCCCGAGAGGTCGCCGAGGCCGATGTGCGCGCGTTCCGCGATCTCGCGCGCGAGCACAGCCTCGACGTCGAGACCAAGCTGCGCGGCGGCGATCTGCGCTACTTCACCCGCGAGCGTCAGCCCGATCCGGCGACGACGCCATCGCAGGACGCCGAGGTCGATCAGACGATCGTCACCGCAGCGTTCGCCCTGCGCGAGGTCGGCGACACCAGCCCGCCAGTGCAGGTCGGCGACAAGTGGAGCGTCATCAAGCTGACCGGCCTGCGCCCCGCAGAGACGCGCACCGTCGCCGATGCGGGCCCGTCGATCCGCATGCGCTTGTGGCGCGAGCGTCGGCAGTCGTCGCTCGATGACTTCGTACGCGATCTGCGCGTGCGGCTGCGCCCCGAGCAGCACCCCGAGCGCGTCGATCCGATCCGCCTCGATCCGCTGCCAGCAGGCGCCGGCATGGAAGGTTTTCCCGCCGGCGGCGAGGGCGGCGACGCGCACGGCCACGAGAAGGCCGCACCGCGCGCTCCCGATGCCGTGCATGGCGGCGCAGCGCCGACGCCGGCGCCGCACTGATCATCGATTGGCACTGGGGCGCTCGACGCGTCGATGAGTTAACAGCCGCTCGCCGCGCGCCGACACCGCGCTACGGGGTGACCACGGAGTGCCAAGTGGCATTGTCATGTGCCCAGTTGGTCCCGTCTCCGAACCACGTCGGTGTGGGGCCAATACCTAGCTCGATGGCCGCGAACTGCTGACCAGAGACGTCCGAGCTGGCCGTGACGTACAGCACGCCATCTGGGGTGAGTAGGGACTTCGGAAGCAGTTGATTGCCCACCGTCATCGGATCGAAGTCCGTGTGATAGGTGATGGTTCCGTCGTTGGCCATGATGGTCATACCCGGAGTGAAACGCGGCGGAGCCGTGCCGTCGTGCAGGATGAACCACGAGCCGTCCGCGAGTTCGGTGCCAGTGTTCTCAGCCGTGAAAAGCACGCTCGCGTCGGCTAGATGCCGCGACGCCAGTCGGGTCGATCGGTCCGTCGTCCAGAAGCCGCAATCACTCGTTGGCTTGTACGCGTGCGGGAAAGAGCGGACGTCGGAGAAGTCGGCGCCAGCGAAGAAGCTCAGAACGAACGTGGTGCTTCGGAATGCCTCGGCGTGCGAGACCACCAATCCGCAACGGTCGGAAAAGCCGATCGGGGTGCCGTCAAAAAAGAGCGTGTCGCGTTTTGCGAGCACATTGCCATTGCTGTCAATGCGATAGATTCCGAAGTCCCCGTCGCCGGCCACGATGGCGTGTCCGTTCGCGTCGGCGAACAAGCGACGAAACCCCGTGTTGGTGTCGTGTTCCAGCACCCACTTGGCGCGGCCGTCTGCACACGCACCCATGATGGTGCTGACTGTCGGTGTCCATACGATGGTGCCATCGGGCAACACCGTCGGTCCCTCCGTCTCCGTAGAACGCGACGAGGAGCCCGTCGCCACCGGCGGACGAATAGCGACCTCCTCGAGTGGGAAGGTGGCTGGATTGTGCCGAACGAGAAGCACGGATCGCCCAAACGCACTATCGCTGCGCGGCCGGAGCACGAGCGTCGATGGCGCGAGCCACGCGGGTCCCGGTGGCGCGTTGAACGCAGGCAGAACGAAGTCGAACTCCCCGTCGCCAGTAACACCGACGACGAACTTCCGGTCATAGAACGCAGTGACGAATCCCCCGTTCGGCATCCCGACCATCTCTGCCCCGTCAAGAAAGAAGCTCCCGCTCGGGCCGAGCCAAGCTGCGGCCACCGGGTCGTTTGACGGATTGTAGGTCCAGCGCACTGTCCCGCGTGGAGGTCGCGGTCTAGGCGCCTCGCGCATCTCGTAGGGCGGCGGTGGATCGCAACGCACCGACGGGTCCTGGAACACGAATCGCGGGGCGAACCGCGCGCGCGGTGCCGGAGGCCCGAGGTCGATCGCGGCGACGGTGGCGTCTTCACCTGCACGATAGCTGGCGTCGCGACCAGCATCGAAGCCGGCGTCGATGGAGGCCGTCGGCGCCCTAAAGCACGCGCCGAGGCTCAGAAGAAGGGCGAGCACACAGCGCAGGTCAGCGTGCATAGACGGGCGCAGTCGCACACGAGGCGGCGGTTTCAGTACGGTACGTAGTTGGGGCCCAGCTTCGAGATGTTGCCTCGTCGCGGTAGGCCTGGCAGAAGCCGTAACGGAGTTGCGGCCACTCGTTGAAGTCAGGGAGAGCCATGGGTTGAACGCCGTCTGCGCCGGGGGTCCGGTGTTCGATGGCTTGTACGAGGCTGCCTGACGTGCTCACGCAGCCGCTGATACCCGTATCGGCCAGGGCCAGGCAGTTCGACCCCACCGGACACGCTCCTGACGATAGCGGGTCGCACACCGGTACCTCGCTCCATACACCGCGCAGACCGTTGACCGCGAAGCGCGTGTCGAAGCTCATCTCCGCTGCGTGCGCGGTGACCGCGCCAGTCTCGACGAAGGGGTCAGCATTCGTCCATCGGTTGCCCATCGCGTCGAGAAGCGCATTGCGCGGCGACATCCGAATGAAGGTCTTCAGGCTCGAATTGGGAGCGCGCCACGAGAGCACCAGCCGATCCGCTGTGACGGGTGCCGCAGGTGTGCCGCCAACTCGGAACGTACGGATCTCGATGACGGGCCGGCCCCAAATGCTGGTGCGGAAGTCGAAGACACTGCCGACGAGCGACCACGTCCCGGTACCAAGAGTCGCGTCGGTCGTCACCCGTCTCCGAAGGTCCCACGCGATGCCATCGGTAACCGTCCGCGCGGTGACCATGAGGACACCATTTGCTCCGAGCGTCGTGCCCTGAAGCGTCGTCACGCCGACGCCTCCCGTGCGGGTTGCCTCGGCGCTCACCACAGTGGCGGGGGGCGTGATGGTCCCGCCTGTGGCCGTCAAGCGCATGATCTGCTCGACGATAGCGCCTGTAGTCGTGCGATAGACGAGAAGGGTCGTTTGGGAGCCTCCGATTCGCGCGACCGACGGGAAGCCGTTGCCTGTCGAGATTGCGGGCAGCGCGGGTGTCGGCGGTGTGGTCACAATGGTGCTGCGATTGGTCCATGTGCCCGCGGCGTTGAGGAGCCCGTAGCCGTGCGCCCCTGCGTCGGTGCGATACACCACCACCGCTTGCTCGTCGGTGCCGATGACCGCGGCATCGGCTGCCACCGTTACGGGCGTGCCCGTCGTCGCCATCGAGGAGCCGCCAGACACAAACGGACACGCTGCGAAGCGCGGGTTGGCTAAGTTGGGGTCGGGCGTCTCGCTGCACGTAAAGGTGGTGGACCGAGCGCGCTGCAGGCTGGGGAGGATGGTCCCGCCGAACGGCAGTCCGGTCACGCGAATCCGGTACATTGCGGGGCTGGCGATTCCGACCTTGACTACCTCAGGCCCACCCTGCGACACGAAAGTCAGCGCATCGGCGACGCTGCGTCCGAGCCGCGCGTTGTCGCCTCCCGGCCGCCCCTCCACGGTCTGCGCGGCGGGTGTGAATTGGCGCTCTTCATGAGAACCGGGGCCAGTTCCGTGGCGTATTTCTAAGGGTGCGCTGCCCCATCGACACCGGACCATCCGGCTGCTTCTCTTGGGTTTCTGGAAAGAAATCTGGAGGAACAAGAT
>Ga0163144_10022466_pt1 | contig 12498 bp, 8 predicted proteins | sample OliLak19BULKMAT1_FD_123175 | JGI IMG/M metagenome (GOLD analysis project Ga0163144, IMG submission 123175) | Freshwater microbial mat bacterial communities from Lake Vanda, McMurdo Dry Valleys, Antarctica - Oligotrophic Lake LV.19.BULKMAT1 | ecosystem: Environmental > Aquatic > Freshwater > Lake... | reverse complement strand
GCTGAGCAATTCATTGTTTTCACCTCTCTTCCTGATGCGAATTTCGATGGCCCGTCTCCGGGCATCGGCTTCCAGTCTCCGGCGATCGCGCGGGCCGTGTCTGTTGGCCAGCGCACACGGCCGGCGAACTCCGATGCCTTTCCCGGGTTCTAAGGGCTTCGCGCCCAGCGAGCACTGTCCGGGCTCTTCGACCGATTTCGCACGATCGCCCCTTTCGGTGCTGCCCAAGGAACACCGTAAAGCACGGTCAGAGCAAACAGGGCTGAACGCAGATCGATCCTGCGCGTCATGGCGGCGCGTTTTTGTACGTCACCGCACAGACCGGGTCCTCAGAAGCGGCGCACTCTGTTGCGGGCGACGATCGTCTCAGCCGCGCGGGGGCGCATCGCCAAAGTCGATCTTTCTGGAAATTGAAAAGTTAATGTCTCTCTAATCTTCGATGGGTAACCTCTGGTCATGACGCTGCGTCTTCCTGCAGTTCGGGACGCGAAGGTGGACTGCAGCGCTTTCACAGTCAGATGCAAACGCGGTGTATGGGTTTAGGGTTAAGGCGACCGTGTTGTCGTCCCGGTTGCCCACGTGGTTCCGGGTGCATCGTTTCCAGGTCAACCAGGAACGTTTCGGCACATCGCACTACAACGCGTGCATCGATTCTCGTAGGGCTGCTCGGGCTGCTGCTCCCTTCTCCCCTGGCCTCCGCGGAACAGCCGCCGCCACTATCTCTGGATACCCTCGTCCTTGATGTGGCCGCGCGTAGCCCGAGGTCCCGGCGGAGGTGCTGCGGGCAGAGGCGACGCGCCGGGCGATCCCACGAGCGAGGGAACCCACAGGCGCTCCATGAGCGCCGTGGTCGAGGGCGACGCACATTGAAGATGAAGCCGGCGAGGACGCGATGAAGACGAGCGTGATCAATGTGCACGCCATGCTGTCGGTATGGAAAATCGACGAAGTGGAGAAGCGGATCGGCGAGGTGCCGGGTGTCGAAAGCGTTACCGTGAACTACGCGGCGGGAAGCGCCACCGTGCGGTTCGATGAAACACGACTCGACGTCGCGGATATCAAGTCGGCCGTTCGCCAGCGCGGGTATGAGTCCGTCACACCTGCCCCCGCTGCGACGGGCGACGGCCACGAAGGGCACGCGGCGGGCGCGCCGCCTGCAACCCCCGCACCCGCTGCGCTGACAACGGCCCCGATCGCGCCGGCCGCCGCGTCCGCACCCGAAGTCGCGGCGCCATCGCCGGGGCTCAGCAGCGCCGAGGCCAAGCGCCGCCTCGCGGAGCACGGCCCGAATGAGATCAAGCGAGAGAAGGGCACATCGCCGTGGTCCATCCTCGCCGCCCAGTTCAAGGGAGCCATGATCTGGCTGCTCCTCGGCGCCTGTGTCGTGTCGGCGGTGCTGGGAGAGGTGGCGGACGCAGTCGCTATCGGCGGCATCGTCGTGCTCAACGCTCTCGTGGGTTTCTTCCAGGAGTATCGCGCGGAAAAAGCGGTGCAGGCGCTCCGGTCCATGACCGCGCCCAAGGCACGCGTGATGCGCGACGGGGCGTCCATCATGGTGCCTGCGACCGAGGTGGTGGAGGGCGACATGCTGGCCCTGGAGGCCGGAGACATCGTGCCCGCCGACGCCCGGCTCACCCTGGCCCATTCCCTCAGGGTCAACGAAGCGCCCTTGACGGGAGAGAGCGCTCCGGTGGAGAAGCAGACGACGCCCGTGGCCGCGGATGCTCAACTGGCGGACCGCACCGACAGCGTCTTCATGGGGACCTCGGTGAGCGCCGGCACGGGCGGAGCCCTGGTGATCGCCACAGGCATGGGGACGGAGCTCGGGAAGATCGCCCACCTGCTGGCGGCGGTGAAGCAGGAGGCGACCCCGCTACAGGTACGTCTGGAGCGTGTGGGCAAAACATTGCTCTACCTCTGCCTGGCCATTGTGGCGCTTGTGGCCGGCCTTGGTTTCTGGAGGGGCCTGCCGTGGATGGAGATCCTTCTGTCGTCCGTGTCCCTTGCCGTGGCCGCGGTGCCCGAGGGTCTTGCCGCCGTGGTCACCATCGCCCTTGCCCTCGGGGTTCAGCGCATGGCCTCGCGTCACGTCCTTGTCCGGAAGCTGCCCTCGGTGGAGACCCTCGGCAGCGCCACCGTCATCTGCACCGACAAGACGGGCACGCTCACCACCGGCGTCATGGTGGTCCGGGAGTTATGGGGAGGCGATCACTCTGCCCTCCTCTTCGCTGCCGCCGCCTGCACTGACGCGGAGCTGGGCGCGGACGGCAAGGGCGGAACGGGAGATCCCACGGAGCTTGCCATCCTCATGGCCGCCGCCGAGCGCGGTATCGATCGTCGAACCATCGAGAGCGAACGCCCGCGGGTGGCGGTCGAGCCGTTCGACTCGGGCCGCAAGCGCATGTCCATAAAGCGTGGTGACGGGAAGCTGTATGTGAAGGGAGCGGTCGAGGTGGTCCTCCCCCTCTGCGTGTCCGGCGCCGAAAAAGCCGAGGAAGCCCACAAAGCCATGGCGCGGCAGGGCCTGCGTGTGCTGGCGGTCGCGGTGGGGGAAGGGCAGGGAGATGGAGCCCTCACACTGGTGGGGCTTTTGGGCATCGCCGACCCGCCCCGCCCCGAGGCCATAGCGGCCGTAGCACTCGCGCGGGCTGCGGGCATCAAGACGGTCATGATCACGGGAGACCACCCGGTCACAGCAGAGGCCATCGGCCGTGAGCTCGGCATCCTGACCCCGGCCGATGATCCCGCCGAGGTCGTGCATGCTCGGGCCACCCCGGAGGACAAGCTCCGCATCGTCCGCGAATGGAAGGCTCGCGGTGACGTCGTCGCGATGACGGGAGACGGCGTGAACGATGCGCCCGCCCTGCGGGAAGCGCACATCGGCATCGCCATGGGGAAGACCGGCACCGAGGTCACGCGCGAGGCCTCGGACATGATCCTCACCGACGACAACTTCGCGAGCGTGGTGGCGGCGGTCCAAGAGGGTCGCGGCATCTACGACAACATCCAGAAGACACTTGTGTACCTCCTGGCCGGCAATGTCGGCGAGCTCGCCGTGGTGCTCGGAGCCTCCCTCGCTGGCTTTCCTCTTCCGCTGCTTCCGCTCCAGCTCTTGTGGATCAACCTCGTCACCGACGGTTTTCCCGCACTGGCCCTGGTCGGCGATCCCATTGCCGACGACTTGCTTAAACGCCCTCCTCGCAAGTCGGACGAGCCCATGCTGGGCCGGCCGCAGTGGACGACCATCATCGTCACGGGCCTGCTGCAGGCCGCGGTCACGATCTCCGTCTTCGCATGGGCGCTGGATGCTCGAGGCCTCGACGAGGCCAGGAACCTGGCCTTCTCGGTGATTGTCTTCGCGGAGCTGTTCCGATCCTTTGCCGCCCGGAGCAAAACGCTGCTTCTTTGGGAGCTGGGCGTCCTCACCAATCCGCGTCTGGTGGGCGTCGTCCTCGTGTCGAGCCTGGTGCAATTGGGCCTTCATCACATTCCGTTCGCTCAGACGCTCCTCGGCACGAGTCCCTTGTCCTTGTCGGATTGCGCTCTGTCGATCTCGCTGGGCCTGATTCCCGTGTCCCTCCTCGAGGGCTCCAAGCTGATACGCCGGATAACTGGGCGAGGTAAAGCCAAATGAAATCAAAGCTTTCTGCCGTAATGCTTCAGAGGATGAACGCCTACTGGCGAGCCGCGAATTACCTGTCAGTCGGCCAGATTTACCTCTTCGACAATCCGCTGCTCAAAAAGCCGCTGACCCTCCGGCACGTGAAGCCGCGGCTCCTGGGCCATTGGGGCACTACGCCAGGGTTGAACTTCATCTACGTCCATCTCAACCGGATCATCAAGCAGTACGACTTGAACATGATCTATGTCACAGGCCCCGGACATGGCGGGCCGGGTCTGGTGGCCAACACGTATCTGGAGGGGACCTATAGCGAGGTCTACCCGAAGATCTCTCAAGACGAACAGGGCCTAAAGAGACTCTTCACTCAGTTCTCCTTTCCCGGCGGCATCCCGAGCCACGTGGCTCCGGAAACGCCCGGTTCGATCAACGAAGGCGGAGAGCTTGGCTACTCGCTGGCCCACGCCTACGGCGCCGCGTTCGACACCCCCGACCTGATCGTCGCTTGCGTTGTAGGTGACGGCGAAGCGGAGACCGGAGCCCTCGCGGCAAGCTGGCACTCGAACAAATTCCTCAACCCTGGCCGCGATGGCGCGGTGCTGCCGATCCTGCATCTAAACGGTTACAAGATCGCGAGCCCCACCATCCTCGCCCGAATCACCCGCGTGGAACTGGAGGCGCTGTTTCGTGGCTACGGCTATAAGCCTTACTTTGTCGAAGGAGATGTTCCGGAAACTGTTCACCAGCAGATGGCCGGGGCCCTCGATCGCATCGTCCAGGAAATCCGGACCATTCAGTCTCAGGCGCGTGTCAAGGGTGTCACAAAACGTCCGGCCTGGCCCATGATCATCCTGCGCACGCCGAAAGGCTGGACCGGACCGAAGGAAGTGGATGGCCTGAAGACCGAGGGTTCGTGGCGCTCGCACCAAGTGCCCTTGGCCAATCTGGCCGATAAACCCGATCACCTGCGACTCCTGGAAGAGTGGCTGAAGAGCTACCGGCCCGCCGAATTGTTCGACGAGGACGGGAGGCTTAAGGCTGAGCTTGCCGCACTGGCGCCCAGGGGCAAGCGGCGCATGGGGGCGAACCCCCATGCCAACGGAGGTCTGCTTCTTAAAGATCTGAAGCTCCCCGATTTCCGCAAATACGCGGTCAAGGTGAAGCTTCCCGGCACCGTGACCGCCGAGGCCACGCGCGTCACTGGCTCCTTCCTGAGCGACGTGATGAAGCGGAACATGACCTCGCGCAACTTCCGCGTGTTCGGCCCCGACGAGACCGCATCGAATCGCCTGGGCGACTTGTTCGAAGTCACGGACCGCGCCTTCACGGGTGAGATTCGTAAGACCGACGATGACCTTTCTCCGGACGGGCGTGTAATGGAAGTCTTGAGCGAGCATCTGTGTCAGGGCTGGCTTGAAGGGTATCTGCTCACCGGCCGGCACGGATTCTTCTCCTGCTACGAGGCGTTCATTCACATCGTGGACTCCATGTTTAACCAGCACGCCAAGTGGCTGAAAGTGACGCGAGAGATTCCCTGGCGCCGGCCCATCGCATCCCTGACCTACCTGCTGACCTCCCACGTGTGGAGGCAGGACCACAACGGCTTCTCTCACCAGGACCCCGGGTTCATTGACCACGTGGTGAACAAAAAGGCCGACGTCATTCGCGTCTATCTACCGCCTGACGCTAACACACTGCTGTCCGTGACTGACCACTGTTTACGGAGCCGTCACTACGTCAACGTGATCGTGGCCGGCAAACAGCCGGAGGTGCAATGGCTGGACATGGACGCCGCGGTCAAACACTGCGCCCTTGGGCTCGGTATCTGGACGTGGGCGAGCAACGACCGTGGCCGCGAGCCGGATGTGGTGATGGCCTGTGCGGGCGACGTGCCCACCCTGGAAACGCTGGCCGCCGTGCAGATACTGCGCGAGCATCTGCCGAAGCTCAAAGTCCGCGTCGTCAATGTAGTAGATCTGATGGCGCTGCAGCCGCGAAGCGAACATCCGCACGGGTTGAGCGACAAGGCCTTTGACGCCCTCTTCACCAAAGACAAGCCCATCGTCTTCGCCTACCACGGCTATCCCACGCTGATCCATCGACTGACGTACCGTCGAACCAACCATCACAACCTGCACGTCCGCGGGTTCAAGGAGGAAGGAACGACCACGACACCCTTCGACATGGCAGTGCGGAACGACATCGACCGCTTTCATTTGGTCAAAGACGTCATCGATCGTGTGCCGGATCCGGGCACCCGCGGGGCTCAGCTGACCGAGATCATCGACGCCAAGCTTATCGAGCACAAACGCCATATCCGCAAGTACGGCGAAGACATGCCGGAGATCCGCAATTGGAAGTGGCGCGCATGAGCGGGGCCTTTCCCATGGTTTGTCTGGTCCGGCATGGAGAGACGGCCTGGACAATCAGCGGACAGCACACCGGTCGCACCGACCTCGCGCTGACCGAACAGGGTGAGAGCGAGGTGCGTGGATTGAGTGTGGTGCTTCTGGGACGGAGCTTCGCGAACGTGCTGACCAGTCCCCTGCAGCGCGCACGGCGCACCGCCGAACTCGCGGGATTCGCGAAACGCGCCGAGGCCGATCCCGATCTGATGGAATGGGACTACGGCGAATACGAGGGCCGGCGCACCATTGACATCCAGGCAGAGCGCCCCGGGTGGAGTCTGTTCCAGGACGGTTGCCCGGGCGGCGAAACGCTGGATGAGCTGAGTCTGCGTGCCGATCGCGTCATTAAACGACTCTTGGCGCTTCAGGGCAATGTGCTCGTCTTCGCCCACCGTGACATCCTGCGTGTCCTCGCCGTCCGCTGGCTCGGCCTGCCCGCCGTCCGGGCTCGACATTTCTATCTCACCACGGCATCACTGAGCATTCTGGGCTACGACCACAATCTGGATGAGCCGGTCTTCCGACTGTGGAATCAAGCCCAACATGACGTCGCAGCGGCGTCGGCGACTGCAAACGGAGACACACCATGACCGCGACGGTGAAGGGCCGGCCTTCGGAGGCGATCGTCCGGCCGCCCTTATGCGAGGCGGATGCGTGCACGCTGATCATCTTCGGCGCAACCGGCGATCTCACTCGGCGGAAGCTTCTCCCCGCGCTGTACGAACTCCAATGCGTGGGCGGCATGAACAGCCGCTGCGAGATCATCGGCACCGGGCGCACAGCCCTTAGTGAGGCGCAGTTCCGCAGCCGGGTGCGTGAAGCGTTTGCGGAAGCCAAGGACGCGGTTGACACCAACGACGCGCGGTGGAAGGGCTTCGAGCAGCGTCTCAGCTACCTTCAAGGCGATCCGAGCAACCCGGAGTTCTATTCAACCCTGGCCGCCGATCTCGAGGCGCGCCTTCAGGCGGGTGGGAACCCCAACCGCCTTTTCTACGTAGCAACACCGTCGTCCCTCGCGCGGCCCATCATCGGAGGTCTCGCCAAGGCGGGTCTTGCGAAGAACGACGCCGGATGGTCGCGGCTCGTGATCGAGAAACCGTTTGGTCGCGACCTCGAGTCGGCCCGGGAGCTGAGCCGGGTGGTCAACGAAGCCTTCGCCGAAGAGGCGGTCTTCCGGATCGACCACTATCTCGGGAAAGAGACCGTCCAAAACATCCTGGTCTTTCGCTTCGGCAACACCATGCTCGAGCCCGTGTGGAACCGGAACTACATCGACCACGTGGAAATCACCGCGGCCGAGACGCTCGGGGTGGAGTCCCGCGCCGCCTTCTACGAGGAGACCGGCGCCCTGCGCGACATGGTCACCAATCATCTGTTGCAGCTGCTGACCCTCACCGCGATGGAGCCGCCCGTAGCACTTGATGCGGCTGCGCTTCGTGATCAGAAGGTGCAGCTCCTGCGATCGATGCACCCCATGACAGCCGATGAGGTGCGGCAGCGGACGGTCCGCGGCCAATACGGTGCGGGCAACGTCTTCGGGCTTCCCGTTCCGGGGTATCGGGATGAGCCCGGCGTGCAGAAGCTCTCCAGCACCGAGACCTATGCGGCGGTCGACTTCCGAATCGACAACTGGCGGTGGGAAGGCGTGCCTTTCTATGTCCGCACGGGCAAGCGGTTAAGCCTTCAGCACGCAGAGGTGGTGGTGCACTTCAAGCGGACGCCGCAAGCACTTTTCGCCCACGCGCCCCAGGCTCACCTGGAGCCGAATCAGATCACATTGAGGATCCAGCCTGACGAGGGAATCACCATCGGTTTCGCAGCGAAGAGGCCGGGCGACGAACTACGGTCCATCGGCGTGGCGGCGGACTTTTCGTATGCGGAAAGCTTCGAAGGAAAGCCGCCGAGCGCTTACGCGACGCTTCTGCTGGATGTGATGCAGGGCGACCATACCCGCTTCACGCGCCGCGACGAGGTGGAAGCCGAATGGCGCATCATCACGCCGATTTTGGAGGCCTGGGCGAAGCAGCCACCGCCGCCGTTTCCCAACTACGCGGCGGGCAGCGACGGACCTGCGGAGGCGCGAGCGCTACTGGAGCGCAGCGGCCGGCGATGGCGAGAGGTGGCGTCGCCTGCTGAGGGCGGGAAGGCCGTCGAATGATTCACCGTCCCTTCGTCTGCCAGCGCACGGACTATCTGCGCGCCGGTCGGTACCGTGCCTAGATCTCACAACACACGGGGCGCACCCCGCTTCACGTGACAACCGTAGAGGAAACCACCATGAATCATCACACCGAACATAGGCAGGGAACAAAAGCGAAGCCCGAACCGCCCAAGAAGGTTGCGCCCGCGAAACCGGCCTCGCCGGACCCGCACGCCGACCACGACATGAGCAAGCCGATGAAGCCCGGAGTTCCGCAGAAGGGCGCGGGCGGGAAGTGAGCGCCAGGCGAGGTGGCTTGGCCAGTACCGATCACCAGAGCGCGACCGCACCCGACCGCGGACCCTCGGCCGCGCTCAGACCTATCGACTTAAGGAGACGCGATGAAAACGAGCGTTATTGAAGTACACGACATGCTGTCGGTATTGAGTGTGGACGAAGTGGAAAAGCGTATTGGCGAGGTGCCGGGTGTCGAGAGCGTTACGGTAAATTACGCGGCGAGAAGCGCCACGGTGCGGTTCGATGAAACCCGGCTGGAGATCGCAGATATCAAGTCGGCGGTGCGTCAGCGGGGGTATGAGTCCGAAGCGCCCGCCGCCGCTCCCTCGGCCGGTGGTCACGAAGGCCACACTGCGCAGGGCGTGCCGCCTACAGCCCCCGCGCCCGTTGAGCCGGCAAGTGCCCCGGCCCCCACGTCCGCTGCGCCAATGCCCATGCCCGCTGGGCCAGAACCAGCGCCGGACGCCGCGCCGACCGCTCCTGCAGGCGACGGGAAACAAGACAAAACGACGCCGGCCAAAAGCTAGGACGAGTCGCCTCGGGCGAGCCGCGCAGCCCCGTTGCGTGCGTACGACGCGGCACATCTTGTAGTGCGGTCGCCCGGCAAAGGCACGGGAGATGTAACAAGGTGCCCGACGAAGAAGCCGGCGAGGAGGCGCGATGAAGACGAGCGTTATTGAAGTACACGCCATGCTGTCGGTATGGAGCGTGGAAGAAGTGGAAAAGCGGATCGGCGAAGTTCCGGGTGTTGAAAGCGCTACGGTGAATCACGCTGCGCGAACCGCCACCGTGCGTTTCGATGAAACCCGACTCGAGATCGCCGATATCAAGTCGGGCGTGCGTCAGCGTGGGTATGAGTCCGAAGCTCCCGCGGCTGCTTCGGCGGGTGAGAGCCACGAAGCGAACATGGCACCGGGCGCGCCGCCCGCATCTCCTTCACCTGCGCCAAAGACTGCCCCGGCCGCGCCGGTGGCCGCCCAAGCACCCACGCCCGTGGCACCACCATCTGCCCCGGGCGCTACGCCCGCGGTGGGTGACATCGTCGTGATCAGGCCGGGCAACAAGATTCCGGTCGATGGAATCATCGAGTCGGGCGATTCGCTGGTCGACGAGTCGATGCTGACCGGTGAGTCGATGCCGGTCCAGAAGGGACAAGGCGCTACGGTAGCCGGCGCAACCATCAACACGAACGGCAGCTTTCGCTACAAGGCCACCAAGGTCGGCGCCGACACCGCGCTGGCGCAGATCGTCAAGCTGGTTCAGGAGGCGCAGAACTCGAAAGCGCCCGCGCAGCTTCTGGCCGACAAGGCCGCCCAGTGGCTGGTTCTCGCCGCGATCGGCGTCGGACTGTTGACGTTCTCGGTATGGTTCTGGTGGATCGGAGAGCCGCTGCTCTTCGCCGTGACCCTGACCATCACCGTCTTTGTCATCGCCTGCCCCGATGCGCTGGGGCTGGCCACACCGATGGCGGTGATGGTGGGCACCGGTCTCGGCGCCAAGAACGGCATCCTGTTCAAGAACGCCTCGGCGCTGGAGGACGCCACGAAGCTGAACGTCATCATTTTCGACAAGACGGGCACGCTCACCCTCGGCAAACCCGAAGTGGTGGAAATGGTGACCGCCGACGGGATCGCGGAAGACGTACTGCTGATCGCGGCCGCCGCCGTGGAACAGGGGTCGGCCCACCCGCTCGCGCAAGCCATCCTGCGCCGGGCGTCGAAACTGACCGTTGCGGCGCCCACGGGTTTCAAAAGTATTGATGGCATGGGCGCGCAAGCGGAAACCGCCGCCGGCACGGTATTTCTCGGCAACCGTCTTCTGATGGATACCCAAAAGCTCTCGCTCGGGCCACTGGAGGCCGAAGCCGTTCGTCTACAGGGCGAAGGTCGAACCGTGGTTCACGTGGCCCAGAGCGGTCGGGTGATTGGGCTCATCGCCATCGCCGACGCGGTGAGGCCAACCGCGAAGGCGGCGGTGGCGAAGCTGCGCGAGCGCGGCATCGATGTGGTGATGCTGACCGGCGACAACGCCGGCACCGCCAAGCGTATTGCCAAAGACCTCGGCATCGACAGCGTGCTCGCCGATGTGCTACCCGGTCAGAAGGCTGAGAAAGTGAAAGAGCTGCAGGCCACGGGCAAGAAAGTTGGGATGGTCGGCGACGGCGTGAACGATGCACCGGCACTGACCCAGGCGAATGTCGGCTTTGCCATTGGCGCCGGTACGGACGTGGCGATGGAAAGCGCGGACGTGGTGCTGATGAAGAGCGATCCCTATGACATTGTCGCCGCGGTTGAGCTGTCGCGCGCCACCTTGCGGAAGATGCACCAGAACCTGGCGTGGGCGGTGGGCTACAACGTGATCGCATTTCCGCTGGCGGCTGGCGTTTTGTACCCCTTCACGCTCTCGCCCGAGATCGCCGCGATGTCGATGTCGGGTAGTTCGGCGGTGGTGGCGATTAACGCTCTGATGCTCAAGCGCACCAAACTCGCAGGCGTCCATCCGCCTGGCAAGAGCGCGGCCCCGCAGGCGCGCCAGTCCGGCCGGCCGGCAAGGATAAGAAAGCGGCGACGTGACGCGGCGACCCTACTCAGTAACGGCCGGATCTCAGACGACCACCGGCTCGACTAGTTCATGACGCTCCGTTCTCTGATGGAAGGTCCGTTACACCCGAAGCCGCCGGGTTTCGGCGAGTCGAGGTTGGACGCGCTCCAGCATCACGCCTTCGAGTATTTTCGGAACGAAACGAACCCCGCAAATGGCCTCGTCGCAGACCGGTCGGAGCCGGGCGCTCCCGCGAGTATCGCGGCGGTGGGCTTCGCGCTTTCGGTTTATCCGGTGGGCGTCGAGCGCGGCTGGTTGACGCGCGCGGATGCAGTCGCTCGCACGCTGACGGTGATGCGCTTCTTCAAGACGAGTGCGCAGGGCACGGCTCCTGACGCCACCGGTCACAAGGGCTTCTACTACCACTTTCTCGACATGACCACGGGCCGGCGTGCCGATCTCTGCGAATTGTCGACCGTCGATAGTGGCTTTCTGATCGCTGGCATGCTCGCCGCTGCGGCGTATTTCGATCGAGAGGATGAAGACGAGCAGGAAATCCGGGCTCTGACCGAGGCGCTCTACCGGCGCGTGGAGTGGCCGTGGGCCCGCAACGGCGCCGCGACCCTCACCCACGGCTGGACGCCCGAGAGTGGATTCCTGCCCTACCGCTGGCAAGGTTACGACGAGGCGGTTCTCCTCTATATCCTCGGATTGGGCTCGCCGACATACCCTCTGCCAGTGGAGAGCTACGCGGCTTGGGCCTCGACCTACCAGTGGAAGGAGGTCTACGGTTACGAATTCGTATATGCCGGTTCGCTCTTCATCCACCAGTACTCACACGTCTGGATCGACTTCCGGGGGATCCAGGATGCCTTCGCGCGAGACAAAGGCATCGACTACTGCGAGAACAGCCGCCGCGCGACCTATGTCCAGCGGGAGTATGCAATTCGAAATCCGCTCGAATTCGCCGGGTACGGCGAAAACTTCTGGGGCTTGACCGCCAGCGACGGGCCCGGATGGACGATGCGGAAGATCCAGGGCATCGAACGTTCCTTCCTCGGCTATGCCGCCCGCGGCGCCCCGTATGGCCCCGACGACGGGACGGTCGCGCCGTGGGCAGTGGTTGCGTCCCTGCCGTTCGCCCCCGAGATTGTTTTGCCGACCATCAAGCACCTTCAGGACGTGTATCCAGAGATCACCGGCGAGTATTGTTTGAGGTGCAGCTTCAATCTGACCTTTCCGAAAGAGGAAGACGGCGTGGCGGGCTGGACCTCGCCCTATCACTTCGGGATCAACCTCGGCCCGGTCGTGCTCATGTGCGAAAACCATCGCTCGGGTTTTCTCTGGCGGCTGATGCGCGAGTGTCCCTACGTGGTTACGGGACTACGGCGCGCGGGCTTCACGAAAGGATGGTTGTGACCGATCATCCCGGGGTGACAAGTTACATCCTGGCTGTGAACGTCGGCTCGTCGAGCATCAGGTTCTCCGCCTAT
>Ga0163144_10022462_pt1 | contig 12500 bp, 20 predicted proteins | sample OliLak19BULKMAT1_FD_123175 | JGI IMG/M metagenome (GOLD analysis project Ga0163144, IMG submission 123175) | Freshwater microbial mat bacterial communities from Lake Vanda, McMurdo Dry Valleys, Antarctica - Oligotrophic Lake LV.19.BULKMAT1 | ecosystem: Environmental > Aquatic > Freshwater >... | reverse complement strand
TAGTTTGTTTGAGCACCGGGACAGGCGCACCCTCCTCAGTCGCCCCGTGCAATGCAAGCTCATTCGTCAGCTCTTCCACGGCGGCTTTCTTCATACCGAGAGCAGCCTTGTTTTTCACGAGCGTCTCGACCGGCCCGAAGGTATAGTCAGTCACCTCGATGATTTCGGCAGGGGTGAGATGGGACGCGATAACTTCGTAAAACTTTTGCTTATCGACGATTTTTCGGCGTGTCACCATCGACAGCATGTAGCCCGTGGGCATGAAGTCCTCCTCAGTGACTGCGCGGTTAGTGATGCTCGCCCTGTAGGCTTTTGCCACCGATTCCAGTACCTGCATCAGCTTGAGCATTTGCCCGCTCTCTTTCCCGGGTAGTGGGAGACTCGGGTTGACTATTTCCGGGATGACCAGTGGATCGTACTTCTTGCCCACCTCGATGCAGGTTTCGATAGTGACCGGGCAGTACCCTTTTCGGGCGCAAAACAGGCACGCCCGCCCGGTGAGAATACCCTTCAGTCGATTGAAGACCTCGTCAGGTACTGGGGCTCCCTCCGCCAAGTAACCATCGACTCTATCGAAGAGGGCGCGGGCGATTTTCGTACTGGCTACGACAGTCTTGATCCGGGTCAGCAGCATCTCGAACTCCGATTTGAGAAACGTATGCTCGTCGAGGGTGCCTTCGACGCCTTGGAAGGGCATGCAAAAGATTACTCGGACCTCCACCAGCGTCGGGTACGCGTGATACAGACCGAGGAGATATGCGATCCCTTGAAGGTTGTTTTTGGATTCCTCAACCGGATTTTTCCCCATCTTCCAGTCGAGGATGATCGCCGTCTTCATGTCCCACGAGACAATCCCGTTGTCGATGAATCCGGCCGTCGTATCCTGATCGTCAACGGGTAAATACACCTCCTGGAGGAGGGTCGCGCTGTTTTCAGCGGTACGACTCTCACCCTCAGCCAGCGGCTTGCTCAGTGCATCTTGCAAAAACGTCACGAAGTCGCGGCATTTTTGCACTACCCCGCGCTCGTCGTCGGGGATGTCGAAATCACTTAAAACCGATGTAGCGAGCGTTGCGTCGTGAAGAGTTGTCCCACGCGCAGAAGCCTCGGACGTTTCGCCTTGCTCCGGCTCGTAGCCGGGGCACGCTTCGCGTGATTGCAGTGTGCTCGGAGAGGTACTGTGGTGCTTGCGCTCCGGCGGTGAGAGTTCTGAGGCGTTAATGTGAGCTGGGGCTCGTTCGAGTGCGGTGTCATTTGTGGAATTATTTGATGGAGTGTTCACTTGAGTAGGTTTAATTTGTTTAAGAGGTGTTCGACGGACTCTTCGAGATGCTCTAGGCTCCCGGCGTTGTAAACCACGTGCTCGGCCATGCCCGCGCATAGAGGAGACTGTAGCGCTTCTTCGCGAGAGGCGCACCCGACTCCGGGGCGCTCCACTTGGACGGGGATCACTACGACCTCGCGCCCCTCGAAAAATTTCCGCAGGGTCAGCAGTTCATTTGTAAATCTCCAGTCCGTGACTGTCACCACAAAGTCTTCATCCCCGACCACCCGACCGACGATCTCGGAGTCGATCTGCTTGGCGAGTAGATTGACCCAGTAATCGGGGTCGTCGTGTCGCCGGGCCTGCCCCCAAGCGATCAGGAGAGGTCTGACGATGCGCTCCTTGAGCCCCGCGTCTTGCGTATAAACGTTAAGTGTCGGGAAGACCTTACCGATTTCTATGCGCAGGTTGGCTGCAAAGCTGAGGGTGCGAGAGGCCCCGAAAAGGGACCTCGCACCGATAAGCCGACTGATGATTGTACCGACCGTGTCTTTACCTACCCGCGCTCTTGAGCCGAGCAAAATGATGGAAGTTTTCATTAGGCGGTTTCCTTAACTTTGCCGTCCTCGATGATAATCTGGCAATCGTCACGTTCCCCGACCAGTTCAATCCAGACCTGCCCGCCCGCCTGTTTGGCCATGTCCGCCACCACTTGCAAGTGGCGATTATCGAGCAGCGACCCCCGACGGATCAAGAGCACTTTCAGCGTCGGGTTCAGACTGAACCCCATCGCAACCGAGATTGCGATCTTCTGGGCATCGCTCGCCTGACTCAGCGGCTGGCCACTGTAGATTACGCCCAGCTCGTCGAATGACATCCCTTCGAGTGGGAATTCGGCTTTGGAAATTAGCGCGGTGCGCTCTTTTCTCTTTTCGTCGATAGCGCTTGAGAGCGCTTCCAAGGAGCGTGCCCGACTGGCGATCTCTTCGTTGTGCTTGAAGATCGCGATCTCGGCTCGGATGGCAGCATTATCCGAACCGATATTGGCGAGCTGGGCCGAGAGGTCGGCCGTGTCGATGACGATGAAAGCAGCGATAGCTTTATCGGCGGAGTCAAGACCAGCGCGTAACGACACTGTCGTGGCCAGTGACGCCGTGAGACGCCGCTGCGCCTCCGTGAGTTGGGCTTCCAGCGAGGCAACTAGCCCCCGGCAGCTAGCCTCCTGTGTGTTCTCTCGTGAGAGACACGCCTCGGCCTGCGACTTGTTCGAACGTAGCTGGACGAGCGCGCCATTACTCTTTATCGCTTCGGCCAATCTGCCACTGAGCGCTGCAACGTCCTTCTCCACCTTCGGGATCTTATCATCGAGGGACTTCACGGCTCCGAGTGACTTCAGTTCCCGGGCCTTCGCAGAACGGGTTTCCACCAGCTCTCGGATTTCGGCATCGAATTTGTTTGTGTCGATCCCGCAAAGCTTGATGACCGCATCTCGTTGCTCGCCGGCGTTGAGCTCCATGAACTCAAGCGGGTCGAAGGTGAGCTTGCCGGTCAGGCTATCGAGGATGGCCTGGGGCGATGGAAACTTCGCGCCGTTCTTACCCGCGACTGTCAGGGAGGTCCCAGTGGTGCCGTCCTCTCTACGAGAGAACTTTCGCGTGATGACGAGGTCGTCGAGAGTCAGGACCACGCTACCGTGGTCTGCGCCGTCATGTATTGGGCGCGCGCTGATCTCGTCTGCGCCGCCAATCGCCATCGCGATTGCGTCTAATATGGAACTTTTTCCTTCGGCGTTGTTCCCGCATATCTTTACGAGGGTACCGCTTGGAGTGATTTCAACGGCAGTGAGCCGCTGGATATTTTCGATTTTCAATCCGACTATGACGCCGGACGGAGTTGGAGCTGGTGTTGGTGTGTTGTTCATGGGAAAAGTTTGGAAACGCCTACGAAAATTACGATCCCGGCGAGCGCGCCGAGGAAGAAGTTCAGCGACTGACCGAACTCTCTTTCGGCTTGGGGGTCTGGGAGATCGTGCCTCAAGAGGACGGCGATCTCCGTGACGAAGATCACGGTGAAGAACGCGGCGGCCGTTAACGAGTGAAGTATTGTAGTGATCATATTGCTTTCGGGATCAGTTGGTTTAGGTCACCGTCGTTGATCATTGATAAGTTGTCAAGCTTTCCTTGCAATCTCTTGTGGATTTCTTCTTCGACCGTGTCTGAAGCGAGTACGATGCGTTGGAGACTCTTACTTTTTCCGCCCGCCCTCCGAACTCGCCCGAGCACCTGAATAAGGTTAATTGCGCTGTAGGTCGGCGAGATGAGAGAGAGCCTCTGGTGCTTGCCGGTGACATCGTGGAGGTCGATGCCCACGCCACCGGCCTGTATATTGCAGAGGATGACGCGAGAGCGGTCCTCTTGGAAAGCTGCTCTGGCCTCCTCACGTTCCGAGGCTGTCTGACCGCCGCGTATGCACACAGCCGACGGGAAGCGGCTCCGCAGCTCGTCGATGGTCGCGTTGTAATTTACGAACACCGCGACGCTTTGGTTGTTTTCGATGCCTTGTTCGATTAGTTCGGTAAGCAGAGGCACTTTGAGGATTTCAATTTTTTGACGGAGCCGGAGAATCACAGTGAGGGGGTGCTCCGGGTCTGCATCCAGCTCGCTGCGCTGGCGCAACGTAGCTAGAGCCGTATCGACCTCAGCGTAAATGGCGTCGATCTCAGCGTGGCCCTCTACATCGTACAGCTCCGCCAGAATCTGTGTCTCCGGGAACTTGTCCCCGAGGTCGTCGATGCTGGTGCGGACGCCGTGACGGGGGTATATCGAAGAGTGTAGACGACGCAAATTTTCGCGCCCGCCGTAATAGGCCAACTGGTTGCGGCTGTCGTTGGAGCACCCGAAGCTTAGGCACCAATTGTGGAAGTCTGTACTCTTGTGCAAGCCCAGAACGAATCCGAGCGCCTTCAAGTGCATCGGGTTTTCAGCGGCGGTTGCAGAAAGCCCCACGACTGGGATACCTTGCTTGCGACACGCCACCAATGCCTTAGAGTTGAGCGTGCCGCCGTCCTTGCACCGGTGAATTTCGTCAAAAATTACGAGCGGAAACTTCTCCTTCCATCGGAATTGTCTCCGGGCCTTCCAGTATTTTAATGCTTTTCTAGCCCGCTCTACCCGAAAAAACGAGTCAAGTTTGTTGCCCTTCGTTGGATCGACCATGATCGCGGCATACTCAGCTTCAGCCGCTGATTTTTCCAGTTTTGCCGGACCGTACTGATCAGGGTCCACCATGCCCCCAAACTCATTTGTCCCCCTCGTTAACATCTCATAACTCGTCGTGAAACATGTACCGCCCAGCGCAGCGGCCTCGCGGTGCCATCCCGAGGACACGCTTTTCGGGCACACCACGACGGGCTTCATCCCGAAGTACCTCGCCACCGCGAGAACGGTGCGCGTCTTGCCCGTCCCTGCGTCGGACCCATCGAGGGCCGCGCCACACTCTTGGAGCACCTTGGCGAGGTGCGCGGCGTTGGACGCCTGATAACTGTAAAGGTTGGAGATGTCCACTAGTCAGCTCCCGAGGGTTTCGTCTGGCAGAGCGTCATCGGGGGAGCTTACGTCCTTCGGTGTGACTACCCTGACTTGCGTGCCCTCAACCTCTTCAATTTTCTCCCGCGCCTCGGCCAAAGCAACGACGAGTTGAAGGTACCCTGGGAGGTCCTCGGGAATCGAGCCGTGCTCGGTACCCGTGAGCCCGGATCGGGCTCGCAGGATGCTGTTGGCGATGCGTGCAACCGACGCGAAAGGTGCCTTGAACTTAATCGCGACGATCAGCGGGTCGTGCCCATCCAACAGCATCGAGTGAGCCTCGTGGTGATCGGTATGTGTCAGCGGCCGGAGGTCGCCGCTGAACTTGCTTAGGATGTCATTTACGGATTTGTCGATTTCGGTACTCATAGGATTAAAGGATTGTCAGTTCGGCTGCAATGCGGAGAAAGTTGTCGATGCTCTCATGGCGGTCCCACGTCCCGAAGCGGAGCGACCTGTATATCGTGCCGGCACCGTGGTTAGTTTGGGACAGTTCACGCGTTCGGGTCTTCATCTCCTCCTCGGAGATTCGGAACTTTGCCGGATAATTAACGAGCGTCTGCACCTCGCATAACAGTGCTAGCTCGTCGGCGCGTTTCACTGACGCCTTCCCAAATTCGACTGATTCCAAGACGCCAGCGTCGGGAAAAAATCTCAAGTTAATCGCGCTCTCCCAGCGTTTCTCGATCTCGATGTAGTCGAAAAGATGTCTTTTAAGCGGGCTTATAACGTCCCCGAGATACGCCTCGGAGGCGTCGTGCAACAGCCCCCTCCGCACCGTATCCGGGCTGCTGTAACCCATCTCAAGTATCGAAGCCACGAACACCGAATGCTGCGCGACAGTGTAGTCGTCACGCGTGTTGCCCGAAAACCTGATTTCGCGGCTCAGGCCCTCCGCGATGTCGGTCAGGGTGATCTGTTCGGGTTTCGGGTCGAGTATGTCGATCTCGATGCCGCTGTGAGTTATTAGACTGGATTGGTTCATGGTTGGTTAGGTGGTTAAATGGCTCTCTACGGCGGTCTGCTCTTGCCAGACCTCACCGATTTTTCGAAACATCGGACGACCTCCCGCCGAAGTCAAGCCCTGAATTATCCGGTCTCGCTTGAGCACGTCCTCCACGAGGAGCCGGTTGACGGATTCTAAGAATCGTATTTGGCCGATCAGGCCCGTGACCGCGTCCGAGAGCGCGGCAGAGTTCAGCGAAAAGGAGTGGGCGAGCTGGCAAGCCGCAGCCTCGTAGCGCTGGGCGACCGTCAAGGACTGCATCCGGGCGCGCCTCTCAAGCTCTTGCGGATACCGTTCGTTGAGTTTGGCCAGCATGTGCTGGGTTGACCGGCTCGGGGCCTCAAATGTTGGGCCGGCCCACTTGGCCGGGTTGTTGAACGACTGCACCACGTTCACCCATCCCCGACTGTGGTACACGGCGTTGTCGTACGCGTCACCGGCGACGTTCGGGGACGCGTGCGCCCCTAGATAATATGTGTGCCCCATTCGAACGATCTGCGCTTTCCAACGAGTTTCCCCTAGTCCAGAGACTCGCGAGACGCCCCGGTATCGGGCAAGTGGGATGTTGTTCTCCATGCCCGTAGGTTTAGTTGTCAGATGACCGGATGCAAGACATTTTTTTGCATGGAACCAAAAAAGAATGCGGCGGATGAACTATTCAAACGTTCGACCAAGCAGGTGCAAGAACTGCAAAAAGTACACAAGCAGCATGCGCGCACCAAGGCTCGCGCCGAGTTCTGGTCGAGGACGCGCAAATGAGCGCGACTCTTGCCGGTCGAAAAGAGGAGCTGGACGTCAGTAAAATTTTCCTGTCTTACTTGGCCGCTTGCGGGGACGTCGTCCGATGCTCGCAAGTAGCCCAATGCACTATCGCCGACGTGCTCTTTCTGGAGCGTTCTGAGTGCTGGGCGGCGAAACTGTCGGAGGTTAGTATCGTCCCGGGTCAAACCAAGGATGATGCAGCCGAAGCTACTCGGGAGATTAACCGTGCAGCGTGCCACGTCCAAGCGCTCCGCCTCAAGGCATTAATAGACCAAACGCTGAAGTGGATCTACGATGAGCCCGGGCGAGTCTGTCAGTTCGCTCAGGAAATTGACAAGAAAGGGAACTCGCACTTCAGTACCAAGCCCGTCCTGGAGTTGGTGAAGGCGGCTGAATCTGCCCACGCCATGCTCTACCGTTCTCTGGGCGACAAGCCGCTCGGCGGACAACCTTTGGCCGGAGAGCGGAGCAAGGTGACCGACGTCCATCTATCCGTGGTTCAGTTAATGCAGTCCATCCCCGGGATGCTCCCCATTTCGGACCTCGTAACGCCGTCGGACATCCGGCCTCGCTTCGCCCCCGCAAAAGACTATCTGGAATTCGACGTGTCGGCAGCGATGTCGGACCCGAAGAATCCCCCGAATGACTCCTAAACAGCTTAGGATCCTCCGAGCGGTGGACCTGCTGCGCTGGATAGCTTGGCGCTTCGCTCACGGCAAGGTACGGAGCTGGCGGGTGGCCGGGGCTAGAGGGCTTGGCCTCGATGATTCTGTCATGCATCACTGGCGTTGGGGCGACGTCACCGGCGCTGTAGGACGTAGAGTCGAGGAGGCCGCAAAAATGCACGGCTTCTGTTCCTACTATGATCAGATCGACCACAAAAGGCTCGCGCACCATGCCATCATCCTCGACAGCGTGATGAAGAGGTCGGTGTGGCATTCGATGAAAATTTCGAAATGGAAGTCGGTCACCGGGGACACTTCGATGCCGTTCTCTACACGCGAGCTCGGCTCACTGCTGGCCGGCCTGAACTACCCCGCCCCGTCCGAGAGGGGCGTTCTCCCGCGACTCTCCGAGCCCCTGCCAACCGTCCAGCCCCTCGGACAAGTGCCCCGGTGGTCAGACAAGTTTCATGTGCGCGAGTACAGCGAGATGATGTCGTGTGACACGAATATCGACCTACCTTGATCTCGGATATGCTTGGACAGGGCGTAATGCTCTATTTGCATGGAGTCCGCTGGGTATCTGAAATCCTTGATGGCGTCCCAGCGATAGAAAGCGGCCGGGCCGAATGCACAGTTAACTTTCGTCCAATCAGTGAGACTGATCTCCGGCGGACCGATCTTGAACCGTGTTTCGGGTGGGACCTCGCCATGCGGATAGTACCCGTGACCGTGACGCCATAGCGACCTTACGCCCTGAAGATCTTCGAACGCGAGGGTATCGTAGTAGACATAGTCGCCGTTTTGGTAGGGGATATGCGGACCGGCGTGCCAGCTCTTAACCCCGTGGGCCGGCCAGAGCCCCGTCGTTGCGACGCTCCCCCAGTCATTGCGCTCCACCAATGCGTCAAGGCCCGCCCAGCAGTCGATGCCGAGGATGTCCATATCGAGCATGAGCACTATGTCAGGGACGAACCCCGAGGCACGGACGGCATCCAAATAGCGGTTGCGTAGGTGCGCCATCTTCATGTACCGCTCGTGCTGATCGTAGTGTCTCACTATCTGGTCAGGAACGATCTGACCAAATTCACTCAGCAGACTCGCTTCCATCCTGCCCGGCTTGCAGACGAAAAAGTACCGGGTCTCTATCCCGCGTTTTTTAAACTCTGTCATGACCGTCCCGATCATGCCGCGAACAGAGTTGTGGCAATCAGCGGCGAGTCCTACTACTGCTATTTTCATAGTGATTTTTGGTAAATGGTTGTGGTCCGAGAAGAGTCGTGCGGGATTGGCGGAAGTCTGGCAAGCCCGAAGTTGCGTGTCCAGTTGTGCATGACATCCAGCCCGCCGAGGGTGCTTCGGAGCGAATCCGGGTGGCGTATGTGTCCAAGGTATTCGGGCGGGATACGCGTTTCGGACATCCCTCGGGCAACCGCCCGGTTCATTATATCGTTGTCTGCATAGCCGTAGCCGACCAGCCGCTCGTTGTACCCTCCGAGCAAGCGGAAATCGCTCGCCGAAAAGGCGATCCGACCGAACGAACCGCATCCGCCCAGCCCCGCAGCGGCGAAACGTCCCGGCGAGACGACCGACCGAAGGTGCTTAGAGAACCCCTGGGGCGCGAAATTATCGGCATCCAAATTGCACAGGACGTCCCCCGAGCCCCTCAGGTGGGCGATATTTTTTGCGCGACTGCAAAAATAGTCAACAGGCCCCTCTGAGAGTGTTGCGACGATGCCAACTACTCCGCTCCGGGACATTGTCTCTGCTGCCCACTCGGCGACGCCGTCCGTTGAACCGTAATCAATCAACACGATCTCATCTCCCGCTTCGAGGTGTGCGAGCGTAATGGGTAGCGTCCGTTTCAGGTGCGCGATCCGATTTCTGACCTGCATGCAGTAGGAGACGGTCATCTTAAAAATGTGTGACCGCCTAAGACCACCGTAAGCGTCTGGTGCGGAGCCCACCACGGAACGGGGCCGCTGTAGAAGTAGAGCGCGCCCCCCGTGTTGTCTCTGAGCTGGTTGCGCGTGACAGCCCCCGCAATGTCGAGGATCTGTGACCACTGGGTTGCGCTGACTCTCCGCAAGGCGGTAGAAAGCGAGATGCGCTTAAACTGCGCGGGCAGGCTGGCGGCGCGAACAGCGGAGCACCCTAGCTTCTGGGCGCGGTTTTGGACGACGCTACCGACTGCGCGCCATCCTTCGGGACCTTCGCCTGCCGCTTCGGCGACGATTACGCACGCGATTTTTACGTCATCGCGATTCGCGTAATCGGACTGACGTGCAACGGCAGTTGAGGCGATGCCGAGCGCCAATAGCGCCCCCACCACGAGCAGAGTTGGTTCGTCGAACCTCATACTAAGTTGGAAAATCGGTTAATCAATTAACGCCACATTTTTCATTTTTGTGGCGTTAGATAGTTGGTTCTAATTCGGCTTCTCGATTCTTTAATTTTTTCCGTGCGGGAAGTGGAATGAGGTGTGTGAGATACGGTTGGACCGTTTTCGGGGTGACCGAACTTTGGCGCGTCGGTCGGCCGGAGATAGCTTGCCGAGACGCTCAATCAGTCTTGCGGCGCATGCGTAAACCGCGATCCCTAGGATTGCGACGGGCAGCAAGCAGGCGGCTAACACGAAGCCGTGAAACACGAACGCGGCGGCTTTCCCTACTGCTCCACGCTCGCTCATGGGTTTTTCAACGCCTCCTCGGGGAGCCTGACTTCAAAAGAGAAGGGTCTGACTGGGAACAGGTTGTCGAAGTGACTTACGAATTCGTTCGCGTCACTCGGCAAGTCAGCAAAATGATCAGTAAAGGACCTGCCGATCAAGTCTTTCCGAGAGAGCTGTATGGCGTCGTAAAGCATGTGAACTGTGTAAACGGGGTCCACTACCCGCTGCAATGCGATCCTGACTGCGCAGTGTTCGGTCGTGCTATTGTAGGCTTCGTCGATGTCGGCTTGTGTGACGCGGATCGTCACGGTGATTAATTTCATGGGGTTTTCAACGCCTCCTCGGGGAATTTGTCAAGCGAAACTTTGCCGCGCATCACGCGACAACGCCGGAGCGCCTTCGCGCCCTCGGGAGGTCGGTCTGTGCTTGCGGCTATTTCCTCGGCTTCCGCCAGCGCGTCGGTCTCGTCCACCGCCCAAATGTGGTCCAAAAACTGCGCGTCGGTCTTGTTACGGACTGCTGCTACAGTGTAGAGTTTTAGCGGATTGGCGGTCAAGTTATTCGATTTTTCGTTGCTCATGTTCGTTAATTTTTATGATGTGAATGTGCGCGGGGGGAGTAACAAGTTGCCCGCCTCGTGGTTAAACACCCCGGCATTCTCCGGGTACTCCCCCAAGTACTGCGCGACAAGCGCAGGCATATTTTCGGCGAGAGCGCCCCAGAATTCGACGCGAGCGCGTGATAAAATTTCAGAGTTGAGGTCGTGAGTCTCGAAAGCGCGCTCGCAGGCAACGCGGGCGGCTTGAGAGTGACTGCTTGCGGCGCGGGCCTCGGCGCGACTGTCGAAAGCAACTAAGTCAACTGGTCTGTCGAGGTCTGCGACGTAGCTGGTCAAAACAGTGTAAGCCTTCTCATAGGCTACATACCCGTCGGTCACCCGCGCTGGAATTTTGTCCGGTTCCAGCACTGGGCGGAGCGCCGTCAACCGGACGGCATGTTCCCGGTCTGGCTTGTACCTCTTTATGTATCTGACCCGGTTTTCCACCGGCTCGCGAGTGAACTCGAAAATCACCTCGTGGTGAATGAACCAGTAGGGCGTGGGGACGAATGATGTAGTGGTTGTCATAGTTTATCGGGTTAGAAAGAGGCGACGAGGAAAGCGACGAGGAAAGCGACGAGGAAAACGGCGCAGACATCGAGGCAGACCCTTTCGGGGGAAGGGTGGGGGTCAATCACACGCTCGCGGTGGCGGGCGCGGATGCGGGCGAGTTCGGCGGCTCCGTGCCTGATGCGGGCGCGGGCACGGGCACGGGCACGGGCAGCGGCGCGAGCGAGAGCAGCGGCGCGAGCATCGAGGGCAGCGCGGGCGCGGGCAGTGGCGCGAGCAGCGGCGCGGTGGGCGCGGGTAGTGCGGGCGCGTGCCGGATAGAAGCCGGGGCGTATAACGTCCCCGCCGCCTGCCGGATATGTGTAGACGGCGCGGGCAACGGCGCGGGCAACAGTGTCAGAAGCGTTTTTAGTTTTCATTTTTTATGGCGCGGGCATCATCTTCAGCGGCTTCATTTGCGAGGGCGTTTAGGGAGTTGGAGACGGCTGTATTGAATGCGACGCGGACAATGCGGGCGTCGGCGATGGCTGTGTCGTAGGCGTCGGCGAGGGCGCTGAAGTCGCCGAGGTCATGCGCGAGGGCGAGGGCGTTATCGAGCTTAGCGCGAACGGCATCGTAGTCAGCGAGGGCGATTTCGATAGCGCCGGAGCGGATATGTGTAGTCTTCATGGGATCGGTCTCGTAATCCAATCGGCTACCCAAGCCTCTTCGTCCGCAAGTCTGTAGCATTGAGCTACATCGACCCCGGGATATTCCTGTGCAACGAGCTCCCGGGCCACGTTCTCCGTTTCGGCATAGACCCGGGCGATCTCCCCCTCTTCGGGGTCCAGTATTACGAAAATACTCATGGCCGTGGGGAAAGCTGGTAGTCCCAAGCCGTCTTGACTACTTGTGTTGCGGCCCCGTTCGTCAGTAGGTACCTTGCGGAGTTTCCGCAGCAGTGTGCAAAATTCGGGGGATGCGGGTCAAGGAATACCCTCTCCACGACGTAGCTCGTCGGATCGTAGGCCAATGTTACGCGGTCGCCGACGCTGAACCGGCAGACCCTATCGGGGGATGTCGGTAGTTCAGGGGAATCGTCCAGCTCTTCGTCGTCTCCCTCCCCCAGCACGCATAAACTGCCGAAGTCGGGGAGCTCAACGGCCCCGACGAAATATCCAAGCCGGTTAACGTAGTGGTATCCATGGCAGATGTATATTCCCTCATCCCCATCCACCAGAGTGGCTATCCTGTTTTTCGGTTGAGCCTTGACGAAGGCAAGCTCCTTTCCGAATGTCTCGAAAAGTGTGTTAGAGTAACTCCCGTCGCTCGTGTACGGGTTAGTCATGAATAGCTCCATTAAGCTATCCTCGTGCAGGGACACGAGGCCGTCGAACGAAACTAGTAGTTCAGGGTTTTTCATAGGAGTAGCATTGAGACTTTTTAAAGGTTGTCAAGTTTTTT
>Ga0163144_10022461_pt1 | contig 12501 bp, 11 predicted proteins | sample OliLak19BULKMAT1_FD_123175 | JGI IMG/M metagenome (GOLD analysis project Ga0163144, IMG submission 123175) | Freshwater microbial mat bacterial communities from Lake Vanda, McMurdo Dry Valleys, Antarctica - Oligotrophic Lake LV.19.BULKMAT1 | ecosystem: Environmental > Aquatic > Freshwater >... | reverse complement strand
GGCACGGCACCCACTCCCCCATTGATGTTTGGTATTAGTGTGTTGATGTCCATTACGATAGTGATGAGTATATTGACCCTCATTCTAAATCGTAATATCAATCGGTGGTTAAATATCATCGTGGCAGGATTTTGGTTGGCATTTCTTGTGATGGATATAGGTTCATACATCGCCCGACCATACGATTTTTATCTCATAGCCATGGGTGCGGTATTTTGTTGCGCCATCATTTGGTGGTCGTTGCGGTGGCGTATAACAGAATCTTAGTGGACACACAGAAGCACGTCTGTACACCTCTCTATTTTTAACGCATAAAGGATAATGAAGCATGGAAGATATACAAATCAAATTGGCATTTATGTGGGTGGCGGTCACACTGGTTTATATCTATGGCGATATTTTGCGGATGGTGGCGGGTGATATGCCACCAGGGGAAATCAATGGCATGAAAGCCACGCCCGTGATGATGTTTGGCATTAGTGTGTTGATGTCTATCACCATTGTGATGGTTGTATTGACCTTGACGCTGGACTATAACATCAATCGGTGGCTGAATATTATTGTGGCGGCGTTTTGGTTCTTATTCACTCTGATTGATTTGCGGTCATATTTAGCCCGACCATACGATTTCTTTCTGATTGCCATGAGCTTGGTATTCGATGCGCTCATCATTTGGTGGGCATGGAACTGGACGATTGCCTAAATAATGCAATAGGGCATGATGATTCATGCCCTAGCTATCACCTTTTAATAACGCACAATCACCTTACCGCTATTTTTACCCGCTTGCAAATATTCCACCGCCTCGATTGTCTGATTCACCCCAGAAAACACGGTGGGGTCTATAGATGGGCGCAATTTGCCCTCATTCACCAAGCCGATGAGCTTTGCCATGTGTTCACCGAGTAATTGCGGACGACCCCAAAACAGATTGAGGTTAAATCCGCGTACCGATGCCATTTTGCCCAGCAATTTGTAATAAATCCGCACGCCTGTGACCACATCGGGTTGGTCTTTATATTCGCTGATGAATCCCAATGTCACTAAGCGCCCAAAGCGTGCCAAGTGGTCTACGCATACATCAAACAAATCGCCACCGACACTTTCAAATACGACATCCAAGCCTTTGGGGAATTCTTTTTTCAAGACATCACGCAGATTTTCGGTTTTATAATTCACAGGACGGTCACAGCCCCAACTGCGGAGCAAATCGGCTTTTTCGTCACTACTGCATGTGCCGATGACCTTGCACCCCGCTAATTTTGCCAATTGCACCGCAAATTGCCCTGTACCCCCTGCGGCGGCAGTGACGAGGACGGTTTCGCCTGCTTTCATCTCGCCTGTGACTTCTAAGCCGATGGAGGCGGTCAATCCACCAATCGAGAGGCTCATAATTTCTGGGGTGGCGGCGGGGATGGGGACAGCACGACGTGCCGAGATGGTGTAATATTCGCAATAGCCAGAGCCAATCGCATTGGTCAGCACCGTGTCACCGACTTGGTATTGGGTGACATTTTCGCCAATAGCGACAATTTGCCCAACGGCTTCTGCGCCCATATCACACGGGAGAGGGGTGGGGAGCAAATATTGTCCCGCCGCCATCATCACATCAGAAGCATTGACACCTGCATACATATTTTTGATGAGAATATCATCGCCAGTGGGCATTACCAATGGGATGGTTTGAATTTGCACCGCTTCTCTAAAATTTTTGCTATATTGAGTGGCGGTCAATTTTTGATAGTGGGTCGGTAAGGTCATTTCTTATAAATCTCCTCAGACTATTCTAAATAAACTATGCTATATATTGTGTATTGCCACAGGCAAAGACCTCTGGCTGATTACCCTATCTATATTAAGGATGCTTCACCATGATAACGCAACTTTTTCGGCTTGTCTTGTTATTGACCATGATTAGTTTTGGTGCAACGGCGCATTATCCCGCGCAGGCACAATCGGATGATGTGGCTTGCACCACCATACCTAATATTGTGGTGGGGCAATTTATCCCCCTAGAGATTGAATTGGGTGGCATGAACCGTAGCTATTTGCTGTATATTCCCACCAGTTATGATGCACAAACACCCGCGCCATTGGTGCTGGCATTTCACGGTTTTGCACAGGGCGCGCCCCGTTTGGCTGGTTCTGCGGGGTGGGACGTTTTGGCAGAAGAACACGGCTTTGTGCTGGTGTATCCACAAGGGTCTGGCAGAATCCCGCGTTGGGAAAGTGGATTATTTCAGGCTGATGAACAAGCGGTGGATGATGTGGCATTTGTGCGCGACCTCATCGGGATTTTGAGCGATTCATTGTGTATTGATACCACACGGGTCTATGCCAATGGTCTTTCAAACGGTGGCGGCATGAGCTATCGGTTGGCGTGTGAACTCTCAGACCAAATCACCGCATTTGGTGGTGTGGCTGGGGCATATTCTCGACTCGCGGGTGGGTGTGAGCCAAGTCGCTCTGTCCCCGTGATTTTATTTCATGGCACAGATGACCGCATCGTCCCTTATAACGGTAGTGGCATGTCACGGTTTGCCCTGCCTAATATCGAAGCATTTGCGTTGGAATGGGCAGAACGCAATGGCTGTGACCTCACCCCAGAGGCAATTCCACCCACTGGCGATGTGAGCGGGGTGCGTTATACCGATTGTGATGATAATGCCGATGTGGTGCTATACACCATAGATGGGGGTGGGCATACTTGGCCTGGGACAGAAGAAGAATTTACCCTATTGGTTGGGAAGGTCACACAAGATATTTCTGCCACAGCGACCATGTGGGCATTTTTTGCTGAACATGCGATAGGCGATTAGGACATTTTTCGTCAAAGTGACGCAATGATGTTATAGTTATGATACATTGTGTCATTTTTAACTCAGGAGTAACGGGTTCACATGGTCACACCCATACAAGCCAAGCAATTTTTGACGGATATTTTTCCACAAGCCCCCACCGATACGATTGATTTGTTGTTTAACCACAGCAAAATCAATACTTACCCCGCAGGCATGTATTTATGCACAGAAGGCAAAGTGGAAGAAACCTTTTATGTCATTTTATCGGGCAGAGTAGACGTATTTCGTACCAAAGAGGGAAAACGCTTCATCCTCGATTATCAAGGGGCGGGTAGTGGCTTTGGCGAAATTGCGCTCATCTTGGATATGCCCCGCACAGCAGATGTGGTCACAACCGAAGAAACCACCGTCTTAGAGATTAGCCGTGCCGATTTTGACCAATTTATCAAACACAATTCACAAGCCTTGTTGCGGGTGGTGCAATTGATTATGCAACGGATTCTCACCCAACAAGAACGTCGCCTCACAGAACTGGTCAAAGAGACGAAATAGCCTAATTGCCAACACAAATCACGGGACCTTCTGGCGGATATGTCCATGTCTGTGGAAGGTTTCCGCGCCGTGTAATGTCTATAAATTCGGTATAAATGCGCGTCAGATTGGGACAATCGCCCAAAATTTCGGCAGATTGTCCTTGTAAATACCAACATGCCAATTTTAAATCTTTTGTAGGGATATTTTGCGCGGTTTGCAAGGCGGTGCATCGGCTTAGAGCGTCTTGTGCAGAGGTAAATCGTCCTTGCCAAAAATATTCACGCCCCAAAAAATACCAACCATCTGCCCATGATGGCGCACGAGTCACCACTTCTTGGCAATAACGCATGGCTGTTTGGATGTCGCGTAGGGTGCTATATAACTCGCACATCCGCAATTGGGCTTTGATATTGTCTGGTGTGAAGGCGAGGATGTTTAGATAGGCGGCGGTGGCAATATCGGCATCGCCAATTTGCAGGGCAAATAGGGCATGTTCAAAATGGAGTACCGCTAGTTTGTTATTGAGCGCAATCGCCTCTTGAATGGTGGTCATCGCTTCACCATAGCGCCCCAAATCGCTCTGGCTGATGGCTTGCGCTCGCAGGCTATCTATGCGATAACGCGGGTCGGCGGTGGCAACGGCACGTCTGGCTTCTACGAGTGCATTGTCATGTCCACCTACCCGCCCATAGGCGAGTGCCAATGTCACCCGTGCGAGGGTATGATTGGGGTCTTTGGTGAGGATGTCTAACGCCAATTGGGCGGCGGGTATGGGCATGTCATCGGCTTGTAGGGCAAAGGCGTATATGGCGCGAATATCGTCATTTTGCGGAAATCGGTCTAGGGCGCTTTGCGTGATTTGGCGGGCAATCTCGCGGTCTATCTCACGGTCATAATCGGTATAACTGCGATAGATGAGCGCCCGCGTGAGCAAAATCAGCGCATCGGTTTGGGTGGGGGTCGTCTGCCAAATCATACGGGCAATGCTGATGGCACTATCCAAATCGCCCAAATCAAATGCCCGTTGAGCATCGCTGAGGGTGGCAGATTGTGGGCTGGAGGTGATATTCCCCGATAACCGCGCCTCTATCCAACGCCATGTGGTGATGCCAACACATATCAACGCGATGAACACCAATGAAAACGGTGTGCATCCGATTTTCGATTTACGGCGTGTTCTAAAAGATAACCGTGAGCGGTTTCGTTGGATACGCATGGACTTTTACCCTCAATATGTTGGATAATGTTGGATAACATATCTAAGCGTACCCTATATACCACAAAAATGCGACAACATCGTCAAAATTTAATGTGGGAATTTGGTACTTTCTAGTGTTTTATACAATCCCCTATAAGAGGCAGTCTCTTGGAGCAAATGCGCGAGTTTGGTCGTGGTGTTGGTTTGTTGGTCTGGGTGCTTATCACCGCCATCGCGCCATGTGATTTCGCCGTCTATAATCGCCTCGATGGTGATATGTCCGCGTGCCTCTAACCATGCCAATCCCGCCAAAATCGTCTCTGGGGTGTGTGCCATATCGCCCGCGAGTGTCTCTAATAAAATAGTTTTTCCCCCACCAGATAAGGCTTTTTTGACGAGTTCTGCGAGTTTATTCAAAAATCCCTGCACAGAATCGGCACGGGGATTCACAGCAAATAACACAATCTCGGTTGGATTCACTCGTTTGAGCGCGTCACTGAGTACCTGCATATTGGGCGGACTCGTCCAGATGACTAATTTCTTGGCGGGGCGTAATTCACCACGTTTGACAGAGCCTACCCCCACCACCGCATCGCCTTCATTCCAGATGAGTCCATTTTTATCCATGAGGATGAGTTCTGCCATCGCTTCGCCTTCGGATAAACTGCGATAATCGGTAAATATGACATTTTTGCCCGTATAAACTGTGTCTGCTTCAGAGTCCATCACCCGAAAATCTGACCATTGGACATTAATTTGTTTTTCGCCCTTATACGTTGTGACACTCACACTGTAGGCGAGGTCAAACTTGGTGCTGGGAATATCATCGGCATTTGCCCGCCACCACAATATATCCTGAACCGTCCCTGCTTCATCTTCTACTGTGATTCGCAGATGTTCCGATGATTTACCAATCCGCCTAAAACTCCGCATAGTGACACGTTCTGTTGCCAATCGTAGCGATGGATTGCCCGCGCCAAACGGGCGCAGACGGTCTAGCGTGGCGATAAAATCCAGCGTGAGCGCCGATAGAGGGATATAGGCATCTATGGGCAAAATGGGAATATCGGGTTGGTCGGATGCTTTGAGTTGTTGGCGCACTGCATGGGCAATCATCCGCCGAAAATCGGGTAATTTATCTAACGGAAGGCTCAGACCCGCCGCCATCGTATGCCCGCCATAGGTGTTGAGCAGGGGCGCACATTCTACGATGCACGCGGTAATATCCAACCCGTTGATACTCCGCGCCGAGCCACGCGCTATATTATCGGCAAAGGTGAATAAAATCACTGGCTTGCCAAAATGCTCAATCAGCCGATTTGCCACCACACCGATGACCCCGCCATGCCATTTTTCGTGTCCTAAAATGAGGATGGGTGAATCTAATAAAATGGGATTTTGGCGTGTTTGCTCCAATGCGCCTGCAAAAATTTGGTCACTATGCAAACGCCGTTCTAGGTTGAGTGCCTCTAACCGATTGGCTAAAATTCGCGCTCGTTCCAAATCGGATGTGGTCAAAAATTCCACCGCATAACCCGCATCATCTAGCCGTCCCAACGAATTGAGGCGCGGGGCAATGACAAATCCGATGGTTTCTTCTGTGAGGTCTTTGGGGGTGATGCCTGCCAACTCATACATGACCTGCAAGCCCAAGCGGGTGGTCTGTTGCAAAACAGATAGCCCTTTTTGCAATAAATAACGTGCATCGCCTTTTTGTATTGCCACATCTGCGACAATCCCCAACGCCACTAGGTCTAAAAATGGCGATAACGTGCTGGCATCCATGCCACGCCCCATATATAACGCCTCTATACATTTATATACCACACCGACACCCGGTAGGGTATATAGTGGATGCCCCACTTTTAGCCGTTGTGGATTTATCACGGCATGGGCGGGGGGGAGGGTTGCACCCAATTGGTGATGGTCGGTGATAATCATCGGCACACCATAATTATTTGCCAATGTCACTGCGTCATGGGCGGTGATTCCTGTATCACAGGTGATGATGAGGTGGGGTAAAAATCCATCGTGCCATTTGCCCATGAGCATATTTTCGAGTGTGGGCAGATGAACGCCGTGTCCCTGTGCGCGGTTGGGGATATAATGCGCGACTTTTCCGCCAATCGCGGTGAGTGCCGATACCCATAGCGAGGTGGCCGTCTGACCATCCACATCAAAATCGCCCCAGATGAGGATGTTATCAGTGTTGGCAAGCGCTTGCTCAATACGGGGGATGGCTTTATCCATATCGGGCAAATCATAGGGATTGGCGGGTGTGTAGTGGTCTGGATACAAAAAAGAACGGGCATCATCGGCAGATAAAATGCCCCGTTGGGCGAGGGTGCGTGCCACAAGGTCATCGGCAAAGGGGTCTATGCCAATATGAACGGCACGGCGCAAATCATCGGAAATTGGTGGTGTTGGGGTGGTTTGCCAATGTTTATTCATGAATGATCATCGTCCCAATCGAATTCAATCGCAGTAAAACGCATGAAGGCACGCTCTTGGGGGGTCATATCGGTGGGATAATCGCTTTCATCATACGATTCCAAAATCCGATACCCTTCTTTGATATACCCCCGAATGGTATGCAAGCTAATGCCCATTTCGTGGGCGGCGAGGTGCGCTGGCATCCCCTCTATCACACACAGACGCAATGCTTGTTCGATACGGTCGGTGAGTTCAGGATATTTTCTGGCGGGTGGCAAGGTGCTTGGGATGACTGTATGATTGAGAAATAGCAATTCACAAGCATGTTTGACGCTGTTTGTGACGACAAATTCGTGTTTGACCGCGTATGCAATCGCCCATGCGATATGCCAACGGACTTCATGCTTGAGCAGATAGCCATTGACCCGTGCCACGATAGCCGTCTCTATCAGTGCTTTATCGAGTAATTGTGTGAGGCAAATAATTTGTACTTTGGAGATGCGCTTTCGCAATTCCACAATCGCATGGCGCAACATCTCTGCCCCGCCAATATGGTCTGCATCTAATAAAATACAATTGGGCAATTCTGCCAGTGGGGTTTTATTGAGATAATCCCACATATTATTGGCGGATTCTGCCATAAAGGTCACACGGGTGCGCCTATCCCATGCCAAATAGCCGTTAATGGCTTGTAAGGCATAAAAATCGGTATCCATGAGTAAGACTTTGATGTTAAGATTGGCGATATTATTTGACATGGCATAGTCACTTCACTGTGATCACAAAATTGTAGTTTAGTTTATGCCCAAATTGCGCTAGATGCAACAAGGATTAAGCATGATAACGAAACCTCATTTATTGATGCTCACACCCTATCTGCCATATCCTCCCATTAGTGGTGGACGGATGCGGACATATAACCTGCTCAAGCAACTTGCCACCGATTATGACATCACGTTGGTGTGCTTTGGTCGCCCAGATGAAATGGCATACGATATCACCCCGCTGGGCGAATTTTGTGAGTATCATGTCGTAGAGCGCCCCCCAAGCCCATCTACGGTCAAAGCCGCGTTGATGAGTTTATCATCGCCACGCGCCATCACCATGCGTCTCTATGGCACAGATGCCATGCGCGACAAACTGACGGCGATTTTATCTGCCAAGCCAGCCGATATGATTCATGTGGAGTCATTTTATATGCTCCAAAATTTGCCACAAGGCATCACCACGCCCGTTTTCTTGTCTGAACCTGCCATCGAATATCGCGCATGGGGTAAACATGCCCGTGTCGCCAAATGGTATACCCGCCCGGGTGTGGCGATAGAGGCGCTCAAAATGCGGATGATAGAACCGCGTATCTGGGCAAAAGCCGATGCGGTTGGCGCGATGTCTGATGTGGATAAATCGCTTATTGCCAAAGCATCGCCCAAAGCGTGTGTCTATCTCGCGCCCAATGGGGTGGATACCGAATTTTTCACGCCAAATCCGAGCATTGCCAAAATCCCTAATACAGCGATATATATGGGTGACTATAAATATTTCCCCAATGCAGATGCAGTGGTGTATTTTGTCAACGAGATTTTGCCCTTCATCCAAAAAAAAATCCCCGATTTTAAGTTGATTTTACTTGGCAAAGACCCATCGCCCGATATTTTGGCGCTCCAAAGTGATGCGGTGCAGGTCATGGGGTTGGTGGAGGACACGCGCCCCTATTTACAGTCTAGCGCGATGTTTATCTGTCCGTTGCGGAGTGGCAGCGGCACACGGTTTAAGCTATTAGAAGCATTGGCATGTGGATGTCCTGTGGTGAGTACGACCATCGGCGCAGAGGGATTGGGCGCGGTGGATGGGGTGAATATGCTCTTGCGTGATACGCCACAATCGTTTGCCGATGGGGTGGTGCATCTGCTTAATCATTCCGAATTGGCGCAAAAAATGGGCATGGAAGGGCGCGAGTGGGTGGTCGCCAGACATGGCTGGAGCATGAGCGCCCAAAGCTTGCGTGAGGCATATTCTGTTATAATGAAAAAAAGTAGTGAGCGAGGATAATCTCATGTTACCCGAAAAAATCCGTGAGGCATTGCGTGAAAAACGCAAAATGACCGCCGATGAATACTTTCAATTACCAGAGACCAATATCCACATGGAATTGATTGCTGGCGAATTGATTGTGTACGATGGGCAGGAGGGGAATATGCCAGCACCAAAAGATTTGCATCAAAAAATCAGTAGTCGCCTCTTTGCATTTTTCTTAAAATATCTTGATACAGACCAATTGCGTCATGCGCCTTGTGATATAAAACTTGATAGTGGGAATATTGTTCAGCCCGATATTCTTTGGGTGAATCCACAGAATGACCAATGTGTCTTAATGGATGATGGCTATTTACACGGCGCACCCGATTTTGTCGTGGAAATTTTATCGCCATCGAATACCCGCCGTGACAAAATTGATAAATTTTATTTGTATGAGCAGTATGGTGTGCATGAGTATTGGATTGTGAATCCAGAAGAACAATATATAGAGGTATATATCCGCAAAGAGAATACATTGCACTATCAAGGCGGATATAAAATGGGGCAAACCTTTGTCTCGCATATTCTCAATGGCGCAACAGTAGACCTATCTACATTATTAGGATAAGTATTGTTGATTAGTTAAGTGTAAATATGAGGAAGTGACCATGTTACCCGAAAAAATCCGTGAGGTATTGCGCGAAAAACGCAAATTAACCGTTGAAGAATATCTGCAATTGCCAGAGACCAATAGCCATACAGAACTCATTGATGGTGTTTTATATGTTTATGATGGGCAGGAAGGGAATATGGCGAGACCAACAGTGTTACATCAGCGAATTTCTATGTCTATCACATTATTTGTGGCACGATTTCTTCATAACCCAGGACTATATAACGCCCCCATAGACCTCATATTGGGTGATAATGTTGTTCAGCCAGATATTTTATGGATTTCGCCAGATAACACGACTTGTCATGAAGTGAATGGGCGTTTATATGGCGCACCCAACTTTGTTGTAGAAATTTTATCGCCCAGTACACATCGTAAAGATAAAGGGGCGAAATTTGATTTATATGATGAACATGGGGTGTATGAATATTGGATTGTAGACCCTCAAGAACAATTCATGGAGATTTATACACGACATGAGAATGTATTGCACCGTCAAGGTGGTTATGAAGTGGGAAAAACATTTACCTCTCGCATCCTCAATAACACACCTATAGATGTATCGGCATTATTAGGATAAATTCCCCGCATGACAAAAAATCGCCTTATTCGCCTGTTATGGGCATCATTCCCGTTGTTACTCGCAGTCGCATTATATGGCTATGCCGTCTATCTGCCGTTTTTCTTGGATGACGGTTTGCTGTTTGCGATTATCATCCGCCCACCCAATAGCCTGCTTTCGTGGGAAATTTGGGGTGGCTCGATGACCTTTGCCTATTATCGCCCATTGGTATTTTCGGTATGGGAAATCAACCAGTCGCTAGTCGGTGGTGGCAAATTTGACCCACTCGCATTGCATTGGCTCAATGTGATGCTCTATGGCATGACAGGTGTTTTGTTGGGGACATTTATTCGGCGGATAAGCCGTATCATGATAATCCCACATGGGCATATTATCAGTGGGTTGGCAGGAACAATTTATGTGCTATTCCCCTTCAACTACAATGCGGTGATATGGGTTTCATCCATGTTTCATATCATGGCGGGGTTTGGGGCGGCATTGGCGTTGTGGTGTGTGGTGAGGGTGTTAAATATAATAACCCCTATCCCCCCTGTGGACGGCATAGTTGCCTGCGTCCCTACGCCCCACTTTATGGAGAAAGGGGGGGTAAGTCTCTCCCAACATGGTTTAGCCCCTTCTTCACAGAGTGGAGGTCGGGAAAAATACCTTATTTGGCTTATCGGCGCATGGCTTGGGGTATTCATCGCAATCTTTAGCCACGAAAATGGTGTGTTGCTCGCACCCCTCATCGGATTATTGCTGGTGGGGATTGTTGGCATCCGCCGTGTGATAGTTTCACCGCGCAGCTGGCTGTTATATATCCCTATAGTAGTCATCATCGGTGTGTACTGGTTCTTGCTCAACACTGTGCCACGCGGGGCATCGCCATTGACCATTTTGTGGGATGATATTGCCGATTCATCGGCGTTATTTTTGCAAACCCTCATTTACCCTGTTGTGGGAGCATATCGCAAACTCACATTGGCAGATGAAAACCTTACTACCCTGTGGATTTTGGGCGTTGTGACCATCACCATCACCCTCATTTTTACGGTGTGGCAATCGCGCAAATTGGGCAAAATGGCGCTATATGGCTTGGTGTGGTTTGCGATTGCCAGCGTCCCCACTGCCTTATTCCTTTCTACCGATTATGTGCGTGGCTCATGGCGACTCATGCTATTTGGTGCGATTGGCGCGGGGATATTTTGGTCGGCGGTGATTATGGCGCTATGGCAAAGCGGACGGTTTGGGCGGGTGGCTTTGACGATTTTTGTCGGATGGAGCGCGTTTATGAGCGTCAATTTTCTCCATCAGCGCCAACACGAAGCCGTTTTGCAGGCAAATTATAACAATGCCCTTGCGTCTCTTATTCAAACCCACACACAGGGCAAGCCACTGGTAATTAATGCGCCGTCATTTTTGGCATCTACCACTGACCAGCAATGGCTACCCACCCGCGAAACAGGGGTGATGTTTCATGCCGAATATGTCAACCATGCACAAGTTTTCCGCGCCCAGACAGGCTATGATTTTCCACGCATCGAAACCCTCATTGACTATGATATTTTCACGGTTGCACCCAATCAGAATTTTGCGCCGTTCACTACCCGTTATGACCTATCTGAATTAGAGGCTGTGCGCGATGCTACCGATATATACGTCACCGTATGGGAAGGAGAGCGATTCCGTCCGATGTTTGTGGGGGGGATGGGGATAGCTGGGGCAGATGAGCCGATAGCGATTTTTCCTGATATAAATATGGCGCTCACCGAAGCCACTGCCACACGTACCGTGCCGACTTTGGTGCAATTTCGTACCCGTTGGCGGGTAGATGTGCCACCCACAGCACGGGTCTTTTTGGTGTTGGATGTGTTTTGTGATGGCGAAATTGTGGGGCAATCCATCGGTACGGCGTGGGGGGGTATGTATCCGTTCAATTTGTGGACAGCAGGTGAGATTCATACCGATTTCCGCGATGTGCGCCTGTTGCGCGATGTGCCAGATGCCTGTTTATCCTTGCAGGTGAGCCTAATCAATTTGGATGGTGATGGCAACCCGTATGCGGTGCAATCACCAGACGGTGAACCGATGCAGACGACACATGGCGACAATCGGGTGAGGGTGATACTCATAAAATAACGTCAGTTATGGATAACGCGCACCGCTAGATGCTTTGAGCATCTAGCTAGTCGCACAAGCGCACTAAAGGCGCTCAAACGCGCCATAAACTAGGCTTTCGCCTCAAAATCAGGCAAAACTAAGTCCCTTCAGGGGGCTTCAAAGG
>Ga0163144_10022459_pt1 | contig 12501 bp, 13 predicted proteins | sample OliLak19BULKMAT1_FD_123175 | JGI IMG/M metagenome (GOLD analysis project Ga0163144, IMG submission 123175) | Freshwater microbial mat bacterial communities from Lake Vanda, McMurdo Dry Valleys, Antarctica - Oligotrophic Lake LV.19.BULKMAT1 | ecosystem: Environmental > Aquatic > Freshwater >... | reverse complement strand
GAGGGGGCTGAGGGGGCTGAGGGGGGACCTTGGACAGGGCTCATGGCACTCTCGTTGACGCAGACCTGACCCAGGCACCCCGGGAAAGTCCGCTGCGGGTGGACCCGCAAATTGTCGCCATAACGACAGCCCGGCGTCAAACTTTTGCCTAGTATCGCCCTCAAACCGGCACCCCAGAGTGCCTGACGGAGACGTTTCGGTGCAAACCACTTTCCCGCGCTTGTTGCTCGACCACGCCACGCAGCGCCCGGACGCGCCAGCGTTGCGGGAAAAGGAGTACGGGATCTGGCAGGCGCTGAACTGGCGCGGCCTGGCGCTGCTGGTGCGCGACTTGGCTGGCGGCTTGGCGGCGGCCGGGCTGGTCAAGGGCCAGCACGTGGTGGTGGTCGGCGAGAACCGGCCTCGCCTGTATGCATCGATGCTGGCCGCGCAGTCGCTCGGCGCGATCCCGGTACCGCTGTACCAGGACGCCGCCAGCAGCGAGTTCGTCTTCCCGATCAACAACGCAGAAGTCGCCTTCGCCGTGGTCGAGGACCAGGAACAGGTCGACAAGCTGCTGGAGATCCGGCCGCAGTGCCCGCAACTGGCCTGCATATGGTTCGACGATTCGCGCGGCCTGCGTCACTACAACGAACCTGGGCTGGCCAGCATCGAGGCCCTGATCGAGCGCGGCCGGGCGCACGAGGTCGCGCACCCCGGCTTCTTCGAGACGGCCGTGGCCGCCGTCCAACCCGACGACGTGGCGGCGATGTTCTTCACCTCGGGCACCACCGGCAACCCGAAGGGCGTCGTCCACACCCACTTCTCGCTGCTCGACCGGGCGGCCGCGGGCGCCCGCTTCGACAAGCTCACCGCCCGCGAAGAAGTTCTGGCCTACATGCCGCCGGCCTGGATCGGCCAGAACATCTTCAGCTACGCGCAGTGGCTGGCCTGCGGCTATGTCGTCAACTGCCCCGAGAACGCGACCACCGCCTCGATCGACCTGAAGGAAGTCGGCCCGACCTACTACTTCGCGCCGCCGCGCATCTTCGAAGGCCTACTGACCAGCGTGACCATCCGCATGGAAGACGCCGGCAGCACCAAGAAGTGGCTGTACGGCCACTTCATGCGGCTGGCCCAGAGAATCGGCCCGCCCCTGATGGACGGCCAGGCCGTCTCGGCGCTCGACAAGTTGCACTACGCACTCGGCAACTTCTTCATTTACGGCCCCCTGCGCAACACCCTGGGCTTCTCGCGTGTGCGCGTGGCCTACACCGCGGGTGAAGCGATTGGCCCGGACCTGTTCATCTTCTATCGCTCGATCGGCATCAACCTCAAGCAGCTGTACGGCTCGACCGAGACCGCCGTCTTCGTCTGCCTGCAGCCCGACCATGAAGCCAGGGCCGACACCGTCGGCGTGCCGATCGACGGCGTGGAGATCAAGTTCGACCCCAGCGGTGAGTTGCTGGTGCGTTCAAGCGGCCTGCTCAAGGGCTACTACAAGAACCCCGCCGCCACCGCCGAAGTTCTGACACCCGATGGCTGGTACCGCACCGGTGATGCCGGGTTCCTCGATGCCAGCGGCCACCTCAAGATCATCGACCGCGCCAAGGATGTCGGCCGCTTGATGGGCGGCGCCAGCGACGGCGCCATGTTCGCGCCCAAGTACGTCGAGAACAAGCTCAAGTTCTTCCCCTTCATCAAGGAGGCCGTGGCCTTCGGCGACAAGCGCGAGAAGGTCTGCGCCTTCATCAACATCGACTTCGACGCCGTCGGCAACTGGGCCGAGAAGCGCAACCTGCCGTACGCGGGCTACACCGACCTGGCCTCCAAGCCGGCGGTGCTCGAGCTGGTGCGCGAGTGCGTCGAGAAAGTCAATGCCGACCTGGCGGCCGACGACAAACTGGCCGGCTCGCAGATCAGCCGCTTTCTGGTCCTGCACAAGGAGCTCGACGCGGATGACGGCGAGCTCACGCGCACGCGCAAGGTGCGGCGCGGCGCCATCAGCGACAAGTACCAGCCGCTGGTCGATGCGCTGTACGCCGGCAAGAGCGAGCAGTTCATCGCAACGGCGATGAAGTTCGAGGACGGCCGCAGCGGCAGCGTCTCGGCGACGCTGAAGATCGTCGACGCCAAGACCTTCGGCGCGGTGAAGAGAGCCGCATGATGTCCGTCGCCGGGTCACCGCTGGACGACGCACCCCCTCGGGGGGCCGGCGCCGAGGGCGCTTTGGCGGCAACGCGCGCGCGGCAGATCGGCGAGGTGATTCTCGAAGTCAACCACATCAGCCTGCGCTTTGGCGGCGTGAAGGCGCTGACCGACATCAGCTTCGACGTTCGCGAGCACGAGGTGCGCGCCATCATCGGGCCGAATGGCGCCGGCAAGAGCTCGATGCTCAACTGCATCAACGGCGTCTACGAGCCGCAAGAAGGCAGCATCAGCTTTCGCGGCCAGACCTTCAGCCACATGAACTCGCGCCAGGTGGCCGAGATGGGCGTGGCGCGCACCTTTCAGAACCTGTCGCTGTTCAAGGGCATGAGCGTGCTCGACAACATCATGACCGGGCGCAACCTGCGCATGAAGTCCAACCTGTTCCAGCAGGCCCTGCGTTGGGGTGCGGCCGAACGCGAAGAGTCGCTGCACCGTGAGTCGGTCGAGAAGATCATCGACTTCCTCGAGATCCAGGCCCACCGCAAGACCCCGGTCGGCCGCCTGCCCTATGGCCTGCAGAAGCGCGTCGACCTCGGCCGCGCGCTGGCCATGGAGCCACAGGTGTTGCTGCTCGATGAGCCCATGGCCGGCATGAACGTCGAGGAAAAGCAGGACATGAGTCGCTTCATCCTCGACGTGAACGACGAGTACGGAACCACCATCGTTCTGATCGAGCACGACATGAGCGTGGTGATGGACATCTCCGACCGCGTTGTCGTGCTCGACTACGGCAAGAAGATCGGCGACGGCACACCCGACGACGTGCGCGCCAATCCCGACGTGATCAGCGCCTACCTCGGAACCTCACACTGATGGGTCCCTTCCTCGAAACCCTCTTCGGCGGCCTGATGAGCGGCATGCTGTATTCGCTGGTCGCCCTCGGCTTCGTGCTGATCTTCAAGGCCAGTGGCGTCTTCAACTTCGCGCAGGGCGCGATGGTGTTGTTCGCCGCCCTGGCCATGGCCCGCTTCTCGGAGTGGTTCCCCAAGCTGCTGGGCTTTGACAGCAAGCTGCTGGCCAACCTGCTGGCCTTCGGCGCCGCCCTGATGGTGATGATCGGCGTGGCTTGGCTGATCGAGCGCCTGGTGCTGGGCAAGCTGGTCAACCAGGAGGGCATCACCCTGCTGATGGCCACCCTGGGCGTCACCTACTTCCTCGACGGCCTGGGCCAGACCCTCTTTGGCAGCGCGATCTACAAGATCGACATCGGTCTGCCCAAGGACCCCATGTTCCTGCTCGAGAGCACCTTCCCCGGCGGCATCCTGGTCAACAAGGAGGACCTGTATGCCGCCGTGATCGCCGCCGCCCTGGTGGTGGGCCTGAGCCTGTTCTTCCAGAAGACGTCCACCGGCCGCGCCCTACGCGCCGTGGCGGACGACCACCAAGCCGCGCAGAGCATCGGCATCCCGTTGTCACGCGTCTGGGTCATCGTCTGGAGCGTGGCCGGCTTCGTCGCACTGGTGGCCGGCATGATCTGGGGCAGCAAGCTGGGCGTGCAGTTCTCGCTCAGCGTCTTGGCGCTCAAGGCCTTGCCCGTTGTCATCCTCGGCGGCCTGACCTCGGTGCCCGGCGCCATCATCGGCGGCCTGATCATCGGCGTGGGAGAAAAGCTGTCCGAGGTCTATATCGGCCCCAGCCTGGGCGGCGGCATCGAAATCTGGTTCGGCTACGTGCTGGTGCTGCTGGTGTTGCTGGTGCGGCCTCAAGGCCTGTTCGGCGAAAAGATCATTGACCGGGTCTGAGCATGTTGTACCGAGAGAACGGCCAATTCAAGACCAGCTACCGCAGCGACAGCCAGGTCTTCCCGATCGCTCAGGACCGCATCGGCATCTGGCTGCTTTTGGCCTTTGCCGTCATCGGCGTGCCGCTGTTGGCCGACGAGTACTTGTTCCGGGCGGTCTTGATCCCCTTCCTGATTTTGTCGCTGGCCGCGCTGGGCTTGAACATCCTGGTCGGCTACTGCGGCCAGATCTCCCTGGGTACCGGCGCTTTCATGGCGGTCGGCGCCTATGCCGCGTACAACTTCATGGTCCGCATCGAGGGCATGCCGCTGCTCGGCGCGGTGCTGCTCGGAGGCGCCTGCGCCACGGTGGTGGGCGTGCTCTTCGGCATCCCCAGCCTGCGCATCAAGGGTCTGTACCTGGCGGTGGCCACACTGGCTGCCCAGTTCTTCGTCGACTGGGCTTTCCTGCGCATCTCGTGGTTCACCAACAACTCGTCGTCAGGGTCGGTTTCGGTGTCCAACCTCAACTTCTTCGGCATCGCCATCAACACGCCGACGGAGAAGTACCTGCTGTGCCTGGGCTTCCTGATCGTCTTTGCGATGGCGGCGAAGAATCTGGTGCGCAGCCACGTCGGGCGCGAGTGGATGGCGATCCGTGACATGGACGTGGCCGCCGCGGTGATCGGCATCCGGCCGGTCTACGCCAAGCTCACCGCGTTTGCGGTCAGCTCCTTCATCGTCGGGGTGGCCGGCGCGCTGTGGGGCTTTGTGCACCTTGGCTCGTGGGAGCCCGCGGCGTTCTCGATCGACCGCAGCTTCCAGTTGCTGTTCATGATCATCATCGGCGGCCTGGGCTCGATCATGGGCAGCATCTTCGGCGCTGCCTTCATCGTGATCCTGCCGATCTTCCTGAACCAGGCCCTGCCGGCCCTGGGGGCCCTGGTCGGCGTGACCATCAGCACCGCCGCCGTGGCCCACACCGAGCTGATGATCTTCGGCGCCTTGATCGTGTTCTTTCTCATCGTCGAGCCGCACGGCTTGGCCCGACTGTGGTCAATCGGCAAGGAAAAGATGCGCCTGTGGCCCTTCCCGCATTGAGTTTCGAGTGTTCGGATGGCCGACGGGCCGCCTGATTTGGTAAGCACTGACGAGTGCGTTTGACATGTTCCACCTCTGGAGGCAATGACCCATGAAGTTCCAATCGATCGCGCTGGCGGCCATGTTGGCGACGCTCAGCAGCCTGACCCCGTCTGCGGCCCTGGCCCAGGAGAAGGTTCAGTTCTTCCCCAGCCTGACCGGCCGCACCGGGCCGGTGGCGCCCAACGCCACGCCGTTCGCCAACGGCTATGCCGATTACATGAAGCTGGTGAATGCCCGTGGGGGCATCAACGGCGTGAAGACCCTGGTCGAGGAGTGCGAGACCGCTTACGCCACCGATCGCGGCGTCGAGTGCTACGAGCGTCTGAAGGGCAAGCACGGTGGCGCCACCGTCTTCCAGCCGCTGTCCACCGGCATCACCTTCGCCCTGACGGAGAAGGTCCCGACCGACAAGATCCCGTTGATCACCTCGGGCTACGGTCGCAGCGACAGCGCCGACGGTAGTATCTTCAAGTGGAACTTCCCGCTCATCGGCCATTACTGGGTGGCCGGCGACACGGTGCTGCAGCACATCGCCAAGAAGGAAGGCGGCTGGGACAAGCTCAAGGGCAAGAAGATCGGCGTCGTCTACCACGACAGCCCGTTCGGCAAGGAGTTGCTGCCCATCCTGCAGGAGCGCAGCAAGATGCATGGCTTCGAGCTGCAGTTGCTGCCCGTGCCCGCGCCCGGCGTCGAGCAAAAGGCGATCTGGCTCCAGGTGCGTCAGCAGCGGCCTGATTTCGTCGTCATGCAGACCTGGGGCGTGATGACCGCCACCGCGATCAAGGAAGCGGTGGCCACCGGCTACCCGCGCGACAAGATGTTCGGTACCTGGTGGAGCGGCGCCGAACCCGACCTGAAGGACGTCGGCGCGGCGGCCAAGGGCTACAGCGCAGTGATGATGCAGCACGGTGCCGAGCCCGATGCGCCAGTGGTCAAGGAGATCCTGACCAAGGTGCACGACAAGGGCCAAGGCACGGGACCCAAGGAGGAAGTCGGCCAGGTGCTGTACATGCGCGGCGTGGTCGGTGCGATGCTGTCGGTCGAGGGCGTGCGCGCGGCGCAGGAGCGCTTCGGCAAGGGCAAGGTGATGCTCGGCGACAACGCGCGCTGGGGCTACGAGAACCTGAACCTGACGCAGGCCAAGCTCGACGCCCTCGGCTTCAAGGGCGTGATGCGGCCGGTGTCGACCAGCTGCTTCGACCACATGGGCTCGGCCTGGGCTCGCGTGCACACCTGGGACGGCGCCAAGTTCACCTGGGCGTCGGACTGGCTGCAAGCCGATGACCAGATCATCAAGCCCCTGGTCAAGGCCTCGGCCGAGAAGTACGCCGCGGAGAAGAAGCTGACTCGGCGCGAGCCAGCCGACTGCCAGAGCTGACCCATCCCCGAGGCGGCGGTGCCGCCTCGCCCTCGAGGGGGCCGCGCCAGGGGTCCGGCAAGGCCGGTCCGCGGCGCGTGTTCGATCAACGCGAGCGTCCCATGTCCAACATCCTGCTCAACGTCAACGGCATCGAGGTCATCTACAACCATGTCATCCTGGTGCTGAAGGGCGTGAGCCTGCAGGTGCCTGAAGGTGGCGTGGTGGCCTTGCTCGGCGGCAACGGCGCCGGCAAGACGACGACGCTGCGCGCCGTGAGCAACCTGCTGGCGGGTGAGCGCGGCGAGGTCACCAAGGGCAGCATCGAATTGCGCGGCGAGCGCATCGAGAAGCTCAGCACCTCTGAGATGGTCAACCGCGGCGTGATCCAGGTCATGGAGGGGCGGCATTGCTTTGCGCACCTGACGATCGAAGACAACCTGATGACCGGCGCCTACACCCGCCGCGACGGCAAGGCCGCGGTGGCTGCGACGCTGGACAAGGTCTACAACTACTTTCCGCGCCTGAAGACGCGGCGCACCTCGCAGGCCGCGTACACCTCGGGCGGCGAGCAACAGATGTGCGCCATCGGCCGCGCCTTGATGGCCAACCCGAAGATGGTGTTGCTCGACGAGCCCTCGATGGGCTTGGCGCCGCAAGTCGTCGAAGAAGTGTTCGAGATCGTCAAGGATCTGAACCAGCGCGAGAAGGTGACCTTTCTGCTGGCCGAGCAGAACACCAACATGGCCTTGCGCTATGCCGACTACGGCTACATCCTGGAGAGCGGCCGCATCGTGATGGACGGCCCGGCGGCCAGCTTGCGCGAGAACGAGGACGTCAAGGAGTTCTACCTCGGCATGGGTCGAAGCGTTGACGGAAACGACCGCAAGAGCTTCAAGGACGGCAAGAGTTACAAGCGCCGCAAACGCTGGTTGTCGTGAACGACGACTTCTTCGCAGCGCCGCCTTTCAAAGCCGATGAAGCGCTGGTCAACCTGAAGCGCCAACTGCGCGACCTGAAATTGGCGGAGCGTGGCAGTGGCTTCGAGTTGCGTGGCAAGCGAGTGGTCGAGCTGATGATCGAGAGCGGCGCGATCCAGCTCAGGCTGGCGCGTCGGCTGGTGCTGGCGCCCGAATGGGACCGCCTGAGCTTGAAGTCTGCAGCCGAGGTGCGCAAGACCCTCGACGAGATCAAGAAGCGTCTGGCGCGCTGGGAGCATGAAGAGTGATGCACGACTTCTATGACGCCCTGGAAGGCCGCGACCCGCTGGTGCGCGAGGCTCGCCTGTTGGCCGCGTTGCCGGCGCAGGTCGCCCATGCCCAGCGCCACGCCACCGTCTTTGCGCAAACCCTGGCCGGTGTCGACGCCGCTGCGGTCACCAGTCGCGCCGCGCTGGCAGCACTGCCGGTGGTGCGCAAACATCAGTTGCTGGAGCGGCAACAGGCCGCACGTGCCAATCCCGCAGGCCATGACCCCTTCGGCGGCTTCGCCACCATCGGCTGGCGCGCGCTCGGTTCGCTTCGGCGTGCACATCGCGTCTACCAGTCGCCGGGTCCGATCTACGAGCCCGAGGGCAGCGCTGCAGACTACTGGCGCCTGGCGCGCGCCCTGCACGCCGCCGGCCTGCGCGGCGGCGATCTGGTGCACAACTGCTTCTCCTACCACCTGACACCGGGCGGCCTGATGATGGAGTCGGGCGCGCTGGCCCTGGGCTGCACCGTGTTCCCGGGCGGCGTCGGCAATACGGAGCTTCAACTGCAGGCCATGCTCGAATTGCGGCCCGACGCCTACATCGGCACGCCGAGCTTCCTGAAGATACTGGTCGAGAAGGCGACTGAGGCCGGAATCGACATCGGCTCGCTGAAGAAGGCCTTGGTCGGTGGCGAGGCGTTTCCGCCGTCGCTGCGCGACTGGCTGGCCGAGCGCGGCATTCAGGCCTATCAGAGCTATGCCACGGCCGACCTCGGCCTGATCGCCTACGAAACGACAGCCCGCGAAGGCCTGGTGCTCGACGAAGGCGTGATTGTCGAGATCGTGCGCCCGGGCAGTGGCGACCCCGTCGCCGACGGCGAGGTGGGCGAAGTGGTGGTCACCACACTCAACCCGGACTACCCGTTGATCCGCTTTGGCACCGGCGATCTGTCGGCCGTGCTCCCGGGCACCTGCCCGAGCGGCCGCACCAACACCCGGGTCAAGGGCTGGCTCGGCCGAGCTGACCAGACCGCCAAGGTGCGTGGCATGTTCGTGCACGCCAGCCAGGTCGCCGAGGTGCTCAAGCGCCACCCCGAGATCGGCCGCGCCCGGCTGGTGGTGGAAGGCGAGATGGCCAACGACCGCATGACCTTGCACGTTGAGCTGGCCCAGGCGGTGCCCGAGGGCTTGACCGAGCGCGTGGCCCAGAGCCTGCGCGACGTGACCAAGCTGCGCGGCGACGTTGCCTGGAAGCAGCCGGGTCAATTGCCAAATGACGGCAAGGTGATCGAGGACGCACGCAGCTACCGCTAGGGGTGGTTGCGGCGGACCGCAAACCTGCCGCCCCTCGACCGAGGGTGGGGAACAAAATCAAGGCCGACACGAACCGAGCTCCGAGCCGCACGGCCGTGGTCAGCGAGCTCAAGCGCAAGGCCATCGACCGCGCCATTGCACACGTCGGCTTTGTCCCCAACCTCATGGCACGCGGATTGGCCGGCGGCCGAACGCAAGGGCATGAAGCCGCCGCGCTGGCTGCAACACGGCGACGTGGTGCGGATCGAGATCGACGGCATCGGCAGACTGCAAAACCGCTTCGTCCTGGAGGGCGCATGAAGACCATCCGCACCACACTCACCGCCGCACTGCTGGCCTCGATCGCGTTTGCCGGCGGCGCATTCGCGCAAGCCAACTACCCCGACAAGCCCATCACGATGATCGTGCCCTTCCCGCCCGGCGGCGTGGCCGATACCGTGGCCCGGCCGGTGGCCGAGGCGCTGGCGCGCGAGCTCGGGCAGACGGTGGTGGTGGAGAACCGCGCCGGGGCCGGCGGCGCCACCGGCATGGGCGCCGCAGCGCGCGCGCCGGCCGACGGCCACACCCTGCTGATGAGCCTGTCGTCGATCTCGATCCTGCCTGAGGCCGACAAGATCCTCGGCCGCAAGCCGCAGTTCACGCTCGACCAGTTCACGCCGATCGCGCGCTTCACCGCCGACCCGACGGTGCTGGTGGTGCGCGCCGATGCGCCTTGGAAGACGCTGGCCGAGTTCGTGACCGACCTGAAGACAAAGCCCGGCAAGTACAACCACGGCAGCTCGGGCAACTACGGCACGATGCATGTGCCGATGGAGATGCTCAAGGCCAGCGCCGGCATCAGCGTCACCCACATCCCCTGCACCGCCGCCGGCCCCGCAGTGCTGGCGCTGCTCGGCGGCCAGGTCGATGCACTGTCGACCGGGCCGGCCAGCGTGCTCGCGAACATCAAGGCCGGCAAGCTGCGCGCCGCAGCGAAGAAGGCTGCGGCCGACCCTGCCGTGGTGGCGGCAATCAACAGGGCCGGCAGCCCGATCGAGTACCTCGACGCCCCCGAGTGCCAGACCTACTGGGACGCCGACGCCAAGCTGATGACGGACGCGGTGCGCAGGATCGGCAAGGTGGAGTGACGCGGGTAGCGGCGGGCTCACGTCGATCGCGCGTGCCGCTGGGCCTGCAGCGCTACGACTCTCGTGGCTTGCCCCGCTCGGCCCCGGGCGCCCGACAATCGACGCATGGATACCGACCTCCGCCGCCACAGCCCTGCCGCCGAACGCAACCGCGCAGCGATAGCTGCCGAACTGCAGCGCGTGTTACCCGCGCGTGGGCTGGCCCTGGAGATCGCCAGCGGCACCGGACAACATGCCGCATTCTTCGCAGCCAGCCTGCCCGGCTGGCATTGGCAGCCCAGCGATACGGATGAGAGCTCGCTGGCATCGATCAGCGCGTGGTGCACGGGCCTGGCCACGGTGTTGCCGCCACTGCCTCTCGACGTGATCGCCGACCCCTGGCCCGGCGTACCGGCGACGGTCGATGCGCTGCTCTGCGCCAACCTGTTGCACATCTCGCCCTGGGCCACCTGCCCGGCGCTGATGCGAGGCGCCGCTCGGCACCTGGCGCCGCGCGGCGTGTTGCTGCTGTACGGGCCTTACCGGGTCGACGGCGTGCCCACAGCGCCCAGCAACCTGGCCTTCGATGCCGATCTGCGCGCCCGCGACCCGCGCTGGGGCCTGCGTCGCCTGGCCGATGTCGTGGCACAGGCCGGTGCGGCGGGCCTGGGCTTGCGCGAAAAGGTGGCCATGCCCGCCAACAACTGGCTGCTGGTCTTCGCGCGCGAGTCGCTCAGCAACGCCGCGTGAGGCCAGGGCCGGTCACCGCGGCGGCGGCGGCGCGCCGCCCTCGCGCTGCAATGCGGCCTTGACCAGCAGGTGCGCCGACACCGGCGCCGTGACGAACAGGAACACCAGCACCAAGACCTCGTGCCAGCTCGGCTGACCGACGACAGCGAAGACCAGGGCCGACGCGGCCAGCACGCAACCCACCCCCAGCGTGGTCGCCTTGCTCGGGCCGTGCAGGCACTTGTAGAAGTCGCCCAGCTTGGCCAGGCCCCAGGAACCCACCAGCGCAAAGGCGGTGCCGATCAGCAGCAGGCCCGAGGCCAGCAGGTCGGCCCACAGGGGCAAGGTGGTCATTCGGCAATGTCTCCGCGCAGCAGGTACTTGGACAAGACCACGGTGCCGACGAAGCCGAGCAGGCCGATCAGCAACGCCACTTCGAAGTACGCCTTGGTCAGGCCTTGCAGTCCCAGCAGCAGCACCACGGCCAGGGCATTGATGTAGAGCGTGTCCAGGGCCAGGATGCGGTCGGGCAGGCTCGGGCCGCGAAACAGGCGCTAGGCATTGAGCAGCAGGGCCAGTGCAAAAGCCGCCATCAACCACGGCAGCAGCAGACTCAGGATCATTCGAAAATCTCCCGCAGGGGCGCTTCGTAGCGCGCCTTGATGTCGGCCACGACTGCCGCTTCGGCAGCGGCGTCGGGGCAGTGCAAGGCGTGCACCAGCAAGTGGCGCCTGTCTTCGCTGAGGGCACTCGACACCGTGCCGGGCGTCAGGGTGATGATGCCGGCCAGCGCCACGATGCCGTGCGGTGCACGGATGTCCAGCGGAACCCAGACGAAACGCGGTGCCATCGCCGACTCCGGTCCGAGCACGCGGCGCGCCACGTCGACATTCGATTTGGCGATGTCGTAGAGCACGGCTCCGGTCAAGCGCAGCAAGGTGCCGGGCGCCTTCATGCGCGCCACCTCGGGCCGCAAGGCGGCCGTGAGCCAGGGGATGGCCCAGGCCAGCAGCGCGGCCAGCAGCAGGTTGCCGACGGAGGTCGAGCCGTTGAGCATCAACCACGCGGGTAACAGCGCGGCGCTCATCCAGGGCGACGGCCACAGGCGGGCCCTCATTTCGCGTCGCCGCGCTCGCGCATTTCGCGCCGCACGTCGTAGGCCGGCGCCACGGCGCGGGCGCCGAGCACAGCGTCGATGTAGCCCTGGCGCGCCGTCAGCTGCTGCGCCGCGGCGGCGGTGTAGGCCGAGAGCGGCCCAGCGCCGAGCGCCGTGGCGACCACGGCGCCGAGCAGGGCCACGATGGCCAGGGTGTGTGCCGGCGCGGGCGGCGGCGCGGGCGGCGACAAGGCGCCGGTTGCAGCCGAGGTCAACGCGCCGCCCGCGGGCTTCCAGAACAAGGACGAGCCGGCGCGCGCCAACGCCACCATCATCGCCAGGCTGGAGCCGAGCACAAGGGCCACGACCCAGAACGCGATCGGGGTCTGGCCGGCGGCCTGCAAGAGCAGGGCTTTGCCAAAGAAGCCGGCCAGGGGCGGCATGCCGGCCGCCGCCACCGCAGCGGTAAAGAAGGCCACGCCGAGCGGTGCCCAGCCAGTGGTCCAGGTGCGGGCATCGAGCCGGTCAACCCCGCCGCGCGCCGCGGCGATGCGGTCGGCAATAAGGAACCAGGCGGCAGCCACCAGGGTGGCCAGGGCCAGGGTCGGCAGCACCATGGCCGCCGCGCCGAGCCAGGTCGGGCCGAACACCAGGG
>Ga0163144_10022457_pt1 | contig 12501 bp, 10 predicted proteins | sample OliLak19BULKMAT1_FD_123175 | JGI IMG/M metagenome (GOLD analysis project Ga0163144, IMG submission 123175) | Freshwater microbial mat bacterial communities from Lake Vanda, McMurdo Dry Valleys, Antarctica - Oligotrophic Lake LV.19.BULKMAT1 | ecosystem: Environmental > Aquatic > Freshwater >... | reverse complement strand
ACGGGCGAGGCGTACAGATTGAGGCCATCCACCGCCGCCACCACGCCGCCCGCCGAACTCTCCACGTCTGCGTCATCCACCAGCGCCAACGCCGGCCCGCTCCGTTCACGCACGCCCGTGGACGTTGGCCCGTGCTCCTTTTGGTGTGGACGCCGCGGCACAGGGCACCAAGCGTATGACTTATAGCCTGAACCACTGCTTGATTGGAGGATGGTGCTTGGCGGAGGTCAGGCTCCGGGGATGGCTACACTTCTTCAGTCCGCGCCCTCCGCGAACTGGCACCCCCAAAAGAGTACGATCCCGAGCCTGCTCCTGGTTGTGGCGCTGCGTGGTCTGGTGGCCTGGGGTACCCCACCCCGGCCGACCGCTGTGCGTTGCACCATTTTGGAGCAGGTCACCCCACCGGACCGCTCTGGGTTGGCCTCTTTTGACCCGGACGACCCCGCCAAACCGCTCCTGATTGAGGCATTTTGACCCACGCCACCCCAGCCGAGCGCAAGTTGGAGCGGACGGGCAGGGTGACTGACCTCAACTGCCTGCTTCCCAGCCGGGAAGGCTGCGAGGTGCACTTCCGGGTTGCGAAAACCGTCCCACCAAACTTCTGCAATGGACCGGAAAGGTAACACTCAGTTGGGGCAACCTCAGTTGCGCATGGCCTGCACGGGGGACATTCGCGCGGCCCGAATTGCCGGCAACATCCCGCCCAGAAGCCCCATCCCCAGTGAGAAGATGAAGGCAACCACAAACACATCCGGTGTGGCCTTGAAGGTGAAGACCAGCTCCGAGAACGTGGCGAAATTGAGCGTGGAGAACTTCACAAACGTGAGCCCCATGGCCGCAATGCTTCCAAACACGCCCCCCGCCAAAGAAACCAGCAGGGATTCCATCATGAATGAAAAGAGGATTTGACGGCGGGGGAAGCCCAGCGCGCGCAGCGTACCAATCTCCCGCTGGCGGCCAATGACGCTGGCGTACATGGTGATCATGGCGCCAATCATGGCTCCAATGGAGAAGAAGAAGGAGATGATGAAGCCCAGCGCCGTCATGAAGATGGAGAGGTACTGGGATTGTTTTTCCGCCCACTGCTCCTCGGTCCACGCTTCCAGGCCCAGCGCTTTGTCACTCTCCACGTGCGCCTTGAACGCATCAAAGGCGGCGGCGGACTCCAGCTTCACACGAACGGCGGAGACCATACCTTCACGGCCAAATGCGGACTTCACGGTGTCAACGTCCGCCCACACTTCGCTTTCATAGCTGGAGCCGGCGGCGTCAAAGACACCCACAATCTTCAGCGGGCGGTTCTTCTTGGGCTCAATGGTGCCGCCCAGCTGCAGGCTCACAAAACGCCCGGAGATGGCCCGTCCCACAATGGCTTCATCTGCGCCCGCCTTGAACATGCGGCCTTCAACCACCTTCACCTCCGGACGAAAGCGCTCCACCTCCGCGTCCACGCCGCGCACCTGCACGTTGGATGCACCGCCCGGTGTGGCCACGGGCTCCAACATGATGATCATGGAGACGTCACCCGTCCCAAGCGGCCGTCCGTCCGCACCTTTTCTGACGCCTGGCGCGGAGAGGATGAGGCCAACTTTGGCCTGGTCCACCGTGGAGGAGAGCTCATTGTCCACGCCCTTGCGGAGGACAAGTGCGGCATCCCGGCCACCACCTCTGGAAAGGGTGTCCTTCACACCTGCCGCCAACATCAGCGAGCTGGCCAGCACAAACACGACCAGTGCAATGCCCAGCACCGCAGCCGCCGTGGTGGCGCGCCGGACCACAAGACTCCGCACATTGTAGGAAATGGGAATCATGCAACCCTCCTGAGTGAATCAACCACACTCAAACGTCCCGCCTGCCAGGCCGGGATGACGGAGGCCAGTGCGGCAAGCACCAGGGCCAGTACAAATCCAGCCACGGCGTTTTCCGGACTGATGCGGAAGTAGGGGAAGAACCCGGCAAGGTTCTCCTCAACAAAACGGCCAATCCCCAATTGCACCACGGGATACGCCACCAGCAATCCGGCCACACCGCCGCCAACACCCAGCACCGCAGCCTCACCAACCACCAGCGTGACAATGTGCTTGGGAAGAAAGCCAATGGCGCGAAGGACGCCGTATTCCGCGGTGCGCTCGCGGACACCCATGGCCACGGTGTTTCCCAGAATCATCATCATGATGAGCAGGATGACAATGGACACCACATTGATGGCGGAAAGGATGGCGGAGAAACCCGCAAGAAAGGACCGGTTGAACGTGGCTTCATCCTGGGAAATGGTCTGGACATCCTTCACGTCAAACATGGCGTCTACGGTGCGGCCAATCTCGGTGGGCTTTCCGTTGGTGCGGCTCATGATCCAGCCAATGGTTTCACGCGCTTCCACCGGGGCCTTTTCATTCAGATAGGCCCAGTGGAAGAGGAAGGTCATGCGGTCCACAGTGCGCCGGGTGGCGGTGTAGATGCCGCTGATGCGGAACTCATAGAGGCCATCAAAGAACTGGCTCTCCAGGCGCACGGTGTCACCCTTCTTCCAGCCAAATTTCTGCGCCAGCATGTCACCCACAATGGCGCCCTGACGGTCTTCCTTCCACGCCTGGAGGTCCGCGGGTTCCACCACCATTTCATCAATGACTCGGAAGTAGGACTCCGGGTCCACCGCCAGGGTGGCAAAGAACTCTGTGGGCTTGTTGGGTTCACGCCCGCCCCACCAGTTGGCCCAGGTTGCGTCCTTGACGCCGGGCGTGGCGCGAACGTCATCAATATAACGCTTGGGCAGCGGCATGATGAAGGTGACTTTGTGGCGGGTCACCAGGCGGTCCGGCACGGCGGAATCCGCGGCCACGTTGTATGACCATATCACCGTGCGAAGAAGCAGGAACGCCACCACCGCAACCGCAACACCGGCCACGGTGAGTGCGGTGCGCAGCGGATTCCTGAAGAGGTTGAGGGCTGCAAAACGCGTGAGTGTCATTCCAGCACCCCTTTGTTGAGACGCCGGCGCACGGTGGCGCGCTCAGCGGCAGCGGGGTCATGGGTGACCATGAAGATGGTCTTGCCCAGTTCCGTGTTGAGGCGGCCCAGGAGTGTCAGCACGTCATCCGCACTCTGCCGGTCCAGGTCACCGGTGGGCTCATCCGCAATGATGATGCGCGGGTCATTCACAATGGCGCGCGCAATGGCCACGCGCTGTTCCTGACCGCCGGAGAGCTGCCGCGGATAGTGGTCTACCCGGTCCGCAAGCCCAACCACTTTGAGTGCGGTGCGTGCACGCTGGAGGCGCTCGGACTTTGAGAGTTTGGTGAGGAGGAGCGGGAGCTCCACGTTCTGTTCAGCCGTCATCACCGGGATGAGGTTGAAGGACTGGAACACAAATCCCACGTTGTCCGCGCGCCACCGGGCCAACTCACTCTCACTCATGGCGCTGATGGTCTTGTTGCCAACAACAACTTCACCCTCCGTGGGGCGGTCCAGCCCGGCAATGAGGTTCAGCAGCGTGGACTTCCCGGAGCCGGAAGGCCCCATCAGCGCTTCAAAGGAACCTGCGGGCACGTCCAATGAAAGTCCGTCCAGGACACGCACGGGTTCCTTGCCGCGGAAAAAGGTCTTCTTGATGTTCCTGAGCCTGACAAGTGGTTCAGCGGGAGTGGAGCTCATGGGTTCACCTGGCCTTTTCCTTGATGGGGTACCCGTCCAGAATTTCACTGGGCGGCTTGTTGATGACGCGCGTTCCGTCCGCGGGGCCTTGCTGCAACTCAAATCCGCCAGCCATGGGAGGGCCCAGGCGGACAGGTTCACGGCGTGCTTTTCCGTCCACAATCCGGAACACAACCTTTTCACCGTCCCGGTCCACCACCGCGGTGCCCGGCACAAACAGCTTGGGCGCTTCCTTCATGGCGGATTCATCCAGCCGGCTTTCCAGGAAGCTCACACGTGCGGACATGTCCGGCAGGACACCGTCCGTGGGGTCCGCAAATTTCACCTTCACAACCACGGTGGCCTTGGCCCGGTTCACCCGCGGACTCAGCCCGGTCACCGTGCCGCGCAGGCGGCGCGTGGGATACGCGTCCAGCACAATCTCCGCGGGTCCACCAATCTTCACCAGGCCCAGACGCGCTTCTGGGACGTCTGTCTCAACCACAAGGGATGAAAAGTCAGACACTTCCGCCACCACCACCGGCAACACCGCGCCCACCAGCTCACCCACTTCCACCGGCTTGGACGTGATGACGCCGCCAATGGGTGTGGTGATCACCGTCTCACGCACGTTGGCTTCCAGTTGCACCAGCTCCGCTTCCACCGCAGCAGCGTCCGCATCCGCTGCAACAATGGCCTGCTGGAGTGCCTTCATGCGCGCCTCCAGGTCACCGGCGTTGGACCTGCCAACAATGCCCCTCTCAACCAGCGCGGTCTCACGCTCGAACTGCCGCTGCACCTCACCCACGTTGGCGCGGGTGGACTCCACACGTGCCCGCGCCGCCACCGCACGTGCCTTGGCAACACCCAGGGCGTTGCGCTGTTCCGCGCTGTCCAGCCGCGCAATGACGGCGCCGGCCTTCACCAGGTCTCCCTCACGCACCATCACCGCAGAGACCTTGCCGCTGACTTTTGCGCCCAACCGGGTGCGCACCTGCGCCACCACGTATCCCGTGGATGTGACCTGCACGGAGGCCTGCGCCGGGGACACCGTCCGGATTTCCGTGACTTCCACTTCCGTTTTGAAGACCCGCGCGGAGACTGCGGGCAGCAGCGCGTACGTGCCGGCTGCGGCACCACCCAGGAGCACCAGGACAACAAGCCACGTGAGGCCTGGTCCCGCCCCCTTGGGCGCCGGTTGTTCATCACGCTGGATGCGCAATGACTGGAGGTCTGAAGAGAGCTGATCATCCATCGCGGCGCGGGCTTACCACGGAACTGTTCAATCTCCAGCGGAGCCGGCCGCCGAACCGCCGCGTAGAATGACGCCGTCATCACGGCTGCGGGGACATGGTCAGCTGGAGTCCAAAATCGCCCTGCGGCGCAGACCGCTGGGGTGCGGGCACAAGGCCCTCCAATTTTGCCCAAACGCGTGTCGTCTCGCTCGTCCCCACCATGGTTGTTGCTGCCGCGTGCGCGGGTCACGCGGCCCGAGCGCTCCGCCGGCACTTCTTCTCCGCGCGCCGGACCGCCTGCGATTCCGGTGGTGGGGAGTGGTGACTCCAACGGGCCTCCCGCGACCCGGTGATCCCAAGTTCTGTGAAGGTGAACCGCCCGGTCCAACCAAGATGCCCGCGGCGCGGATCCGCGCAGCCGGCACGCTATTCAGCAGCTCCGCCGGAGCAGGACCAGGTTGGTGTTCTCTTTCCAGCCTGGTTCTTGATCCGGCAGGTCAGCATTCCATCCGGCCGCCGCTTGAGGCGCTCCAATACGGGTGGGCCTTGCCGCAAGTACCGGCACACCTGCATCCGCACAAGAATTGGTCGGCGCGTCAGCGTGATGAGTAAACGCCGGAATAGAGTGCTCCGGCGATGGCTTTGAGGCGCCGGAGAACACACAATGACCATCCAGCAAAGCTGCAGTGTCGTCGCATTCCTGTCTGCAACGGTCTTCCTGCCCGCATCTGCACTTGCGGCACCCAAAGATCAGGAGACCAATCTGAAGGCCGCGGCAATGGCGCCGATGGATGGCGCGTCTGCTGAAAAGCTGATTGCCCAGTGGCCAAACCGTCCCAAGCTGGGCGCACAGCAGATGATCGCTCAGTACGGCATGCCGCAGGAGGCCACTTCGGAGAGGCTGACCTGGCTGAACCAAGGCAAGTTCAAACGTATTGTCGTCACCAAGGAAGAGAACCCGCACGACTTTCCCAAGCCGCACATGGACTACATCCAACACATCATTTCCTACCAGGTACCCGCGGCCAAGGCGGGCGCGCTTGCCGAGTACGACGGGAGCCTCACGTACGACCGCACCGTAGGAGAGATGGCAGCGCGTTGCGACTTGGAAGGCCACAACATCCTGACTCTCAACCTGGCGCATGACATCGTGACCGGGAAGAAGAGTGCGGAGGACGCACGCAAGGCGTTTGGCCAGAACGTGGTGGATGATGTGATGGGCAAGATGCCGGCATATGTGACCGCGCTGCAGTTCGAACCGCCGTCACAAACCGCAGACGCGGACAAGCCCACGATGCCGGGCGCTCCCAAGCGCGTCACCAAAGCCGCCGGAAAGGACGCGGAGCTGGATGACGCCGCCATTCTGTCCATGATCATTGCCGTGGATGAGAACGAAGTGGTTGCTGCCAGCGAAGCGGAGCGGCGCAAGCTTCGGCCCGAAGTCCTGGCCTACGCCAAGATGTTGCACAAGGCCCACGGAAAGAGCGCCGACGATACCATGAAGCTGGGCCAGAAGATCAATACGACCCCCACGGACACCGCGGTGGTTGAGGAGCTCCGGATGAAGGGCGCCGGCGAGCTGGCGGCGATTGTTCCGATGGAAGGAGATGAGTTTGGCCGCGCGTATGTTGACGCGATGGTGAAGGGCCATACGGACGTGCTGGCAACGATCGACAACAAGCTGCTGAAGAGCGTCAAGAGTGAAGCGCTCAAGAAACACCTCACGGAAACGCGCGCCCACGTGGCGCACCATCTGGACGAAGCAAAGAAGCTCCAGGCCAACGCCAAGCGCTGATGTGCGGGCTGCGGCACCGGAGTGCCGGACTTCTGCAAATTGTCCACGGCCGTACGCGTCAAACACCGTCGGCCGCCGAGCGCAGGCGGGCCACTGCGTCCCTGCTACGCAATCACATGTTGGTGAGACCGTACGCGGCTCCGTGGTTGGGACGAGTCCGCCCGCCGTTGGCACTGAGCGCCACGGGATCCAACCATGGTCATCAGCAGCGGAACGTCATGCGTTGGATTGCCGCTGTCGCTGCAATGAACCCAAAGCACACAGACGGTGCCGTGTGGAACCGAGTGAGCTGAGTGGCTTCGCCGTTTCGTGCTGGGTCCAAGTTGGTCGAACAGGGTTTCTCAACCCGACGGCCCGCTGCGTCTGATCCGGACCGGCGGCAGTGTCCAGGAACCCGCCGACGGCGACCTCGCCTATATGTCCGCGCTGCGGTTCTTCATCCAGTCACCCAACCACCCCAAAGTTGCGATTGCTCAGCGCAATGGATTTCCCGCGGGCCTATGCGTGGTGCTGTTCGACGTCCCCGGAGTGGAGCTGAAGCCTTCCTTCACCGACTCCGCGGTGAGTGTGACCAGCGAGGTGGATGCAAGCGGCTGCCCAGCACAGGATCAGAGCCTGCGGTAACCGCCCTGTTGAAGGTGAGCCCACCAAACAGGGTCTCAAACACGCCGCGACGAAAGCGATCACCGCGGCCGAGACCTCAATCAACCGGTGGTGAGTGCTGCACGCCGGCGGGTGCGGTTGCACGGGTTGTGTGACGGGATAGGTCCAATCATCACCCATATTTGGGCGGAACCTGATTGGAGTTTCTCTTGCACATCCCAATGAGACATCAAGCCTCTCTCGCCTTTGTTCTTGCACTCGGCACCGTTGGCGCTGGATGCGCTGTTGAACTCGCAAAACTGGAAGAATCGCAGGCCGGCGCCGAGCAGCAGCCATGTCAGGGCAACCCGCTGCCTGCTGACCAGCACTATGTCGCCGATGGCCTCTGTGCAGGTGCGGTCGCGACTGACCAAGGGGAACTCCGGCAAATTTTCTTCGCTCCCAACGGCGACCTTTTCGGTGTCGTGGTTGCCGGATCCGTTCGCCGTTACCGAGACACCAACAGCAATGGGATTTTTGAGACCGGAACGCCTGAAATTCTGGAGTGGGCAGACACAGGCGGGGCCAACGGACACAACGTCCATCTCGACGCGGCCAGCGGCTACCTCTATGCCGGCACCGCGAAGGGCGTGAAGCGGTGGCAATACTCGGCGGACTCCGACTCCGGAGGCCCCGGCGAGGATGTGCTCGTGGGCCAGCCCATGGTGGGCACCCACAAGTTTCATCCGGTCCACGTCTATGATGGCTGGATGTATGTGAGTTCTGGTTCCATCAATAACATTGTCGCGCCGATGTCGCCCGACTACGACACCGATCGTGCTGTCATCAAACGCTTTGAACTCTCAAAATTTGTCACAGGGCAGCCTTTCCAGTGGTCCGCGGGGGAGGTGTTTGTCAGAGGCCTCCGCAATGTGGTCGGGTTTACGCGGGACTCGCAGGGCCGTCTGTACGGAGTCATGAATGGAATTGACGGACTTGCTTACAACGGGGCCGATGTTCACGCAGATAATCCTGGCGACACCCTGGTGCTTCTGGAGCAGGGGAAAGCTTACGGCTACCCGTACTGTTTTTCTGCCGTGCGAGTCATGCGTGGAGATTCCATCGTGGCGCCCGGCACCCAATTGCGAGCGGAGGCAGAGAACGAGGCGGAACCTAAGTTGCCATTTGTAAATCCTCACGACGACCAGTGGTGTGGCGCAAACTCGACGCCTCCACTCACGCTGTTCCAGGCACACACCGCGCCCCTTGATATCGCCATCTTTGAGGGCCCAATTGGTGCTCTTCCGTCGCGGTACAAGGGAGGTGCGTTCGTAGCGCTGCACGGTTCCTGGAACAGTGAAGTCTCCACGGGTCACAACGTCGTGTGGGTACCGTTTGACTCTGCGGGAAGACCTTCAATGCCGACCGTAACAGCCAGCGCCATCACCTTTCCGTACAAGGTCGTGTTTGGCGGCGGCAGCGTTTCCGCGCCGCGTGATGGGGTTTGGAGTTGGAAGAACGGAGCGGTTGGTGAGACCCGAGTACGTCCAGTCGGCGTCGCTGTGTCGCCGGTGGACGGGGCGCTCTACATCTCCAGTGACAACGGCCGCATCGTTGGTATTCCCAGTTCATCGGCTCCCAATGGGGCCATTTATCGCATCGCAATGAAACGCTGAGGGCACGGCGGTTGCCGAGCATCAGCGACGGGAAGCGGCTGGGCGCGTGGGTGGAACGGCCCACGGATTGCTCCGGCTGCATTGTCGTCGGATACCATGCGCGCGCTGACGAAACGCCGGCATGTGGAAGGCCGTTGATTTGTTATGCCGCGCTCTGGCCGAGGAGTCCGACGTGGAACTGGTGAAACGGAGGGACGTGATCAAGCTGGCAGCGGCAGGGGTCCTTGCTGCAAAAGTCCATGAGACCGCCGCTGCAGCAGCTCCACCAGCGTCATCCACCCGGCCACCGGAAACACGTCCGGGTAAAAGCGGCGGCGTCCCCACCCGGAAGTTTGGGAAGACGGGCGTTGACGTGAGCCTGCTCTGCCTTGGCGGCGCGCACCTGGGAACGGTGAAAGACGAGGCCACCGCGGTCAGGATTGTCCATGAGGCGTTGGAAGCGGGCCTCACATTCATGGACAACGCGTGGGAGTACAACAAGCACAAGAGCGAAGAGTGGATGGGCAAAGCGCTTGCGGGACGCCGTGAGAAGGCATTCCTTATGACCAAGGTCTGCACCCACGGCCGGGACAAGAAAGTGGCCATGCTGCAACTGGAGGAATCCCTCAAGCGCTTGGGAACGGATCACGTGGACCTTTGGCAGGTTCATGAGGTCGTGTTCGAGAACGACCCCGACCTTCACTACAAAGCCGGCGGTGTCCTGGAGGCGCTTACGGAAGCCAAGGCGCAGGGCAAGGTCCGGTTTGTGGGTTTCACCGGACACAAACATCCCGCGCTTCATTTGAAGATGCTCGCGGGTGGGTTTGCGTTTGACTCGGTCCAGATGCCCATCAATGTCTTTGACGCGCACTACCGTTCTTTCCAAAGGGACGTCCTCCCTGTGGTCACGCAGAAAGGGATGGCCGCCCTGGGCATGAAGAGTCTGGTGGGGACGGGGGACCCAGTGAAGCAGAAGCTGCTGACCGCGGAGGAGGGTATCCGCTACGCGCTCTCCTTGCCCATCACGTCGCTGGTGACGGGAGTTGATTCCCTGGAAATCCTGCGCCAGAACCTGAAAATCTCGCGCGAGTTCAAGGCGATGACACCCGAGGAAATGGAAACACTCCGGCAGCGCGTGAAACACGTGTCCGTGGACGGCAGGCTGGAGCTCTTCAAGAGCAGCATGAAATATGACGGTGATGAGGGCCGCGCCCAGCACGGGTTCCCGTCTGCGGAAGACCTGGGAGGTTGAGCGCGGGCGGCTGGGCAGTTGGAGCGGCGGGCTTTGGGCGTTGCTTGGTTCAACCGGACAAGGCCGCCGTGCTTGTCAGTAGGTGGTCCACTCACCGGCAGGTCCCATTTTGAGCGTGAACAAGCGGGACACGCGGTGGATCTGCCGCGACCGCTTCGCTGCCAGGTATCATCCGCCTCGTTGAGGTGTTCCCTTGCGCCGTACGCCGTGTCCTGGCACGGGAGCGGTCCGCCAGGAGAATTGCCACTTGACCCGCCACCGTCTGCTCCACATCGCCGCCGTCCTATCGCTGCTCACCGGAGCGGGGCATACCGCCGGTACGTTCATGCCTGTTCCGCCGGAGCAGACGCAGATGCTGGCCACCATTGCCACCATGAAGGCAACGCTGGTCCCAATGCCGGTGGGCGCAGCCCGCAGCTACATGGAGATTCTGGACGGCAACAACTTCTGCACCAGTTTCTTGCTGCTGCTGTGTGCAGGGTTGCTGTTCTCCGTCGCCAGGGCAGCCAAGGAGCCAGCGGTGGACCGGGTCATCCTGCTCACGGGACTGGCATTGGCGGCGTTCTCGCTCATCAGTTTCCGCTACTTCTTCCCGCCGCCTGCGGTCTTCACCGGCATTGCGGCGCTCGCGGCCATGGTTGCGCGCGGCCAAAAAGGTTCAGCCGCGTCAAGCTGAGCTTGCTGGGTCAGCTGCTGCCCAATGGAAGCAAGGCCACCGTGGCCTCTGCGTGCGCCGGCTCGCCCTTCAGGCGGCGCACGCCCAACTTTAGCGTGACCCATGCATCCATCTGCTCGGCGTGCACGCTGGCAACCGCTGCCATCACAAACCGCAAGTGCGCGGCGCTCACCATCAGACAGACGTCAGGGATTCTCGGCGGCGGCACTCTGGGCGTGCAGCCAACCCTCAAGGTTCGTGTACCCGTCGCCATTCGAATCGCCGGTTGGGTCGTCGGGGAGCGCAACCGGGCGCATCGTCGGCTCCGGGCGGGTGAAGCCCACCTGCTCCACGCGGTCAATGATCTGGCCCGTGCGCGTGGTGATGGTGTCAATGATGCGCTGGTCCACCGCGTTGCGCACGGCGGGACGGCTTCCGGCAGTTCGCAGGAGCACGCCCTCAAGCCCTTCCACGGGCAGCAGTGAGAGCGGCTTCACGCTCACCGGGGTCTGGCTCACCAGCTCCGCGGCCGCGCCCTGCTCGGTGAACAGCAATGACGCCTGGTCCGACTTCAAATCCCAGGCGCGGTTCCCATCAAGGTGGAGTTTGGTGCCGCGTTTGACGGACTTGTGGACCAGCACCGTCTGGTGATCAGCCTGGCTGGACGGGCCGTAGACAAAATCATTGCCCTGCAAGCTGGTCAGCATGGGGCCGGCGTTTTCTGCGTCGATGAGGCTGACCGGCCACCGTCCTGGGTCGTAGATGAAGTTGTTGACCACCAGTGCCGTTGTGTCCCCCTTCATGATGGGGTTGCGGTCATCACTGTGGGCCAGGACGTTGCGAAGCATGGCCAGCCGGCGTGTGTGATCACCAATGAGGAACGCCTTGGAGTGCCCCGGACCTTTGAGTGATTCATCAAGGCTCTCCGCAATCAGACAGTTGCTCACGGTGACGTCCCGAACGCCCGGGTACCAGGTGCTGAAGGACTCATCGATGCCCCATGACAGGCTCACGTGGTCAATGACGATGTTGTTCACACTTTTGGAGCCGTTCTCCTGAGCCACAATCTGCAGCGCGTCACGGTCGTCGGCGTCGGGCCCGTCCTCCCTGTCACCCGCGCGGATGGACACATGCTGAACAAGGACGTCGTGGGTTTGAATGCTCAGACCGGCGCCAAAGATGGTGATGCCCGGCTCGGGAGCGGTCTGCCCGGCAATGGTGACAAACGGTTCATGCAGCTCAAGCCAGGCAGGGGAATCAATGACGCCGCCTACGGCGAACACAATGGTCCGCGGCCCACGTTGCTCAAGTGCCCACCGCAAGCTGCCCGGTCCTTCATTGGCAAGTGTGTCCACAATGAGCACCGCGCCGCCACGGCCCGCCTTGGTGTCTGTGCCAAAGCCTTCAGCGCCAGGAAAAACCGGTAGCGCCCCGGTGTAATCACGGTGGGCATCGTCCAGGTCCGGCAGGGCAGAGTTTGCACAGCCGGCAATGAAGAACGCGCAAAGAGACCCGCTCAAAATGTTCTGCATGTTCCATTGGACACCGTACCCGGCCCAAATGGGAAGTCCGCCGCGCACTTTTGAGTTTGCCCGTGTTGCGGTGCCGCACTCACATGCGTTGCCGCTCACCCGGACTGGTGCCGGTCCAGCGGCGGAATGCACGAAAGAAGGCGCTTGGCGCGGAAAACGCCAGGT
>Ga0163144_10022455_pt1 | contig 12502 bp, 11 predicted proteins | sample OliLak19BULKMAT1_FD_123175 | JGI IMG/M metagenome (GOLD analysis project Ga0163144, IMG submission 123175) | Freshwater microbial mat bacterial communities from Lake Vanda, McMurdo Dry Valleys, Antarctica - Oligotrophic Lake LV.19.BULKMAT1 | ecosystem: Environmental > Aquatic > Freshwater >... | reverse complement strand
GACGCGGCGACCCTGGTCGTGAAGAGTGGGATGACTCTGGCGGTTTTCGGAACGATGCTCGGGCTTGTGGGAGCTTTCGCCGGCTCGCGGTTCGTGGCCGGATTACTGTTTGGCGTCACGCGCAGCGATCCTCTCACGTACTTCGGCGTCTCGTTCCTCGTGCTCATCGCAGCCTTGCTTGCCACGGGTGTGCCGGCACTCCGCGCCGCGAGGGTATTGCCTACCGACGCGCTGCGACTGGAGTAGACGTTCAGGTAGCGATGCCAACCCGCTGTCGCACGAATCGGCGCGCCGAGAACTCCTCGAGCATGAAGGCGGCCAGGTCGCCGGTGGATAGGGCCTTCCCCTTGTCAGGAAAGACATTCGCCGAGATGCGGTAGCTCCCGGTCGCTTGGCCATCGGGAATGTCCGGGGGGCCAACATACGTCCAGTCGAGCGACGTGGCCTGGAGGGCCGCGCACGCTGCCACATGCTCGGCGCTCACGCGCTTGAAGACTGCCGGATACCCTGGCTGCTCGCTGCGCAGGCCCTCTCCGTTGGCAGCGTCGAGCACACCGGCGCCGCCAAGTCCGACGATGCGTGACACTCCGTGCCGCTCCATCGCGGCGATGATGTTGCGCATGCCTTGAGAGCGGGACGTACCTGGGTCTGCGGTGGTACCGCCGCCTAACGTGGCCAGCACACCGTCCGTCCCCCGCACGACGCTGGCCACGTCCATGACGTTCAGGACGTCACCCACCACCACTTCGAGGCCCACGTGTGATGGCAGTCGCGACGGATCGCGGACAAGCGCCCGCACGGTGTGTCCAGCCGCCAGTGCCGCCGCCAGCAGGCGTGTTCCCGTGCGCCCGCTGGCGCCAAACAAGGCAATGCAGCTCATGAATTGGTTGAAGCTTGGTTGAAGCTTAGTTGAGATGCTCTTGCGCGTCCTACTTGTAGATGTGGTACATCTTCGTCTTCGCCGCGAAGTCGGCCGATTCCCGATCGAGCACGGGAATGAGCGCCTCGATGCCCCCTTCGCGTTCGACCGCCTTGCGCAACCGGTCGGAGCCGAACAAACGATCGACAGCGCTCTCTCGCCACTTGAAGTCGGCCGTGTGATGTTTGTAGATGGCGCGCAGCAACTTGAGCCCCACCACATGCGGCTGCACGACATCGCGATCGCTCACCACCACGACGATGACGGGAATTTTCTCGCCGGGAAACTTGTAGCCGGCTTCCATGATCTGTGACGTGGAATCGAAGACGACGCCGGGAATCCGCATGGCATTCAGCTCGTTCGCAATCGCCCCGGCGTCGGTGAGCCACGACGCACCGATCATCTGGAAGGGCATGGGAGTTCCGCGCCCCTCGGTCACATTCGTTCCCTCGAAATACACCGTGCCTGAATAGAGCAGCGCCGCGTCGCCAGATCGGATGTTCGGCGAAGGGTTTACCCATCCGAGTCCGGTGTCATTCCACCACATATCGCGCCGATACCCCGTCATCGGCACCACCGTGATGTCTGCCGTGAGTTGCCCGGTCCCGACCAGGTAGTTGGCCATCTCACCAATGGTGAAGCCATACCGATGTGGCACCGGATACCACCCCACGAAGGAGCGATACTTGATATCGAGCATCCCCCCTTCCACCCGGTCGTCACGAACCAGATTCGGCCGATCGAGCACGACAAACTTCTTCCCCCTGGCCGCCTCGGCGCTCTGCGCCATCGTCCAAGGGTACGTGTAGGTGCGCGCGCCTATGTCCTGGATATCGAAGACGATCACGTCCACGTCCTTGAGCATCTCCGCTGTCGGAACCCGCGTTTCACCATACAGCGAGTACACCGGCACGCCGGTCGCCGAGTCGATGGTCGAGGCCACATGGTCACCGGCGCGGGCAACGCCGCGGATGCCATGTTCCGGGCCGAAGAGCGCTGTTAGGCGCACCCCCGGCGTGCCGTGGAGAATGTCGACCGTGCTCCTCCCCATGGGTCCCAACCCGGAGTGGTTGGTGATGAGACCGACCCGCTTGCCCTTGATGAGGTGGAGGGAGTCGGAGACGAGAACCTCCAACCCGGTGCGGACGCGGGCCGTTCGCTGCGCCTGCGAGGTGTGAGCGATCGCCAGCGACAGGCTGACGAAGATCGCGAGCGAGCGAGCGACGCATGAGAGGAGCATGGGCGGGTAGTGGAGTGGAAGTGCGCGAGGATGATACCCCGAAACGCAGAGACTGTCACTTGCCATGCGTATCCCACGGTTGATCTTTCCCCGCCTCATGGCAACCGGCCCCAAGCGCACTCTTTTTCGACGCATCCGACGGCTCGTGATCATCGCGACGCTGGTCGTGATTATTGGGCCCTTTCTACTCGTCCTGCCGCTCAACCTGGTGCAGCCCTTCACTACCTCGGTGATGCTGTGGCGCACGGTACAGCGCATGAGCCAGGGCAAGCGTCCCGTCTATCCACGTCGTGACATCGTATCACACGATGACATCTCGGCCAACCTAAGGCGCGCGGTGCTGGCCTCGGAAGACGACCGCTTCTATTTACACAGCGGCTTCGATTTCGAGGAGATCGAGAACGCCCTGGAGCGTGCCAAGCGCGGACGCAAGCTGCGCGGTGCATCTACCATCACACAGCAAGTGGCGAAGAATCTCTTCCTTTGGGAGGGGCGCTCGTACGTGCGCAAGGGACTCGAGGCCTGGTTCACCGTCGTGCTCGAACTCTGTTTGTCCAAGGAGCGCATTCTCGACCTCTACCTCAATCTGGCCGAGTGGGGGGACGGAGTGTTCGGCGCCGAGATGGCGGCGCACACGCACTTCCGAAAGCCGGCCAAGAGCCTAACGCGAGACGAAGCAGCGCGGCTGGCGGCGGTGCTGCCCTCTCCCAGGAGATGGTCACCCCGAGGATCTATCGCGTCACGCCGGGCGTCGGGGATTCTGGGGCGGATGCAGTACGCGGCGCCGCGGGAGCAGGGGGCGGCGCCGACCGGTAAGCGTTAGGCACGTCGGGCGAAATCAGATCTCGTTCCGCTTCGCAAACTCGGCAATCTTCTCCCCCGCGCGGAAGGCCAGCGCCATGATCGTCATCGTGGGCTGCCCCCGCCCCGACGTGACGAAGCTGCTCCCGTCGCAAATGAAAAGGTTCTTCACGTCGTGCGTGCGATGGTTCCGGTCGATCACACTCGTACTGGGATCGTTGCCCATGCGGCAGGTACCGAGCAGGTGGGCTGCCCAATTCGTCACCTTCACCGGCGCCGACCAGTGCTGCAATGCACCCGCCGCCTCGTGCAGCTCGTTGCTCCGCTTCTGTAGGAACTCGGTCATCTTCAGGTCGTCTGCATGATCCTTGTAGGTCACGCGGAGGGCCGGAATCCCCCAGGCATCCTTGGCTGTCGGATCGAGCGTAATGGTGTTGGTGGAGAGCGGGAGCGAGGTGGTGTGACCGAGAGTCGTCATCTGCCGCGTCCAGGCGTGGGCCATGAAGCGTTTGAATTCCGCTCCCCATTTGGGCACCGTCGGCGGCAGATTGCCTAACGCAAACATGACCGGATAGTTGGCATCGAAGCGGGCGTCAATGCCACCGCCTCCGTAGAAGCCGCGCTTGGGATCGGAATCGTACCAGTCCATGGCCAGGCGCGTCACCTGCGCCCCCTTGTAATCGTTGAGCGGATGCTCGTACACGCCGGTAACGCCAGCCCCTCCGTTAAACATGAGGTGCCGCCCCACCATGCCCGACGAGTTGGCCAGGCCATTCGGAAAGGCGTTGGTGGCGGAATTGAGCAACAAGCGCGGCGTCTCGGCACCGTTGGCACACACCACCACCGCGCGCGCGCGTTGCAGCTGGTGGCGCTTCTGCGCGTCAAAATATGACACACCGGTCGCACGTCCCTTCGCATCCATCTCGATCCGCGTCACGTAACTGTTCGCCCGAACCTCGCACTTCCCGGTGCGCTCGGCCACCGGAATCACCGAGGCGAGCGAAGAACTCTTGGCGCCATACTCACACCCGAACTGCATACAGAAGCCGCAATTCTGACAGGGCGCGCGCCCATTGTGTGCCTTGGAAAGAATCGCCAAGGGTGCGGGCGTGGGGTGCCAGCCGAGCTTGCGCGCCGCGCGCTCGAAGAGCACGCCCGACGACTTCACGGGCAGAGGTGGCATGGGGTAGGGACGAGAGCGAGGCGCGTCGCCGGGCCCCGGCACGCCAGACACGCCGATTTCCCAATCGACCTTGGTATAGTAGGGCTCCAATTCGGCGTAGGTAATGGGCCAGTCTGCCAGCGCGGTGCCGGCCATGGGACCGAGCTTGCTCGCTTCAATGAAATCGATGGGGCGAAAGCGCCAGAAGTTGGCCGTCATGTGCACGCTGCTCCCGCCGACCAGGCGCGCGTACAACAGGGTCCCCGCGCCGACCTTGGCCTCCTCGTTGGCCGACTGTCGCCAGCTCACCGGCGACTGGTTGGCGATGGCGTTCTGGAAGTAGTACTTGAACTCGTCGTGCTCGAATTGCGTAGGAGCCATGCGAGGACCCTGCTCCATCACCACAACGGAAAAACCGCGCGTCGACAACTCCTTGGCCATGACCCCGCCCGCCGCACCCGAGCCGATGACGACAAAATCGACCGTGGAAGAGACGGGAAATGTGACGCTGCCCTGTTGTGCGCTCATGCGTCAACGCCCCCGTGCAGCTTCGGCGTCGTAGTAGCCAAAGGGATACGTGTGCGTCATGGCCGGTTCGAAGCCCAGCAACTTCCACCCCACCTGATTGCGGTTCCCGCCGTACGACGGATAGGCGAACATTCCCACAATCGTTAGGTACCGCACCTGTGCGAAGAACGCCCCTTTCTCGATCTGGTGCAGCACCCCGTTCCGCTCGGCGGGGGAGAGCGACTCGAACGAAGTGACGCTGCGACGGAGCTTGCGAGCTCGAATCGCAAGGTCGGCCAGTCCTTTCCGGATCGCCGGCAGCGAGTCGGCGGCGAAGGTACCGAGCGCCCTATCCATGAAGTAGATCACGCCCGCTTCACGAGCCCCCGGCCCGTCGTCAGAAGGGATGATGGCTTCGGCCATCGCCCTCAGCTGCAACGCCTCATCGGCCGTGAGGGTGGCGAATGGAGGGGTGGGTTGCTGCGATACCGCGGTGGCGGCGTGGGCGAGTGCCTGATCGACCGCAGTAACATCGCGCAGCATCCAGGTCGCGCCAAGCGCGCCGACCGCTGCCACGAAGGTACGTCTTGAGGAGACCGAGTCGGACACGGGAGATGGCGTGGGGTTAGATGTTGAGAGCGTCGCGGACAACGGGCGGGTTTCGATCGGAGCCAATCCTCAGATGGAAACCCAAGCGGGGGTGCGCTCCGTAGTATTCCTGCCTTGCTCGACCCCGAGCTCGACGGATCCACATGCACCACCTCCTACTCCCTTACAAAACCGGAGACCCATGAGCAAACTGTTGCGCGGACTCGCCGCTGGCTATGGCGCCAAGAAACTGGGCGGTGGCTGTTTTACCACGGTCCTCATCTTCGCGTTGCTCTGGTACTTCCTGGGCAATTTCGATTTGTTCAAATAGCCGGTTGCGCTCGCCGATTGGGGGCGATACGGCGGTCAGTCACCCGCCGACAATGTGTTGTGGGGAGTGGCTGCGCTGCTTGAAGCCCCAAGGCGAGGCGGGAAGGGGAGAACCGCCGTCGTGACCGCTGCGGTCGGCGTGCGCGCCGAGCGTGGCGTGGTCATGCCTGTGGCGACGGGGCGTCCAGCGTCTGCGGCGAAGAGGCGTCCAAAAAACTCCCGCCCCGCCTTGACCGCCATCCCCGCCGCGTAGCCTAACGCGGCGCCGACCACGGTGGCAGTGTCCACCGGGCTCCTCCCATTCACGTCGCTCAGGCTGGCCATTATTCGGCCGCGCATGCGAATGGCGATGGGCGAGGCGAAGGTGATGGGATTGAAGTGCGCGTCGTAGCGTGTCCCCAACCCCTCGATGAGGGCAGCGGTTCGGGCGAAATACACCATTTCGCTGGGAAGCCGAATCGGGAAGTCGTAGAGAGTGGCCATGACCTGGTCGGCCAGGAGCTGAATGCGCTCCATGGTCGTTGTCCGCTCGAAGGCCAGCAACATGAGGGTGTCGGCCAGGTCGCGAATGGGCAACATGTCGGTGCCGGGCTCCACGAAGCCTAACGATTCAAACCCCGCGATCACACCCTCGGTGTCACGGCGAATGGCGGCGAAAACGGTCGTTACCAGGTGCCAACGCATCTCGCGCGGTACGTCCACCACCATGCCGAAATCAAGAAGAATCACCCGGCCGTCGGGCGAGACGAGAAGATTGCCGGGATGAGGATCGGCGTGGAAAAGGCCGTCGATGAGCATCATTTGGAGATACAGTTCCATGACGGCGCTCACCACGCCCCGCGGATCGTACGGCGCGTCGCCATGGCGCGCGCTCACCTGGTCGATGCGGACCCCTTCCATGTACTCGAGCCCGAGCACTCGCCGAGAGACGAGCCCTTGAACGACGCGCGGCACCAGCACACGCTGATTGCCCTTGAAGTTGTCGCGAATGCGGGTGGCATACGACGCTTCGAGGACAAAATCCATCTCCTCGGCAATCTTGTTTGAGTATTCCTCGATTATCGTGCGCGCGTTGCGCAGGTGCGGGTTAGGGAATCGCCGAGCCAGCCAGCGGGTGATCGGAACCGCCACCGCCATGTCCTTCGCCACCAGTGCTTCCACGCCGGGGCGCAGCACCTTGAGGACGATTTCTTCGCCGTTGTAACGCGCGCGATGCACTTGGCCTAACGATGCGGCGGCAATCGGTATGTCGTCGAACCGCTCGAACAGCGTCGGTATCGGCTGGGCGAAGGCCCGTTCGATCTCGGACCGCACGGCGCTGGTCGGAACCGCCTTCACCCTGTCGGTGAGCGTACTCAGCCTGCTGACATACGGTTCGGGGATCAGGTCGGCGCGCGACGCGAAGATCTGGGCGATCTTGACGAAGGTGGGGCCGAGGGCCGTGATGGAATCGACCAGATACTTCGCCCGGCGTTCGTGGAAGTCGCTCGCGCGCTCGGCGCCCCTCCCCCACCAGATCCACCTGTGGTGGTCCCGGAGGACGGAGAGAAAGAGCGGGAAGAGCCGACCGACGATGACGAGGGCGCGCATGATGGGAAGTTAACGGGCGAGAATGTCGGTTAGTGTCGGCCGAATTCCCTATATGCACCATTCCGCGTGCTTCCCGGCGCCTCGGTGCGTCCGATGCCTAGACGGAGCACGCGGCGATGACGAGGGCGAGTGTGGAGACGAAGGCGAGGCGAGCGAAAGACATGAACAAACTCCAGGGTCACCCCGCGTCCCGCAGCACCTCCACGGGGTCCACCCGTGCGGCCCGTCTCGCGGGAACCAGGCTCGCGACCACGGCCACGAACAGGAGCAGGAGGGCCACCCCCATATAGATCAACGGCTCACGCGGAGAGGTCTCGAAGAGCAAATCGGCTACGCGGGTACTTACCGCCCACGAGATGGCGAGGCCAAGCACGAGACCCGCCGCGGCCTGGCGGAGTCCGCCGCGCATGACGAGCCCCACCACATCCTCGCGCCTCGCGCCGAGTGCCATGCGGACGCCGATTTCGTGTGAGCGCTGCGCGACGTCGTGGGCAATTACGCTGTAGAGACCCACGGCCGCGACGGCGAGACCAAGGACTCCGAACAGTCCGAACATCGCCGCACCCAATTGCCAGGCTCGCAATTGGTCACCGACAATCTGCGTCATGGGCCGCACGTCCACGTATGGTGCGGTGGGCGTCTCGAGCAGCATCGCACGGCGCAGGGCGGCCTGCATCGACGCGTCGGTGGATCGGGCCCGAACAAAGAGGACGCGCATGTCAGGATTCCATTGGCGCAGCGGCTGATAGAACTGCGCAGGTGGCACGTCCGAAATGGCGTTGATGCGTTGGTCCTTCGCGATGCCGACCACCGAGACGCATCCTGCTTCCTTTTCGATGCGGAAGCACTCGCCCAGCGCGTTTTTTCCTGGCCAGAGCACGCGGGCCATCGTCTCGGTGACCACCGCCACTCTGGGAGAGCCGTTCGCATCGCCGTTCGTGAAGGCTCGGCCCTTCAGCACGGGCGATCCCATCACGGTGAAATAGTCATTGGACACGGCATTCACGTACGGGCCACCTCCCTTGAGCGGGGGAAGCAATTGGTCGCCCGATACCATGATTCCCTTGTCCCACTGCGACTCGAACGGCGTCGTCACACTCTGCGTCACCCCCAGCACGCCGGGAAGGGAGCGCAAGCGCGCTTCGATCCGCTCCATGCGTTGGTCGAAGTCCTGGGCGCTGTTGGCTATTCCGCCAAGCTGCGGCTGCACGAAAATGAGTCCGTCAGGCGCAAAGCCGAGGTCGAGTGACCTGGCGCGGCTAAACGAGTGAACGAAGAGACCGGCACCGACCAGGAGCACCACCGAGAGTGTGCCTTGCACGATGATGAGCGCGTAACGGATGCCTGTGCGGCGGCTTCCACCATCTCTGATTCCAGACTTGAGGGCGTCCATCACCGGCGTACGAGCGGCCACGATGGCCGGCACGAGACCGGCGATCACGCTGACGACCACGACCAGCGCGGCTACGAAGAGGGAGAGTCGGAGATCGACCTGCCCCGAATCCCACGCCACATTTCGGAGCAGTGTTTTCCGGAGCAGCGCATCGCTCCAGAGCGCCACGCCCAGTGCAAGGGTTCCGGCAATGACCCCAAGCATCAGCGTCTCGGCAATGAGCGCGCGGGTCACGCGTCCGCCCGAAACTCCGAGTGCGAGATGCACCGCGATTTCACGGCGGCGGCGCAGCGTGCGGGCCAAAAGGAGGTTTGCCACGTTGGCGCAAGCCACCAGGAGGAGCAGAATCGAGACAGCGCCTAGCCAGAGTGCGATCCGTCCCTGTGGTGCGCCATCGGGAGCTCGAGCGGGAATGATCGACCCGGCGATTACGGTGGCCAGCGAGTCGCTTTTCTTGTTCCAGCGACCGAAGTGCTGCAGGGCCATCGATGCCGCTGCCCCCGCCTGCGCGGAGGAAACACCGTGGGCCCGACGGGCAACGATGCGCAGCCATCGCACATTGAGGTTGCTTCGCCATTCCTTGCCGATGCTGCCACCCACTCCGGTCGCCATGGGGAGGAAGATCTCGCTTTCCCGCATCACGGCTCCGACAAATCCAGGGGGCGAAACACCGATCACGGTGTACGTGGTTCCTTCGATCGGGAGTACCGTCCCGATCGCGGCGGCGGCGCCCCCCAGCTCCCGCTCGGCGAAGGCGTGGGTGACCACGGCGGTCGGCACCGGCTGCACCTCCCACTCCTCGGCGGTGAAGAAACGACCGCGGTACGCTGACACACCCAGCAGGGGCAGGAAGTTCGGCGTGACAAAGTTGATGTGGACGCGGCGCGCATCGGCCCCGGCACCTAACGAGGCGTCGGTGGCCCACCACCCCGCCACGTCGGCGAATGCCCCACGCGTGTCACGCAGGCGATCAAACGCCGGGTAGCTCTGGCTGCTACTTGTCACCCGTCCGAACTCCGTCGTCTCGCGCTGGAAGTAGAGCAGCGAGAGCGATCCATCGTCGCGCACATGCGGCGCGGGACGCAGCAGGAGCCGGTCGACCACCCGGAACATGGTGGCGTTGGCGCCCATGCCTAACGCCAGGGTGATCGCCACCACCGCCACGAAGCTCGGTTCGCGCCGCAGGGTTCGCGTGCTGCGGGCCATGTCGTGCACCACTCCCTTCCACCACTGACCCCATCGTTGGGCGCTGGCTTCGGTTTGTCCCAGAAGTCCCAGCATGTGTCGGACCTCTTCCACATTGCCGAAGCGTCGCCGAGCTTCGCGCGCGGCGTCCACTGCCGGCATCCCGCGCGCGACCAGTTCCCGTTCCGTGGCCTCGAGGTGAAAGGCGATCTCGGCGTCCACGTCGGCCCGGATGGTGTGGGCGCGCGCGGGGAGTCGCACGAGGCGACGGAGACGGTCAGCGGGAGTCATGAACGTGGCCTCGGCTGGTCTTCAGGCAGGCCCGAGCACCCGCTGCACCGCGCTCACATAGCGCGACCAGAGGGCCGTGCGCGCGCGCAGTTCCTTTCGCCCGTCCGCTGTCAACGTGTAGAGCTTCACTCGGCGATTCTCCTCGTTCACCCCCCACTCGGCAGCCAACCAGCGGCGATGCTCCATGCGATGCAGTGCCGTGTAGAGGGCCCCGTCTTCCACCGAGAACTCGTCGCTCGTGGTTTCGCGTAGCCACTGGGCCACCGCGTAGCCATGCTTCGGCCCCCAGGTCAGGGTCTTGAGGATGAGGACGTCGAGGGTGCCTTGCAGGAGGTCGAGGGGATCGCGGGGCATGACGCGCGGGCGTGAGGCGTGACCATCAACACTTGAGGGTAGTGCAACGATAGCGCCGTCGGATGGAAAGGGAAAGAGTGTGTGACAAGAAATGTTGAGGGGAGTGGCTGGTCGTGGGTCCGCGCGGATTGGCAGTCAGCGGCCGTACAATTGTCGGACTTGGCCGCTGTCGACGAGACCAGTTAGATGTTGCTCTTCGAGGATTCGTGTGAGTGAATTCGAGGGAATTCTGGACCGTGGGAGAGGTGGCAGCGTGCAGGTCAGGATCTTCAAGTGGAGACCGGCGCTGCTGGCGGAGTGGAACACGTTGAAGCGGATGGCGCGGTCCACGGCGCAGGCGGGTGGAGGAGAGACGCCTGAGGCGGTGAGCACCACGGCCGCACCTGTTGTGCCGGTGTAGGGAGTGGCGGTGGAGGTGCGTGCGGTGGCGTAGCGCGCAAGTGATCGTAGAGAAGGCCCCCGAGTCTGGAGACTCGGGGGCCTTCTTTTTGACGAGGTGTGTGTGAAGGAACGCTACGTCGAGCAGGCGTTCGGCAAGCTCGCTGCAGCGGAAGTTTGCGAAAATGTTGCTGACGCCGATTCCGCGGCATGAGTTGTCACTCTCGTCGCTGCCGCTGCCGGGCGGGTCAGGGATGGCAGGCCTGTGCCCGGGCAGAACGCGCGTCCGGCAAACGCCCGTCCGACGCCCGTCCGGCACTTGTCTCGCCGCCCGGTGCGCGGTAGTCTGAGTCATGGACTCTCGCAGCCGAATTACCGTTGAACCGGGCAAGCGGAGTGGCAAGCCTTGCATCCGCGGCCTTCGGATCACGGTATACGACGTCCTCGACTACTTGGCCGGGGGGATGACGGAGGACGAAATCCTCGCCGACTTCCCGGACCTGGAGCGCGACGACATCCGGGCGGCGTTGGCCTTCGCGGCGGATCGGGAGCGCCGTCTGGTGTCTGATCCGGCAGCATAGTCCGGACGTGACCGCGCTCCTCTTCGATGCGAACCTGAGCCCACAGCTCCGCGTCTGGTAGCGGCCGTGTTCCCGGGAGGGGTCCATGTCCGCGAGGTGGGCCTCGCTCGCGCGGACGACTCGGCCGTCTGGGACTACGCACGAACGCATGGACTCGGTATCGTCACCCAAGGACGACGATTTCCGGCAGCGGAGCTTTCTGTATGGCGCCCCGCCCAAGGTGATCTGGGTCCACCTCGGCAACTGTCGGACCGCCGATGTGGTCGCCATCCTCAATGCCCGGGTCGCCGTCGTCACCGCCTTCCTCTCCGACCCGACGAGCAGTCTCTTGGTGGTGCAGCCTGTGCCCGCGCGCACAGGCTAACCATTGGTTGCAAGTGACAGTCGCTTGAACGACCGCGCGCTGCGCTCGCCTTATTGATGCGTCTGCAATTGAACCGAAGCGTTGAAGATGTAGGAAAAGGTCGTCGGGGCGAGAATGCACGGCCTGTGGATAGACTTGTCCTTCACAGATGCCCTCTGAGCGACGATCGGCCTAACGACAATGGTGCGCACCCCCCGCGAGGCAGCTCAAGTACTTATCCTAGAACCTCGTTCGGCGTCATGAAGAAGAACTCAGGAAAGGTTTGTAATGAGTGAAACGCTCTCTCGTATTATTCGACCTTGTGGCGGCATCAGACGTTCGTGTATCCGAGCACGGATACGAAGAGTTGGCTGAAGGTGGGATCTCCGACGCCGACATTCTGGACCGAGTGAGCGCTGGTCGAGCAATAGAAAATTCTCCTGACTACCCGAAGGGCCGGTCCGTTTTGGTGTTAGCGCTTGATCACGATGGAAAACCAATTCACGCTGTCTGGGGGATCCCGAAGGTATTTGACCGGCCAGCCGTACTGGTGACTGCCTATAGGCCCGACCCAGCGCGATGGGACGAACAATTCATGGAGAGGCGCAAATGACATCCAAACGAAAGACCAAGTACATTCAAGAAGGCCGGTATGTGGCCGAGGTCCAAGTTAATGTCATTGAAGTCGAAACTTCGTGGTCGCCCTATTTGACGGTCGAGGATGCGAAGCGTCTGGATCAAGTTCGTGCAGCACTTCGAGTCGGAGATCTAAAGGTTGCGGCTGGCATAGGCCGGGTCTACACGCTGGAGCCAATTGCCGCTGCCCAATGACGCCTAACG
>Ga0163144_10022453_pt1 | contig 12502 bp, 9 predicted proteins | sample OliLak19BULKMAT1_FD_123175 | JGI IMG/M metagenome (GOLD analysis project Ga0163144, IMG submission 123175) | Freshwater microbial mat bacterial communities from Lake Vanda, McMurdo Dry Valleys, Antarctica - Oligotrophic Lake LV.19.BULKMAT1 | ecosystem: Environmental > Aquatic > Freshwater > Lake... | reverse complement strand
TCCTCCTTGCCGTCCGGATAGATGGCCGTGAGTTTCGAGGCATAGCCGCGATAGTGCGCGTGGACTTGCGCCGCATAGATCTGCACGTCAGCCGGGAACAGCACATAGGCCGTCTCGTGGTGACGCGCGGTGTTCGCCGCGATTTCGATCGAGGGATCGGCGATGACCACCTGACGCTTCATCATATCAGGCGCTTCGTCCTGAAAATAGAATGCGATTTTCGAGTTGTCGGTGAAAGCCTTGCCGATCGGCGTGTAGTGCATCTGGAACGAGATGGCGCCGCCCGGCGGCACCCACGTCGCCCAGTTGGGCGGCGCAAGGTTCGATTCGTTGCCGACGGCATAGCCGCCCATCGAGATATCCCAGTCGAAGCCGCGGCCATTCGCTGGCATCTTTGGCAGCCAGCCGGCCAGGATGTGGTGCACACCCTGACGATTGCCAGGCTTGAAGGTCGTCGCCTTCAGCCACTTGCCCTCGGTCAGCGGGCTCTTCACTGCCGGAACCTGGTAGTCGACGACGCCGGCCGCTGGCACGTCGTATGCCGGGATGTCGACGATCAGGTCAGGCTTGCCCAGCGGCCAGTCGGGCCGCCCCTGCACACCCTTAACGAGCGGGTCTTCGCCGCCTTCTGCGAAATCGCTCGGCGCGCCGGCTTCAATCCAGTGAACGAGCGTTTTCGTCTCTTCGGCGGAGAGGTTTTCGTTCTTCGCAAAGGGACGATAGTGGTTGTCAGCGTCGAACGGAGGCATGCGGTCGCGGCGGATCGCCTCGCGGATCATCGGCGCAAAAGTTTTCACCTGCTGGTAGTTCGTCATGTGCCACGGCGCGATGCCGTTCGGCTGGTGGCAGTCGACGCACTTGTCCATCAGGATCGGCACGACGTCGTTGGAATAGGAGATCTTGGCAAACTCCGCTTGCCTGCCGCGATCGGCGAAGACAAGCTTCGTGCCCTTGATTTCCATCACTTCAGCCGCGGTCGGTGCCTTGCCCGCGACGACATCAGCAAGAGCCGTTTCGATCGTGTCGGCAGGGCCGTGATAGACGATCTCGAAATTCTTCTTCGGATCAACGATCACCGCCTCGCCAGCATAGGTGAAACCCAGCGAGTTACCGATCAGCTGGTGCTCGTCGTCGAGGATCGGAATGGTGAGGCCGTTCGCCCTGGCTTCCGCGGCAATGGTGTCGCGGGTATCAGCCTCGGCAGAATTGATCAGGTGGAACACGACGTTCGGGTGCTTTGCCGCAAGGTCCTGCACCGTCCTGGCGGCCGCCAGCGCGCCCTTATCGCCATTTACGTGAGACACCAGGACCAACGCCGGGGTGATGGTGTCGTACTTCAGGATGTGACCCATGCCTGTCTGGTCGACCAGCATGTAGTCATCGACCTTGGCACCGACGAGCTTGGCGGATGTCTCGCTGGCCGAGCAGGCAGCGAGGATGAGGGCGGAGACGCTCGCGAGGAGTGCGGTCGCTCCGATCTTGTTTTTCTTCATGACGGCGTCGTCTCCCTAGGAACCCGATTCCGGCGAAACCTACTCCCCATTGACACTGTCAACAATCAGCTGCCCCTGCGGCGCCCCCATTTAAATTGCGGGTAGTCAGCAAACATTGCGCCTGCATCGAGTCAGCGATGCTGCAGTGCGATCGCCTTGCCCTCTTCGCGCGGATCCGCACCACCGATGAGGCCCTGCGGCGTCACCAGGATCGCGTGCGTGCCGCTGTAGTGCGCATCCAGCGAAACGCGCCAGCCCAGCCCGGACAGCGCATCCGACATCGCTTTCGGCATGCGATCAGCCTCCACCGAGACCTCCGGTGTGCGCGCGAACACCATGGCGGTCCCCACCGCCTCCTGCGGCGTCTGCCTCCAGTCGAGCACGCCGATGATCGTGCGCGACACCGACGCGATGATCGTGCTGCCGCCCATCGAGCCCGCCACCATCACCAGCTCGCCGTCCTTGTCCGTGATGATCGCCGGCGACATGGACGAGCGCGGCGCCTTGCGCGGCGCCACGGCATTCGCGACCGGCTTGCCGTCGATCACCGGCTCCAGCGAGAAGTCGGTAAGTTCATTGTTGAGCCAGAAGCCGCCCGCCATGCGATGCGCACCATACTCGGACTCGATGGTCGCCGTCAGAGATACGGCATTGCCGTCATGGTCGACAATGGAGAGATGCGTCGTGCCATGCTCCTGCATCGCCTCGCTTCCCCACTTGTTGCGCAGCGCCTCCCCGGCAGGCGCCCCCACCGGCATCGCTGCCGGCGCTTTCGACAGGTCCATCAGCTTCGCGCGCGCATCAAGATAGTCCGACGCGACGAGCTCTTTCGTCGGCACCTGCACGAAGCGTTCGTCTGCCATGTAGTGATCGCGGTCCACATAGGAGAGCCGGCTCGCCCACACATAAGCCGCCCAATCCTCGACATTGCCCGGCCCCACGGGCTGCGGCCGCGCGCGCTCGTAGAGGCCAAGGATCGACAGCATGGCATTCGCCGAACTTGGGGAAGGCATCGTGCAGACTCGATAGACGCGGAAAGACCCGCACAGCGGATCGAGGCGTCGCGGCGCGTACGCCTGCAGGTCCGCGATGGCGAGCGTCCCCGCACGCGGTTGCCGCCGCGCCGCCGCCACGATGGCGTCCGCGATTGGCCCATGTGTCAGCGCCTTCGGTCCATCCGCTGCAATGGCGCGAAGAGACTTCGCATAGAGCGGGTTCTTCAGCATATGGCCCTGCGGCCAGGGCTTGCCCGCCGCATCGAGGTAGATCGACCGCGCCTGCGGGTCGGCCTCGAAGATCGCCTTGTTGTTGAGCAGGCTGCGGCTGAGGCGCGGCCCGACCACAAAGCCCTCCTCCGCCAGCCTGATAGCCGGCGCGAACAATGTCGCCCACGGCAGCTTGCCGTGCTGCTCGTGCGCCATCTTCAGCATCGGCATCAGCGCCGGCGTGCCGATCGATTTGCCGCTCGCCTGCGCCTGCTCGAACGACAGAGGCTTGCCATCGACCATGAACATGTCCGGCGTTGCCCCCGCCGGCGCCCATTCGCGACCGTCAAACGCATCGATCGCTTCATCGCTGGCGCGGTAGTGGATCAGGAACCCGCCGCCGCCCACGCCGGACGATTCCGGCTCGACCAGCCCAAGCGTCATCTCCACTGCGACCGCGGCATCAATTGCGCTGCCGCCCCGGCGAAGCATCTCCAGGCCTGCCTCGACCGCCAGCGGATCGGCCGCGGCAACCATCGCCTCGCGCTTCAGCGTTTCAACGGGTGGCGCGGCATTCGTGCAGCCGGCAATCAGCGATAGCGCACAAAGGCCGGCGGCCATCAATTTCATCTGATGCAGCAAGCGGTTCTCCCGGAAAACGAGCTGCACCAGCTTTCACTTCCGGCGCCGTTTATCAAGCTTGCTCACGCGGCCATCAGCGGCGGCGCGCCACGTGATAGCCGCGACGCCTTCACCTGCCGCCACACCTCGAGGCCCAGCGCAATCGCCCACACCAGCGCCGTGAGGCCCAGCGATACAAGCAGCACGCCATCCACCAGCCGCAATGCTCGCTCCAGCTCTTCCGGGCTTGTCCCCGGCCGCGGCTGCACATCCACGAACGGACGTCCCTGGAACAGCAGCCACAGCACGACTAGCCCGCCCGCATAGCAGGCAATGCTGATCCCCGAGCGCAGGCGGTTCCACGCTGGACGCACCATGTCGTGCAGGCGTCCCGCCGCCGAGAGCAGCGCCAGCGCCAGGATTGGCCAGTAGACCACGCTCCACGCCGGCGACAGCACGATCGACACCGAAGCCCCATCGCGCAGCGGCAGTTCGTTCGGGAACGGCACGAATTTCAGCCATACAAGAATGAACAGCACGTCGAAGAACAGCGACACGCCGGATTCGAACAGCGAGCGCGGCTTGCGGATGTTGTCGCGCGGCAGCGTCTTCGGATCCCAGCGATCCTCCAGCAGCTTCACCGGATCGCCCCAGCGCTCCACGGCGATGAACACCAGCGTCACGGCGGCGAACGCCATGAGGCCGAGCCCTAACAGATTGTCTAGCCGCGCCAGCAACGCCTGGATCGGACGATCCGTGCCCAACGCGCGCAACGCCGTAAGCACCAGGAAGACTGCAGCTACGAGGCCTAGTGCGGTGCGCTGCGTCGGCCAAAACCAGGGATAGAGCACCGGCCCGATCAACTGCATCCGCCCCTCATAGCGCGCCGCAACCACAGGCGGCGCGCCGAACCCCTTCAGCACCGCGGCAATCTCGTCCGCGCTCGCCGCGCGACCAAGCCGCTCCTCGGCCTCCTCGATCTTCGCACGCAACGCCTCGCGCAGCTCAGCCATCACATCCAGCACCCCCTCGCGCGGTAGATGCCGCTCGACCGATGCAAGATAGCGCGACACGAGATCATGCTGTCCGGGCGGACCCGCGATTCGCTCGGCCACACGGAGCGGATCCCCCTCGGCGGCAAGCATGTCGGCAATCTCGGCGTCGGTCGCCTTCGCGCCCTTCGCCTTCTCCATCGACTCCTTGCGCGCCTTGAGGGTCGCATAGAGCGCGCCCGCAACCTCCGTGCGGCGCGCGGCCGGCAGATGGCGCTCGACCTTTTTCACATAGTCCCAGATCGGGTTCATGACCCAACTCCCTTCAAGATACTCGAGAGTGACGCGTTCATCGCGCGCCATTCGCCCGCCAGCTGCGCCAGCGCCGCTGCGCCATCATCGGAGAGCCGGTAGAACCGCTTCTGGCGCTTTGCGTCCTCGCGCCATTCCGACGTCAGCAGCCCCTGCGTCTCGAGCCGGCGGAGCATCGGGTAGAGCGCGCCCTCGTCGATCTCGATGCCCAGCCCGCCCAGCTCGGTTTTCAGCGTGTAGCCGTATTTTTCGGAGCGCAGCGTGCCCAGCACGGCGAGGATCAAATTCCCCCGTCGCAGCTCCAACCGGAGCGCCTCGATGATATCAGCCGAAACCGGCATCCCATGTCCCATACAGTGTGTGCTACACAGTATGTAGCACATAGGAAGAGGGGGCGCAAGTTTTCTTGCGGGTCCTGTGTCGGCTCAGGGTTTCGGGAGGGCGTCCAGGGCCGCCTGGGTATTGGCGCAACCTTTGAGCGCTTCGCCCTCGTAAAGGACTTCGGCTTCAAGCGGGTAAGCGCGGTCACTCATGCCATCCGAGCATTCCATCTCGCGCAGCGTGACCGTGAAGGGTTGGCCGTCCGCGTCCCTTGAAGCGATGACGAAGTAGCCGTCCTGGAAGCTCGGCCCTGGGTTTGCCATCTCCGTCTCAGCCCGATCAACGCCGCTATAGACCAGTTTGTCGAACTCGATCTCCACGCTCCAGAATGGCTCCGTGCCCAGCGCGCGGAGGGGCTGCGAAAGTTCGACGCCGACTTCGAGACCATTTACGATAGCCTGGCCAGCGGGCAGCGCAGGTTTGGCTTCCTGTGTTTTCACTCCAGGCGCTTCCACATCAGGCGCAGGCACCGACGCGGGCTGACATGCCACGAGACCAAGCATCAAAGCGCCGATTACAATCCGCATCTCACGTATCCTTCGCCAGATAGCCTTCGACTGTCGCATCCACGGCAGGCCGACCGATGCGCTTGATCTCCCAACGCAGCTCGACGCCAGACTTCGCCTTCACCGCCGCGCGCACGTCTTCGCCCAGTCCCTCGATGTCGGCAGCTGTCGCTTCCCCCGTATTCAGCAGAAAGTTGCAATGCAGCTCGCTCACCTGCGCGCCGCCGCGTTTGGCACCGCGCATTCCCGCTTCATCCACCAGCTTCCACGACGAGCGCTGGTTCGGCGTGCCCGGCGGATCCGGATTCGCAAACGTCGACCCGCCCGTCTTCTCGCGGATAGGCTGCGTGGTTTCCCGGCGCGCCTTCAAGCCTTCGATGCGTTCGAGAATCGCCGCCGGCTCATCCGGCGTTCCTTCGAACGCCGCCTCGACAAAGATGAGGTCTTCGGGCGCTTCCGTGTGCCGATAGCTGAAATGGAAATCCGCATTCAAAAGCCGCACGCGCTTGCCCTTGCGCGTCAGCGCACGTGCCTCCACCAGCACGTCCTTCGTCTCGCGGCCATAGCACCCTGCATTCATCCGCAGCGCGCCGCCGATCGTGCCGGGCACACCCGAGAAGAACTCCATCCCACCGATGCCTGCATTCGCCGCCGCAACCGAGACCCGTGAGTCCAGCGCCGCCGCCCCCGCCGTCACGCGCAGCCCATCTGTGGCGACCTTCCCGAAGGCTGGCCCGAGCCGAACGACAACGCCTGCAATGCCGCCATCGCGCACGATGACGTTGGACGCGGCGCCCAGCACGGTCACCGGAATGACGGGATCGAGCGCCGCCAGAAACGCTGCGAGATCGTCCTCGTCTTTCGGCAGGAACAGCGCATCCGCCGCGCCGCCGACACGGAACCAGGTGAACGGCGCAAGCTGCTCAGCCGCGAGGACCTTGCCGCGGACCGGAGGAAGACGATCGAGAAATGCGCTCATGCAAGCGATCTAGCGCGCGTCGGCGCCCGAGGCCAGTACGCTTCAGCGGCAGGCGCGCTGGCCGCCGACGTCGAGGTGGAAGTGGTTGGCGTGGTCTTCGTTGTAATCGGGTCCGAGCGTCACATCGAACAGGTCGCATGCGCGCTCGCGAATTTCGCGCAGGAAGTCGCCCTTGGCGCCCTTGCCGTAGTAATCTTCTAGCACGCTGATCTCGCGCCCGTCGGCGAGCACGAAGCCGGCGATGTCAGCCGCCTTCGCAAACGAATGCTCCGACAACCTGTCGTGCCCGGCCACGGTGCGGCACTGGAATGTGCCGAACGCCTTGATGTCGACGACTGGCGAGCCGAGATATTTCTCCGCCGCCGGGATCACGATGTGGCGCTCCCACATGTGCAGGCGCGCGGCGAGATCGCAGGTCATCGGCAGCTCTTCCGGCGCGCCTGCGTTCGGCGTGAAGGACGCGAGCGAAGCCTTGACCTCGAGCGCCTCACCATAGCCGCAAGCGCCTTGCTGCTTGGCCGGAACCAGGTTGAACGAAACGCCCGCAGCCTTCAGCGCGGCGCGGCAGGCTGCGAGATCGGTTGAGATCTTTGCGCGCGTCTTGTCGTCACCGAGCACGCCATAGCGTGTGAGATCGTCGGCGGCGGGGCGCGCATAGCTCAAGGAATTCGGCCGCGCGAATTGCGGCTGAGTCGACGTCGCCTCGGCCGTGCGCCAGTTGGCGGCCGCGAGACCACCGGTCAGGGCAATGAACAGCCCGGCGCTGGCGGCGATAATGGAATGCGTCTGCTTCATTCGTCCGTATCTGCAATGACGGCGCCGGCGCCGGATGTCGGTCCAGAAGCACGCACGAGGTTACCGTAAGCCTAACCACGAGCAGCTTCGGATTTCAGAGGTTGTTAACCCTGCTGGACGGCGCTGTGAACCCGCCGGGCTCAGCCGCGCTTCAGGTCGTCCGCAAGCGCATTTGCATGCATGGTGATGTCGCCTGCGCCCAGACAGACCACCATCTCGTCATTCGTCTTCACGGCGCTGCGGACGACGGCGGGAAGTTCCGCAAGCGAACTAATCGCCTTCGCGGACCGGTGTCCATGGTCGATGAGACCCTTGACCAGGCTCTCATGGCTGATCCCGTCGATCGGCTGCTCACCTGCAGCATATACCGGCGCGACATAGACTTCGTCCGCATCATTGAAGCAGGTCGAGAACTGCTCGAACAGATCGCGCAGGCGGGTGTAGCGATGCGGCTGCACCACGGCGATAACCCGCTTGTCGCGGCCCTGCACATCGCGCGCGGCGCGCAGGACGGCTGCTATCTCGACAGGATGGTGGCCGTAGTCGTCGATGATCTTCACGCCATTCCAGTCGCCCACCGGCGTGAAGCGGCGCTTGACGCCACCGAACTTCAGCAGCGCCGCACGAATCTGCTCCTCCGTGCCGCCCAGCTCGCGCGCTACGGCGATCGCGGCCAGCGAGTTCTGCACATTGTGCCGCCCCGCCATCGGCAGCTGCAGGCCAACCCAACGCGTCTGGTCCGCCTCCCCGCGCGGGCGCACGACGAGATCAAACACCGATCCGCCCGCCTCCGGCCGCACATTCACGGCCCATAGGTCCGACTGCGGATTGAAGCCATAGGTGATGCGGCGCCGGTCCGGGATGCGAGAGGCCAGCGCCTGCACTTCCGGATGATCGGCGCATAGAACGGCGAAACCATAGAAGGGAAGATTCTCGACGAAGGTATCAAAGCCCTTCCGCAGCGCTTCCATTGAGCCGTAGTGGTCCATGTGCTCGGGATCGATGTTGGTCACGATGCAGACGGTAGGCCGCAGCTTGGTGAAGGTGCCGTCGCTCTCGTCGGCCTCCACCACCATCCACTCGCCCTGCCCGAGTTTCGCGTTCGAGGCATAGGCGTTGATGACGCCGCCATTGATTACGGTGGGGTCCAGCCCGACTCCATCGAGCAGCGCCGCCACCATCGACGTGGTTGTCGTCTTGCCATGCGTGCCGGCGATCGCAACCGTCCACTTCAGGCGGATCAACTCGGCCAGCATGTCGGCCCGCCGCACAACCGGAATGGCCTTCGCCCGCGCTGCATCAACTTCCGGATTGCCGCCCTTGATCGCCGTGGAAATCACCAGCGCGCCGACGCCTTCGATGTTCTCGGCCTTGTGGCCGATCATGATCTTCGCGCCGCGCTTGGCCAGCCGATCCGTGTTCGCGCTCGCCTTCATGTCAGAGCCGGACACCTGATAGCCGAGGTTCAACATCACCTCGGCAATGCCGGACATGCCGATGCCGCCTATGCCAACAAAATGCACGGCACCGACGTCGAAGGGGATGGATCTACGCATTCGCCCTTGCTGACACACCCGCCGCCTGCTCCGCAAGATCGGCCAGCTCCTTCGCGGCGTTCGGCTTGCCCAGCTGCCAGGCCGCTCGCGCCCGCGCTTTCAGCACGCCGGCATTGGTGAGCCGTTCGAGCAGCAGGGGCGTGAAGGCATCCACATTGAATTTCGGCTCGGGAACGACATCTGCCGCCGCCCCGGTCACCATGCCTTCGGCATTCGCCGTTTGGTGGTCATCCATCGCTATGCCGAGCGGGATGAGGATCGATGGCCGGCCAGCAACCGCCAGTTCCGTAACGGTCGATGCGCCGGCGCGAGCGATCACAAGGTGCGCCGCGGCCAGCCGGTCCTGCATGTCGGAGAAGAAGGCCGCGACGGTAGCCTTCACGCCGGCCTCCCGGTAAGTCGCGCGCACAGCCTCCAGCTGTTCTTCGCGCGTCTGCTGCACGACATGCAGCCGCGCCTTCTGCACCGCCGGAAGCGCGACGATCGCATTTGGTATCACCTCGCCGAACAGCCGCGCGCCCTGGCTGCCGCCCGTGATTAGCAGGTTTAGTGGGCCTGCGTCGTCGAGTTCTGGATAGGGTCTGTCGCGCACAGCCTTGATCGGATTGCGTACGGGATTGCCGACCACGCGTTTCCTGTCCTCCACTCCGGCAGGCAGACGATCAAGCCGGTCGAAACCGCAGGCCACGAACTTTGCGCTCTTCGCGAACAGGCGGTTGACGCGGCCAAGCACCGAGTTCTGCTCGTGGATGACGATCGGTACGCCCATAGCACGCGCCGCCGAGAGCGACGGGTAGGACGGATAGCCGCCAAAGCCAGCAACGATCATCGGCTTGGTCTTCTCGAAATTGCGCCGCGCCTCGGCCGTGCCCTTGCGGAGCTTCAGCGCGCTCGCCAGCAGCTTGTGCGGAAGCTTCGATCCGAACGTCGCGGCCTCGACCTGCAGGCGCCAGTCAGCGGGAAAACTGGTTGCGTACTTTGCGCCGCGCTCGTCCGTCACCAGCGCCACGGTCCAGCCGCGCGCGTGCATTTCGTCGGCAAAGGCCTGGGCGGGAAACATGTGTCCGCCCGTGCCGCCCGCAGCGACAACGACGAGGGGCTTGGTCCCGGCTGGCGGGGAAACCGTCATGCGTGCCTCAGATGCGAAAGCGTGGATTCCGGCTGCTTGCGCGTCAGCGCAAGCGCAAGCCCGAGTGTCAGCGCCGAACCGAGGAGCGACGATCCGCCTGACGAGACAAGCGGCAGCGTCATGCCCTTCGGCGGGATGAGCGACAGGTTCACCGACATGTTCACCGCCGCCTGCAGGCCGAAGATCGCATAGAGCCCCACGCCTGCTGCGCGCTGATAGATGTCAGCCTGTTTCGAAGCTTCCATGATGCCCTTGATGGCTATGACGGCGAACAGAACAGTGAGGATTACGAGCAGCAGCAGCCCAAACTCCTCGCCGGCCACGGCATAGACGAAATCGGTATGCGCATCCGGCAGCACGCGTTTCACCGTACCCTCGCCCGGCCCGACGCCGAACAGCCCGCCGCGCTCAATGGCCTGCCGCGCCTTGTCGATCTGGTAGGTGTCGTAGTCGGTAGGGTTGAGGAAGGAGTCGACGCGAAACCGCACGTGCGGAATGATTGAATAGAGCAGCACGGGCAGTATGGTGCCAAGCACCGCGAAGACGCCGACCCAGATCCAGGGCAGGCCCGCAACAAAGAAGACGATGACGAACGCCGCCGTCACCAGCGCAGACTGGCCGACATCCGGCTGCAGCAGCAGCAGCCCCACCGTCACGGCGTAGAATGCAAAGGCAATGGGCGCCCATGGGCCGGCGGGAAACTTGTCGCGCTGCGCCAGCAGCCATGCCGTCAGCACGACCAGCGCCGGCTTGATGATCTCGGATGGCTGGAACGTCGTGCCCCAGAGCCTGATCCACCGCGTCGCACCCTTCGCCTCGTGCCCGAAGAGCAGCAATCCCGCCATCAACAGAAAGCACAGTACGAACAGGATGAGGGAGACACGCCGCGCCCACACCGGATCAAGCAGCGACGAGCTCAGCAGCAAGCCAATCGCCGCAAGCACGAAGCCCGCCTGCCGGTAGACGAAATGGAACGGATCCGAGATGTCCAGCTTGGCCGCCGCCGCCGGCCCGGCCGCCAGCGACAGCACGATGCCCGCGCCGAGGAGTATGAGGGCGGCGGCTATGAGGCCCTTGTCGACCGTGCGCCACCATTCGGCGAAGGGCGAAGTATCGGAGCGCTTGAAGATCTGCATCGCGGGCTCACGCCGGCTCGGTTGGGGTGCGGCGCTTGACAAGCTTCACCGCTTCCTGCCGGAAGGCGAGGCCGCGCTGCTCGAAGTCGCGGAACTGGTCGAAGCTCGCGCACGCGGGCGAGAACAGGACCACCGCGCCCTCGAGGCCTGATGCGCGCGCATCCTCGAACGCCTGGCTCACGGCGACGTCGAGCGTGCGGCACTTCGCATGGTCGAGCTTGCCATCGAGCGCGCGAGCAAAGGCGTCAGTGGATTCGCCGATCAGGTAGGCCTTGCGGATCATGCCGAAGAGCGGGACGAGATCGTCGATGCCCTCTTCCTTCGGACGCCCGCCGACGATCCACCACGCATTCGGGAAAGCGCGGATCGCCTGCTCGGCCGCCTGCGCATTCGTGGCTTTCGAGTCGTTGATGAAGCGCACGCTGTCGATGGCACCGATATTCTCAAGTCTGTGCGGCAGGCCGGGGAAGGTATGGATCGCGGCGAGAATGTCCGCCGGCTCGAGACCCAGCGCGTGGCAAGCGGCATAAGCGGCCGCAATGTTCTGGTGGTTGTGGCGGCCCGGCAGCGCCTTGGCTTCAGCGACGCTGACGGGCTGCTCGGCGCGACCCGCGATCGAATCCTGCAGCATGCCGTCGAGCACAGCGACCCCTCGGCCAAGGCCATACTCCGCCGAGATCGGGATCACGCGGTGCAGACCTTCACTCGTCAACTGTGTCGACATCACGCCCGAGCGCATGTCGTCGACGCCGATGATGGCGACATCGTCGGGCCCCTGATTTCGGAAGATGCGGCGCTTGGCGCTGACATAGCCGTCCATCCCGCCATGGCGCGAAAGATGATCCGGCGAAATGTTGAGCATGACTGCAATGTCGCAGCGCAGGCTCTCGGCGAGGTCGAGCTGGTAGCTCGACAGTTCGAGCACATAGATCGCTTCGGCATGCAGCTTTTCGAGATCGAGCACGCCGACGCCGATATTGCCCCCGACGCGGACATCCTTGCCGCAAGTCTTTAGGATGTGGCCGACCAGCGCCGTGGTGGTCGACTTCCCGTTGGTGCCCGTGATGCCGACGATGCGCGGCCGATCGACCGAGCGGAACTCGTTCACAGCGCGGGCGAACAGCTCCATGTCGCCGATCACCGGCACGCCCACCATCTGCGCCATGCGCACAAAGCGATGCGGCTCGGGGAAGCGGAACGGAATGCCCGGCGACAGCACCAGCGCCGCAAAGGTTTGCCAGTCGCGGCGGTTGAGATCGACCAGCGGCACGCCAGCAGCCTCGGCCGCCTTCCGCGAATTCTCATTGTCGTCCCACGCACACACACGGGCACCGCCGGCCATGAGGGCTTTGCACGTCGCGATGCCCGACCTGCCAAGGCCGAACACTGCCACGTCC
>Ga0163144_10022451_pt1 | contig 12503 bp, 13 predicted proteins | sample OliLak19BULKMAT1_FD_123175 | JGI IMG/M metagenome (GOLD analysis project Ga0163144, IMG submission 123175) | Freshwater microbial mat bacterial communities from Lake Vanda, McMurdo Dry Valleys, Antarctica - Oligotrophic Lake LV.19.BULKMAT1 | ecosystem: Environmental > Aquatic > Freshwater >... | reverse complement strand
TCGGGAACGGTAGAGGTCCGCAGCGATCTGTACCCAACACTAATTCCTAGCCAAGAAGTTATCGAATTCCAAACTTACTATAATGCACAATTCCTTTTCCAACAACACGAATATTATTCGGGAAATCTTGCTTCAAATCCGCAATTTAAAAATGCGCAATCACTCCACACAATGGCAGTGTATATGACCAATTACAAAGGACAGGTGTTGATAGAGGGCACACTAGAAAACAGTCCAACTGCATTTGGACATTATGCGGTAATCAGCATAAAGGAATATGACGATTTCACTGGAATTGATTATACCAATTTCAATGGAGTCTTTTCAAGAGTGCGTGTTCGATATATTCCTGAAAAAAATCCTGCAACACAACAAAATAATGACACAGCCTATGCCGGAACCGTTGACAGGATCCTGTATAGAAGTTAATATACGTTATGAATCTGATTCAACAGAGCATAAGGTCATCTCTGCCTACTAAATTGAAGAACACGAGCAGCGGCTGGATCAGCATGAATGCTCCGTGTTGTCATCATCGCGGAGAAAAGCCGGATAATAGAATGCGGGGCGGCATTCTATTCAATAATGATGGATTCGTCTGGCATTGTTTTAACTGTGGATTCAAAACTGGTTGGGCTCCGGGTAAGTCTCTAAATTCTGGCAACAAAACGCTAATGCGTTGGCTGGGTATGCAAGAATCTGAAATAACCAAGCTAGCCTTTGAGGCGTTGAAAAACAAAGACCAAGTAGCTGCCGTAGTTAATTTTGTTGGATCTGAGTTAAATGAAGTGGAACTGCCTCCGGGTGCGTTACCTATTACTGAATGGGTTGATTTTGGGGCCAGTCAAGGAGAATTATTGAATGCGATTGAATATGTGTTAGAACGTGGACTTGAGATCAAGGACTTTGATTGGCATTGGACTGATCAAGCCGGTTACAAGGATCGAATTATCATTCCATATCGATATCAAGGAAAAATAGTAGGCTGGACCGCTCGTAAAATTGGCAACGGAAATCCCAAATACCTAACAAGCTCACAACCGAGTTATGTGTTTAATATCGATAATCAACAACACGACAGTGATTATGTAATTGTTATGGAGGGACCGTTTGACGCTATCTCAATTGGCGGTGTTGCGATCTTATCAAATGAAGCAAATCAATCGCAGTGTCAACGTATTAATAATTTAGGGAAACAGGTAATACTTGTTCCGGACCGCGACAAGCCAGGGCTAAATCTCATTAATTCTGCAATCGAACATCGTTGGTCAGTTAGTCTTCCTCCCTGGGAAGAATGCATCAAAGATGTTTCCGACGCGGTTAAACGATACGGTAAAATATATACACTGATGACAATCATACACTATTGTCAATCAAACGAATTAAAAATTAAGATCGCAAAGAAACACCTGGAGAAGAAATATGGCGGCTAAGACAGATTACAGTTATGATATACAGAAAATTTATCTGGAGATGTTTTTAGCTGATGCTGAGACATTCGTTAGGTGTCAGAGTATTTTTAACCACGAAAACTTTGATCAGAAACTGCGGACTGCTGCTAACTTTATCTCCGAATATGTTGACAAATATAAAATCATGCCAGACGTGTCAATCGTTAATGCCGCGTGTCGAACATCGTTTGATCAGGTTCAACTGCCACCAGAAAACTATGACTGGCTTATGGAGGACTTTGAACAGTTCAGTCGCCATAAAAGTTTAGAACGGGCGATTATATCCAGCAGTGATCTTCTAGAAGAGGGCAACTATGGCCCAGTGGAAAAGCTGATTCGAGATGCAATTCAAATCAGCCTTACCAAAGATATGGGTACAGATTATTGGAAAGACCCCAAAGCCCGACTGGCTAAACTCAAAGAAAACAACGGACAGATCAGCACTGGGTGGCCCAGTATTGATCGCAAGCTCTTTGGTGGATTTAAACGTGGAGAATTAGACATCTGGTGTGCTGGATCCGGGGGTGGTAAGAGCTTATTCCTGGCCAACTTAGGTGTTAATTTCGCACTTGCTGGATTAAACGTTGTCTACTTTACATTCGAGTTGAGTGAGGAATTGGTCAGTATGCGTATTGACAGTATGGTAACCGACACTCCGACCAAAGACATTTTCAAAGAACTTGATGATGTTGAAATGAAGGTTCGAATGATCGGCAGGAAGGCTGGCGGCATACAAATCAAATACTTGCCAAGTGGTAAGAATTGTAACGACTTACGCTCGTATCTCAAAGAATATCAAGTTACCACGGGTCGTAAGCCAGATGTAATTCTTGTGGATTATCTCGACCTAATGATGCCAGTTAGTATCAAGGTTAGCCCAAGTGACTTGTTTATCAAAGACAAATATGTCAGCGAAGAGTTGCGCAACTTCGCAATGGAAACTCAAGCAGTGGTAGTAACTGCGGCACAACTTAATCGTTCATCAGTTGAAGAAATTGAATTTGATCACAGTCACATCTCGGGAGGATTGAGCAAAATTCAAACAGCAGACAACGTATTTGGTATTTTCACTAGCCGAGCTATGCGAGAGCAAGGCCGATATCAGGTACAGTTTATGAAAACAAGAAGCAGCAGCGGCGTTGGTCAAAAGGTAGATTTACACTTTGATATCGACACGTTGAGAATTACGGATCCAAATGCCGACGATTCTCCCGAAGGCAGCTTTGCCCAAAAACGAACAGAAACAGTTTCGCAGGGTATTGTCAATTCTATTAAAAAGACCAGCACGTTATCGGATCCGTCTGCACCTCGCAACAGTGACCCAGGGAAAGGGGCGCCAGTAAAGAAAGTCACCGGAGAAATGCCGACTCGCCTGCGTAGCATTATCGATAATTACAACCCTGAAAAGGATTGAAGTTGACTTTTTGTTACAAATTGTTTAGTATCCGCTAATGACGAAGAGAACCTTATACCTTGATATGGACGGCGTTGTTGCCGATTGGAATAAAAAAGCATTGACTATTGTTGGTTATACTATTAATGATCCGGGGGCTCATTATCCTAATGAAGACTGGGATAAAATTAGGCAACACAGGCATTTTTATCGAACCTTAGACGTTATGCCAGGTGCTGAAAAACTGGTAAAAATTGCCAGAAGGTTCCGTGATGAACTAGATTGGGATCTGCTGTTTTTAACGGCCATCTCTACCGGCAATGATGTGCCGTGGACAATTTGGGATAAATGCCAATGGTCTCAAGAACACTTTCCGGATATTCCAATCCACTTTGGTCCGTATGCACACGACAAGCATGTACATTGTGGTCCTGGAGACATTTTAGTCGACGATCGCCGCAGCAATATTGAAGAATGGATTGATGCAGGTGGTGTTGGCATTCGAGTCCTTAACGAAGATGTTGAAGAAGCCGCCCACTTGCTACATCTCAAATTCCTGCATCTAAAAGAATGTAATGGGCAATCATTTGTTCTAGATCCTGAGTCCAAAGTTGATTAACTATCAACTAAATAATAGATAAACGTTATACGGGTGTATAAAATGAAAATAACCGATTTTAATCCAACTCCAACTCCAACTCCAACTCCAACTCCAACTCCAACAGTAGCAGTTAAGACACTGCCCTCCATTGAGGAAAATTTGTCTAATGATCAAGAGCATTGCGGTCCTATATATGGGATAGAGGAAAGCGACTCGAGAATTATGTCTCGATGGAAAAAAGTTAACCCGTATATGTATAAAAGACTGCTTAATTGGGATTAAAATGAATACCGAGCAAACTACACCAAATGACGAGACTCAGTCTCTAATAAAAAGAACAGATTTCCAATCACAGATTAAATTTATCGAAGGCATCATCGATAATATGAAGGCCGGCGGAAATAAACGCATAATGATAACCGGAGACACCGGGCTTGGTAAAACTACTTTTGTTAAGCAATTTGCTAAGGTGTTAGGTATGCCGATTGTTATTGTAGAAATTCCGCACATAGTAGAAGAACATCTGATAAACATTCCGTTTGTTATATTTGATAACAATGGCAAAAGCTCTGATGGCATTGCCCAAGTACCAAAACCCGGAGTCTCACTAGAACTAGGTAAATCGTATCTAGTTAGTACACTAGAAAAATTAAAAAAACTTGACAACGGTGCTTATCGGGCCGCAATTAATACGTACGATCTGTTTCTCAGAACCCTGATCGAACAATACGAACAGCTGAACCCCGGAGAAATAGACTCAATACGTCAAACAACTGATCGAATATTATTCTTCGATGAATATTATAGACAAACCAGTCCTTCTATTCGAAATATACTGCGGGGACTAACTAATTCAAAAATTGGCAACGACGCCCTTCCGGGTCGTACGTATGTGATGTACGCTTCTAACTTATCTGATTTAGGGGGCTCTATCGATCCTCAATCTCAACATACTTCGTTTATACATAAAGATTTTCAAGCTCCTACAGCTGAACAATGGCTAAATTTTACCATTGGCAAAGCCTTAAATTCAAAAATTAATATCAAAGCGCCAGTCGTAGACGCATTTAAAAAGCATCTCACTAATGAGTTAGTCAGCTTTAATGACAAAAATAATGATGTACGTACAAGTCCCAGACGGTGGAGTGAAGTTTTTCATTACATCAATAACGCATATCCGTTCGAGAATGCTGATTTTACCAGCATTCTTAAGACCACGATAGAAAGGCAATTTAAAGGAGAAGATAACACACTGTCAGCAGCGTCCACCGTTCTCAAAAATATAATTGACGAATTAACAGTTTCATCAGGTATTGACTTAAAAAAAATTAAGCCAGTAAAGCCTGGTCGATGGAGAGATGTGTTGCGGCAGAATGTGCAAACTGCTATTGAAGTGGGTGATCAAAAAAAGTACATTCCCGTACTACAAGGGCCGCCCGGAACCGGCAAAACTGCGATTGGAGTTATGTTTGAAAAGCCACCGTATAATTTGAGATTCATTGCCGTTGACTCTACTACAATTTCTCAAGATAGTCTTCCTGGAACTCCTCTTCCAAATCGAGAAAATGGAGAGGTGTCGGTTAATTTTGCACCACCGGAGCTCTATATTCGAATTATAAAAATGATGGATGAATCTCTAAAGGATTATGCTGCACAATTACGAGAAGAAGAAGCTAATGGCCTCGGAAATGCTCGAGAAAGATGGAATGAATTTCAAAATCAAAAATTCAAATATATGATCTTCTTTGATGAAATTAATCGAGTTTCGGGCGTTGCCGTTTACAATAGTTTGAGAAGATTAATTCTAGAAAAAGAATTTAACAACGAATATCGATTAACAGAAGAATCCCTAGTCCTTGCAGCAATGAATCCAGGCGATCTAAACACACAGCCAATGACTTCGCATTTTAGAGATGCAATAGATCTGATCGATGTAGAAGCTAATTGGGGAGACACTCTCGAGTTTATAAAAACACAAACAATACGCGAATTAAAAAGTTCTCGGATAGGACGCAGTCAAGCGTCAATAGAGACAGCATTGGTTATTATTGAATCGTTTGAAAAAACATTTACTCACCCCGCAAAAGAATTTCATATCGATGTTGGCGGCAACACTCGCAGCGTAATCACTGTTTACTTTAGTCCTAGAGACTACGACGAGTTATTTAAAGAATTAGCTGCTGGCTTTGACCGCGAATTATTTAAGATCGACGCTGCGGCTGCTGCCGGAAAAGAGATCGACGACAACGAAGTTAGCAAAAAATTGATAGCAGCCGCGCTCGACAAAATAGGAGGTGCAATGAACCAAAAATTTCATCAGGCAGAAATTAACGCTCCTAATTTTATGTCTGATGTTGAAATGATGTTGGAAAAAACTATTGACGATAACATGAAGAAAAAGACAAAGGTACGTGGACTAGATAAAATCCTTATGGATTCTATATCGAATGTCGCTGAGTTAAAAACTAATTCCGAGTTGATTGCGTATCTAGCGTCATATGTTCCTACTCAGTTTGCTGATGATTTTAGAAATTTCTGCAGAGAGTTGTACGGCGATACCAGAGACCTAGAAGGAATCGAAGAGAAAAATCAAAAGTTACTATCTGTATATAAAGAAATAGAGGCAGTATCAATTGAAAAAGATTATGGTATTGACATTACTGATCAAGTTTCCCAAGCATTTGAGGATTACATTACTGAATATGTTAGAAAATATGGTAATACCCACGGAAAAGAAATTGGGATGATTGCTTGGGCAATGTCTAACACCCATATCAAAATAGGTGATTAACGCTCATGAGATTTCAAGAATTTAGTAAAAAAATCAACGAAGCATTTGAGATAAAACGCGCTAAACCAGGCGAAGTGCCGTTTCGATCTTCAGCAGAGACCGATCCGCACATCAAAACATTCATAGCAAGATTAGCAGCTGATACCGGTGTTGACGAAGCAGAGATGTGGAAAGAATTAGAAAAAGCCAAAGGGCCACTTGATGAAATCAACAAACATAGTCCAATTCTATTTGCAACATTAGCTAAGAACCTTGTTGAACAGGCTGCGTTTAATCTGATCAAAACCTCTAAAAAGAAATTTGATCAGACCAATGCCCAATTTAACATTGACATTTTTATGACCTTGATAAAGATGGTACAATATGAAAACAGTGGGTTCTTTCCAATGAAGGCTCCACTAGAATTCAAACGTATCTATCAGATCATACCTATTTTGGTTCCTAGCACCGCCCCAGAATATGCATCGTTTAAAAGTATTGACACTGCCGCAGTCACAGCAAATGGTGAGTTTATTTTCAACACGAATTTCATGGAACAATTGCTCTATTATGGAGAAGTGGTAGGTATACAGGGCAAAGGAGTCAAGTACGTCAGTAATGGTGGTACTATTCCTGACAATTATGCATATATTGAGTTTCTTATCATTCACGAAATATTACATTATGTTATGGGAGACTTTGCCACGGGAAGACGGTTTCCGCAATACGAACACCGCGTACATAATTGGGCGCAAGATTTCAGATCAAATTACCTACTGGTAAAAAGTGGATACACTCAATTGCCACTTGGATTGTTCAGTGATGATTTCAATCTTGATCGAGACGAGATGCGAACCTATGAAAAATTGATTAAAGCTGTCTATACCGAAATGCAAAAAATCCCTAAGCAATATCAGGCGTGGATAGAAGAAAAATTTGAATCCGATGCGCACGAAAATCCAGACGATGGAGATCAACCCGAATGGCAACCGGAAATTGGAGACATCGTAATCCATAATAAAGAAGGTACATTTGGCAAGATCACTAAAATTCTCCCCACAGGAGAATATGAAACAGCGCCAGTTGATCTCAAAGAAGTCGAACAACTACATCCCGGAATTAAAGTTAGGTAACAAATGGCCATTTATAAAAAGTCAGATATCAGTCCAATTTTTAAAAAAAATTCAAACCCAGGAAATGTACCTGGGTCGCGCGCCGGACCGGACGATCAGTCCCAATCAGACGAGTCCGATGACGATGTAGATTCTGATGACAAACTTGACCAGTCAATTGAAGAAAAATTGTCTCAAAGAAAAGACGAAACTGTTGAAGATATGAAAAAGTCGGGCAAAGGCATGCCCGGTGCCGGCAAACCAGGACACGATCCTAACGCACGTCCAAAATTAGAGCCCATATCAACATCGCTAGACAACGTAATAAATTGGAAAGAATTAATTCGACAGTTCGTTACTAAAGCGGGACCACCGGAGATTACCTTTGCCAAACCTCACAGGAGAACAGCCACACAGGTGTCGATTGCTCAACAGATAGGCGCAGCGGCATTAAGGCCAGGAGAGCGGAACGGCGATGGTGTGTTTAAACTAGTAATTGTATTTGACTCGTCTGGATCTATGGGTTCAACTATTAGATCTGCTCTTGCTGAGACTACTGCTATGTTGCTAAAAATTAAAGGATCCCTAAATCCTATCGTAGGATTAACTTTTTTTGCTGATAAGCCGTTATACCTAGCTGCAGATCTATTCAACAACACTGCGTGGCCAATTGATTCATTAAGAGATCTCAAAAAGCCTGCTGTGGGTGAAAAAATGCCATTATCACAAGTGCTACGTTCAGCAATGACTGGCGGCACGACTTTTGATTCTAGTATGTCAGAACATCTTGCTAGTATGGCTGCGCAGGGATATAATATCATTATTTTCAGTGATACTGATATCCTGCTCGATTCTAACTGGCCAAACTTCACTTCACTACTTAGCAAGGCCAAAAATCAACTTTTCTTTATTGCAAATTCTAAGAAGGCACTTGAGTTAGTAATTAAAAAACTAGGACCGTATCCTAAAACGTTTAGTTACATGTCATGAGACTTGATGAAATCAACGAGAACCCAGTTGACAAATATGAGGAGTTTTTAGATCGGCTCTATAACTATTTTTATATCAGTAACAACGATTTCACTAACACCGTGATGAAATATTCTAATAACCTCACTATTGCGTTTGGGTATCCGTTGCCCTCACAGATGCCTGTAGTTGATATGATTGCGTATGCCAATACCAATGGTTATCCTATAATATCGCCGGGATCAGGGCTAATGTTTTTTTTAGAAAAGCCCCCGTCTATAAAGAAATACCTAAAGGGAGGAGCAGAGTCCATTATGCCTATAGTCAGATATTTTACAAATATCAAAGAACCCTGGAGAATTTCCAACTTATGAAAATCTCTCAAATTTTTGAAAATAGTAAAAATCAACAGGAGTTGTATGAGTTACTCAGTAAGCTCGATCCAATTTTCATAATTGACAATTTTATGGAAGCATCATCTGATCCCAAGGAATTATATGCTGACCTAAGGGTGCGCCCTAGTGCCCAATTTCAAAGACTACCTGTAAAATTAGGTAGTGTGAGAGGCACTGTTGATTTAAGCGGATCGAACGTGACGTCGTTTGACAATTTTCCTAGATATTGTCAGCAACTACGTCTCGAACATTGCCAAAGTTTGTCATCATTAAATTCTAACGAATTAGTATCTGCATTTCTAATCGACATGCATGGATTAACAGGATTGAAAAATTTAGAAAATTCAGGAACATTGAAATTTAAACGAATTTCTCTAAACAATTGTACCGGACTTGTTTCTTTTTCTGGACTAGAGAAAATCAAACCATTAATAAATGATCATCTCTTGTATGTGAAAATTCAAGAATGTCACAATCTTGCAGACGATCCAATGCGGTATTTAGGTTTGCCGTTTCGATTTACATTTGTACAAACGCCAGAACGACTGTCAATTGTCCATGCAATAGTCAGTAGGCACGGTACTGTCGAGTTCAGAGACCTAGCCGATCTGTTTGATCGGTATCCTATACTGCAAGAACATTATGGCAAGGGCGCGACCAGTATCTTGCCCTTGGCTAAATATTTCAAGTCAATAAAAGAACCCTGGAGAGTGACTAATACATTATGAAATTGAAAACTTTTTTTGCCGAATCTAAATTTAAAAATCATCCATACAAGGATCTGTCTCATCTGCTTTCTGAAGTTGAGAAGTATTTTGAAATAAGCAATTTCAAAATAGATCAAACCCACGTGATATCCCAGAGCCCGGTGATGCTTTCTGCAGATTTGCGTGTAAAGATGAGTATAAAATTTAAGAGCTTTCCATTATACCTAGATAGGCTCCATGGTAAATTAGATTTGCGTTCCTCGGGAATTGAAGATCTTTCAGATTTGCCAAATCATGTAACCACACTGACATTGGGAATGAGCGACACTGGTCCAGTTGATCTGAGCACAGCTAGACACATATCAGTGCCCGAATTAATTATCGATGGTCTGCAATCAATAACCAGTTTGCAAAACAGTGGAATGACCGTCGTCGTGCTGAAATTGTCTAGGTGTTCATCTCTAACTAGCCTCAGAGGAATTGAAAATTTTATAGAAAATCGCGCCGCTAATACCGGTGATGCTATAGTAATAATTAACCAATGTCCATTATTATCCGATGATCTAATGGATTACTCAAATAAATTTGATTTCACTTTTAAAGATAAAAAGATACCACCTCGAATGCCCGTGCGTGTAATCATCGCGCAGTACGGTAACCGAGAATTTCCACAAATTGACCACGAGACGATAAATGAATTAAAGAAGAAATATCCAACTCTGGCGGCAGACGGACATTTTGGTGGAGGGGCCGAATCAATTTTTCCTATAACCAAGTATTTTCGAAGTCAAGGAATGTATGATGCTATCTAACTTCTTTCCAAAAACTAATTTGCCCCCGCTGGTTGAAGAATTAGCGCCAATGACATTTTTTGAGAAGGTAGAAGAAATATTTTATGGGCGTTGATAGCTCAAAATCTCAGATGGAAGCCAACGAGTGGATTCAAGCGACATTAGTGTCTATGTACCCTGAGATCGGGCAATATCTCGGCCAATGCGCCCACGCCATAATACCATTGTCTAGGTATTTCCGTAATAAAGGACAGATTTATCGTATAGGAAAATTGTCAACAGGTTACCCATGCAGATAAAAGAAATCCTTCTTCGAGAAACAATCGATATAGATGACAAATTACTTGATGAGCTGAAACCCTATTTTCAAATAGCGCCGAGGGGCGGATCGTTGACGCGAGACGAATTTCATGCAACTTTGGCTGGCTTCGCCGGGCAGTTGCAGTTTTCGGTGATGCCAGTCAAGTTGAAACACGTCTACGGAACTCTGGAAATTATCGGAAACTTGGATAGTTTAGAAAACATGCCCGATAAAATAGAGTGTCTCAGGATCTGGAGGCCTGGAGAGAAATTTCAACTTACCACTTCAACTCCAATCGTAATTAATAGATTACGATTGGCATTTTTCCAAGAAATGCTTGATTTGTCCAATAGCGGTAACATAACAGCTACCTCGTTACAGATCAATGAAGCTCCTTTACTAACTTCATTGTCTGGAATAGAAACTATGAAAGTCTCTTCATTGGATATAGGAACTGTTGGGGCATTAGAAGAGGACCTGTCAAAGTACGCAGGAATGCTGATAAATTTTAATTATACTCCAAAAAAAATACCGTTAGTCAAGCTCATCGCTTATACTCATCAACCTAGCAGCGCGACGCTAACCACGAGATCGATCAACGCAATTAAGGCAGATTATCCCGAAACCGCGCCGTATTTTGGATTAGGTGCTGTTGCTATTTTTCCATTAGTTAAAATTTTTCGAGCAGCGAATGAGCCACATCGCTATGCAGATATAAGATAAAATTACTTCAGTAATTTGGCAATATTGGCAGAGTTACCAAAGTAGGAAATGATATCTCTGAACAATTTCAAGCGAGCCACTGTGCCACTGTCTTGGAAGTCACTAATGAAATCTTCCTCCGACACGCCTGCTTTCTTGAGGTCGGCGTTCATGACAATGCGTATAGCATTGCTCCATTTTTCTGACAACACAGCCGGGTCAGCAATGATGTCATTGAGTGCTTCAATGTGCAATTCGCTAGGGCTCGTTGCTGACTCCAACTCGGACAACACTTCCAGCAACACTTTGTTAGCCATACTGTTGGTGACTGCAGCAACCTGGTCAGCATATGCATTGAGGCTTTTCAGCTCTTGACGTGCGCTGATCATGCCAGCTTTCACTGAAGTGCCGCGAGCACCCTCTGGATCTTTAATCAACAATTCTTCAGGACTCATGTCCTTTTCGGATGCATCAGGAGTGTGTAACAAGTTAAAGACCTCTACCGGCTTGCCCACAATTTGTTTGATAAAATCAGCAGCAGTTTTGGTTGTTACGCCTTTCTTCTCCGGACGATTAAATCGGCCGCCACGTGTGGTAACAAACGTATCCACTTTGATTTGCCCGTTGGAATCTTGTTGTGCGTAAATCACCGTATAGGTCAATGATTTGTCTTCACGTGGATTGTATCCTGGACTGTTCAACTTGTCTTTGAGTCTGCCTTCGCTAGGTTTAAATGCGGCCCATCCATCTGGCCCCCGGAACAACACAAAGTTGTAATAATGGCTCTTGATATCTTTGAGATTGAGATTCCCGGTTTCTCTTCTGTAAGGATGTAGTATTGCTTCGTCACTGACTTTGAATTCTGAGTGCAGTCGCTGCGCCAGGGCCAGCCCCACTTCGTCACCACCAAAGGTGTTATAAAGGGGACTGCTTTCAGTGAGCATAACCGATTCATTAATTAGAGAATCTAATAGGTTTCTTAAATTGGCAATTTGCTCTACAGTTTTATGCATGATTCGATCCTGTTTAGTTTTATTTATCGAGTTTACCTCACTTTATATCGATGTATTATTTCCCGCAACTTAGCGTCAACAACTGTTTGATCCATGTGGCCAACATCTATGTAAAATCCTCGACGTTGCGAATCTCTCCCACATTGATGAATTATTTTCGCGTCACTTGGCGCAGCAGCCTGCGGCGACGTTGGAGCAAAATAAAACTGAGCGACCTGCTCCAATATACTACTAAACTTGTCAGTCATATGTGATTCTTCTGTGTAACATACATGCGGTGTTTAACATCTCTGAGGCG
>Ga0163144_10022450_pt1 | contig 12503 bp, 11 predicted proteins | sample OliLak19BULKMAT1_FD_123175 | JGI IMG/M metagenome (GOLD analysis project Ga0163144, IMG submission 123175) | Freshwater microbial mat bacterial communities from Lake Vanda, McMurdo Dry Valleys, Antarctica - Oligotrophic Lake LV.19.BULKMAT1 | ecosystem: Environmental > Aquatic > Freshwater >... | reverse complement strand
GCGAGGCCGGAGAGTGCACGCGCCCAGCCGGCACCGGCGTTGAGACCACGGCCGGTGAAGAAGAGGAACACAACGAAGGGAGGGCCGCGACGAGAAAGCGGCACGAAGTTGCGGTGCGAGATCACAAAGAGCGGTTATTTTAGCTTGAAGGCGGTAGCAAGCAGGTAGACACCGTAGCCGCCGCCGAGGGCCATGGAGGAGGCGAGGAGCCGAATGCCGGGGCCGCCGCTGATGAGGCAACCGAAAGCGCCGACGAGCGCCATGCCGCCGAGGGCGAGGCCGGAGAGTGCTCGCGCCCAGCCGGCACCGGCGTTAAGACCACGGCCGGTGAAGAAGAGGATGACAGCGAAGAGCAGGACGACGATGGAGACGGCGAAGGCGACTTTGATGAAGAATTCGCCAAAAGCCGCCAGCGGGCGGAGGACCATGCCGATGCCCCGTTCCGCTCCGGTGATGATCTGGAGCATGCCGTCCTGGCTGGACTGGACTTCGCGGAGAGGCGGGATTGGGTTGCGGAGGAGTTCGACCAGTCCGTAGCCGGTGTAGACGCTGCCTATGAGGGCCGGTAGGCCGAGGACGAAGGCGGCGATGTAGTGGATCCAGACGAGGGTGGTGACTTGGGGGTTCATAGAGGGGCTTCTGCAAAGACAGGGCGGAATGCGATGCCCGAATCGATCACGGCAGGAGACGGAAAGTGAGCGAGACGCTGGCGCGGACGCTGATCCGGCCCGGAGCCATGGTTCCAGAAACCTCGTCCCCGCCGCCGGGCGCTGAGGAGACGACGTTTTGGGAAACATTTTGCTGCATCATGTTTCGACCGTACGCCGAACCGCCGCCGTAGTTGTAGGCGGAGATGCTCTCGGGCTTGCTGACCTTCGAGCCAGCGGCGGACGCCATGGCGGTCGCTTTCTCAATGGCGGCTTTGACGGCGAGTTCGCGGGCTTGATCGCGGTACTTCCGCAGCTCGGAGGTTTGAAAATCGACCTCGTAGACGCGGTTGGCACCGGCGGTGAGGACGGCGGAGAGGAGGCGTTCGAAACGAGAGACGTCGCGGAGGGTGATGGCCACGGTTTTGTGGATGCGGTAGTGGTCGATCAGGTAGCCTTCGCGGCTTTCGGCGGCGCTGCGTTCCTGATAGACAGGGTTGATTTCGATGAAGTCGGTTTGGACGTCGGCGGGGGCGACGGTTTCCGCGGCGGTGGCTTTCAGGATCGCGGCGATGGCTTGGTCGTTGCGCGATTTGGCAAGGGGAAGCGAGGGGTTGCGGCTTTCGACGCCGACCGAGATGACGACGCGGTCGGGGGCGACCTTGATTTCGGCATCGCCAGTAACGGAGAGGCGGTTGTCGTTGGGTTGGGAGAAGAGGGGGAGGGCGCAGGCTAGGAGGAGGATTCGCAGGGAGACAGTTTACTGGGGAATGGATGATTATAGAAAGATATGCGTTATGCGATGGTGGCCTTAGTTGCTTTGGTGGCTGTTTGGGCGGCGGAGCCGAGCCCGATGGCGGGACGTTGGTGGAAACACATCGAGTTTCTGGCCGATGACAAGTTGGAGGGAAGAGACACGGGGTCTCCGGGCCATAAGCTGGCGGCGCAATATGTAGCGCAGGAGTTCGAACGGAACGGCTTGAAAGCGGCTGGGACGGACGGGTATTATCAGGCGGTTCCGTTCGATGTGCGCCGGATTGACGAGGCGAAATCGAGCGTGGAGTTGGTCCGGGGCGGAGCGGCGGAGAAGATGCAGTTGGGGCGGGAGGTGACGATTGGGTTACGGGTGGCTCCGGAGCCGACGGTGGAGGCCGGGGTGGTCTTTGCCGGCTATGGGTTTGCCGTGCCGGAGAAGGATTTTGACGATTTGGCGGGGCTGGATTTGAAGGGAAAGATCGTCGCTTACATTTCGGGGGTACCGGAGGGGATTCCGGCCGAGCTATCGGCCCACTACCAGACGGCGGGGGAGCGCTGGGGACGGATGCGGGCGGCGGGGGCGGTAGGGACGATTGCGATTCAGAATCCTGCGAATATGGACGTGCCGTGGGCGCGCGCGAGCCGGGCGCGGTTGCTGCCTTCGATGGGGTTGGCGGACCAGAAGACGGACGAATCCGCGGGGGCGAAGATTGGGTTGACGTGGAACGCCGAGCACGGCGATAAGCTGCTGGCGGGGAGCGGACATACGATAGCGGAGTTGCTGGCGTTGGCGACGGCGAAGAAGCGGTTGCCGCGGTTTGCGGTGCCGGTGACGGTGCGGGCGGTGCAGGCTTACGACCGGGAGAAGGTGGAGTCGCAGAACGTGGTGGCGGTGCTGCCGGGGTCGGATCCGATGTTGAGGGACGAGTTGGTGGTGCTGTCGGCGCATTTGGACCATGTGGGGAAGAGCCGGGTGTTTGAGGGCGATGGGATCCACAACGGGGCGATGGATAACGCGTCGGGGGTGGCGGCGATGTTGGAAATTGCGCGGACGTTGAAGGAGACGGGGGCGAAGCTGAAGCGGTCGGTGGCGTTTGTGATTGTGACGGGCGAGGAGAAGGGGTTGCAGGGGTCGCGTTTCTACGCCGATCATCCGACGGTGAAGGGGAAGATAGTGAGCGAGTTGAATATGGACATGTTTTTGCCGTTGCATTCGCTGAAGATTATTCGGGTGTTGGGGCTGGACGAGTCGGATTTGGGCGATCGGTTTCGGAAGGTGGCGGAGCGGCGGGGGTTGGAGGTGCAGCGGGATCCGCAGCCGGAACGGAACATTTTCATTCGGAGCGACCAGTACAATTTTGTACGGCAGGGGGTGCCATCGTTGTTCCCGATGTTTGGGGCGGAGCCGGGGAGTGCGGAGGACAAAATTCAGAAAGCATGGCTGCAGGAGCGGTATCACGCGGTATCAGATGATGTGAATCAGCCGGTGGACAAGGTGGCGGCGGGGCAGTTTATCGAGGTGCTGATTGAGTTTACCCGGGAGGTGGCGGATGCGCCGGTGGCTCCGCAGTGGAAGCCGGGCAGTTTCTTCCGCCGGTTTGCGAAGCCGGCTGGGGCATAATAGATTTTCATGCCGGAACTGAGAAAAGACCCGATTACGGGACGGTGGGTGATTATTTCGACGGATCGCGCCCGCCGTCCGACCGATTTTACGCGGGACACCGTGGAGCCGACCGGGGCACGGTTCTGCCCGTTTTGCCCTGGAAACGAGGATAAGACGCCTCCGGAGGTGCTGTCGTATCATACGGAGGGGTTGACGCATGGGGGGCGATGGAGCCTGCGGACGGTGCCGAATAAGTTTCCGGCTTTACGGGTGGAAGGGGATTTGGATCGGCAGGGCGAGGGGTTGTACGACCGGATGAACGGGGTGGGGGCGCACGAGGTGGTGATCGAGACGCCGGACCATACGGCGACGCTTTCGACGATGGACGAGCGGCAGGTAGCCGAGATGTTGTGGGCGTTTCGGGACCGGGTATTGGACTTGAAGCGGGATAAGCGGTTGCGCTACGTGATGTTGTTTAAGAACCACGGGGAGGCGGCGGGGGCGACGCTGGAGCATCCGCATTCGCAGATTATCGCGTTGCCGGTGGTACCGAAGCGGGTGCAGGAGGAGTTGGACGGGGCGCGGAAGTATTTTGAGTTCAAAGAGCGGTGTGTGTACTGCGATATTCTGCGGCAGGATTTGAAGGATAGTGAGCGGATGATTTTGGAGACGGACGGATTTGCGGCGATCGCGCCGTTTGCGTCGCGGTTTCCGTTTGAGACGTGGTTGATCCCGCGGCGGCATGAATCGCACTTTGAGAACATCCGGGAGAGCGAGGTGGCGAACTTGGCTTGGGTGTTGCGGAACGTGCTGCGGAAGATGGATCGGGTGCTGGAGAGGCCGGCGTTTAACTTGATTGTGCATTCGGCTCCAGTGCAGGAATCGACGAGCGAACACTACCACTGGCATATCGAAATTATTCCGAAATTGACGCGGGTGGCGGGGTTTGAGTGGGGGACGGGGTTCTACATTAACCCCACGCCGCCCGAGGAAGCGGCGCGATTTATGCGGGAAGCGGGGCTTTCGTAGAAGGCATTCACCGACCGTTAAAATATTTTTTCTCCTTTATTTTCTTTGCTTTACATTGATTCGTGAGACCGATTGCTTGGAAACACCCCGGTAGAATTACGGGCGAAGGAGCAAAGGATCAATGAAAAACACGGTTCGGATATTGTCCATTGACGGAGGCGGCATTCGCGGGATCATTCCGGCCGTCGTTTTGTCGCGGCTGGAACGGCAGACGGGGCAGCGGGTGGCTGACTTGTTCGACCTGGTGGCGGGGACGTCCACCGGGGGGATTTTGGCGCTGGGATTGACGCGGCCGGGGCCGGGGGGGCGGCCGCTGTATGCGGCGGCGCAGATGGCGGAGCTGTACGAAAAAGAAGGGGCGAAGATTTTCAGGGCTTCCTGGTGGCGGCGGATGCGGACGCTGGGTAGTCTGGCCGAGGAGCGGTATTCGGCGGATGGAATTGAAGAGGTGTTGCGGCGCTACTTTGGGGAATGTAGGCTGAAGGACGCTTGCACGGAAGTGCTGGTGCCAAGCTACGAGATTGAGCGGCGGACGCCGTTTTTCTTCAAGAGCGCAATGGCGCGGGAGAGGGCGGAATACGATTTCCCGATGTGGGAGGCGGCGCGGGCGACTTCGGCCGCGCCAACGTATTTCGAACCGGCGCGGGTGCCGGTGCCGGATTCGTCGGACTATTGGGCGCTGATCGACGGCGGGGTGTTTGCCAACAACCCGGCGGCGTGCGCGCTGGTGGAGGCGATCTCGCGGAATCCAACCGCGACGAAGTTCGTGGTGGTGAGCCTCGGGACGGGTACGTTGCTGCCTCGGATTTCTATTGAACGGGCCAAGGGTTGGGGGACGGCGAGGTGGCTGGGGCCGGTGCTGGATATCGTACTGGACGGGGTGAGCGCGACGGTCGACTATCAGTTGCAGCAGTTGCTGCCGGGGGACTATCAGCGGTACCAGGTGACGCTGCAGGCGAGCGATCAGGAGATGGACGATGTGCGGCCGGAGAACTTGCGCAATCTGCGTTTGCAGGCGGAGGCGCTGTGCCGGGAGCGGAGCGGCGAATTGCGCAAGTTGGGCGAACGGTTAGTGGCGATTGGGGCGGCGAGAGAGCAGCGGGCGGCCTAGCGAAGGGCGACGAAGGGGTCCTCGCAACCGATGGGTTGGCCGGGGGGCGCTTCGAGCGGTTTGGCCATGGCGGGGGGCTTACCGTCGCGGAGGAAGCGGTCGATGAGGGCGGCGGCGAGAGTGCTGTCCGCCTTCATCGAGAGGAGTTGGTCGAGGGCGATGTTGCGGACGGAGGCTTGCGCCTCTTCGTCCGCGGCGAGGGTCATGAGCTGCTGGAGGAAGACCATGCGAATGGCATTTTGGATTTGCTGTTGGAGGCCGGGTTTCGAGAGATTGGTGAATGTGTTGAGCTCCTTTACGAGCGCGGAGAAGCTAGGGCTGGAGGCGTTGCGGGCATTTTGCTGTTCCATGCGGGCGGCGCGTTTGGCATTCAGGAGGAGGCGGATGGTGAGGGCGGCGGCGGATTCGGCGGCGGCGACGGGGTCGAAGACGAGGCCGGTGCGGGTTTTGAACTGTTCGCGGGTGGGGGGGTATCCGAAGGCGCGGGGCGGGAGAAGTTTGAGAAGTGCCTCGGGGAGGTCTAGGACGGCCGGGTCGATGGTGCGGAAGAGTTGGACTTTCGCGGCGGTTTGGTCGGCGGGCGGGACGGGTTCGGCGATTTTCTGGCCGTCGCCGCGGAGGGCGTAGTTGTAATCGACGCCGCCGAGGATCTTGGCCGTGGCCTCGGTTTGATAGCGGTGGAGCATGTAGATGGGGACGAGGGTGTCGGCGAGAGTGGACATGGGCTGGCCGACGGGGATGTTGTTTTCGCCGAATTGCTTTAGGGCGGCGGCGCGCACGTCCAGGATGCGCTGCAGTTCGGCGGTGGGGGTGCCGTTGTCCCAGAGGTGGGCGACGGGGCTGGCGGAGCCTTCGTCGCGGGCGTCTTCGTCGCTGAGGAAGCGGTAGGTTTTGTAGTCGAGGGGTTCGTTTTTATAACCCCAGGCGATGGCGATTTTGTCCCACGGGCCGATCGCTTTTCCGTAGGCGTTGGCGAGGGAGGGCTTTCCGGCGACGAGATCGATGCGGGGATGGGGGTAGTCCATGACGGTGGCGGCATTGGCGGCGAAGTTGTGGGCGAGGCCGAGGGTGTGGCCGACTTCGTGGGCGGAGAGTTGACGGAGACGGGCGAGGCCCATTTCCTTCATAGCGGGGTTGGCGGGCTGGCCGGTTTCGTAAGGCGCGAGGAGGCCTTCGGCGATCATGTAGTCCTGTCTAACGCGGAGGGAGCCGAGGGTGACATTGCCCTTAATGATTTCTCCGGTGCGGGGGTCGACGATGGAGGCGCCGTAGCTCCAGCCGCGAGTGGAGCGGTGGACCCAGTTGATCATGTTGTAACGGGCATCCATGGGGTCAGCGTCGGCGGGGAGCATTGCAACGGTATAGGTGCCGGCGGGGAAGGCGTCGGCCCACCAGCGGGCGCCGTCGAGGAGGGCCTGGCGGATGGGTTCGGGGGTGCCGGGGTCGAGGTAGTAATTGATGGGGAGGCGGTGGCGGAGGGCGTAGCGCTTGGTGATGGGTTCGCCGAGGGGGGCGGAATAATCCATGAAGGTGACGGCGTTGAAGCTGGAGCGGGGATCGAGGGGTTTGGGAGTGAAGCCGGGGGCGGGTAGGGACACGAAGGAGTAGTGTTCGCGAACGGTGAAGGCTTCGGCGGAGGGAGAGACAGAGGCGACAAGGTCGCCTACGGGTTCACCGGTGAAGGTGAGGAGGACTTCGATTTCGGTGTTGGTGGGGAAGCCTTTGGTGCGGTCCAGATAGATAGAGCTGCGAGTGGAGTCGATTTTGAAAGATCCGGCGCGGGCTTCCCGGATGGACGAGGCGGCATCGTGACCGTCGCGGAGGACGAAGGGCGTAACGTCGATAAGGACGCGGGGGCCATCTTCAGCGGCGATTGCGAAGCCCCAGTGGACGGTGCTCGCGAAGGAGTCGGCGACAGCCTTTTGTTCGAGGAGGTCCGCGGAGGAAGACCGGAAGCGGCGGTTGGCTTCGATGAGCATGACTTTGGGGCCGACGCGTTCGAAGCGGACGAGGTGGGAGCTACCGACCTGGCCGCGGTCGAGGCCGATGTCGTTCGAGCCGACGCCGGCGGGAAGAGAGGTGTAAAAAAGAAACTCGTCGCCGGTTTTTGGAATTTCAAGAAACAGGTTTCCCGTTTTTACGTCCCAATAGAGTGGAAAGAACCCGCCGCGGACTTCCATACCGGCGGTTTTTTCGGCAATGGTGACGGCTGACGCGGAAGCGACAGTCAGTAGGATAATGGCAAGAACCCGAAGCATGTTAAAAGTATCTCATTGGCTCCTGATGTTGGCCGCGCCGCTGGGTGCGCAGACGATTTGCGCGCCGACGCCAGCTTATTCGCTGTGCGATTTGGTGTTCGACGCGCCGGCGGGGGCGACGTTGCAGGCAGAAGTTCGGTCGCCGAAGCATAAGACGTTTTTAATGCCGGCGTTTGCGTCGGCGCCGGGGAAGCTGACGGTGCGGGTTTCGCCGACCGACCCGGGGCAGTGGGATTTTCGCGTGACTTCGAGTTTGCCGCAATACAACGGGAAAACGGGTAGTTTTGAGGCGTTGCCGAACGATCATCCGGGTTTCGTGGTGCCGGCGAATTTGCGGCATTGGGCGACGGGCGAAGATAAGAAACCGCATCTTTGGTTAGGGGCAACGGGAGGGGATCCGGCGACGCTGGTGAGGCAGAAGTTTAATCATGTTCGGCTGGTGTTGGACCAGACGAAGCTCGACGAAGTCGAGAAGCAGATGCGGGAGTATAACGAGCGGCGGATTACGGTGGACCTGGTGGTGAGCGACCTGCCGGCGATGTGGCAGGAGCGGGAGAAGGCGCTGCGTTATCTGGTGGGGCGATTTTCAGCTTTCAACGTGACGTGGCAGTTGCGGGGGGCGCGGGCGACGTTGAAGGAGACGGGGTTGGCGTTGAAGAAGATGGACCCGTATGGGCATCCGCGGACGGGGGTGACGAGTGATACGAGCGCGCCGCTATTGGCGGACGGTTGGGCTAATTACATCGTTTATTCAACGGTGGATGACCCGTTGGGGGCGATTGAGCATCAGCTGTATACCGTGCCCAAGGTGAGCATTGCGCTTGAAGAGGGCAATGACCCGGAGGCGTTTCGGAAGCGCCTGTGGAATATGTGGTGCAACGGGCAGTATCCGACGGTGAAGCTTACGAGCGAGAAGGGTGCCAAGTACGTGTCGGCGTGGCAGGAGCTTTTTGCGCGGACGCGGCATTGGGATTTGGAGCCGTACTTCGACGTGGACGGGGCGCGGGCGGTGGCGCTGGAAGACGTCGAGTACATCGTCTACATCGAAAACCCGAATGTTCCGGTGGAGGTGGTCGTCGAGAAGCATTCCTACGATGTCTATTGGTTCAATCCGCTAACGGGCGACTACATGAAGCAAAAGAAAGACTGGAAGGGCGAGAAGTTTGTGGCCGAGCCACCGTCGAAAGACCATGATTGGGTGCTGCATTTGAGCCGGGACGGCAAGAAGGAAGGGATGCTGAAGAGCTACCGATTTGAGGCCCGGGAGCCGATGGTGCAGGAGTTGGAGATGGTGGAGAAGATGGTGCCGTTTGAGATGACCGAGCCGAAAGTGGACACGGTTAGCCTGACGGCCGCAGTTCCCTTCTCCATCAAGATGAAGAAGCCGACGCGCGCGACGCGGACGATGATGTTTGTGTGGACGGGTGAGGTGGTCAACGGAGGCCAAGGGGCGCGGGTGTTGGGGACGGGGCCGAATGGGCAGTTGAAGATTCCGGCCGACATTGCGACGAAGTTCCCGGCCGTGATGAGCTTGCGGGTGGTGGGGATGAATGCGAACGGCAAGATTTACGCGGCGGATAAGGTGATCCGGCTTACCCAATGATTTTGGCGATCGACGTTTGTAATGAAGTGGGTTCGATCGCGCTGCTGCGGGGGGCGGAGCTATTGGAAGAGCGGCGGCTCGAATCGACCGATGGCTACGGGCATATTTTGTTTGAGGCGATTGAGAGTTTGCTGGCCGACCACGGGGTGGGGTTGGAGGCGATCGAGCTCTACGCGGCGGCGACGGGGCCGGGCGCGTTCACGGGGGTCCGGGTTGGGCTTGCGGCGGCCAAGGGGCTTGCGTTCGCATCCGGGCGACCACTGGCGGGGGTAACCAACCTGGAAGCGCTGGCGAGCCTGGGAACGGGGCCGTTGCGGGCACCGATTTTTGACGCTCGGCGGGGAGATGTTTACTGCGCGGTTTTTGCCGCGGATTTGACGGTGGTGGTGCCGATGGCCGTGTGCAAGTTCGAGCAGTTTGCAATCGGCGAGGCGGTGCGGATAGACTCCGGTCCGCTGCTGGCGGGGGCGGTGGGGCGGATTGCGGCGGGGCGGGGCGGGGTTCACCCGGCGCTGGTGGAACCGACCTACTTAAGGCCGTCGGATGCGGAGTTGCTTAATACTTCGTCGTGAAAGCGGTCGCAGCCGATGCAGAGATTTTCGTAGACCTGGCCGGAGTCGAGAATGACGCGGCTTTTGCGGCGGAACTCATCGGCGGACCAGCCGTGGGCAAGGCCCATGTCCTGGGGTTGACCGCTGTTGATGGCGATGTAGACCGGGTTGGTGCGATGGCGGGCGAGGATGGTTTCGAGGGGTGCTTCGTGGAGGTTGCCGACGGGTTTTTTCGTTTTTAGGCAGCAGGGGTAGACGTTGCCGTTGGGTTCGATGGAGACTTCGGCCCCGACGCCGCCGAGGAAGTTGAGACCGCCGCTCCATTGGTTGCAAAAGTTGTCTGCGAGGGTAGCTTGGGAGAGGCCGTTTTTCCAGGCGCGACCGCGGGGCCAGAGCTTGCCGATCCATTGGTCCGGGGTGGCGCCGAAGAAGGAGTAGTCGCCGCCATCGGCGACGAGCATGGCTTCGATTTTGTCGCAGCGGTCAATCATGCCGGCGTGGAAATCGTCCATACCGGATACCGAGATGGTGGAGACGTGGTGGGCGCGAAGTTCGGCGATGAGCTTGGGGGTAAGCAGATCGCCGGTGGTCTGGACGATGATCCGGGTTTGGTCGCCGTATTTGCTATATAGCAAATCGAGCGTGGGGTAGAGGACGGGCTCGCGGACGAGGTCGAGGAGAACCTCGCCGCCGGCGAGGATGACCTTGCCGAGGACGTCGGGAAAATTGGCGACGATGGCTTCGGGGTTGGTGTGCTCGGGGGCACCGTTGGGATAGGGCCGGAAGCGGTCGTCGTAGCAGTGGTCGCAGGTACGATGGCAGAGCCAGGTGATGACGTAGTAGATCGAATCCATTTATTTACGGCGAAGTTCGGCGGGGACCCGTTCGCGGTCGTGGCTCTCGCTTAAGAACTTCCACTCGACGGCGACGTTTTCGGGCGGATAACAGACCGTCTCCGTGCAGCTTTGGTAACGGAAAACCCCCTTGATGAGGAGCTCCTCGTTTTTCAACTGGGCGGGGAAGGTGAGGTCCCGGGAAGCGGCGAAGGTGCCGCTGTATTGGAAGTTTTTGTCCGCTTTGGGCCAGGTGGGGGGGGCCGCTTTGGCTCCGTCGATGGTCCAGGATACCGGAATGAAATCCTCCGGGGCGCCGGGGGCGTAGACGTGGAGGCCGGGGCCGAGCGTCGCCGTCAGGGTGAGGCGGATGCGTTGGCCGCCCTTCACGACGGACGTGCTGGCGGAGGTGACCACCTTGATGCGCTTGCCGGTGAACTCGCCTTGGATTGCAGCGTTTTGGCCAAATGACCCGTTGAGGATGGAGGCGATGGTGAAGCGTTCGCGGTAATCGTCTTCGAAGTATTTGGCGGTGATGCGGCCTTTGGCGTCGAGTAGGAAGACGCCGGGATGCGGGATCCCTTGCATGAAGTCGATGTTGACGGCTTTATTGCGGAGTCCGAAGGAGTCGATAAGCGTCGAGCTCGAGTCGGCGAGGAACGGGAAGACGAGTTTCTTTCGTTCCATGAAGTGGCGCCAGATGGCTTCACTGTCGTAGCTGACGGCTAAGGATTTCAGACCCAGTTTCCGCAGGTTTACTTCTTGTTGTCCCAGCTCCACGAGCTGAGTTTTGCAGTACGGTCACCAATCGGCGGAGCGGACGAAGAGGACGAAGAGCCCTTTGGGGCCGACCTGAGCGGCGAAGTTTGGGATGAGGCTGGAGACGTTCTCGCCGATGGCGGGGCCGGGGGGGAGTTCGGTCATTTGCAAATCCTTAAAATGCACTTCGATCGCCGGGCCGCTGTGCACCTGGAGGGCGAGGAAGCCGGTACGGTCAATGCCGGGTTCGGTTTCGCGGTAGTCGACGGTCTTCTGGCCGTCGAGTTCGAGGGTGATGTGGTCCCCGTCGGCGGTGATGACGTATTTGTGCCAGGCATTGGGGTCGAGATTGGGGGTGGGCGTTTGAGCGAGCACTTTTTTGCGACGGGACTCGTCGTAGAGGGCGCCCCAATACTTGTCGCCGAAGTCGGCTTGGTAGCCGGATACTTCGTGGGAATCGGGGACGGGCTTGGAGCGGAATTGGACGCCGCTGTTGCCGATGCCACCGACCAGTTGAAACTGCAGGGCGAGGCGGAAGTTGCCGTAATGCTTCTTCGTGCGGAGGAAATCGTTGTATTTGAGGCCGCTGTGTTTGCCGGTGATGACGCCGTCGTTGACCGTCCAGAGGCCAGGGGTATCGACGACGAAATCTTCAAACTTCAGTTCGCCGGCCAGGGCGAGGGCGGGAATGATCAGAGACGCTGCAATCAGGCGGGTCATACTAGACATCATACCCACATGGACTTTGCCGCACAGTTGAAGAGCGCCGTCGATATCGTGAAAGTGATCGGTGCCTACGTTCCGCTGAAGAAGCGCGGGGCGAGTAGCTATATCGGTCTTTGTCCGTTTCACAGCGAGAAATCTCCTTCGTTCAATGTTCATCCGACGCAGCAGTTCTACAAGTGTTTTGGATGCGGGGCGGGGGGCGACGTGATCAAGTTCGTCATGGAATACGAAAAAGTTACGTTCCAGGAAGCGATTTCTTCTTTGGCGGAGCAGTTTGGGGTTCCGATGCCGGAGAAGAAGGGGGGCATGAGCGATCCGGAGGCGCGCCTGCGGACCGCTTTGCTGGCGATGCACGAGGTGGCGGCGAAGGTTTTTCAGCAAAATTTGGCGGGGCCGGGGGGGGCCGACGCGGGGGCGTATTTGGGGGGGGGACGGCTCCCGTTGAGCCGGGCGGCGGAGTTCGGGGTGGGATTTAGCGAGAAGGGTGGGCAGAATTTAACTCGGGTTTTGAAGGCGCAGGGGTTTGGGCCGGGGGAGTTGGAGGAGTCGGGACTGGTGGGCAAGCGGGAGGACGGCACCTTTTACGATAAGTTTCGGGGGCGGCTGATGTTCCCGATTTGTAACGAG
>Ga0163144_10022448_pt1 | contig 12504 bp, 8 predicted proteins | sample OliLak19BULKMAT1_FD_123175 | JGI IMG/M metagenome (GOLD analysis project Ga0163144, IMG submission 123175) | Freshwater microbial mat bacterial communities from Lake Vanda, McMurdo Dry Valleys, Antarctica - Oligotrophic Lake LV.19.BULKMAT1 | ecosystem: Environmental > Aquatic > Freshwater > Lake... | reverse complement strand
CTAAGCCGCGCAAGCGATCTTCGGGCCGGTCGCGATATGAAACCACCACGACGGGAATATTCTTGAACTGATTGTCTTGCTTTATTGAACGCACCAGCTCAATGCCGTCCATACGCGGCATATCAACATCGGTAACGACCAAATCCGCCGAAGCTTCCCGCAGTTTGTTCCAGGCATCTAGGCCGTCGACTGCGGTCTCAACCTCGTAACCCTGAGACTTCAGCAGCTGGCGTACCAGCTCGCGCACAGAAATTGAATCGTCTGCTACCAAAACGCGCTTTTTTACAGCGATAACGGCGCTACTTCCGCTGGATGATCGCGTTGGGCGACGAAATTGCGGGGCTTTGAGCGCATTTCGCATCAGATCTTCAACGTCAATGAATATCACCGGAGAACCATCGGGTAGGCTAGAAAATCCGCCAAGGTCAGCCACTCGACCCAGCCGTGGATCCATCGGTTTGCTTAATAAGTCAAACTCGCCAATGATCGCCCCAACCAAAAAGCCAAGCTGGATATCTTCGGTTTTACTCTGGGTTCTGTCCTTAGCACTACCCTGTGCTTTCACAACAACGACGTGCAATACCGGATCACTTTCGCTGCTGCCCAGCTCAAGGTGCTCGGCAAGACCAATCAGCGAAGTATTGATGCCGTCAATTTGTAGGTGCTCAGCCTCAGCAACTTGCAGCACATCTTTGGCATCGGCGCGCACCACTTTCTCGACCCGCAGCAGCGGAAAAGCGTAAAGCTCATTCGCGACTTTGACCACGAGCGCACGGGTCACTGCGCGTGAAATCGGCACTACAATGCTAAATCGACTGCCTACGCCAGCCTCGCTTTTAAGCTGCAGTGTGCCGCCAGTGGCTACGATTGCAAGCCGGGCGGCGTCTAAGCCAACGCCACGTCCAGAAATTTCACTCACGCCGCTGCGCGTGCTAAAGCCAGGTGCAAAAAGCCGTTCCAACAGTTCGTCGGTTGCCAGCGCAAGTACGAGCGCCTCGGGCTGGCCTTGGGCGACTAACTTTGCGCGAACTGCGTCCAAATCAACCCCACAGCCGTCATCGCTCAGCTCAATTTGCAATAGCCCAGCTCGGTAGCTTAGCTGCAAAGTCAGCTGGCCTTCGCGGGCTTTGCCAGCGGCAGCTCGGCGCTCAGGCGTTTCGATACCGTGATCGAGCGCATTGCGTAACAAATGCAGCAGCGGCGATTCCAGCTGTTCAAGCACATCGCGATCCACTTCAACCTGCGCACCGATTACCTTAAAATTCACCTGCTTTTGCAGCTGTTTAGCCAAATCCCGCACGATGCGCGGATAGCTCGCGCATATTTCTGAGAACGGCCGGAGCCGCGTTTTCGCGGCAGTGTGATAGCTGCGCTCTGCTAGCGCTTGAGCGGTGCGGGAATAGTCGCCAAATTCTTCAATCCAGCGGGCAATATCTTGCCTAGCAAAAAGCAGCGCTTGTCGAATTTGCTGGGTAGTTTCCAGCTGCCCCTCGCGAATGCGTCTATGGTTTGGGGCATCACTTGAGGACAATGATTCCAGCGCGCGTGCCATATCGCCGAGCCGCTTGCGAAGCCGCTGCTGGCTTTCAGCAAAAGGCTGCAATCGATCCAAGTTGACCAAATTGGTAACAGAAAGATTGATGATTTCACCCATCGTGCTGGCTCTGATGCGCAAAATGGGTTCGGCACTGTCGATGTCGATATAGCTTGGCTGCTGTGGCAAATCAAGCGCTGCTGCATCGGCGCTAGCCTCTGCTGAGCGTGCGTTACGCTGCGCGATTTCGCCCGGGCGGTAATCCTCCATTTCGCGCAAAATTCTCGCCGCAATTTGCGCGGCGCCGGGCTTTGCTTGTGCTAGTTCATTAATGCAGTCGTTGCAGCGCAAGCCGAGCTCTATCAGCCGAGCGTCGAGGTCATCGCCTAGTTTTTGCGCTTGACTGAAGCGATCTTCCAGCGCGTGCGCGAGCTTTACCGCCGATTCCAACTGTACTGCGCGTGCAGCCCCTTTAATAGAGTGCGCTGCGCGCATCAGCGGCACGATCAACTCCAATCTGTCTGGCGCGTGTTCTAAGTTTAAAAGTATCCGCTCGATTTGCTGGCACTTTTGCGAGGCCTCCAGTGCGAAGAGTGCGCTGAGTTTTGCATCGACGCCGGTTTGCTCAGGTGCGGGTATTTGCACGTCAGAAACACGCGCAGTTGCATAGGTGGCCACCGCACGTTCCAGAACAGGCGGATCCATTTGGGCGTTTTCTTGCTGGATATTTTTCAACGCTCTAAGCTCAATTTCCGCAAGCTTGTTGACGCTTTCGAAATCAGAATCAGGGGCCAGCGTTGCCGCCAAAATGGCCGCGAGCGCGGCATCAATGGCACGGTTGCTTGCAGGGTTCAGCGCCTCGGCCGACACGTTGCAATTCTCCAATAGCGCCTGAATTTGGCTGCTGCCAAATACGCTGACCGCGCTTTTCAGGGCGCGAATGCGCTTTTGCCTGGCTGCAACCCCGGCGCCATCGCCATTTGGCGCGCCGGCACCGCTCAGGCAGCGCTCAAACTCGGAAATCAGCAAAAGCCAGAGCGCATTCATGCGTACCACGCACCTTCAAGCTCAGCGGTAAACGCTAGGCTTTCAACAATTAAAATTTCCCGACTTGCGAGTGTAACGGTGCCCAACACGCACCGGCTGATCGATTTTGACAAGCTGGCAGGCGCTGCAACGATCTCGCTGCGTTCGATCGCGTGTACGCAGTCAATCATGTCCGCTCGAAACGCCAGCGTGCGCTGCTCAGCGGTTTTCATCAGTATCATGCGCGTTTTCTCGGGCGCGGCCTGCGCCACGCCAAATTCAAAGTGCGCGCGCACATTGACGACTAAATGCAGCTCGCCGCGCACGTTGGCTAATCCTTCCAGCTTTAACGCATTGCGGTGCGCAATTTTGCGCACGGGTCGATCTGCTAACACCTCAATTAAAGACTGCGTTTTTAGGCCTAACCACTGGGTGCCAAACTGCAAAACGAGCACAGAAATAGCATCGCGTTTTGCAGGTATGCATGGCTCAACTCGCTCGGGAGCATCTGCGGTAAACCGGCGATACACGCTGCGCGCTGCGTCTTGGAACACGGTGCAGTTGCGGCAATGCGCTATTTTTAGCAGCTCGCTACAGCTTTGGTCGCCCAAATAAACGCCAATAGTGCGCCAGCAGGCGCGTAGATCCTTAGCGTTTTCTACGCTGTTAACGCCACTCATGCGCGTGTACTCAGGCGCTGCCGCAGCCTAATCGCGCGCTGGCTTAGCTCCAAGGCATTTGGTGCATCAAGCCGTTTGGCGATGGCTGCGCGATGCTCCAGTGCCGCCAGGTGATCCGGTTGCAAATACTGAGTGCGCAAAAACAAGATATCTGCGGCTTCTAAATCGTCAGCCGCAAGCGCCAAAACGCCTGCTAGAAAATGCGCATCGCAAGAATGCGGTTCTGCCAGCAGTGCGCTAGCGATGGCGGATTGCGCGCCGCTTAAATCACCCGCGTTCGCCAGCGCTTGCGCGCGTGCAATTTCAGCGTTTGTTCGCGAATTTTGGATTGCGGGATTGCTAGCTTTGATTGCAAGCTCTGCCGAGGCGCTGGCACGGATTGGCACGGCAACAGCTGGCTGCCGAATTTTAAATTCTGCCGGTGTGGCGTGCAGCTCAGCCTTCCAAGTTGCAGTTTTTAGGCCTGATGCCGAGGCAAAGCTCGCCTGCGTAAAGCTCAGCGGCGTGCCCTGCGTCCAGTGCTGAAATCCAGGTGCCATGGTCGGAATTAGCTCAGCCAATCCGGCTAACAGCAGGCCCTTTGGCGCAAGCATCGTGCGCAAATCGCCCAGCAGCGCGGTGCGAGCTTCAGGTTTAAGATAAATCAGCAGATTCCGGCAAAAAATAATGTGAAAGACTGGTTGCGCTGTTGGAGCCAGATTCACGGCATTGCGCACTTCAAATTTTGCGCGCTCGCAAAGTGAAGGGTGAATTTGCAGGCGATCGCCTTCAAGCAGCTGCATCCAACGCGGATGCGGTGCTTGACCGCGCAGCGCACGCGCGTTGAACTGGCCGCGCGCTGCGGTCTGCACGGCGACATGCGAGATATCCCAGCCGATAACTTCAACGTCAGATTCAGAAAACCCAGCATCCGTCAATGCCATGAGGATTGAATAGACTTCTTCACCGGTTGAACAAGGTAGCGACAGCACGCGAATGGGCCTTGCCGTGCAGGCGTGTGCAAATTGCAGCATGTCGTCAAACTGTTCTTGCATCCGAAAAAACCACGTTTCAGGAATGACTAGCAGCTCGGTTAAGCGGCTAAAAGCACGCTCAGAACGCTCAATTTGCACAAATAATGCAGCGTTATCTTGAACGTTAAGCGCACTGCGGGTTTGGCTTAAAACTTGCTCAAAAATGCGCTCACCCAGCGCTGACACGTCGTGCCCCAAGCGCACCGCCAGCAGCTCAGCGATTCGCTGGGTGCTCATGGCGCGCTCGGCTCGGCAAGCGTCTGGGCCTGCATCATGGAAGCGAGCTCGGCTAAAGTTTCCGGCATCAGCTTTTCCAGCGCTAACCATTGCAGGCTGAATTGTTCAGTGCGCGCAAAATCACCGAGCCATGCGGCATCCGGCAGTGCTAAGCCGGGCTCGCTTTGAGTGATTTCCACTAAATCGAGTACGTCTTCGGCGATTAACGCAAGCAGGCGCGGCAGCGCTGCACTATCCTCAGTGCCCGCGAGCTTGACAATCACAAGGCGAGTAGCCGGGCAAACAAGCGCAGCGCGATTCAATACCAGCTGGCACAAATCAATTGTCGGAACGAGCTGCCCCTGAAAGCGCAGCATGCCGACTATGCTATTAGGCGCTTCTGGCAGCGGCAATAGCGCTTGGCGCGGCAAAACACGAACGATGTTGCGCGCAGGAATGGCAAAGCGCAGCGAACCGGCAGCGCAGGCGAGGGCAAGCATCGCTAAACGCTCATTCGCCGACGTTAAACTGGGCAATTTCCTGTTTCAAAGACGCCACCGCGTCGCGCAGGCTTTCGGTTGCGCCGTTGAATTCGCGCAGCGAAATCGAGGTTTGCCGGGCGCCATCAGTCAGCTGGCCCATCGATTCGCCGATTTGGCGAGCGCCCTGCGATTGCGCACGCATGCCTAAATTGACGACGTCAAAGCGCTCACTCAGCACTTTAACCTGGCCGATGATTTGCCCAAACTGGCCGCCTACGCGCGTCACACCGCCCACACCGTTCTTAACTTCCTCTGCGAAGTGATCGATCTCCATCACGCCGGCGGAAACGGCCGACTGCATCTGTTTGACCATTTGTTCAATATCCAGCGATGCCACTGCGGTCTGATCGGCAAGCCGGCGAATTTCCCGCGCCAGCACCAAAAAGCCGAGCCCTTGTTCGCCAGCTTTTTCAGCTTCAATCGCGGCATTGATCGACAGCAAATTGGTCTGATCCGCGACTTTTGCAATCGTGGTCACCACGCTGGTAATTTCTGCGGCCTCTTCGCGAATAACCGCCAAGCGCGCAGCCATATTGCCAGCGGCAAGCGCCAGTTTATCCATCGTGGTATCCAGGCTCTTAAGCCCGATTTGGCCCTGTTCGGCTAAATCTGCGGTTTGCGTGGCTACTAAATTGACTTTGTCCATCGTCGCAAGCAGCTCAACGCTGGTTGCGCTAATTTGCTTTACCGCTGCCGCAATTTCATTGGTGGATGCGCCAAAACTTTGCACCGTGGCTTCCTGCTGGCGGCTAGTGGCCGCGTATTCGGTGGCGGTGCTCATCAGCTCAATGGTGGATTGCTTTGCCCGGGTAACCAGCGCCTTTAGACCATTATTCATTTTGCCAATGGCGGTTAGAAGCTCGGTGATTTCATCGCTATCGCTTAATACTGGAATTTCGGTGGTTAAATTACCGGCCGCGATACGCTCCGCGATAGTGCTGGCCATGCTGACCCGCTGCGCCAGTTTGCGGGTCATTTGATAGGCCGCCAGCGCAACGAACCCCACCACGAATAGCAGCGCAAGACCAATCAAACTTAGCATTTGCTGGCTAGCAGCAACTTCTTCCTTAGCCTCGTTTTCGGCGACTTGATATTGCGCCCGCGCCAGCTCGACTACGCGGTCAATCGCAACTCGGTGCGCTTCGTATGCGCGGTGCATCTTCACCATTGTGCTGCGCGCGGTTGCTAAATCTTGGGCAAGCAGCGCGGGCTGAAAAGTTTGATCGCGTAAGCTAAAAAACTCGCTGGCGTTAGTTAATGCTGCGCCGGTCATCAAATCGCGTAGCTCGCCCTGCGCTAGTGTTTTGCGCCAACGTTCGCTGCTTTCCACAAACTCAAGTTTTAAGCGTTCACCAGAAGCTTGCAGCATGCGAATTCGATCAATATCGGTTTCATCAAGCTGCAACCGCGTTAGCAAATAGGCTTCGATAATGTAGCCAGGCGGTGGCAAAACATCGGCGATCAAGTCTTTATTAAGGATGACCGAATCGTAAACAACGCCGGTGACTTTGACACGATCCAGCGTGCGCATCACCACGACGCCAAAGCCTGCAAAACCCATAAAAAACAGGAGCATCAGCAATAAGAGTCTTGAGCTAAATTTATTTTTAAACATTGCGGTTTGGCACTTTAACTGTGGAATACGTCGTACGGATGGTTGGCTTACGCGCAGCAATTGTCAACCACTTGCGCAGTCAAAACCTGGGTTGCAGTGGCGCTAAAACTGTAACGAAATTACCGAGTTGCCATGTGAAAAGCCAATTTAACCCGCATTTGCCTGCAACCCGAGAAGCTCAGACGCCATCCCGCGCAGCGCGCGCAGCGAACTTTGCTCTGCACGGCAAATTACCACACACGCAATACCGGCATCGCTACCGTCAATTTTCATGGCCGGCGCAAGCTTGCAGGCTGGCGCGTCTATCTCCAGCAAATGCCCAGACAGAAGTTCGACCGTCGCCACTTTGTGCTGGGTATCAGGCGCAAGCCCGCGTGCGCTGTTAAGTGCGCCCAAGCGCGTTTCAAAGCGCAGCCGCTTATCAGCGCCTAGCCCCAAATAAAATGCGCTGGCAGTGCCGACATCGCTGCAGCCGATGACTGCGACGAATGGGCGATCAACCCGCAGGTTCGTCTGCGGCAATCGAAACGGTGGCACCGGGCGCTTAATTTGAGTCAGATACAGCACTTCACCGGCCGGGCCTTGTACCTGCATGGCGCGTATGGCGTCGCTAAAATCCAGATCTTTGGGTTCAGCAATGACGCGAAACGGGCTGCCCTGCAAGCTAGGTGCTAAAGCGTCGACATCCATTACCGCAAGCTCCAGCGCCATCCAGCCCTCGCGGGCAAACGGCGCAGGCACTTTTGCGTGTGCCGATTGCACCAGCAGCAGCCAGGGCGATTGCCCTGCAACCCCAAGCCAAGCGCTAAGCGCCCCAATCATGCCCGTCAAGCCCAGTTTGAGCGCGTAATCGGGATTTAAAGGCTCCTCGAGAACCACAACTTGATCTAAGTAGCCGATGTACGCTGCGCAGGCTTGTGCTAAATCAGGGCAAATCACTACGGCGTGGTCAATTGCGTGCAGGCTCATGTTGGGGATTGCTCAGATTAAGTTGCGCAGATTAGGGTAAATGTTAGGGCAAATGTCAGCTTAAATGCGATTTTAGGCCGGATCATAGCGGCCTAAAATCGGTATTGCTTTGCTAAGCCACAGCCTTGTTTTTTCTAAACACCGCATAGATGCGCTCCGCTAAATTGCGCTCAATGCCGGAAACCGTTTGCAATTCTTCGACGCCAGCGCCGGACACGCCGCGCAGGCCGCCAAAGGCTTTTAGCAGCGCGCGGCGCTTGGTAGGGCCGATGCCCTCGATTTCTTCAAGCACCGACACTTGGCGGGTTTTGGCTCTGGCGGCGCGGTGCCCGGCGATGGCGAAGCGATGCGCCTCATCGCGCACCTGTTGGATTAAATGCCCGCCGAGTGCGTCCGGGCCCGGCCACAGTTCGCGCATTTCGCGCCCGATAAACAGCGTCTCAAAGCCGCTTTTGCGGGCCGAGCCTTTGGCAACGCCGACGACGCAAATATCGCTGATCCCCAGCTCGTCCAGCACATCAAGCGCCTGCGTGAGCTGGCCTTTGCCGCCGTCAATCAACAGTAAATCAGGCTTTTTCTCGGCGCCTGCGGCTATTTTTTGATAGCGCCGCGTCAATGCTTGGCGCATCGCGGCGTAATCATCGCCGGGTTCGATGCCGCTAATGTTGAATTTTCGATAGTCTGATTTTACCGGGCCCTCTTGATTGAACACCACGCAGGACGCCACCGTGGCCTCGCCCATGGTGTGGCTGATGTCAAAGCACTCGATTCGCGCGGGCGGCGCAGCCAAACCCAGCAATAGCGCGAGCGCTTCCGAGCGCTTTTGCACCGAGCTTTTTTTCGCCAACTCACTGGTGATGCTTGATACGAGCGTGCGCTTGGCCATGTCCAACAGCTTGGCACGATCGCCTCTAGGTGCGCTTACTAGCTTGACTTTGTGCTGTGCAGTTTCGCTGAGCGCCTGTTCGATGGCTTCACAATCCTCCAGCGGGTGCGAAATGAGCAGCTCGTCCGGCGTTGGATGCTCGGTATAAAACTGCATCAAGAAGGTGCTGAGCACATCTTCGGGCGTCGCCTCGGTCGGCAATTTAGGGAAAAAGCTGCGGCTGCCCAAATTTAGGCCGTTGCGAAAGAACAGCACGATTATCCCAGCCACGCCTTGTTCAATTGCTACCGCAACCGCATCTAAATCACCGCGCTCGCCGGCAATGAAGTGATTCGCGGTAACGCGGCGCAGCGCGCTGATTTGGTCGCGCAGCTTAGCGGCTAGCTCGAAGTTGAGCTCGCCCGCTGCGGTTTCCATATTTTTGCCAATATCATCAATCACCTGCGCACTTTTTCCGGTCAAAAATTGCTCGGCCTGATTGACTTGAACACTGTATTCGGAAGGCGTGACCAGCGCCACGCAGGGCGCGGTGCAGCGCTTGATTTGATACTGTAAACATGGCCTAGTTCGATTGCTGAAAACGCTGTCTTCGCAGTTGCGAATTTGGAACAGCTTTTGCAGTGTTACCAGCGTTTCTTTGACCGCCCAGCTGGAAGGGAAGGGGCCAAAAAACTTGCCGGGCTGCTGTTTGTTGCCGCGATAAAACGCCAAGCGCGGGTATTTGTCGGTATTGGTCAGCCAGATAAACGGGTAGCTTTTATCGTCGCGAAGGTCAATATTAAAACGCGGTTTAAGGCTCTTGATGAGCTGGCATTCCAGCAGCAGCGCTTCGGACTCTGTGCGGGTCACAATCACTTCAATGTGGCATACCAGGCTGACCATCAAATGCAGTCTAGGGTGCATTTGCGGGCGCGCAAAGTAGCTTTCGACGCGCTTTTTTAAGCTCTTGGCTTTGCCGATGTACAGCACTTCCCGCTCAGCGCCTAGTACCTCCGCACCCAGCATGCGATAAACGCCAGGCACGTGCTTTAGCGTGCGTGCAAACGCAAGCGCGTCAAAGCTCATTCAAGCACCGCTTTGGCTTGCGTTATATCTAAATTGATCTGCGTTACCAGCGCATCAAGCCCGTCAAAATTGTGCTCAGGCCGTAGTTTTTCGACAAAATTTATGCGTAAACGCTGGCCATATAAATCGCCGTCAAAATCAAAAAGATGCACCTCCAGCCAGCATGCAGAACCCTGCACAACCGGCCGCACGCCCAAGCTGGCGACGCCCGGCAGGCACTTAAATCCTGGGCCAGAAACGCGCACTGCATAAATACCGTAAAGCGCACTGGGCGCATCAAGCCACAGCAGATTGGCAGTCGGAAAACCAAGCGTGCGCGCCAGCTGCTGGCCTTTAACCACGCGGCCGGAGTAGGCAAAGCGGCGCGCTAGCTTTGCGTTGGCAGCAGGTACGTCGCCCTGTAACAGTAGCGCGCGAATGATGCTCGCGCTAACGCGCTCTTGACCGTGCAGCACATCGTCTATGACCACCAAGCGGTAGCCATAGCGCGCGGCATAGATGTGCAGCGTCTCAACAGAGCCTTGGCGCTGATACCCAAAGCGAAAGTCCGAGCCGACCCAAATCTCTTGTGGGGCCAGTTTGTTCACAACCAGGGCGATGAACTGCTCTGGGCTAAGCTGCGTGAAGTCATGGTTGAACCTAGCGAGCAGCGTGAAGTCGACGCCCAAATCAGACAGCAGGCTCAGCTTTTCACGTATTCGCGTGAGCCGTAAAAATCCGGGTTGGCGAAAAAACTCGCGCGGCAGCGGCTCGAAGCTCAGCACTGCACAGGCGCAATTTAATGCTTGCGCACGCGTTTTTAGCTGTTGAATCAGCGCTTGGTGGCCCACATGCAGGCCATCGAACGCGCCTAGCGCTAAAACGCAGCGCTGTGCCGGTGCAATTGCTGCGCCAGACAAATCGCGAAGTAATCTCATCTGTCTAAACTCACGGCGCACCTTCGCTTGCCAGTGTTTTCGGGCCGGCTTCACCCGGGTCAAGCAAATGTTTTAACCGCATGCCGCAAAGCAATAACGTGCCCAAATAAACGATCCCGCCGACACCTACTGCGCCCATCAGCCAGCCAAAGCGTAGCGCTGGGCTGATGCCGCCAAAGCTGAGGCCAAAGTGATCAAATAGTAAACTGCGCGCGCCGATCAGCAGGGCGATCAGTGCAGCGCCCGCAGCCGCTAGCTGAATTAAAAACAGCCACCAGCGCGGCTGCGGTATAAACACCGACTGTTTGCGCAGCCAATACAGCAGCAATATCGCGTTGACATAGCCCGCAATCGCAGTCGCTAAGCTGATGCCGACGTGCGGCGCATGATAGTTCCAAACGTGCATCAATAGCCAAACAAACAGCGCGCACAGCGCCATATTGCTGAACATACTGGCCAGCGCCGCTTTGACCGGTGTGCGGGTGTCCATGCGTGCAAAAAAAGCGGGTGCCAGTACTTTTACGGCGATAAAAGCGGGGAAGCCAAGTGCCAGGGTTTTTAGGCTGAGGCTTGCCATCTCGACATCGCGCGGGCCGTATTTACCGTAGCCAAAAATTGCCCACACCAGCGCATCGGCGCATAAAACCATCGTGATGCAGGCCGGAACGCCGATAATAAGCGCGCTCCGGAGCGCCCAATCTAATGAGCGCTGATAGCCAACGTTGTCGCCTTCAACAAAGCGCCTTGACAAATGCGGCAAGATTACCGCAGACAGCGCCACGCCAAATACGCCCTGGGGAAATTGCAGCAGGCGATCCGCGTTATTAAGCCACGTCACTGCACCTACCATAATGGCCGACGCTATTGCGGTATCGACCAGCAAATTAACTTGCGCAACCGATGCGCCAAACATGGTTGGCACCATATTTTTCACAATTCTGCGCACGCCAGAATCCTTCCATGACCAGCGCGGGCGCGGTAAAAGCCCCAAGCGCATCAGCGCAGGAATTTGCACTGCAAGTTGAAGTATGCCGCCTAAAATCACGCCCCAAGCTAGGCCTTTTATTGGTACAGCGAAGCGATCCGCCAACGTTAATGCGCCAAAGATCATCGCAATGTTCAGCAAGATCGGCGTTAATGCGGGCACCGCAAAGCGACCATGCGTATTCAAAATGCCGGCAGAAAATCCGCATAGCGACACGAAGAAAATATAAGGAAAAGTAATGCGCAGCAAATCGACGGTAAGCGCGAACTGCTCGGGCTGCTTCCAATAGCCCGGCGCGAAAATAGTCACTAAAACAGGCGCGGCTAATACGCCGATACCGGTCACTAGCAGCAAAATAGCGCCCAATACGCCCGCAACGTGATCGATCAGCGCGCGCTTTTCTTCTTTCGTGCGATTGATTTTATAATCGCTGAGTACAGGCACGAAAGCCGTGGCAAACGCGCCCTCAGAAAAAAACTGCCGCAGCATATTCGGTATGCGAAATGCAATAAAGAACGCATCGGTGAGGGCAGATGCGCCAAAAATCCTTGCTACAAGATGCTCACGCACGAATCCAAAAATGCGCGAGGTAAAAGTCAGCGCGCTAACGAGCGCTGTTGATTTAAAAAGTTTCATGCGCGGAGTTTCGCTGGTTTGCTGAAGCGTTGCCAGACAAAATTCATACTTCGACTTGACGCGCCTATGCTCAGCATTTATCTTTCCGCTCCTACCGTTCCCTGATAGCTCAGCCGGTAGAGCAACGGACTGTTAATCCGTGTGTCCCAGGTTCGAGCCCTGGTCGGGGAGCCATAATTCTTGATAAGAATCAACAACTTACGCAGTCCAGCGCTGGCGTTAGCTCAATCAAGTTGATTTTTGTGTACCAATCTGTGTACCAATCGGGGTTTGCCGTAGCGATATGCGTGCCCTAGCAGGCCGGTTCTACCCTTGTTTGAGCATCCCTGCGTGTCTGAGTGTATCCAGTTGCCCCATGCGCGCAATTTACCGGGTATTTTGCCGGGTATTTTTGAAGGTTAGTTTTCGCGAGCCATTAGG
>Ga0163144_10022446_pt1 | contig 12505 bp, 10 predicted proteins | sample OliLak19BULKMAT1_FD_123175 | JGI IMG/M metagenome (GOLD analysis project Ga0163144, IMG submission 123175) | Freshwater microbial mat bacterial communities from Lake Vanda, McMurdo Dry Valleys, Antarctica - Oligotrophic Lake LV.19.BULKMAT1 | ecosystem: Environmental > Aquatic > Freshwater >... | reverse complement strand
TGCCGCCTCAACGCCTAACTGATAGCGTATCTCGCCTTCTTTGGCGAGGATACTCTGGGTTTGGAAGGTTCCTCTAAACCTAAAGGCTGACTCGGAATCTTTGCTTAGGAAATAAGTGAGCCTGTTCTTTTGGGAGATATCCCAGTAGCCACTGAAGACTATTTCCCTGACTTCTTTTTTCTTTGTTTTAAGTTGAGTTTCTTCGCAAGTGTAGACGATCTCGTGGGCTTTGCCTAGCTTCCATGTGCCTTTAAAGGTCAGAGCGTCCCGCTTGCCGGATTCTCTCTCGACTTCAAAGACGAGTTGATTTTTGGGGTTGGCTTTCCAGGTGCCGGTGAGTTTATGAATACCGGTGACGATCTTTTGGTCTTTTTGGCGTTCGGTGACGGAGAAGACGAGGGCGCTTGCTTCGGCGGCGATGAGCGTGCCTGAGAGCTTTATTTCCTCATCGAGGTCCCGGGATCTGTACTGGAGATCGTGGTTCGGGGTGAGCTCCCATTTGCCTTTGACGGCTTTGCCGTCTTCCAGGAGGTCGCTCAGTTTAGTGAGTTTCATTTAAAGGACGCCTACCCTTTCGTCATACTCGGCGTATAGCTTTTCAATAGTTGCCTGCGGCAGTTTTTGATTCAAGGCAACCCAGTCGATAGCGAGCTTTTGGCAGATGATGTCGAGGACTTTGGAGCTTCGTTTAAAATAATTCGTGTGGGAAATACCGTAAACGCCTGAATTGACGAGCACGTCTATATGGACGACCTTACTGTAAGCGTCGTTCAAGACTTTGAGCGGCATTCCTACGGGATCATCTTCATCGAAGATATTCACCCAGCGTCCGGAGGGGCTTTCGACGGAGACCGGGCTTGTGAACATTTCGGGGCCGCCGAAGCGAAGTGAAAAAAGAGAAATGGGTGAGCCCACGGTAAAGAGATTATTGAGAATGAAATGGTCCTTCATGACTTTAGGGCCGGACATATCGCTCTTTAGGTCGTTCTGCTCGTAGATATAGTCCGAGGTGATGACTGTGCCAAGGCTATGGGCGATGAAGGTGAGGGGTATTTTTGCCTGTGTCGCGCCGATCCTTGATGAACATCCTTCTAGCACTGCCGAGACTTTGGAATAGACGGCTTTTTGCGCGTCTTTATACAGGTAACCTACGATATCGCAAATATAGTTGGAGATAATATCATTCTGAAATCTCTTGAAGACACGCCATATCCATTTAAAGAGCCTGTTCCACCAAGGCCCCCCGGCTTTGACAGGCTTTGGAAAACCGTCGAGTGCTTCTCTGAGCTTGTTCTGCCTATCATTAAAAACACCCTCCCAATACACATACGTAATCACGGCGACATCATCCATCGTCGCGGGCGTCTGTGGTCCTAGGATTTTCTTTAACTTTGATTTTAAACGCTTCTGAACGGCGGGAATGATCCTGTCGGCCCAGTCTTTGCGGGTATTTCCGATTCCATGGACCAACACGACGGCGAGTTTCACGAATGGGCGCGACGTGTTACTTCAGTACCGGACCCGGTATCGTATAGGCTTACAAGCTTGTCGAATAAGAATTCATGGCTTTTCCGACATGACGGATGATAAAAATCAACCCATCGGCCATACTCATGACCCCCGAGAATCTTTTCTGCTGTGTAATAAGTATCCCCCTTACCACCGCAAATAACAACGTCCTGACGAATAAGGTCGAATTGCCGCGCTAACAACTTTTTGAATGCCAACCCTTCATCAAGAATTATTTTAGAATTGGACACTGCCCCGCCAGCCGTCTTCTTTAGGTTAAGAATAGCCGTCGCATGAAAAGCTTCTATGTGTTGTCTTTGCGCTTCTGTAAAAATAGGAACTCCTGCTCCCCATAGCACGTTAAGAGCATAGGCCCATTGCCCAAGCACCTTCCAATGACCTCTTTGGCACGACAACCTGAAATCGTATATTTCTTTTTCTTGGTGATCTTTAATTAGTTTGTCACGCTGAATCGTATTCAGATTGCGCTCTTTTAGCAGGAAAACAATTTTGCAAGCTGACTTATCCCATTTCTTGGGGTCAATAACACCGTCGCGGACAAGGCGCGGGGAAGAGCTACTCTTTTCATACTCATCAAAAAGAAGGTCGATCTTTTTATTGATCTCCAGGCCGCTCATCCTACTACTCTCTGTTAGCGCGCCTCTTTTATGAAGCATTAGATTCCTTCGATATTTTTCTTAGAGCACAGTCGATAACTTCCATCGCACGAACGTCATCCAGATTGTATTCGATGATCTTTTTCCGAAGCTCTTGGTCTCCGGTCTCGAGCCAACGGCCATACCAGGCCTCGCAATTGCCGCCGCCGGCGTCCTCTGCCTGCCAGTGGAATCCAAACACCGGCGCCACCTGCTTGATCGAATACCCACGGCACGGCAAAATAAAGTGATCTCTCGCGAATTTGCATTGGTCAGTGAGAGTCTGCTCTATGAGCTTGTACCCCGCCTCATTGCCGCCATACTTTGCCCAGAGAGTCCGCGCGTGGCCCTGCTCATACATTGTCCAACAGTAAACGATGGCCTTTTTATCCTGAGAAATATAATCGAGAAACTCATGCCAGATCTTTTCTTCCTCATCGACGGATTCGGCGAAGAAAGACTTTTCCTCTCTTTTTCCCTTATGAAGCCGTATCACCCCGTGGACCACCGTCGAAGGACCAAGCGTCTCAATGTCATAGAAATACACGGGCATGCCGCTGGGGAACTCCGGTTCCAACAATACATAGGATTTATTCTCCGTCCGAGCCTTGGCGCCGCGAACAAGCCGGTCCGTCGTTTCAAATTTTTGCTTTAATTTCTCTGAAAGTACCTTGGCGTCTTGCTGACTTAACGCGCGGCACGTGCTGATGCCAAAAGATGTGAGCTTTGCGGCGAGACTGGCGTTTACTTTTGGAAGCAAGCAGACATGATCTGTTTTAAGCCACTCATCTGAACAGTGTCTATTCCACTGGCACGTGTCGCAAGCGGAGCACCGAATAGGAGAGGTTTTGAGTTTCTTCTCCTCGATATTTTTCATCTGTTCGAGGACCTGTTCAAAGTCGGCCTTGAGCTTATCGCCAAAGACAATATCTTCGATTACACCCGTATTTAGATAGATCCCTCCCTGCTCGGGCCGGTAACCCAGGATGGTCTCGAGAAGATAGGCGTAGGAATACAGCTGAAGCGTGTCTTTGTTCTGAACGGTCTTGTGGCCTTTGATATCGATAGGCTCATAGGAGTAATTGCCGAGCTTGGATCTGCGGTCAACTCTCTTTAAGAGATCCGGGATGCCCAGGAGGTTTCGTGATAAGAGAACGCCGCTATGGATCCATTCCGGACCTTTTTTTAAAACCTCCACGGTCTTCAAATATCCCGTCTTAAAGTCCGGGTATTCCCACGGGATGGTTTGAGCGCCTTTTATTCGGGAGATGACCTGTTTTTCGTATTCCCTTCCCGCCTGGATGCGCAAGTCCTCACCGGCGGAGATCTCTCTTAGCCCGGCCCGGTCACCAAAACATTCTAGATAATAGTAGTGCTGACATTCTCGAGTATTGGCTATTTTGGAGGGTGTGATGGGCCCGGGCATTATTTTTTCTTAAGATGCGCGCTTTGCTGCATGAAGGCCTCACGACGGTAGGCAATACCCGTCGCCATATTGCGGATGACAAGCTTTACGATCTTTTCAAGCTCGGCGGCTGGTCTAAAATCGGCTTTCGCGATAAAATCCGCCCGCTTCGCCCCGAGCAGGCTCTGACAAATCCGAAGACCCTTAGGGTCGCCCGGTTTATAGACCGCCAGTGAATGCCCGCACAGCTGTTTTGTCACGGCCATGGACGGCACGTCCGTCATCCCGTCTCCGATATAAAGAATATTATTAAATGGGATCGCCAAGTCTTTTCTCGGCATGTGCTCATTGATGTTCTCACTGATATTTTCAATGCCTTTGCTGATCCTAAATAGAAACTGTGTCTTCAGCGTGTCATTTACGATGACCTTCGGGAATACCGCCCGCTTTGATTTATCAAAATAATATTCGCAGGCAAAGACGCGATGGATGTTCTTCGCGATGGGCGTGGCTTCGATAATGTCTTTAAGACCGCCTGAGATGATGTAATGACGGGCGACGACTTTTCCCTTAAACTCCTTTTTGATAAAAGAGTTTATCCTGTCGAAGTAGGTAAGGACTCCCGGATAGAGCTCTACTTTTCCGGAAAGGCGCTTGAGCTCTAAAGACGTGAACTTATAGTCCTTCTTCTCGCAGGCTTCCAGGAGAAGGCGCATATAGGTCAGGGTACTCTCGCCTTTTGTTCTGACGCTTTCTTTTGCTACTTTTTTCCAGAAGTCCTTCGGCCTAATGCCCAGGGCAGGCAATATCGTATAGTCCTGCATCGATCCCGGCGTCAGGGTGCCGTCAAAGTCATAGACGATGGCTATAATATTATGCTTAAACATACGGGGATTCATTTTATGGAGATTCAACTTTCAAACTGACACCTTGGATATTCACTCGGGACGTCGTCTAGTCTACTTTTTGTGCTTGTTAAAAAATTCTAAAGCGATGCCAGCAACGGTAGTACCTATTTGAAACAGATATTCATAAACAACGGGAACAATAAGTTTTTGGTCTTTTTGAGTATATTCGATGGTTAAGCTTTCCACAGGAGACCCAAAAACCCCGTGAGTTGAGTCTGCGTGCGCTGCTTCTTGCCCAGCATATCTTTCAATAAGAAATCTTGGCGTAAAACTTCTCATTTTTGGAGTACGACCTTCATCAGGGACTTCCCAATCAAGTAAGAAACCACTTTCTAACCATTCGTTCAACTCGACTGAAGAATACAGCGAGTGTTCGGTCTTCTCCGAAAAAACAATCGGAAGACGGCCTCCAGCTAATTGAGTAAATAAGGACCTTTTTTTAACCTGCTGAACGATTTTCCCCGTCTTGGAGTCTAATTCCGTAATTTGGATAAAACCATTCTGATTGAGTTTCATGATACGAAAAGAGTCTTTGGTGTTTTTGGCCAATTCGAAAAGTAAACTATCACTCCGTTGCGAACCAACTAAAACTCTTAGTCGTACCCCAATATTTTTTATTTCGTCAAAATTATGATTTGCGGCAAATCTATTACAGCTTTCTAACAGCAGCTGCGCATGACTTCTAAGATCTTCCAATCTCTCATAAAAATCTTTTTGCATTAAATCTCCCGACCGAGTCGTAGATTGATCTGCTGCTAATTTATACCGGACGTCCGGCGGGGAGACATTAACGCCTAACCTCTCCCCTCGGGACGTCGTCCAGTCTACATAGATTCGGGCGGGCCAATTGTGCCGTAAAATCTTCATCATAAAAAACTAACGCGGGTGTCAACTTGTGCTTCAATTCAGACGCAACTTCGCTCACGTACTCACGTTTGTCCCCAGAGAACGACAACGCGACCTTGAATTGAAGCTCCTCGACTCGGCCTGACTGTCCATATGCATTATTGAATGATTTATCTACCAAGCTGGCTGATGAGAGTATTTTAAATAAATCCTCGTCTTTGACTGCCCAATGCGTACGATTTATTTCCCACTTATCGATGTCTAGGCGCACCCTAAGGTCGCATATCTTGGAGAATGAGATCTCGGGTATGCTTTTCTCAAATTCGTACTCGATTAGAATAGACCTTCCCCGCTCTCTGATGCGTCTAATGTAGCCGACTCGGACATTCTCTTTTTCGCCCTCATAAGCAAATAGCGCTGGAAATGATTTGAGTTCTTCTATAGCCGACGCGCTTAACGTCTTATACCTTTCCATTACTGCCGCCGAAGAATATTCACCAAATCTTCCACGCTCATATTCATAAGCTGGAAGGCCCCACGCGCCATTCACGGATGTTACTAAAAAGTTATACACGCTGTGCCTCCGAGCTACATGCCACTATAGTGCAATGTATAACGTTTGCTTTAAGATAGGAATCGCTGTCTACCCGGGAAACATTCGCAACTTACTTCTTCCTAGTTGAGTATGTTTGCTATTCAGGGATAGGCGGATCAAAAACATCTAAGTGTTTCGCCATCGACACCTTCTTAGCAATCGCCTTGCACCCGGTAAAAAGTTTAAACTCACGCTTATTTTTAAAAATCGACCCCCGATTACTAAATATTGATCTAGTAATCGGATCTTTATATTTCCGCGTTAACCCGATGGTTTTTTGAAAGCCATTACTAACAACAAAATAACTAATCCAGGATATAAGATATTTATTTCTTTCTTCGTCTACTGAAAGCTCGAGTAAATATGATTTCAAATACCCAAGGATTTCGTTCTTACGAGTCTTCCCTATAGATGTTTTAATCATAGCTTCTAAAATAGCTATAATTTTTGGGAAGGCTTTTATGCGAAGATTTCCGAGCATTAAAAGCATGCTTGTAACCTTCTGAATATCTGATGGAGACAAACCAACCTTTAGCCTTCCCTGACTATTCGTAATATCAGCCAAAAATCTGTCTATAACGCCCGTCCCTGGACATTCTTTGTCTATTCTTAAGACTGATAGGTAGAGCTCTCTAAATTCCTTCCAGGAATATTTGGCCTTTTTCTTGGGGCTGACCATATGATATTTTGAAACCCATTCCCGAAAAAGGCCATCCGGAAGCAAATGAACGCGGGTCTTATCATCGCTTAATTCCAAGTTATATTCTTTTAGAGCGGCTTGTAACAACTTTATGACCACTCTGGCGTCATTGGCAGATTTGACCAAAATTCTGTAATCATCCTTAAAGCGGACGGCCTGGCATGATATTCTCTTTTCTTGAATCAGTTTTGTAAAAATTCGATCTGATGCGGACGCAATAATTTCGCCCACCAAATCTGACACAACAGGCCCGATTGGAATTCCGTTGGTACACCCATCATTTGCGTTCTGAAAGAGTTTGTCTAGGCGATTACCAAGCAAATTAAAATTATGCAGATTTGAAGGTCTCCGAATGAACTTTTTTCCGTGAATTGCCCACGCAATGCTGTGCGTGTAAATCGAGGGGAAAAAATTCTTGATATCGGCCTTCACAAGATGGGTGTATTGGTAAGTAACTGACGCTATATCATCGTCGATCATTCCGATAAATTCATATATCATTCTTCCTGATCGTAGATAGCTAAGCCTGCCCGGTGTCCTCGCGTTTACCGGTATAGGAAAACTATATGAAACTACCGCGCTGTCTTTGTGAAAGATAGATCTCAATATTTGTATCCAATTCCGAGTAATGTGATATGCAATATCGTTGTGTATCTCTGGGTCTATAATTCCAAAGGTTCTATCAGTTAGTTCTGTTTTTGGAAAATGGACTTTCACACACTCTGATCGCGTGGGCATATATGATTTTTTTGTGTGCTGGTGAAATTTTTTTGGAGAGGCGGGGCTCTTACTTACGCAGAAGCAAGGGGGCATTACATAGCTTTCTGCATAATATCCATGCTTGAGTAGCCAAAAATACACGTCATTCTTACTCAAAGAGCTGGCTAGGGTATACGTTGCCTTTTTATATTCTTGGATTGGATTCTTCATATCATTAGGCAAACAATTGGCTCAACCTCCATACATCACACGAATGATTTATCATACAAATACTTTTGAAACCCAATAAATGTATTACGAATATTTTCTACCCCGCCCAAAACTTCTTCCGCATCGCGAATCGCCTGATATTTTAGCTTTAAAAGTTTGGGCAGTTTTTCCTGATCAAGCTCTTCAACGCCAGTCTCGATGTACTTGGAGAGGACAAACTCCAAAAACTCTTTGTGTTTACTATCCAGCCCTTTAAAAATCTTCCCCTGTGCCTGCGCGACACGCATTTCTCTCGTGAGAGGCTTCACCGCAAACGACACATATTCGAGCACATCAAATAAATCACTTTTTTCGGCGTTGATCAGCCTCTGCAAAGTACCCAAAACATCCGCGCCATAGCCAGCTTCGTATAGCTTCTCCAACAGCGCTTTTCGGGTAATCGGGTCAGACCAGACCTTGCGGAGCTCATCCTCGCTCTTAAAAAAATCCGGCAACTTCCCGAACATATTCTGTATAAACTCCTCGGCCGAGATCGGCTTTCCGTCAGCGCTCCAAAATGACGTGGCGATCATATGCTGTATCTCGCGCTCTTTACCGTCCCGCAGTCTTATTTTCACCTTTTTAGGGCATTGGCAGGGTGCTTGGCCGCACTTGGGACAGGGCTCGGGCGACGTGCTCTCGCATTCACAAGGCTTTTTACCGCATTGAGGACATATTCTGGGGCTTTTTTCACAGAGGCAGGGCTCTTTCCCGCATTTAGAGCAGGGTTCCTCTGCTATCGGCTCGCCATCCCATTCCGGATCAGCAAAATGATGATAGGCGTCCACAAAATCATAGAGAGTGAAATACTCTTTTCCGTCAAACAACCGCGTTCCGCGTCCGATGATCTGCTTAAACTCAATCATGGAGTTGACCGGCCGCATGAGAATGATATTGCGGATATTTCGGGCATCCACGCCGGTGGATAGCTTTTGGGACGTGGTCAAAATGGTTGGAGTGGTCTTCTCGTTATCCTGAAACGCGCGCAAATACTGGTCGCCTAATGCGCCGTCATTGGCGGTCACGCGCACGCAGTAATTTGGTTCCGTGCTCGTTTTGTATTGATTCACCAGATCACGAACTGCGGCAGCATGGTCTTGTGTCGCGCAGAAAACAATCGTTTTCTCGTTTTGATTTATTTCGGAAAGAAATATCCGGACACGCGTGGCTTCGCGCTCCTTAATCTCGATGATCCTATTAAAATCTGGTTCTTTATAGATCTTGCCTTCTTCCACTTCACCTTCAACAACCTGATCATCCGAGGTGTAGATATAATCATCCATCGTGGTCTTAATACGCTTGACCTTAAACGGCGTCAAAAAACCGTCGTTTATGCCTTCTTTAAGCGAATAGGCATACACCGGATCGCCGAAATAACGGTAGGTATCTACGTTTTCCTTACGCTTGGGTGTGGCGGTCAAGCCAAGCTGAACGGCGGACGAAAAATACTCCATGATCCCGCGCCAGTTTCCTTCGTCGTTGGCGCCCCCGCGATGGCACTCGTCGATGACGATAAAATCAAAATAGTCCGCGGGGTATTCACCAAAATAAGGTTGGTTATTCGGGCCGCTCATGAAGGTCTGGAATATAGTGAAGAAAATACTACCATTGGTCGGCACGCCGCCCTTTTTTCCGATCTCTTTGGGGCTGATGCGCACCAAGGCATCCTCAGGGAAAGCGGAGAAGGCGTTAAACGCCTGATCGGCGAGAATGTTTCTATCCGCCAGAAACAAAATCCGTGGCCTGCGCGATCCGTCGCGCTTTAAGTTCCAACGGGTTTGAAAGAGCTTCCAAGCGATCTGGAAGGCGATAAAGGTTTTGCCAGTACCAGTTGCCAGGGTAAGTAAGATGCGCTGTTTATTTTCCGCTATGGCGGCCATGGTATTGTTGACCGCTATTTCCTGATAAAAGCGTGTGCTCTTGGTGCCTCCCACATCCTCAAACGGCACCTGGTCAAACTTTTCCCGCCAAAGATTTTGTGTGGCAAACGTCTTTTTCCAGAGTTCATCCGGCGTAGGGAAAGCCACGACAAGACCTTCCTTGCCGGTTTTCATACATATTTGATAAATCTCTTTGCCGTTACAGGCATACGTCGTATCGAGATGCAGTTTTCCTGCATAGTTCTTGGCCTGCGCCACCCCCTCGCCCACCGCCTCCTGGTCGCTCTTGGCCTCAACAACAGCAAGTTTGCGGCCCTGATACACGAGCACATAATCCGCAATAGTCGGTTTGGCGCGCCCGCCGCCAGTTTGAATTTTACCGATGGTGATATGGTGCTCTCGAAGGATTTTTGAACCTTCCACCACACCCCAACCGCTGGCTTTTAGTTTGGGGTCAATGAGTTCGGCTCTTGTCTCGGCTTCGTTCATGCGGCAGCCTTTGTTAATTTACCGGTGAAGGCTTGGTGGAGTAGCGACCTTTTCAAGACTTCAAGTGAGGCGAGTTTTTGCTGGTAGATGGCTTCGAGGTGTTGGGTTTCGGTGGCGAGAGCGTCGAGTTTGGCGACGATTTGTTTTTGCTCCACCAGTGATGGGGCTGGGATTGGATAGCCCTTCAGTTTTGTGCCATTGATGTTCGCTTGATTGACGCTCGAAATCACGACCGTCTCACCATAGTCGAAAGCGATTTGGCTGTTGAGGAAGTAAGTCAAATAGTCGGCGTCCAACAAATCTTCCTTGCGGTGAATCCGGATGAGGTAGCCCGCGAACATCGCGGGCATCTCGCTCTTGTAGATTGCCGTTTTCCCCACCAACTCGGGGCTATTCGTCCGGTTAAACAGCACGTCGTTGTGCTTAAGTAAGTATTTCTTTATTTCGTCTTTATCATCCGAATAGACCAAATTCTCCCAGTCGAGCTTTCCATCTTGAATGTTGCCCATACGGAGCACTGGAACTTCCCCCTCCTTCTTCGACTTTGCGGAAGAACCGTATTCAACTCCGTCGCATAGGTCGCCCAAAGTTTTCCATTTCCATTTCTTGCTCAACAAGACGGATTGCAGGTAGCTTTCAAACAGAGCGCGGGCGTTTTGGAGATTTTTTTCGGCGTTGTTTTTGGCGGTGGCGAGGCCGGCAAACGCTTCGTCCAGCACGCCGACGATCCGCTGCTGTTCGGGGCGAGCCGGGTAAGCAACCTCAAGCTCCCGGAGGAGTTTATAATGCCGGGCGTAACCAAGAGAATCCAGATCGGCTGCCTGCAGTTGGTAAAATAAAAACTTTGGGAGCAAAAATTCTCGTGGTTTTAAAATTTTTACGCCATCTGCGCCAAGCACAAAATCAAAGTCTACATACTTCAGAACTTTAGTGTGGTCGCCAAATAAAATAATCGACGTGGTGACCTTAAAGAGATCGGCTTCATCGTCCCAGTATCCGTTGATGAAGTCTTCCTCTTGGGAAATAATTGGATATTCACCTTCAGCTAAAAAATCCTTGCGCTGAATCTTCTGGGTGTAAACCACTTTCTCGATGCAATCCTCGAAAGGCTTTTTGCTCCATTCCGTTTTCATAATAGGGCCTTGATATTCTCCATCGCCTCCGTGCTCTCGGCTTCCGGTTTTGGGATGGGTTGTCGCAACCGCGTCACTCATCGACTCGGTCCTTTGAGTTTTTTGGTCTTGGTGGGTGGGAGAAAGTTCTGACCAGTGACAATGCTTTGCCCGGTCTTTTCTTCCAGATCAAGCCTGGCTTTTTTGGCGATATTCCCGCCGGTTTTCGCGGCGACCGTGTTTTCATCCATTCCGGTGGCGTTGACCTTTTCGGCGATTTGGCGGGTGGAGAGCTCAGCAAGCGCGGTGAAGATCAGCTCCGCTTCACTCATGTGGTCGCGCAAGTTCTGTGTCTTAAGATTTTTGAGGACTTTATGAGCCTTTACGGATACGCCAGCCCATTCTTGATGGATGATGTTGGTGAGAATAGCGTATTTTTCGCCCTTTTTAATATCATGCGCGGCCCAATAGTCGGTGAGCTTGTTGCGGGTTTCCTGCCCGGTCATTCGCTGTTGAATCCATTTGTCGCTACGTCCGTGCTTCTGCCAGGTTTCACGAGCGCGGTCGATGGAAAGCGAGGGATCGGCCATTTCTTGCATGCGCTCGTAGCCGACTTTGGCAAGCCAGAGCTTGATCGGTTCGGCTTTGGGGCTGGGGACGCTCTGTACGAGGCGGAGAAGGGTTTCGGGGCTGGCAACGTCGGTTTCCCGCAGCTTTCCGTCTTCGGCAGGCATTTTCAACTGGTGACATTTTGTCACCAGTTGACTACCTTCCTTGCGCAATCGCTCTTTTAGCTTGTTCCAATACTTGCGCGCTGTCTGGTAGTCAGTCTGTTGAGTTAGTACCTGAATGATATCCACCACGGAAAACCACCATATCTCAGCTTTCTCGTCATAGACGCGACGGATTTTATGGCTTTCGAATTGTACTGGCAGTATTTTCATTTTCATAGGAGGCCTCGGATAGTTTGAAGGACTTCCGCACTTTCGACATCCAGCGCGGCGATCTCGTCCATGATTGCCTGAGGGCTACGGTGCGTGATTTCGGTGCCGCTATTTGGATTTTTCACGGAAAGATCAAATGTCTCTTTATCGATGCTCTTGGCATCCACGCTCCAGCTCTTTGGCGAGTCAGTAAAAGTTTTTTGCAGTTTTATAAACTCGGCGAGATCGGCCTCATTGAGCGGATTGGTCTTGCCCATGTTGCGGCCGGGGTTGAGCTGGTAGAACCAGACTTTGCGGGTGGGGGTGCCTTTCTCGAAGAAGAGCACCACGGTCTTCACGCCCGCGCCCTGGAACGTACCGCCGGGGCAATCGAGCACGGTGTGGAGGTTGCAGCTTTCCAGCAGGAGCTTGCGCAGGCTCACGGAGGCGTTGTCGGTGTTGGAGAGGAAGGTGTTCTTGATGACCACGCCGCCGCGTCCGCCGGCCTTGAGG
>Ga0163144_10022444_pt1 | contig 12505 bp, 10 predicted proteins | sample OliLak19BULKMAT1_FD_123175 | JGI IMG/M metagenome (GOLD analysis project Ga0163144, IMG submission 123175) | Freshwater microbial mat bacterial communities from Lake Vanda, McMurdo Dry Valleys, Antarctica - Oligotrophic Lake LV.19.BULKMAT1 | ecosystem: Environmental > Aquatic > Freshwater >... | reverse complement strand
CCCCCCCCCCCCCCCCCCCCCCCCCCCGCCCCGCCGGACGGCCGCGGGACGGGCGGTCAGCGGGACGACGCCTCGGCGGAGAGCATCTGGTCGAGGAAGCGCGTCGAGTAGTCGCCGGCGGTGAAGTACGAGTTCCCGAGGATCCGCCGGAGCAGGGGGATCGTCGTCTTCACGCCCTCGATCAGGTACTCGTCGAGCGCCCGACGCATGCGCCGGATCGCCTGGTCGCGGTCGGCGGCGTGGACGATCAGCTTGCCGATCATGCTGTCGTAGTTCGGTGGGATGCGGTAGCCGGCCCGCGCGTGCGAGTCGATGCGGACGCCCGGGCCGCCGGGGGCCGCGTAGGCCGTGATGAGCCCCGGCGACGGCGCGAACGCGCGGTCCGGGTCCTCGGCGTTGATCCGGCACTCGATGGCGTGCCCCTCGAACGTGATGTCGTCCTGCTTGAACGGCAGGGGCTCGCCGGCCGCGACGAGGATCTGCGTCTTGACCAGGTCGATGCGCGTGAGCATCTCGGTCACCGGGTGCTCGACCTGGATGCGCGCATTGACCTCGATGAAGGAGAATTCCTTTCCCTGCACGAGGAACTCGACGGTGCCGGCGCCGTAGTAGCCGACCTCCTTCGCCAGCCGGACCGCCGCCCGCCCCATCTTCTTCCGCAGGTCGGCCGACAACGCGGGGCTCGGGGCCTCCTCGACCATCTTCTGGTGGCGCCGCTGGATCGAGCAGTCGCGCTCGCCGAGGTGGACGATCTCTCCGCGACGGTCCCCGAGGATCTGGATCTCCACGTGCCGCGGGGCCTCGAGGTACTTCTCGAGATAGACGGACGGGTCGCCGAACGCGGCCTCGGCCTCGGCCTGCGCCGAGAGCAGGCTGTTCACCAGCGAGATGTCGTTGTGCGCGACCCGCATCCCGCGCCCGCCGCCGCCGCTCACCGCCTTGATGAGCACCGGATAGCCGATCTTGCGCGCCGTCTCGAGCGCGACCGCCTCGGACGCGACCGGGCCGTCGCTCCCCTCGACGAGGGGGACGCCGGCCTTCTTCGCGGCGGCCTTCGCCTCGGTCTTGTTCCCCATGCGGTGGATGGCGTCCACGCTGGGCCCGATGAACTCGATGTTGCTCGAGCGACAGATCTCGGCGAAGTGCGCGTTCTCGGACAGGAACCCGTAGCCGGGGTGGATGGCGTCGACGTTCGCGATCTCCGCCGCGCTGATGATGTTCGGGATCGAGAGGTACGACTTGGCGCTCGGCGCGGGCCCGATGCAGATCGCGTCGTCCGCGAGGTCCAGCCACGGCGCGTTGGCGTCGGCCTTCGAGTAGACCACCACGCTCTCGATGTCGAGCTCGCGGCAGGCGCGGATGACGCGGAGGGCGATCTCGCCGCGGTTCGCGATCAGGATGCGCTTGAACAAGGATCGTGCCCCGGGGCCGCGTGGCCGACGTCAGGTCCGGCCGACTTCAGGTCAGGCCGTCTTCACGCGGAAGAGCGGTTGATCGAACTCCACGGCCTGGCCGTTCTCGACGAGGACCTCGACGACCTCGCCGGCGATCTCGGACTGGATCTCGTTCATGACCTTCATGGCCTCGACGATGCAGACCACGGCGCCGGCCTTCACCCGGTCGCCGACCTGCACGAACGCCGGGGAGTCCGGGCTCGCGGACTTGTAGAAGGTGCCGACGATGGGCGAGCGGATCTCGGCCGTGCCCGCCGGGGGGCCCGCGGGTGCCGCTGCCGCGCCCGGCGTAGGCGCCGGCGACATGGGCGGATACGCCGGCGACGGGTACGGGGGGAGCATCTGCATCGCGGTCGGCAGCGGGAGCGCGACGCCGGGCGCCTTCCGGAGGCGGACCGTCCGCCCGTCCTCCTCGATCTCGAGCTCGACGAGGTCGTTCTCGTTCATCAACTTCACGAGGCGTTCGAGATCGGCATGGTCCATGAAGCGCTCGCGAGGGAGGGGACGGGAAGGAGGGCACGGTACGCCCCCCCGTCGAGGCCTGTCAAGGCAAGCAAGGGCCGACGGGCCTCCGGTCGTCCGACGCCCGAGCACGACTCCAACGGCGGTCAACCGCGCCGGGCGGTGGGGAGGAGCGCCTCGGCAATCTGCACCGCGTTCAGGGCGGCCCCCTTGCGGAGCTGGTCCCCCGAGAGGAAAAGGTCGAGGGCCGTCGGGCACCCGGGGTCGCGACGGATCCGGCCGACGAGCACGGGGTCGAGCCCCTCCGCGGCCCGGGGCGTCGGGAACGCCGTCCGGGCGGGGTCGTCGACGACGAGGACGCCGGGGGCCTCTGCGAGCCACGCGCGCGCGTCCTCGGGCGCCACGGGTCGCTCGAACTCGACGTTCACCGCTTCGCTGTGGGCGCGACGCACCGGTACGCGTACGCAGGTGGCGGAGACGCGCAACTCGGGCAGCCCGAGGATCCGGCGAGTCTCCTTGATCATCTTCCACTCCTCCGTGGTCAGCGCGTCGTCGCCGAACCCCGCCACGAAGGGCAGGACGTTCGACGCGATCGGGTACGGGTAGACGTCCGTCGTCGGCGGGCGTCCGGACCGCTCCTCCTCGAGCTGGCGCGAGAGTTCGGCGAGGCCGCGCGCCCCCGAGCCCGACACGGCCTGGTACGTCGAGACGACGACGCGCCGGACCGGCACGCGCCGCAGCAGCGGCGCCAGCACCATCACGAGCAGGATCGTCGAGCAGTTCGGGTTCGCGATCAGGCCCCCGTGCCCCTTCGCCGCGTCGAGGTTGACCTCCGGCACCACGAGGGGCACGGCCGGGTCCATCCGGAACGCCGACGAGTTGTCGACGACGAGCGCGCCGGCCTGCGCCGCCCGCGGGCCGTGGGCGCGGCTGCGCTCGGCGCCGGCGGAGAAGAACGCGACGTCGACGCCGCGGAAATCGAACGTGGCGAGGTCCTGGACGCCGAACTCGCGGCCCTCGTACCGGACGGCCTTCCCCACCGAGCGCGCCGACGCGAGCGGGATCAGCCGCCCGACGGGGAAGCGGCGCTGCGAGAGGACGGCGAGGAATTCCTCGCCGACGGCGCCGGTGGCGCCTGCGATGGCGACGGTGAGCATCCCCGCAATCTAGCGCCAAGGACCGGCGGGATCCCCGATCGTGTCAACGAGCGCGTCGCCGCCAACGACCCGAGGCCCCGCCCTCCTTCGCCACGACCTCCACGGTGCGGATCGACGCGCCGCGGTCCACCGCCTTGACCATGTCGTAGATGGTCAAGCACGCCACCGCGACGGCCGTCAGCGCCTCCATCTCGACGCCGGTCCGGTCGCGCGCCGTCACCTCCGCCTCGACGGCGATGCCCCCCACGGTCGCGCGGACGTCGACGCGGACGCCGTCGATCCGCAGCGGGTGGCACAACGGGATCAGGTCGGCGGTCCGCTTCGTCGCCGAGATCCCGGCGAGGCGCGCGGTGGCGAGCACGTCGCCCTTCTTCACGGCGTTCGTGCGGACGAGGCGGAGCGCCTCGGCCGAGAGTTTCACGAACCCGTGGGCCGAGGCCCGTCGCGCCGTCTCCGGCTTGGCCGACACGTCGACCATCCGCGCGGCACCGGCCGCGTCGACATGGGTGAGTTGCTTCGTTCGCGCCATCCTCCCACTGTACCCACCGTCTCCCTGCGCCCCCCCATCACCGGGCGTCTCGCCCCCGGCGGGCGCGGCCACCCGTCCCCCGCCGGGCTCTCCTCGAAAGGCGCCGCCGCCGGACGTCCCACCCGGCCCCTCCACCCGGCCCCCCCACGCGGGCACCCCGACACGAGAGCACCCCGACACGAGGGCATGAGGTCGGGGCCGCGGCGGCCCCCCGGGCGGACACAGCCCCGTCCGCGGGCACGAATCCAGGCGCCACGGCGCGGAGGCTCCTCGGCGGGGTGCAAGCCCACGCGCTCGTCGCCTCCGCGCCGCGCCCGGATCCCCTCCGTCGGCCCCCACCGGCTACGGAGGCCCGCTCCGCCCCCGTCGAGGCTCTCTCCCTCGTGGAGGGACCGGGCTGGCCCCCCGGAAGGACCGGACGACCGGAGGGACCCGGACTAATCGTCGCTGCTGGGCTTCGGCTTGGTGGGCATGTCCTTGAGGGGGCCGCCGCCGTAGCCGGGGAAGCCGAGGACCTTCTTCACCTCGAGCTCGACCTGACGGTAGACGTCGCGGTTCTCCTTCAGGAACTGGATCGCCTTGTCGCGACCCTGCCCAAGCTTCGTGGTCCCGAGCGAAAGCCACGTCCCCGACTTCTCGATGGCCCCCGCGTCCACGCCGAGGTCGAGCAGGTCGCCGATCGCCGAGATGCCCTCGTTGAAGATGATGTCGAACTCGGCCTGCCGGAACGGCGGCGCGATCTTGTTCTTCACCACCTTGGCGCGCGTCCGGTTGCCGATGACCTTCTCGCCCTCCTTGAGGGCGCCGATGCGCCGCATGTCGATGCGCACCGAGGCGTAGAACTTCAGCGCGTTGCCGCCCGACGTCGTCTCGGGGCTGCCGAACATGACGCCGATCTTCATGCGCAGCTGGTTCGTGAAGATCATCGCCGCGTTGGAGTGGTGGATCGCGGCCGTCAGCTTACGCAGGGCCTGGCTCATGAGGCGCGCCTGGAGGCCGACGTGCTGGGCCCCCATCTCGCCCTCGATCTCCGCCTTCGGCACGAGGGCCGCCACCGAGTCGACGACGACCACGTCGACCGCGTTGCTGCGGACGAGGGCCTCGGCGACCTCGAGCGCCTGCTCCCCCGTGTCCGGCTGGGAGACGAGCAGTTCGTCGAGGTTGACCCCGAGCTTCTTCGCGTAGGAGGCGTCGAAGGCGTGCTCGGCGTCGATGAACGCACACACGCCGCCCGCCTTCTGGGCGTTGGCGATGACGTGGATGCACAGCGACGTCTTGCCGGACGACTCCGGCCCGTACACCTCGGTGATGCGCGCCCGCGGGATGCCGCGGCCGCCCAGCGCGAGGTCGAGCGACGGGCTGCCGGTCGAGATCCCGGACACCTCGACGGCGCCGGTCATCCCGAGCCGCATGATCGTGCCCTTGCCGTACGACTTCTCGATCTGGGCCAGCGCGGCGTCGAGGGCCGCCGTGCGGACCTGCGCCTTTTTGGCATCCTTCTCGCGTTCGGCGCGCTCCGCCGCCGAGACGGGACGCTCGACCGCGACGGCCGGTCGCGCGACGTCCTTCTCGTGCGCCCGCTCCGTGCCCCTCTCGCCCGCTCCCTTATCGACCATGGCGACCTTCTCCTTGGAGGAATCCGTCCCTCTCGGGGAATCCGTCCCTCTCGGGGAATCCGTCCCTCTCGGGGAATCTGCGGAGGAACCGTTCTTCTCCGACGACTTCACCGGCAACCCGTGCGGCGCGACCATCGAGACCGTCCTTTCGAGACGCGTGCCGGAACCCTCGTTCCGGCCGCCGGGTCCGGTCGGTCGCGACGTTCGCGACCGACCGGACCCGAACGTTGACCAGCGATAGCGAACCCGTACGCCGGGACCCGCAGGCTTTCGAGCCTGCGGGCGCCGACCGACCGGCCTCGCGTCCCGTTCCATGCGCGTGAACGCATCCCCCAGGCCCAGAACGACTGGGACCAGAGCGACCGGGGCCAGAGCGACCGGGGTCAGAACAAGCAGAATGTGTCGGCGTCTGCGGAGGACGGTCTCCTTACCTCGCGCGGGTCCCACCGTCGGTTTCGTTCGTTCCGTCGCCGGGTTCAGCCGAGGGGCTTCCCGCCCCTCCACCGAACGGCCACGTCGCGAGCACCCGATAGCGGGAACCGGGCCGTCGCGCGTCCGGGGCTCCCGAACTCGCGACGTCGGTTTCCGAGACCATAAGCAGCAGGTCCGACAGCACTTCGGGGATGTAAGTACCCTGTAAGGCACCCACTGTCAACAACATTTCGAGCGCCGGTTCGGGGCGGCGGCCGTCCGACCGCCCGAGGGTCACGTGCGGCTGGAACGTCCCGCGCGCCGCAGCGGGGCATCCGACGTCGGCGCACGCACGCGCGACACGTTTCGCCAGGCGGATCGCCGACGCGGTGCCGGCGTCCCCCGTCAGCCCCGCCCAGATCGCCCGCGGCGTGCGGAACGAGGGGAAGGCGCCCAAGCCCTCGACGGTGATCGCGAACGGCGCCGCAGCGGCCGCGACCGGCGCGAGCGCGGCGCAGAGCGACGGCACGCGGTCGTCGGGGGTCGCGCCGAGGAAGGCGAGGGTGAGGTGGAGGTCGTCGGCGCCGACGACGCGCAGCGCCGGCGCCGCGACGACGAGGCGCTGCACCTCGAGCGCGAGCGCGGCGCGGGTGGAGGCGGACGGGACGCAGGCGACGAAGAGGCGGGGCACGACGGTCCTTCTCCACCGGTCTACGCGGGCGGGGGGACGGGCGCGCCGCCGGCCGTCAGAGCGTCACGAAGCGGCGCAGTTCCTCGGCCCGGGCCTCGACGTCGGTCCGGCGGACCGCGGCCAGCGCGTCCAGGCTGAACGTGCTCACGGCGAACGACGCGGTGACGGCGCCGTACAACATCGCGCGCGCGACGTCCGCGGTGGACGTCCGCCCGGAGCCCGCGAGGGCCCCCATCAGGCCGCCCGCAAAGCTGTCGCCGGCGCCGGTCGGGTCGCGGACATCTTCGAGCGGGTACGCGGGCAGCGCGTATGAGCGGTCGCGGCCGAAGAGGAAGGCCCCGTGTTCGCCCTTCTTCACGATCACGAACCGCGGGCCGTACGTCAGCAGCTTCCGACCGGCCGTGATCAGGTTCCGCTCCCGCGCGAGCGAACGCGCCTCCTCGTCGTTGACGAGGAGCCCGTCCACGCGTCCGAGAACCTCGAGGAGCCCGTCGCGGGCCGTGTCGATCCAGAGGTTCATCGTGTCGGCGACGACGAGCCGCGCCGCGCCTCCGTCGGGCGGCGCGAGTTGCGAGAGCACGGCGAGCTGGATGGCCGGCGCGGTGTTGGCGAGGAAGACGTAGGGGCTCCGCCGGTGCGCCGGGGCGAGGCTCGGCGAGAACGTCGCGAGGACGTTGAGGTCGGTCTGGAGCGTCGTCGCGGCGTTCATGGCGCCGTCGTAGCGCCCCGCCCAGTGGAACGTCCGCCCCGCCGCCACCTCCAGGCACGAGAGGTCGATGTCGCGGGCGGCGAGGAGGTCGCGGAACGGCCGCGGGAAGTCCTCCCCGACGACGCCGACGAGTCCCACGCGCGTGAAGAGCGACGCGGCGACCGAGAAGTACGTGGCGCTGCCGCCGAGAACCGCGTTCGCCGCGCCGGAGGGCGTCGCGACGTCGTCGAGCGCGACGGTGCCGACGACGGTGAGCTGGGGGGCGCGCGAGTTCGGTGCGGTCACGGGAGGGCTCCGGGGCGTTCGAGGGGGCCGCGCACGGTCGCCGCGGCCAGGGACAGGGACGGAGGACGACGGGACGAGCGACGACGGGACGACGCCGTCACGGACCCGCCTCCGCGACGGCGTGGGCGGCCCGGTCCATCTCGGCGGCCATCGCGTCGCGGCGCGGGTGCTCGCGGGCGAGGAGCCAGAGGACCGCGCCCGGGAGGCCGGACGCCAGCACCGCGAGGCGGAACACGACGGACCAGGCGACGGCCTCCGACGGCGCGACGCCGACCGGCGCGAAGAAGTACGCGAACGCGAGCTCGCCGACGCCCCACCCGCCGGGGAGCAGCGGGACGGCGGAAAGCAGGCTGACGACGGGCAGAAGGGCCATCACATCGACGAGACGGACCTCCTCGAGGCCGAGCGCCCGCGCGAGCAGGTAGGCGCAGACGCACGTCCCGGCATGGTTGAAGAGGGAGACGAGCAGCCCGAGGGCGAGCGAGCCCGGGTGGCCGCGGTAGAGCCGTACCGCCGCGTCCACCTCGGCCCAGACGCGCTGGAAGGGCAGCCGTCGCAGCAGCGCGGAGAGGCCGAGGGTCCGCCGCACCCGACGCGAGAGCACGACAACACCGCCGAGCGCCGCGGCGCCGAGCACCGAACCGACGAAAATCCGCGGCACCCCGAACCCCTCGCGCGTCGGACCGAGGAAAAGGACGGCCGCGGCGAACAGCACGAGCGCGAAGAGGCCGACGAGGCGGTCCACCAGGACGCTGACGACGGCCTTCGTCGTGCGGCCCGTGCGGCGGGCCGCGTACCAGGCCTTTACGACGTCGCCGCCCGTGGCCCCGGGGACGAAGAGGTTGAAGAAGATCCCGTAGAACGTGTACCGCAGGGCTTCGGCGACCGTCAACGCGAGGCCCAGGGCCTCCACGAGCCACCGCCACCGCCAGGCGGTGAGGACCGCCAGCCCGAGGAGGGCGACGAGGACGAGCGCGACCGTCGGCACCGATCCGGACAGGCGCCCCATCAGGGTCGGCAGCCCGAACGCGATGGACGGGATCCGTCGTGGGCCGAACGTCTCGTGCGCGACCGCGGCGGCCGGCAGGTCGCGGCTCGTGCCGTCGGCTGATACCACCCGCCACCCGTCCGCGAGCGCGGTCACGGCGCCGGTCGCCTTCGTCCCGTCGGTCAGCGCGACCTCGTCGGTCCACCGCAGTTGCGTCGCCACCACGTACACGACGAGTGCCACGCCGAGGAGGCGGGCGACCCAGCGCAGGACGGACGATCGGCGTGCGCTCACGAGGGGCGGAGGCTCAGCGACTGCGCCGGGAAGGCGGAGGCAGGGCGCCCGGGTCGGCAGGGAGGCCCGGGGGCAGGGCCGGGGGCACCGGCGGCGGGGGCTGCACCCGCGGTGGCACTCGCGGCGGCGGCGGCGGGGGCGGGGGCGGCATGGGGGGTGGGTCGATTCGCGGGACCACGATCGGCGGCGCGACCGGCGGCGGGACGACCCCCGGCGGCGCGACAGGAACCGGCGGCGCGACAGGAACCGGCGGCGCGACAGGAACCGGCGGCGGGACCCTGACCGGCGGCGCGACGGGCGCAGGCAGGGGGGCGACCGGAACCGGGGCCGACGCGCCGCCGCCGCGCGCGAGCCACGCCTCCCAGGGCGCCCGGGTCGTGCCGAGGTCCGTCCCGGCGAGCCGCGTGAGCCCGAGGTGGGCCCGGTGGCGCACGCCGCCGTCGTCGTCGGACAGCAGCGCCACGAGACGGGCCGACGCCGTTGAGCCGCCGACGGCCCCGAAGTACTCCGCGATCTCGCCGCGGACGAGGCTGTGGCTCTCGACGTCGAGCCGCTCCGCGACGGTGTCGACGGCCTTTGCGTCCCCCACCGTCTTGAGCCCCATCACCGCGGCGCGACGCACGTACGGCGACGCGTCGGAGACGGCGCCGGCCAGGGACGCGACGACGACCTCGCGGGACCGCCGCACCATGGCGCGGTCGTACACCGCGCGGAGCGCCGGGTCGGTCTCCTGGGTCACGAAGGCATAGGCGGGGAACCAGCGGAGCGCATCCTTCGTCAGCTGGAGGTTCGGCATCTGGTACGTGCCGATCTCCTCGACGATGGAGGCGACGCGCTGGCGCGTCGCCGGCGTGTCCTGGCGCCGCCGGCCGGCGTCGTCGTGCAGGATCTCCTTCAGCTCCTTCAGTTGGCCTAGGAACCGGTCGCCGCGCTCCGGCTTCGGCGTGTACGGCGCCACCGGCATCCGCGTGGCGAGCAGCGCGAGCGACCCGGCCGCGTGGTCCTTCGCGAGCGACACCGGGTCCTCGATCAGCACGTCGGACAGGAGCAGGATCACCTGGACCTGCCCCTCGAGGCGCGTGTACTCGGCGGTTCCGAGGCGCCGCACCGCGTCCACGCACTTGTCGGCGAGGTACGGGTCGGCGGAATTCTTGTAGGCGAAGTTCTTCTTCTCGTGTGCGTTGAAGACGACGTCGTAGTAGTACGCCGTCCCGCGGTCCATCCCGAGCCAGTCGTAGAAGACGGTGTCCATCGCCCCCCCGCCCGAGGAGAGCTTCCGGGAACACCCGGGGGCGGCGGCCAGGCAGACCAAGCCCGCGACGACGGCGAAGCCGCGACCCATCCGCATGGACGACCACCTCCGGAGACCACGACCGATGCGCCCGAGACCGGGACGGCGGCGGATCGTACCCGGCCTCGCGGAGGTTCCGCCGAAGTCCGTCCCTGCGCGCGGTCGTCGGGGCGCCGCGTTGCGCCGTCCGCCCCGCCGCCTCGGATCCCTCCGGCGACGCCTGGCCATTCGGGTCGGAGTGTTTCCGGGGGGTAACGTCTGTGGCGGGTGCGACACGTCGAGGGGCCCCCGGAGGGCGCAACCCCCCGGAAAGCACGGCCTCGAGGGCGTTTCTCAAGAGGTATGGCTTTTGTAGTATCGACGGCGTCGGGGCACGATTCGCCCCGCCCACACCGAGGAGGTTTCCCGATGCGGTTGCGTTCTTGGATCCTGCCCGCGCTGCTCGCAGCGCCCATCGTCTTGCCGGTCGACGGCGCGCTCGCTTGCATTCGCTTCAAGAAGCCGGGCGGCGCTGTGCCCCCGGGTCTGCGCGAGCCGAGCGACCCGCCCCCGCCCCCGCCCTCCACGCCGCCCCCGACGACGGGGACGGACGGTCCCCCCGCCCCGCCGACGACCTCGGGCCCCGTGACGCCGACGACCCCCGCGCCGACGACGGCGACGCCCCCCGACCCGACCGCCCCCAACGGGGACGGCCCGGCGAAGCGCAAGCAGGCCGCCGACGACACCACCTGGGAGACCTGGTGGGCGCTGAACCGCATCGAGTTCTTCCCCCACCGCTACGTCAACTCGGTCGTGTCGCACGAGGGCCCGGTCGCGCGCGGCGCGAAGCCCCTCGCGCCCGACGTCGTCCGCGCGAAGCTGTGGAAGCCCCTCCTCGCCCTCAAGGACAACCGTGAGGTCTTCGTCCGCGAGGCCGCGCTGATCACCATCGGCCGCGTCGCCTCCGACGACAGCCTGCGCGCCGAGGCCCGGGACATCCTGGTCGAGGCGATCAACGACAAGAACCATCTCGTCGCCCGCGCCGCGGCGCTTGGCCTCTTCTACGTCGCCGACGAGACGTCCATCCTCCCGATGGCGAAGCTCGCCGAGAACCCGAAGACCGAGTCCGACGTCCGTGCATTCCTGGCGATCACCATCACGGCGGTCGGCAGCGACATGGCGATCCCGATGCTGACCAAGATGGTCTCATCGGAGAAGTCGGCCGACTTCGAGCTCGTCTCCGCGGCGATCATGGCCCTCGGCTTCACGCCGGGCCCGGAGAGCCAGCGGACCCTGGTCGAGGTCTTCAAGAACAAGAAGTTCCGCGCCGAGCTGCGCGCCATGGCGGCCGAGTCGTTCGGCCGGCGCGGCAGCCTCGCCGACGGCCAGGACGTCCTCCTCGACGGCCTGACGGACCGTGAGATCGACATCCGTCGCTCTTCGGCCATGGCCCTCGGCGTGCTCGACTACCGCACGGCGGCCGAGCGCGACATCGACGCCCTCACGGCGCCGTACGACACGTCCCTGGGCGCCCCGCTCCCGGCCGACGTGGAGGCGAAGGTGACGGAGCTCAAGAAGGCCGTCGCGGCCCAGCGCGAGGTCCTCGACAAGCCCACCCGCGAGATCGTGAAGAAGCTCGCGCACGCGCTCGAGAACGACAACGACCAGTTCGTCTGCGGTATGGCGGCGATCTCGCTCGGTCGGATCGCGGCGGCCACGGGCGACGCGGTCGCGGTGCGTCGCCTCGAGCTCGACCTCAAGAAGGAGCGCAACATGGTGCGCGAGTACGAGATTCTCGCGCTCGCCATCGCCAAGGCTCCCAGCGCGTTCGCCATCGCGAAGGACGCGGTCGAGGGCCGGAACAAGATGGCCACGACCGAGGCCGCCGGCATGGTGGCCCTCGGCATCCTCGGGGACGAGCGCGGCAACGACATCCTGCGTCGCCAGGTGGAGGAGGGTGCGCACCCGATCCTCCGCGGCTACGCCGCGATGGCGCTGGGCATGCTCGGCAACATCCGTTCGCAGAGCCCGATCCTGTCCCTCGTCAAGACGACGAAGTCGCCGGACGGGATCTCGTTCGGCGCCCTGGGCCTCGCCTTCCTCGGCCAGCGCGCGAGCAGCGACGTGCTGATCAGGCGCATGACCGAGACGGGCAACCCGGACATCGCCGCCTTCTGCGTCTACTCGCTCGGTCTGATGAAGGACCGCACGAAGCTGGACCAGCTGGTCGAGATCGCCCAGACGCACGGCTCGTTCTTCGTCCAGTCCGCCGCGACGGCTGCCATCGGCTACGTCTCGTCGGCCGAGGACTATCCGCGCCGTCACCTGATGGCCCGCGGCTTCAACTACCTGCTGAACCTGCAGCTCCTCGAGAACTTCTTCTACAAGCTCTAGAGCGCCGCCGTCTCACGACGGTGCCGATGGGCACCGACGTACCGATGGGCCCCGACGTACCGATGGGCCCCGACGTACCGATGGGCCCCGACCGCAAGGTCGGGGCCCATTCTCTTTCTCGGGTCTCTCTCTCGGGTCTCTCTCTCGGGTCTCTTTCTCGGGTCTCTCGCTCGGGTCTCTCGCTCGGGTCTCTCGCTCGGGTCTCTCGCTCGGGTCTCTCGCTCGGGTCTCTCGCTCGGGTCTCT
>Ga0163144_10022443_pt1 | contig 12505 bp, 9 predicted proteins | sample OliLak19BULKMAT1_FD_123175 | JGI IMG/M metagenome (GOLD analysis project Ga0163144, IMG submission 123175) | Freshwater microbial mat bacterial communities from Lake Vanda, McMurdo Dry Valleys, Antarctica - Oligotrophic Lake LV.19.BULKMAT1 | ecosystem: Environmental > Aquatic > Freshwater > Lake... | reverse complement strand
GGAAGAGCGCCCGGCGGACGCTGCGGATGGTTCGAGGAGTGGCGGACACAAAATCGCGACGACATTTGGGAATGCCCGCATCAGAAATCGTTGGCAATAAGAATCTTCTGGAAAAGGCAGTACCGACTTTGAATTGTAACGGGTTTTTCGCTACAAACTGTTGGAAATCTTCTCAGTTTATGCTTTCCTAGGCGCAATCGGTCGTACTGTTTAACAGTACACTCCGATCGTATTCTCCCTGATTGCTAATCTATCTTCAATTCCTTATGGTGACGGCGCTCCTGAAACTAGGCTCTCTTATTGTTCGCGGAGCGAACATTAAGACTAAGGCAATTTTATTGCGCATTGGTCATGGAAAATAAACAAGGAAGGTCATGGGGCAAACAAGAACAAGCAAACCTACGGGCATTGTGTGTAACGCCGAACCGGGAAGTGCCGTCTTGCGGGCGGTAACCCGGTTTTGGCTCAACTGAACGACGAGCAAGGAAACGAGCATGGGGATTTGTGAAAAGTTGCTGGATATAAGCGGGATAAGCGGGACAAACGGGATCGCTGAGGCGCCCGCCGCGGTGGAGATGGAGCCGGCCTGGTATTGCATCCGCAGCCAGCCCAGGCATGAACATATTGCGGCCGCCAATCTCCGTCGCCATCATCAACTCCAGGTTTTCCATCCCCGCATCCGCTTCCGTCGAGCCACCCGGCGCGGTCCCATCTGGGCTAATGAACCGCTTTTCCCCAATTATCTTCTCGTCCGCTTCGACTTGCACCATCTCCTCGCTGGAGTTCAACACACCTTTGGAGTCGCCGGGGTCGTTCATTTTGGAACATTTTGGCCCACGGTCCCCGACGAGGCGATCGAGGAGCTGCAGGCCCTGGTCGGGGATGATGAAACCCGGGTGATTGAACAAACCTTGGACGTGGGCGCTGAGGTACAGATTGCGGGGGGTGCTTTCGATGGATTTCGGGCGGTGGTGACGCGGGTCATGCCTGCCCGTCAACGGGTCGCGGTCCTTTTGGATTTTTTGGGAAAACAAACCGTGGTTGAGCTGGATTGCCATGCGCTGGTCTCCGAAACGTCGTGGTCGGACGTAAAGGCGGGATCAGTCGCGGCGGCTCGATTGGCGGCCAGGTGATGATCCAGCACGGCAGGCTGAGGGCGGTTGGATTTCCTTGGTTTGGCTAAACGAGCAGGCAGGACGGCGGAAACGCTGAGTAGGCACGGAGGCTGAACAGCTCGATCCGGGCAGGAAGCTCGCGAATGATGCGCAGTCGCCAGTACATATTTCTTCTTCAACGCCATGCGCTGAGGAAAGGCGGAGCTTTCTGCGAGTTCGGGGGGGCGGGAAGTGAGCCGCAATTCGCGGCGAGGACCGCAATGAATGATCGCCATTGGATTCGCCTGAGGATGAACCCCGGCGCTGGAGAAACGGGGAGTCCGGGCGGGAATACGGTTTCAAGCCAGTGAACAGCAACGGCCATACGTCCGGGCGCCCGCCTCGTGGAATTCCCCCCTGGAAGCGGGTGCTGGACCTTGTCTGCATCGTGCTGGTCCTGCCGGTCGCGGGCCCGCTGTTTCTTCTCATCGCCCTTGGCATCAAACTGGTCTCGCGCGGCCCGATTCTGTTCTGCCAGCCCCGCATCGGTTATGGCGGAAAACTTTTCACCTGTCTCAAGTTCCGGACCATGCGCGTGGACGCCAATACGCGGGTTCACGAGGATCATTTCAAGGAGCTCATGCAATCGAAGAAGCCGATGACCAAGCTCGATTCCTTCGGCGATGAGCGCCTGATCCCCATGGGATTGCTGCTCCGGTCTTCCGGCCTCGACGAACTGCCCCAGTTGTTGAACGTCTGGTTCGGCGACATGAGCCTGGTCGGCCCGCGTCCGTGCACCCCCAACGAATACCGAAATTACCAGCCGTGGCATAAGCAACGATTCGGCACCCTCCCGGGCTTGACCGGCCTTTGGCAGGTGAGTGGAAAGAACAGCACGACCTTTGACGAGATGATCCTCCTGGATATCCGCTATGCCCAGGATCGTTCGTTTTTTGGGGATCTTGGGATTATGGTCCGGACCTTCCCGGTGCTGATCTTCGAGGTCCGCTCGATGGTCAAGCGCCGGCGCTTGAAGGCCACAACCAAAAAGACCGAACCGGCCCGTCCGCCTGTTCCTCATTCCCAGAACGGTTTTCACGCCCCGGCCCGCAAGCGGAACGGACGGCGGGCGGGCGCATCCGCCGACGCGAACGGGCAACGTCGTCTCAGCTCCAGGCCGGCCTCGGATCAATGAGCGCGTCCGGAACCTCTCTCGTGGAATCGCATCGTTAACCCTCGATGAAACCCCCTGTTCATACCGTCATGCTCATCGATGGACACCCCATCTGGTGTTACGGAGTCGCGGCCGTGCTGCACAAGGAGTCCGATCTTAAAATCTGCGGCCAGACCGGCGATTACGAAGTCGGACTGGAGCTGATCGCGTCGCTCAATCCCGGCGTCATCATCATGGATGTCACCCAGGAGGTCGGACAGGGCCTCGGTTTCATCAAAACCATCCTGGGCCGCCATCCCGCCGCGCGACTCCTCGTCCTCTCCCTCAACGATGAATGCCTTTACGCCGAGCGGGTCATCCGCGCCGGCGCCCGCGGGTACCTGATGAAACAGGAATCGGAGGAAGCCCTCGTCTCGGCCATCCGGCAGGTCCTCGCCGGTGGGGTTTTCCTCAGCAACCGGATGCGGGAAATCCTTTGCAACAAGGCCCTGTGCGCGGGCGTCGATGACGGTTACCCGGACCTGGGAACGCTCACGGATCGGGAGATGCAGGTCTTCACCCTCCTCGGGGAGGGCAAGGAAAATTCCGAAATTGCCGGGTGCATGAATCTCAGCGTGAAGACCGTCGATGCCTATCGCGCTCATATCAAACAAAAGCTGAAGCTCCGCAGCGGCCTGGAGCTCATCCGCCTGGCCATCCTGCACACACCGCCCTTTTCCCCCTCGGCCCGGATCTCCGGAGTGACCCGGCCTGACTTTCGTTCCGCCCTGCAGCCCGTCGTAACCAACCAATCAGAGGTACTATGAATAACGCCAGGAATATCAATGTCGGCCTTGTCGGTTGTGGCTATTGGGGCCCCAACCTGATTCGCAACTTCAGAAGCCTGCCGGAATGTCACATGCGGTTCATGTGCGACGTCAGCCCCCAGCGGATCAAACATCTCAAATCCCTCTATCCGGAGGTCGAGGGGCGCCTGGATTTTGAGGAGATGGTCCACAGCTCCGACGTGGACGCCATCGCCATTGCCACCCCCGTCAAATATCATTTCTCCATGGCCAAGGCGAGCCTCTCCGCGGGCAAGCACACCTTCATCGAGAAGCCCATGGCCTCCTCCGTCGCCGAATGCGAGGAACTCGTCGAACTCGCCGAGCGCAATGGCCTCACCCTCATGGTCGGGCATACCTTCCTTTACTCCGCCGCCATCCGGAAGATCAAGGCCATCATCGATAACGGCGATATCGGCGATATTCGATATATCAGTGCGCGGCGCCTCAACCTGGGACTTTTCCAAAAGGATATCAATGTCACCTGGGACCTCGCTCCCCATGATGTGTCGATCGTGAATTATATCGTGGGCGAGGCGCCCATCGCGGTGAACTGCTCGGGCAAGGCCCATGTCCGCGCGGGCATCGAGGATGTCACGGCCATGTGCGTGCATTTTGCGCGCGAACGCTTCGCCACCATTCACAGCAGCTGGCTGGATCCGCGAAAGGTGCGCGACATGACCATCGTCGGCACCAAACGGATGATCGCCTATGACGATGTTCAACCGCTGGAAAAGATCCGCATCTATGATGTGCGGGTGGAGGCGCCTCCGCACTATGATACCTTCGCCGAGTTTCAATATGCCTATCACTATGGCGACAGCTATATTCCCTACGTCAAGCAGGAGGAGCCGCTCAAGGTGGAGTGCCAGCATTTCCTCGATTGCATCCGCGACGGCCGCACGCCGGTGACGGGCGGCCGGGCCGGCCTCGAGGTGGTGCGCGTGCTGGAAGCCGCCTCCGCCTCGCTCAAGTTGAACGGCCAGGCCGTGACGGTCTCCCACAAACGCGCGGAACCCACCGCCCCCATCCCGGGCCGCGAACGACCGGAGGAAATGGTGGCCGTTAAGTAATACCCCCGTAGGACAGGGCTGGGGTGCCTTGCGACTCTTGCGCGAGAGGGGTTCCGAATTCCACCGGGTCAGACGCCCGGCTCTACGGCAGGCGGGACGCCTGCCACCACCCTGTAGCGGCAAAACGTCCCGCCTGCCGCCCGGACCGGCCTCCAGCCAAGACCCCAAACCCAATGCAAGGTGACTACCAAAGAATCGCTCCGGACGTAAAGCTGGGCCGGGCCGTCAGCATCTCGAGCTTCGTGAACCTCTACGGCTGCGAGATCGGCGATGAAACCAAGATCGGATCCTTCGTCGAAATTCAGCGGGGCGCGAAGGTGGGCCAGCGTTGCAAGATATCGAGCCATTCCTTTTTATGCGAGGGGGTCACGCTGGAGGATGAGGTGTTCATCGGCCATAATGTCACGTTCATCAATGACCGTCATCCCCGGGCGACCACCGCGGATGGAAAACTCAAGACCAACGACGATTGGAAGTGCGAGCGCACCCTGGTGAAGAAGGGGGCCTCCATCGGGTCGAGCGTCACCTTGCTCTGCGGCGTCACCGTGGGTGAGGGGGCGATCGTTGGGGCGGGGAGTGTGGTGACCCGCGATGTGCCGCCGGCGGTCGTGGTGGCCGGCAACCCGGCCCGGTTATTGAAGGGTGTTCCCCAGGGAGCTTGATATGCAGGTACCGTTTCTTGATCTAAAAGCCCAACACCAGGGACTTCGCGCGGAGTTCAGCGCCGCGATTGATGACGTCATCGAGAGCAGCGTGTTTGCCGGCGGACCGGTCGTCACCCGGTTCGAGGCGGCCTTCGCCGCCTACTGCGCCGCGCCGCATGCGGTGGGCGTGGGCAACGGCACCGACGCGCTCTGGTTCACCCTGCTGGCCCTGGGGGTCGGGCCCGGCGATGAAGTCATCACGGTGCCGCATACCTTCATGGCCACGGCCGAGGCGATCAGTTTTACCGGCGCCACCCCGGTCTTTGTCGACATTGAGCCGGAGACCTACACGATGGACCCGCGGTGGCTCGAACGCGCCATCACTCCCCGGACCAAGGCCATCATCCCGGTTCATATCTTTGGGCAGACCGCGGACATGGATCCGATCCTGGAAATCGCGCAACGCCATGGTTTGCCGGTGGTCGAGGATGCCTGCCAGGCGCACGGCGCCGCTTACCGGGGTCGCCAGGCGGGTTCGCTCGGCATCGCGGGGTGCTTCAGTTTTTATCCCGGCAAAAATCTGGGCGCGTTCGGTGAAGCGGGCGCGGTCCTCACCGCCAGCCGGGAATTGCTGGAAAAAATCCAGGTGCTTCGGGACCATGGCCAGGTCCGCAAATATCATCATGATGTCATTGGGTGGAACGGCCGGATGGATGCGATTCAAGCTGCGGTGCTGCTGATCAAGCTGAAACATCTGGAGGCTGGCAATGTCGCGCGGCGGGCCCATGCGGCTGCCTATGAACAGTGCCTGGGTTCGGTCAAATCGTTGATTTGCCCCCGGGCGGCTGCTTACGCGCTGCACGTTTATCACCTTTACGTCGTCCGGATTAAAAATCGCGATGCCATTCTGGAGGCAATGGCGAGGAAGGGTGTCTCGTGCGGGATCCATTATCCGATTCCCGTGCATCGCCAGCAGGCCTACCGGCATCTGGGTTATGGCGAGGGCTCCTTTCCCGTGGCCGAACAATGCGCGCGGGAATTTCTTTCGCTCCCCATGTTCCCGGAACTCACCCGGGACCAGGTGGAAATGGTGGCGCGCGAATTGACCGGGTTGGTTGAAGCGCAGCGTTAAGCGCCCGTTGAAAATCGCTCAATCTCGTAGCCCGTAGCATCCGGCGTGAGCCGGATCATATCCCTTCCGGCGTTCGCGGGGAGATCAGATCCGGCTCACGCCGGATGCTACTGAGCAATGCGCCTGCCATGCATCCGCCCGATCTCTCACCGCCCTCGAATGGGAGCGGGCGTTCCCCGGCGTTGCGGTTCGAGACCATTGATCCGACGCAGGCCGGGTCCTGGAACGAACGGACCCGGACTCGCTCGTTCTTTCACTCGTCCGCCTGGGCCGAAGTGTTGCGCGGCACCTACGGTCACGAGCCCTGTTACATTGCCGGTTGGGCGGGCCAGACCTTGGCGGCGTTGCTGCCGATGATGGAAGTGAACAGCGCGCTGACCGGCCGCCGGGGCGTCTCGTTGCCGTTCCTGGACCGTTGCCCGCCCTTACTGGCGAATCCCGAACTGGCGCCGGCGCTGTTCGCGGAAGGGATCAAACTGGGAACCGCGCGAGGCTGGAAATATATGGAGGTCCGCGGCTGGACCACCGCGCCGGCCAACCATGCGCCCTCGATCTCGTATGCGGGCCACCTGCTTCCGTTGCATCGGGACACCGACCTTCTCTTTGGGAATTTGGATCCGGGTATCCGTCGGGGGATTCGGAAAGCGCGCCGCGAGAGCGTGGTGTTCTCGATCGACACGACCCTGGAGTCGATGCGGGAATTTTACCGGCTGCATTGTTTGACTCGCGCCAAGCACGGGGTTCCGCCTCAGCCCGCTTCGTTTTTTGAGCATATTTATCGCAGCGTGGTCGCCAGGGGCCAGGGCCTGATTGTCACGGCGCGGCGGGCGGGAAGGGCGGTGGCGGCCGCGGTGTTTTTCCACGATGGCACCCAGGCGCTTTACAAGTATGGCGCTTCTGACCCGAAACAATTGGACTTGCGGGGGAACAACCTGGTGATGTGGGAAGCGATACAATCGTATGCCGCGCGCGGTTATGAGTCCCTGGACTTCGGGCGAACCTCGAACGAGAATGAAGGCTTGCGGCGGTTCAAGCGCGGTTTTGGCGCGGCAGAATGCCGGATCGATTATTGGAAATATCACTTCGCCCGGGCGGAATTCATGCCCGGCCAGGATCGCGCGTCAGGTTGGACCACGCACGTTTTCCGCCGGATGCCCCGATGTGTGCTCCGCCTCGCTGGACGCATACTTTACCCGCACCTCTCCTGAACTTTGATTAAGACCGTGATCAGGAAGCTTAACCACGTTCGCCCCCGCTCCCCCGAGGCTTCCTTCATTTCGCTTTCCGCACTGTAACATGCCCATGACTCCGCCCGTTAAAACGATTCAACCGCCGCCCCCCGCCGGGTTCTCCATGGAAGACACGTACTACACGTTCTTCCGGCACAAGGGAAAAATCCTCCTGCTTTCGGCTGCCGGCATCATCACCGCCGTGGTTCTTTTTCTGACGACGCCCCCCGTCTACACGTCCGAGGCCAAGATCCTCATCCGTTACGTGATGGAAAACAAATCGATGGGTCCCAAGGTGGGGGATTCCCAGGTGACCTCCCCGGATCGAGGGGAAAACATCATCAACTCCGAGGTGGAAATCCTGACCAGCCGTGACCTCGCGCTCCAGGTGGCCGACGCCGTGGGCGTGGAAAAGATTCTTGCCCAGGCTGGAGGAGGCACCAACCGGCAGGCCGCCATTGGGCTGATCCGGAGAGGCCTGAAGGTCGAGGTGCCGAACAAGGGCAATGTTATCCTTATTCAGTTCAGTCATCCCGATCCCACCATGACGCAACCAGTCCTTTTGGAACTGATTGATGTCTATTTGAAGCGGCACCGCGAAATTCACGAGGGCATCGGCGTCCTGGATGATTTCTTTTCCCGGCAGGCTGATCAGGTCCGTGCCAAGCTGGTTCAGACCGAGGAACAACTGAAAAAGCTGCGAACCGATGCCAAGGTCGTGGTCTTGGAAGACACGAAAAAAGCCTACATGGGAGATATCTCGCGCATTCAGGAGAGCCTGCTTGCGGCCGAGGCGGAAATGGCGGAGCACAAGGCCGTCGTCGAGGAATTGCAGAAACGATCCGGAATCGTTTCCACCAACGAGGCTGTGGCCGAACCCGGTGCGGCCGATACGACCGCCCGGTATCAGGACCTCTCTGTTCAATTGGAGCTGTATCAGAAGCGGCGGCAGGAACTCCTGGTTCAGTTTACCGAGGATCATCCCCTGGCCAAACAGTTGCAGTCGCAAATCACCTCGATCGAGGCGCAAAAGAAGAAGATGGAGACCGATAATCCCAGGTTGGCGGTCCTCAACCCGTCGCCCGCCAAATTGAACGCTGGCGGCCTGGATTATGCCACTGAGGTCACCCGCGTGAACGCCCTCGTCGCCAAGGTCAAGGTGTTGACCGAACAGTTGGATCGAAGCCGGGCCGATGCCATTCGCGTGGTCGAGGCCGAACCAGGCATCATGCAACTGCAACGCAAACGGGACGGCGAGGAGGCCAACTATCGTTACTATTCATCCGCCCTCGAACAATCCCGGGTTGATGAATCGTTGGGCACGGGAAAAATTACGAATATCAGTCTGGTCCAAACCCCCTCCCCTCCATTCCGGGACACCAAGAGCCTTTTCAAACCGGTGGTCGGGGTGCTCATCGGGGGAATTCTTGGAGGACTCGCCCTGGCCTTCATCCTCGATCGCGTGCTCGACGCGTCGGTGAAACGTGGGTCCGAAGTCGAACGTCACACCGGGGTGCCGATCTTCCTCTCCATTCCGGACACGACCTGGAAGGGTGGCTTTCACCTCCCAAAATTTTCCCGGAACGGTCATGCCAGGTCGCCGGCAAAAACCCGAAACGGCGCCCCGCCACCCCTGCCGGAGCCCGCGTTGGGGTTGGAATCGGGCGACGCGCCACCCGGAGCGGCTCCGGGCGTTGGCACGGCAGCCCGGCCGGCCCTGCAGCCTTATTACGACGCATTGCGCGATCGCCTCATGACCTATTTTGAAGTTCGCAACATGACGCACAAACCGAAGCTCGTGGGCGTCACGAGCTGCCATCGAGGCGCCGGTGTGTCCACCGTGGCGGCGGGGCTCGCCGATTCCCTGTCCGGGACCGGCGATGGCAACGTGCTGTTGGTGGACATGCATGGGGAGCATGGCGAGGCTCATCCGGTCCATGGCCCGCGACCGGGTTGCGGCTTGTCCGAAGCCCTCGATCTCGACAAGCCTGAGAACGCCTTCGTCCAGGAGAAGCTTTATTTGGTCTCTGTCCATGAACCGAAAAACCGTGAGTTGCCGCGGGTTCTCCCGAAGCGTTTTGCCCACCTGATTCCCCGGATGAAGGCGAGCGACTATGATTACATCATCTTCGACATGCCTCCCGTCAACCAAACCAGTGTCACGCCCCGGCTTTCCGCCTATATGGACATGGTGTTGATGGTCGTCGAGTCGGAAAAAACCGGTCAGGAGATTTTGCAGCGGGTCACGCGCCTTCTCCGGGACTCCGGCGCCACCACAGCGGCGGTCTTGAACAGGAACCGGCGTTATATTCCCGAAAAACTGAGCCAGGAGTTATAGCTTTTTTTTGCGGCGACTCCAAACGGGGCGCGGACAGCCTGTCCGCGCGAACCGGTGGCCCATCCCGAAAGGCAAGCGCCGAACGAGTAAGCGACGACGAAACTCGCAGACAGGTTCCCCGCGCTCCCATGGATCCATTGTGCAATTCCAACTTCCCCGTGCCGCCCGGTTTCTTCGCCGGGCGATTTGTTCGCCTCGCCGGGCGAGGTAAATCAGGGCGGCGGAGCACCGCCGCCCCACCCAGGTAATGCGCACCTCTGAATTCGCGTCCATTCGCGTCCATTCGCGGTTCTCCATTACATACTGCTCGGACGGCAGGATGGAATACAAAGAGCGGCGAGCGCCACGGGTGCAGATGCGAGGCGCGAGCGCGGGAGGATGCCCGCAGCGGCCTGTGACCAAGCAAGCAACGAAGCAGATGCGCCCATGCCGCCGCCGGGCTTTGTGTTTTATCCTACCGTCCGGGCCGTTTTGTCTCCCCTTTCCTTCCTGATCGTACATGTTTCGCAATCGTCTTTACTACCACGTCAAGCCGGTCCTGCCGTCCCGGATTCGATTGCAGATTCGTCGCTGGTTCGCTTCGAGGAAACGCCGGCAGGTTTCCTCCGTGTGGCCCATCCTTCCTGGTTCCGAACAGCCGCCCCCGGGTTGGCCCGGCTGGCCGGAAGGCCGGCAATTCGCCCTGGTCCTCACCCATGATGTCGAGTCCCAGGCGGGGATGGACCGCGTGCGCGAACTGGCCGAGGTGGAAATGAAACTGGGCGTTCGTTCCGCCTTCAACTTCATTCCCGAAGGGGATTACCGCGTCCCGCTTGAATTACGCGAATGGCTTCTGAGCAATGGTTTCGAAGTGGGCATTCATGACCTGCAGCACGACGGGAAGCTCTACAGCAGTCGCGCGGATTTTGCCGCCAAGGCCCGTCGCATCAACCAGCATCTCAAGAACTGGGACGCCGTCGGCTTTCGGTCAGGCTTCATGTTGCACAATCTCGAATGGTTGCGGGACCTCGATGTCCTTTATGATTCCTCGACGTTTGACACCGACCCATTCGAGCCGCAACCGGACGGCGCCCAAACCATCTTCCCCTATTGGATCCCGAGTCCGCGCCCCAATCCCTTCCTGAACGGGGTGGCCAGGAAACTCGAAGCCCGCAACCCGGAACCTTCCAATGCGGAACCCGGAACCCGGAACGGTAACCACCCCTATCGAGGCTATGTGGAATTACCCTATACCTTGCCGCAGGATTTCACCTTGTTCCTGTTGTTCCAGGAACGGGACAACGGAATTTGGAAACGGAAACTGGACTGGATTGCGCAGCACGGCGGCATGGCCATGCTGGATGTTCATCCAGACTACATCGATCTAAATGGGACTGGGCAACCAGGGGCATCCTATCCGGTCAAGCTCTACACGGAATTCCTGACCTACGTGAAGCAACAGTACGCGGGCCGGTACTGGCAGGCTTTGCCGAGGGATGTTGCGCAGTTTGCCGGAGCACAACTGGCGCCCAAATCCACCGGCGCCATTTCCGTCCCCGCTCAACCCCCGGCCCGCCGCCAAAAAATCTGGATCGACCTGGACAACACCCCCCATGTGCCCTTCTTCGAGCCGATTATCGAGGAACTGTCAAAACGGGGCTTTGATGTGGTGTTGACGGCGCGTGACGCCTTCCAGGTTTGCGAACTCGCGGACCGCAAGGGACTGCGTTACACCAAAATCGGACGGCACCACGGCCGAAACAAGTTGCACAAGGTGCTCGGACTTTTCTATCGCGCGTTGGAACTCGCCCCCTTTGTGCTGCGGGAAAAGCCCGACCTGGCGCTCTCCCACGGAGCGCGTTCCCAGATCATCATCTCCAACCTGTTTCGCGTCCCCACTCTGTTGATGGCGGATTACGAGTTTGCCCAGTATCCCCCCCTGATGCGGCCCGCCTGGGAAATGGTGCCCGAAGTCATTCCGGATGCAGCCCTCTATTGCCGGCGCAATCGCATTCGCAAATATCCCGGCATCAAAGAGGACGTCTACGTCAACCGGATGCGGGTGGACCCGCAATTCCTGAAGATGCTCGGGGTATCGCCGGAGGATCTCCTGATCACCGTTCGTCCCCCCGCCACGGAAGCTCATTATCATAATCCGGAAGGGGAGAAGTTATTCGAGCATTTCATGGAGCGGGCCTGCCGCCAGCAGGGGGTTCGCATCGTGCTTCTGCCCCGCAACACCCGTCAGGGTGAGGCGATCCGAAGGAATTGGCCGCACTGGTTTGAGCGGGACTGCACCATTATCCCGCCCGTCGCTCTCGATGGACTCAACCTGCTCTGGCATTCCGACCTGGTGGTCAGTGGAGGTGGCACCATGAACCGGGAGGCGGCCGCCCTTGGCGTTCCTGTCTACAGCATCTTCCGCGGACAGACCGGAGCCATCGATCTTCAGCTCCAGAAGGAAGGCCGCTTGATCATGGTGGAAACGACGAAGGACGTGGAACAGAAGATCAAGATTACCCGGCGCGCCCGGGCCGAGCACCGTAATGGCGCCCCTGCCCGGACCTTGACCGTGGTCATCGATCACATCGCCGACATCACCCGCCTCTACCTGTAGCATGTAGCATGTAGCATCCGGCGTAAGCCGGATCTATCCCTTCCGACTTTCGCAGAGAGATCAGATCCGGCTCACGCCGGATGCTACGGATCAAAGCGAGGTGCGGACATGAATACCGTAATTTCGTAGCATCCGGCGTAAGCCGGATCTATCCCTTCCGACTTTCGCAGAGAGATTAGATCCGGCTCACGCCGGATGCTACGGATCAAAGCGAGGTGCGGATATAAATACCGTAATTTCGTAGCATCCGGCGTAAGCCGGATCATATCCCTTCCGGTGCTCGCAGAGAGATCAGATCCGGCTCACGCCGGATGCTACGGATCAAAGCGAGGTGCGGATATAAATACCGTAATTTCGTAGCATCCGGCGTAAGCCGGATCATATCCCTTCCGGTGCTCGCG
>Ga0163144_10022442_pt1 | contig 12506 bp, 8 predicted proteins | sample OliLak19BULKMAT1_FD_123175 | JGI IMG/M metagenome (GOLD analysis project Ga0163144, IMG submission 123175) | Freshwater microbial mat bacterial communities from Lake Vanda, McMurdo Dry Valleys, Antarctica - Oligotrophic Lake LV.19.BULKMAT1 | ecosystem: Environmental > Aquatic > Freshwater > Lake... | reverse complement strand
CTTCGCTGGTCAAGGGTCACCGCTTCACTGGTCAAGGGTCAAGGGTTAAGGGGTAAGGGATAAGGGTTAAGGGATAAGGGATAAGGGATAAGGGTCAAGGGTTAAGGGTTACGGGTTAAGGGTTAAGGGATAAGGGTCAAGGGTCAAGGGTTAAGGGTTAAGGGTTAAGGGTTAAGGGTTAAGGGATGTCAATGGTCAATCATAAATCGTCATCCTATGCTTCGGATCGTAAATCGTAAATCTCTTCTCATCTCCATGCACTCAGGATGCCGCCCATCAAACACAGGGTTATTAACCAATATCCTTCATTGACCAAAAACCATTTCATTGATTTTTTTTCAAAAATGCCCATGGTACCCAGGATAGGGGCAACGAATACCACGGAAAGTATAACACCGTGAAAAACACCGTGCTGAAAGGTAACGAAGCTATGTCCGTTCGCATCCACTTCCTGGCCAGGTCCAGTCACATTAAAAGACACAAACATGGACAACAAAAAGGATAAAATCAAGGCGATCAGAAACATAATCGGTTTGGGTCCTTTGCCTAAACTTTCCTGGGTAAACCCATTTGCCTGCATCCAGGCTGTACCGGCCACTTTTGGATGGTAATAGATAAAACCGATCACCATGGGTATTAGAGTAGAAAGCGCTAGTGCCAGATAATTTATTTTGTTTTCCATGATTTTTAAGGTTTAGGCTTCGAATTTAATGAAAATGTTGCGAGTAGCGAGCATCGAGATTCGAGCTCAGACTGTGCTCACCCTGAAACCTCTAACCTGATACCACTGACTCGACTGACCACTCAATGACCTTTCAACCAATCACAACCCACCAATCACCACCCCTACACCATTTCATTTAAATACGGAGCAGACGCCTGGGCACCCAAACGGGTAACTGAGATAGAAGCTGCACGGGAAGCAAACTCAATGGTCGATTTCCAGGATTTGTTTTCCGCCAGGGCTACACTTAAGGCACCATTAAATACATCGCCTGCTGCGGTAGTATCAATGGCCTGGACCTCTTCTACCGGAAAATGAAATGATTCCTGTGCGTTTTTAAAAAACGAACCATGGGGTCCGAGGGTAATCAATACATTCTGTACCCCCCTGGATAAAAACACATCTGCCGCTTTTTCTGCATCTTTTATGCTGCCGATTTCTATTCCGGTAAGCAAACCGGTTTCTGTTTCATTGGGTGTGATCAGGAATAAATCCGAATAGGCAGAAGTCGGGAGTACCTGAGCCGGTGCCGGATTCAAAACTATTTTTTTAAAACCCTGATGCCCTTTGTGAATCGCATGTTGGACGGTAACAAGGGGGATCTCCAATTGTAATAAAATGATTTCAGCGGAATGAAATAATTCATCTGCCAGATCAAGATCATCAGCCGTAAGGGTATGATTAGCCCCGGAGGCCACAACTATTTCATTTTCTCCTTCCTGATTAATCGTGATCAGGGCGACTCCGGAAGCGGCTTCTGCGTCGACAAAACAAAACGCTGTGTGAATATTTTCTCTTCGGAATCCCTCGACCGCCTGAGTACCAAAAAGGTCATTTCCTACTTTACAGATAAAACTGACCCGACCGCCCAACCTGGCCGCAGCCACAGCCTGATTGGCTCCCTTACCTCCGGGGAACATAAAAAATTCACCTCCGATAATGGTTTCTCCGGGTTGAGGAAAACGGTTTGTTTTGACCACCATATCAGTATTGGAACTGCCGATGACGAGTATTTTGGACATAGGATTTATTTTTTAAGTACCTGCCAAAAATCTTCAGCCAATCTGACTTCATCTATTTTGGTATATACTTTTATAATTCGTTGTTTGTTTTCCGGAGGGGTGGTGACTTCCTGGATTTCAGCCAGGTGTGGTTTTAAATAGGCTTCGATCAGGGCGAGGTCCCACATTACGCGGATCTTGTCCTGTGGATTATGGACTTTCCATCTTTCCTCGAGTATCTTTTCAATTTCGACGTGTTCATTTAAACGAGTATAGGTTTCTTCGCGCTGAAATTTTAATGGATAGGCTGCTTCCAAAGGCATCACGGTGAGGTCAAGGCTGTCCATATTGAGTACACAATCAAACGCATTGAGATCGTTTCGGATATTAAACTCACTTTTATTCCAGACTTTAGTGACTGGATGGTATCGGGCACCTAAAGAATATATCCTGATCCTGGGTTTGATTTCCGGAGCAAGGATTAAAGCTGACGCAATATTGGTGATCGCCCCGATAGTAATTACATCCAGGATCTCCCCATCCGGTAAGGACTTCACTAACCGGATAATAGCTTCCACTGCGGGAGCGTTGCGGGCGTTGTCTTTGCCATAAGGTTGGCCTATTTGCCGGTTGGCTCCTTTGGGATGCGGCAGGTCCATCCGGTTCATTGCTTTCAGGATCTCTTCATTGACCCGCTGGCTTTCATCTATGGTCACTAAGTCTTTGGTAAAATATCCATTGTATTTTTCCAAAACCAGGATATCCGCATAATTAAAATGCGCTGAACTCATCCCGATTAAATCCACAGACGGTTCTTTGATCAGGCGGACGATAGCATAGAGATCATCCATCTCATTACCGGAATCGGTATCCAGCCATACCTTTTGTTTTTGAGCATTGCCCGGGCTTATAAGGAACAACAGGATGGGTACAATCAGGCAGTTTTTAAACATGAATTAAAACTACAAACTTTCGGGCTCTAATATTTTCCGACTTTCGAACCAGTTGCAGGATAGGTCACGAGCCGAAACGAACAGTTTAAACACAGATGTCATGGCAAGCCGATAGGGGAATCCGGATGCTCGGTTGATTGGGGTTGACCAAAAGGACCTGTTAGGAACAAAGGGTAGGCATAAAAAATGGTTAGAAACCATTAAATGAGGATCACATCTATAGCCCACGACTTAAGTCGTGGGCTATAGATGTGACAGACAATCAACCGTTTAAACGGTTTTATAAAAATAGGTTTACTTTTTGCTCAACCCCAATGTGTAACTGTTATGCTTCAGCCATGACTGCTGATTTTCAGCTTATCATGTGCATGAATTCTTTGGTAAATATACTTGTGCAATTCGGCCGGTGGCTTGTTCTGTCCTTCCGACTTTCTGACCTTACAACTTGCCGACTTTTGGAAATTAGGAGTCTATAAGTTAATAGTTTTGATTTGCAATGGGTTCAATTCAAAACTGGTGTTTTCGATGTACGCTTTTTGGGGCTCATCCGTATAATTAATCAGGGTAAGTGTTTTAAGACTTTCTTTTTGAGAAAACAAAGAGTCTACTAATAAAGGATGACTGCTGATGGAATGAAACAAACCTGAAGAAACCTGTTTCCAGAGCTGAAGCGCATCATAGACGGGATAAGTCTTCCCGGTCTCCGACACTATTCCCAGTGGCCCGGCAGTTTCAAAGAGGGTTACAGACGCACAACCCCCTATGGACAGGGCTTTCAAGCTGCCCAGGGTAAAAGCTGCGGCAAATGGGCTTAGCTGCCTTGGATCGGATTGTACATTGCCTGATGCTCGTTTTTTTTGGGGGTTGGTGGCGTTGGGATTGAATCGCATTCGCAAAGTAAGCGGGGAAATATGTATTGCATTGGATTCCCCGAAAATCACTTTGGCAGATCGGATCATTTCTTCCTGAGTTTCGATATTTTCAATGATAGTGAGATCATCGGAAGCATGCATCTGGGGATTGACTGAAAATGCAATGAAGTCCAGGCCAGAAGGGTCAAAACGGTTTCTATTGACTTCGGTAAATCCAAAATTGGTGCCTGCACCGATTGGTGTTTTTGGAAAAACCGATCGAAGGGGCAATAGATTTTGGACTACTGCTGCCAAGGTCACAGGTTTGCCCTCACTTAATAATAGAATACTCGATGGCTGAATTGATTGTTCTTTTTTCCATTGAATGAGATCATCCAGTTGTTCTTTATATGTTTCATTCAAATGTAAAACCAGATACATGGGTGTATGCAGTAAGAGCGCTTTTCGATTTTCATTAAGGAGCTTGATTTTCCAATCCGGATTTTTTAAGAAGATATCCACCCGGTAATGATCCAACTGCAAGTTCTTAATAGAGGAAAACACCAGATCACGCTGAAAATCTAATGATTCAGAAGCTCCTATGCCAATAAGGGGTGAGTAAAGCTTTTGGTCAATGGGTTGAATGACGATTTTATCTTTTTTCGGAGCCAGTATGGACAACTGTTCGACTGGCTTAAAAACTACTTTTTGATAAACCGTATCGCCCGGTTTAAGCAACACCGGAAACGGGATAGTTAAAGGTGTGCAAAACGTTTTATACGAAGCATCCGACCAGTTGCGTTGATCTTCTGTCTCAAATAAATCCCCTTCAAAATCCAGGTTAAATGCACGGCCATCGATTTTCCATTGCATACGTTGGATCAGTTTGAATGGATCGCGCGGTTCAATATGAAAAGGGAATTGAAGTTGTTCCGTTGACCCGTCCGGATGATGAATGGAGCAGGGTTGCCCGGCGAGACCGTGAATGGGATGAAGGATACAAAATCCCGCCCGGTTCCGTAGAATTTCTTTTAAAGCCAGGCCATTTATTTCAAATTCAATCGTTCCATTGGAATATCCACGGAGTCGTGCTTTCCAACTATAAATTCGTTGACCATCCTCTTCGTGAAAACAATCATAGGTAATGTTGAACTGATCTGGCTGAATATCCAGGTGTTCATTTTCGATGATGGGTTGATACGTAGTCCAGTTTTCATCGCGCAAAGCAAAGTAAATCATACGAAGGACTTCGGAATCACCATATTTTAAATAACGTAAAAATCCGCGGTCATATAGGATCTGGATGGGTCCGGCGTGTAGAATCATAAAATTAGATTTGAAATGGGTTGAAGGTATTTATTTTCTGGTAACAAAGCGAACGCTTGATCGAAACCTGATGCTTGCTGCATTAGTGCGGCCGATGCTTCGGCCTTCGCCTAAAGCGGCAGGAGGAGTGCGGCCTTTGTTTCGGCCATCGCCTAAAGCATTCAGGCGTGGAACGCTAACCCAATTTCAGGCTGGGACGCCTGAAATAACCGGAGACACCTGACGCTAGTTGCAAAAGGAATAGGGCCCAAAAAGGTATAATTTAAAACAGGGGAGTGTCTCGCAAAGACGCCAAGTCGCAAAGAAGTCAAGGGAGCATATTAGACAGCGGAGCGGCTCGCAAAAACGTAGCGTAGCAAAGTCACTTCGATTTGTTCATTTCTTTATTTATAATTGATTTTTTACAGTATATTTTTTTTGCGTCTTGGCGTCTTGGCGAGAAAAATTCTTAAACAATTTCCGGGAATACCCAGGGCTTACGATACGCCGGTTTGATCAATGCATTTGCGGCTTGATTGGATCCAAAATTTTGATTGATCTCATTCCATTCCAATCTTGAGTTGGTTCGCAAAGCTAAATTGCCCATATGAGCATACATGGCCACCAACCGCCCGTTTTCTACGGGGCAATTGGGTTCTTTGTGTTCACGGATACATTCGAGCCAGTTTTTTACATGTTCTTCATGGGATTCTTTGCCGCTTCGTTTTGGCAACACAGGGACTTTATAACTGCCTTTATCTGTTTCCGGAAATATTTCCCAGCCTGCCCGATCAATTACCAGGGTAGCATCATTGCCGGCGAAAGCCAATCCATAAGCCCTTCCAAAAGGTCCTGTCTGTATCCCTGCCGTATGCTCCCAGGAAATGGTATAATCGGGCAATTGATAAAGCACACTTAAGGTATCAAAACATTCATGATTAAATTCCGGTGAATAATAATTTCCACCGGTAGCAGTAACCGATAAAGCAGGAGTCTTTATATTTTTCACCCACAATGCAATATCGAGAATATGGGCACCCCAGTCGGTGACTAATCCACCGCCATAATCCCAGAAAAAACGCCAGGAGCCGTGGAACCGAGTTTTATTAAAACTGCGTTGAGGAGCGGGACCCAGCCAGCGATCAAAATCAACACCGGCAGGTACGCGTTCATCCGGCACTTTGGGTTGACCAATGGCATAATTAAAATTGGCCCAGCAATGGACTTTACGCAAAGTGCCAATGCCACCGGATTGAATGAATGAAATAGCGGACTGCCAATGTTCACCACTGCGTTGTTGTTGACCGACCTGTACGATACGATTGTATTTGCGGGCAGCTTTGACCATGACATTACATTCGGCAATGGAATTAGCCATGGGTTTTTCTACGTATACTTCTTTACCGGCCATACAGGCTTCGACCATAGGAAGGCAATGCCAATGATCCGGGGTACCGATGATCACCGCATTGAGGTCTTTGTTTTCCAGTAGCTTTCTATAATCGTTAAACAATTGTGGTTTCTTACTATATTGTTTGGATATTTCATCCGCCCGCCGGTTGAGGACATTGGAATCTATGTCACAGAGTCCCAGGCATTCTACATTGGGTTGACGCAATGCTTGGCTGAGGATACCCCAACCCATGCTGTTACAGCCTATAAGTCCAACGAGGATTTTTTCATTGGCAGAGGTGCGCACTTTTTCCCGCGGATAAACCCCGGGAGATAAGATCCAGGCACCTGCGGCCATAGACAGGCCAGAGCTTTGGGAGATAAATTTTCGGCGATTCATGATGAAGTGTTTAAGATTTCCAGTTGATCTTCAAAGATAAAAAGATGTATAACAAACTGGGATTAGTTAAGATGGATATTAAGTTTAAAAACTATATAGTTTTTAGAGTGTACCAGCGGCGCGCCTTTTAGGAGGTTCGAACGTCTCTGACCTCGAACCGCGCGTTTGTGCGAGGCCAGAGACACTCCAACCGCGATTACATCAGAATATATCCAATTTGTGCTCCAAAATCGATGATTTCTACATTCAATATAAAGTCTTTTCTGCCTATATAATTCCTGGCACTGCTGTAAATATATTCTTCTTCCAGATCTACAATGCCTGCCACCAAAGGATTAGCATGGATATAATTTAATTTTTGTTCAGTATATTTTGGATTTAGAAGGATTTTGGGATGATTGCCTTGTTGCCATAATTGAAAATGTTGATTATTGCAATTAAATTTTCCATGATATTCAAAAAACTACTTTTAGCCAGTCCCTCCTGCTTTCTGCTGGATTTTCCAAAATCCATTTGATCAGATTTCTTGAGGTATATTTTTTAAAATCCCGTAGAATCGCGGATAGCCTCCACTACTTTCATTTGCACTTACCATCAGATGTAAATGACTTGGCATGATGACATAAGCATAAAGCATCAACCCTTTATTCGTCATACAAAATTTTAAAGAATCGATAAGCATATCTTTACATTCTTTCCTTGTAATAAATCAACCCATCCAACAACGGTAATCGTTAAAAAATAAATTGCGTTTTGGTCTGAAATTTAATATCCCCTGCGTTCAACCATTTCGTTCCAAATTTAGAGTGTTGGGAAGTTAGAGAGAATTAATAATCAGGCAATTATATGCCAGATTGGTCAAATACGTGCCAGATGTCGTATTCATATATTTGTTCGAGGTCGGAGACACTCGAACCACCTCCCTAGCGAATCCGTTTCAGGCCAGGACGCCTGACACAACCACACTCTGCTCCGCCGGCTCGCTTCGACCAGGGGTGTGATTTTCAAATAAGCATTAGTTTTATTCCTTCAATGTAAAAAATAATCGAATAGAAATTAACCGAACCTAAACCTTGATTCGCCTTCACCAAATCTCCAAAACCTTCCCGGGAGTGAAAGCCCTGTCGGAAGTATCCTTCGATATCCACCCGGGTGAGGTCCACGCCGTCTGCGGAGAAAATGGCGCAGGCAAATCCACCCTGATGAATATATTGGCTGGCAACCTTCAACCCGATGAAGGTGGAGTCATTGAAATGAATGGACAACCTATAACGATTGCAGACTACAATCATGCCCAGGCGCTGGGGATTGCCATCGTCTACCAGGAACGAAGCCTCATTGACTCCTTATCTATTGCAGAGAATATATTTATCAACCGGGTGCCGCTTAACCGGTGGGGTTTGATGGACTATCGAAAATTGTATGAACAAACCGTACCTATTTTAAATCATCTGGATTTATCCTACCTCAGCCCTCAGCGCCTGGTGGTTGAGCTTTCCCCGGCTGAAAAAATGATGGTGGAAATCGGTAAAGCCCTTTCTCAAAATCCAAACGTGCTGATCCTCGATGAACCTACAGCCAGCCTGACAGAAAAAGAAACTGCGACCTTATTCAAATTAATCGCAAGTTTAAAACAAAACCAGGTCGCTGTGATTTATATCTCACACCGGCTTACCGAAATATTTCAAATCGCTGACAAGGTCACTGTGCTTAAGGATGGAAAATATCAGGGCACCACGCTAATTCACCAAACATCTTCCGGCCAATTGATTAAAACTATGGTGGGACGGACCATCAATGAGCTGAATAAACCGGTGTATAAAAACGGAGAAGTCATCCTGGCGGTGGACAAACTATCCGGTGGCCGATTCAGAGATTGTAGTTTTTCTATCCATCGCGGAGAGATTGTTGCCCTTGCAGGACTTATTGGTGCAGGCCGGAGTGAGATCGCCCGGGTCCTATTTGGATTGGATAAAAGAACTGCCGGGAGTATCCGTTTTAAGGGCGAAGCCATTGATCTTATTCATCCTGCCGAGGCCATCCGCAAAGGCATTGCTTATGTACCGGAAGACCGCAAATCTCAAGCGTTGTTTTTAGATATGAGCGTCCGGGCCAATATCAACGTTACAATTGTTGCTGGCGATAAATGGATGAATAACCAGGAGCAAATCAATACCGCCGGGTCTTATCAAAATCAGTTGCATATCCAGACCCCTTCATTGGATCAGACGATTAAATTATTAAGTGGGGGAAACCAGCAAAAATGTGTCCTGGCCCGCTGGCTCCAACTAGCACCACAATTATTAATCGTAGACGAACCTACTCAGGGTATTGACATAGGAACTAAGTTTGAAATCTACCAGCTTTTGATCGACCTTGCCTCAAACGGTACCAGCATCCTGCTCATCTCCAGTGAACTTCCTGAAGTACTGGCTTTAGCAGATCGTATCCTGGTGCTTCACCTGGGAAATATCATTGGATCTGTAAACCGCAAAGAAGCCAGTGAAGAACGGATCTTATCTATGGCTTCAGGTAATTCAGCCTAAACTAACCTTAATGTTTTATAAACTTCATTGGAATGAATTATTTTAAAGACCGGATTTTTACCTTATTTGCCCTGATCCTATTTATAATTATTCTGGCTTCCCTGTGGTTTCCCCAGCAATTTCCGAGTTTAGAAAATTTTCGCCAAATCCTGCTCAATGTATCTATAGAGACTATAGTAGCCGTAGGCATGATGGTGTTGATGATCGGTGGAGTATTTGATTTGTCTGTCGGTTCGGTGGTGGCACTTTCAGGGGGTTTGTCGGCATATCTTATGGTTAATGAGGGGGTAGCTGTACCACTTGCTATTTTCGCGGGCTTAGTCGCTGCGGTCGCAGTAGGATGGGTCAATGGTTTTTTTATTGCCCGGATAGGCATCAATCCCCTGATACAAACCCTGGCTACTATGGGTATGGTGCGCGGCTTGTCGTTGATGATATCCGGTGCAGGCATTCAAAACCTGCCATATGAATTTATCTATATCGGTCAAAGTAAATTGTTTAAGCTGCAATCACCGGTTTGGTGGATGCTTGGGATTGTTGTCTTATTTCATTTTTTATCCATCCGCACTTTATTCTTCAGACGTTTTTATTATATCGGAGGAAATGAAAAAGCAGCGGACCTTTCCGGTATCCGGGTTGGACGAATGAAATTGTATGGTTTTATTCTTTCCGCTTTATTGGCAGGAATCGCCGGGATTCTCCTGACTTCTCGCATTGGAGCTTCGATTGCTACCATGGGAAAGGGCATGGAATTGAGAGTGATCACAGCAGTCATCCTTGGAGGAGCGAGTTTAGCCGGCGGACAAGGCCGGATCATCGGTGCATTATTAGGCACGATATTTATGGGCCTTATATCCAATATCATGGTATTGGCGAGGGTCTCCGGATATTGGCAGGATATTATTTTAGGAATTTTATTGATCGGGGCTATCTGGTTTGATTTGTTTATCCAAAAAAAATCCAATAAAACCAAATTGATCCCCATATCCAAAGGAGTTCCAATAAAATCAATATTCTCCATGCTATGTCTGTGTTTTGTTTTCTCATCGTGTGAGGGCCCGCCCAGAGATCAGGTCACTAAAACAAACATTCCCCTACTTGAACTTGATTATACGATGACCACCGCTACAGAAAACGAAGAATATGTCATGGTGACTACCGCTTCAAGTCTGCCATTGTATGTACACCACGATCAGGCCGCCTTCCTGGCCTGGGGCAAGATGCATGGGGTCAAAGTCAGTATAGTAGGCCCTACAGAATGGAATATACCCGGACAGATTGAGGCCATAGAACAAGTGATTGCGACCCGACCGGCAGGCATGTTGATCAACGGCACGGATCTAGGAATAGCCAATGCCATTAATAAAGCGGTAGAGGCCGGCATACCCACCGTAGTTTATGATTCAGATATACCGAGTAAACGCGATTGTTTTTTAGGATCCGACTGGAACCTTATGGGTTACAAGCAAGGTGAAGCGATTGGCAAACTAAGTAAGGATAAAACCGGCAAAGTAGCCTGTGTGGGTATTTTAGGAATGTCTAATCAGGAAGCCGGATTTCAAGGGCTGCAGGATGCTTTGAAACAATTTCCAAACCTAAGTTTTTTAGGAAAATATGAAACACATAATACCATCGAAGAAACGGCTAAGGTCGTATCTGATTTGATCAATAGTTATCCTGATCTGATTGGCATAGCAGGCTTCACTTCGGAAACGGGCCCTGGTATCGGGCTTGGAATTAAAGAAATGAATCGGATAGGCAAGGTGATTGGCACCAATGTGGACGCCAGTGAAGTCATGTTGCGTTTAATGCGTGAAGGGGTGATTCAATACATCGTCGACCAGAAAAGAGAGACCTTTGTTTGGTATGGGGCACAGTTTTTATTTGACAAAGTACATCATATCAATGCATTTCCAGGACATTACCAGGCGGCTGGAGTGGATGCCCTGCCCTATTCGGTCAATACCGGGATGGTGGAGATCACGCCTGAATTGTTGAAGAAAATGAATTAGTTGGTCAGTTAGTCAGTTGGTTAGTTGGTTAGTTGGTTAGTTGGTCAGTTGGTTAGTTGGTTAGTTGGTTAGTTGGTTAGTTGGTCAGTTGGTCAGTGGGTCAGTTGACAGTTGGTTAGTTGGTTAGTTGGTTAGTTGGTTAGTTGGTCAGTTGGTCAGTTGGTCAGTTGACAGTTGGTTAGTTGGTTAGTGGGTCAGTTGACAGTTGGTTAGTTGGTTAGTTGGTTAGTTGGTTAGTTGGTCAGTTGGTCAGTTGGTCAGTTGACAGTTGGTTAGTTGGTTAGTTGGTCAGTTGACAGTTGGTTAGTTGGTTAGTTGGTTAGTTGGTCAGTGGGTCATTGGGTCAGTATCGAAAATCCAAAGAATTGCTTCGTGCTTCTCCGTGCTTCTCCGTGCGATACCTCCTTAATTGCTCATTCCTTATTTACCCAATATTGTTTAATTTTTTCGACGACACAATGGACAGTACCAGGATGAGTATTAAAAAGGTTAAGGTCGATGTGGTTCAAATTTTTCGTTAGTTCAAGACTGGATTAGACTAAACTGATGGGTTATCCTTAGTGGGGCCTTGATGGCGATTCCGACAAAGATTCCTACTATATTTGAGATCATTAAACCCAACCGATAAATGCAAACAAGCCTTCTTACTTTAATCTCAAAATTTTATTGGTCCAGTTGGTTCCTCGCCTTAATTTTTTGTTTAGTTTGTTGCTCCACTAAAAAGCCCAGGATGGAAGCGAACAGCCTACGAAACTATAAACTGTCTTTGATACAAATGCGGGTAGATCCGGGAAAACCAGTTCTCAACCTCCAGAGGGCGACCGACAGGCTGGCTGAAGCCGCTAAACATGGAGCAAAGATTGCGGTATTGCCTGAAGTTATGGATCTGGGGTGGACTGATCCTTCAGCCATGACCATGGCTTACCCAATTCCTGATGGACCTACTTGTCAAAGCCTTATTGAGGCAGCTATTAAAAATAATATATATGTCTGTGCGGGCATCGTTGAAAAATCAGGTGCGCAAATATTCAATGCAGCTGTAATTATTGACCCTGAAGGAAAGGTAATTTCAAAGCATCGTAAACTCAATGAACTTGATATCGCCCATGACGTGTATGACCAGGGAGAAGGACTGCAGGTGGTGCATACCCCGCTGGGTGCTTTGGGATTGTACATTTGTGCAGATGCCACTGCAAAAGGTAATACCCTGTCCAATGCCCTGGGATATATGGGTGCTGATATTATTTTATCCCCATGTGCATGGGCCGTGCCTCCTGATTTTGACCAGTCAGCCACCCCTTATGGAGATACCTGGAGGAATG
>Ga0163144_10022441_pt1 | contig 12506 bp, 10 predicted proteins | sample OliLak19BULKMAT1_FD_123175 | JGI IMG/M metagenome (GOLD analysis project Ga0163144, IMG submission 123175) | Freshwater microbial mat bacterial communities from Lake Vanda, McMurdo Dry Valleys, Antarctica - Oligotrophic Lake LV.19.BULKMAT1 | ecosystem: Environmental > Aquatic > Freshwater >... | reverse complement strand
TTATCTTACTCTATGAGGTAAGGAGTTCTGAAATTTCCATTTCAGTCCAAGTCCGAATTGTACATCACGCACTGGGGATGAATGTCATTATGTGACAGAATCAAAAGTTCTTGGGCATACTTATTTTATAAACGTTGCACATAGTCCCAGCGCCAATACTTTTAAGTTAATCCTCTTTAGTATGTCAGGTGATGGATCTGATAAAGAAACCTTTAATTTTTCAAGCAACGAAGAAACTGCAGCCTATTTTTGTACTCGATTTGATTTTAGATGTAAATAGCTGCATCGGTTCAATTTCTTGAGAAAAGCAGCATGTTTTTCCGCCGTCTGCCGTTCCGGTTCGCCCTCCCCTTTTTTCGCCTACCGGGGAGTACTGGAGTACTCAAAAAACTCGTGACATACTTGTAATATATTTATCGCAGTTTTATGGCTTAATTGCATCCATTCTAAGCCCAGGCAATAAAGAATGGATTCAACAGATTTTCTTTATTATAGGTCAGAGGTTCATTGGTCTCCGTATCAATTACCCGGATACCGAGTTCGATCAGCAAGGCATGAGGAGCGGCGGTATCCCATTCCATCGTGGGAGCAAAACGGGGATAGACATCGGCTTCTCCATCGGCCAATAACATAAACTTGAGGCTGCTCCCTTTCGATACCAGTACCGGATCATTGAGGCTGGCGATGAATGTCGTCGTGCGTTCATCCATATGCGAACGGGAAGCGACCACCCGCAAGCCGGAAGTATTCAGGTCAACAGGGCCTCTATTGGCAAGTTGAATCACACCATCGGCAGTTTCCCTGAACACACCCAATCCTTTGCCTCCATAATAAGTGACTCCCTCCACCGGAATACTGACTACCCCGGCAACAGGCGTATTTCGATGTATCAGTGCAATGTTTACCGTAAATTCTCCATTCTTTTTCAGGAACTCTTTGGTGCCGTCCAGGGGGTCCACCAACCAAAAATACTCCCAATCTTTCCGGACCCTATAAGGTATTGCCCGACCTTCTTCACTTAATACCGGCAAGCCCGATAGTTTGAGGGTTTCCACTATGACCTGGTGCGCATTCTTGTCCGCCAGGGTCAGAGGGGATTGATCTCCTTTGGCTTCGGTTTGAAAATCTTCGGAATGGTAAACTTCCAGGATCGCGGCACATGCTTTTTGAGCTGCCTCAAGGGCTTGTTGAATAAGTGAATTTATTTCTATTATTTCCATCATTCTTATGTTAAACCTGACTCAAATTATAGTAGAATTTACAAAAGAAACTGAGTGCTTAATTTTCTACTGGTTTGCGCTCAATCCTTTGCAACAGGAGGTCCAGCAGCGCATCCAGACAATCCTGGATACTTAACTGATCGGAGCGCAGGCTTAGATCCGGATTTTCCGGGATTTCATATGGAGAATTAATACCTGTAAAATTTGCTATTTCCCCGGCCCTTGCCCGTTTATACAGTCCTTTCACATCCCGTTGTTCGCAGACTTCAATAGGGCAGTCAACGAATATCTCTACAAATGAATCCGCACCTGCAAGCCGCCGTGCCAGTTCACGTTCTTTTTTGAAAGGAGAAATGAAAGAAACAAGGGTGATCACTCCCGTATCCAGAAAGAGCCTGGCAATTTCTCCAATGCGCCGGATATTCTCTTCCCTGCTCTTGTCGTCAAAACCAAGGTCACTGCACAGTCCGCTACGTACGATATCGCCATCGAGCAGGTAGGTGATGAATCCGCGTTGGTGGAGCCTTGCCTCCAATTGCACAGCCAGGGTTGATTTGCCGGACCCCGACAAGCCGGTGAACCAGATGACCAAAGCATTCTGACGCAGCAGATTTTCGCGGTCAAGCCGGGATACTTTGGTGCGAAAAGGAAAGATATTTTTCAAGTTAAACCAGTTGATAAAAGTAGGTAATAAATAATAAACAAGCCGCAGTATAGATTAACACAAGTGGCGTGCCCACCCTGACAAAATCCTTAAATGAATAACTACCGGGGCCGTACACCATCAGGCTGGTCTGGTAACCAATCGGGGTCATAAAACTGCCAGAAGCCGCGAATGCTATAGCCACAAAAAACGGAGTAGTGGAAATATGCAACTGCTCTGCCATGGACATGGCCACCGGGAAGGCAATGGATACGGCAGCAGCATTGGTGATCAGTGAAGTCAGCAGTATAGTAAACACAAATAAGGCGGTCAAAGCGGCAACAATCCCTAAAGACTTTCCCGATAAAATCAACCATCCTGCAACAAGATTAGCCGCCCCCGATTTTTCCAGAGCAACACCCAGCGCAAGGGAGCAGACCAGGATCATAAATAGTCCCAGGTCCAGCTCACTTTTTACGTTAGCGAGTTTGATCACACTCAGAAATACAAAAAGGGAAATGATGATGATACAGGAATAGAACAAGGGAATGACATGGAGAATCCCTAAAATCAGCAGGCAAAAAGCAATCCCTCCCAGATAGTTTAGCCATTTTGGTTTTGCTTCATTTAATATTTTTGGAATGGATAGGAAAAACAAGCTTCTGCTTGACACCAGTCCGGATTGGTTGTCTCCTGTGACCAGCAAAAGGAAGTCCCCGCCGGATAATTCGGTCTCCCCAATTTTACCGGCAACTCTTTTTCCATCGCGGTGCAGGGCGACGATCGATGCTCCATAGTTCTTCCGGAAATCAGATCGTTTGATTTTAAGTCCGATCAGGTCTGAGTTTGCCGGCACTACAGCTTCGACAAAATTGAACTGGCCTCCGGTCAACGGATGTTTACGCAATCCTATACCATTGTCGGATTTGATCAGGTGATAAATCGAATCCGTATTGCCCGAAAAGAAAAGTAAGTCACCATTTTCCAGCACCTCATCCGGGGAAACCGGTGAAATGATTTCGTCGCCCCTTACGATCTCAACCAGGAAAAGGTCACTCAGGTTTCGCAGGCCGGCGTCTTTTACCGATTTACCAATAATTTTTGAACCTGCGGATACTTCGGTCTCTACGATATATTCTTTGAGGTTTTCAGTGATGGATTCCAGATTGCCAACATGAGCCGGCAGGATTTTGAAACCGATAAAATACAGATAGACGATGCCGGTCACTGTGACAATCAGGCCCAGAAAGAAAAAATCTTCGAAGGTCAGCATCGTCAGTTCATAATCCTGAATCAATCCGTTAAGCAACAGGCTGGTTGAGGTCCCGATGACCGTAATCATGCCTCCCAGGATGGTGGCAAACGAAAGCGGGATCAGGAATTTAGAAGCCGGATTTCCGGTCCGTTTAGCCCAATCCTGAACATAGGGGATCATAAATGCGACTACCGGGGTATTATTAAAGAATGCGGATATCGAAGAGACAAAAATCATCATCCGGAGCATAAATCGCCTGGCGGTCATCTTTTCACTGAATATCCAGGCAAAAAGTCCCGGGCCGAAAATAGAGCGGATGCCCGAGGTGACGATGATGAGCAGGAATATGATTATGATTTGTTGGTTAGACAAGCCTCTCAGCAGTTCGCTTGGGGAGATGACACCTCCAAGGAGTAAGGCGACGGCAGAAATAAAAAATGTCAGCGCGGGATTAAATAGCTCTTTATACAATGCGTATACAAGGAAGATCACTACAGCCAATGTGAATATCTGTTCAAAATCCATTTAACCGTAGACTTTTGAGGTGGTTTTCCAAATAGATGATATCATCTTAATATTTTGGTTTGGGAGTCTGCTCCGGATTTTGAAAAAAAACCATGGTATTTTTTAATATCATTTATTGAACAACCGATCTTCCGATTTTACTGAAGTTGAAAACCAGGAAGGTTAAAGACAGGAGTAAAAGTAAACCAGCGGCGATCAGAAAGGTGGAAGAGAGGGATAATACGTTCAATACCGGAAAAATAATGATGGGCGAAAGGAATTGTCCCAGAAACCAGAATGTGGTCAGTTTACCGATTTCCTTTCCCCTGATTTGGGGGGGTACAATTTTCATCACCCACATATTGGTATTGGGGATCATCATACCCATACCCAGTCCGGACAGCATCATAGCCAGCACAACCAATATAAAATTGTCTGCAAACGAAATGCACGCATATCCTGCAGCCATCAAAAAGTATCCGAAAGAAAAAATGGTCAGAAAACTAAACCGGCCTTTTAATTTAAAATACGAAAAAGAGGATATAGCTGAAAAAGCAGTACTCATGGCTATCGCGGCTCCGATCAAAGCGTTCTTTTCAACACCGATGGCTTTAAGATAAAACGGTATCTGTACCGGTATTAAAAAGAAAATGATCCACATGATCATGGTATTGAAAAATAAAATCCAAATGAGGGATGGCGCCTTGATATTTGCCACTTCGTCCTGCCTTTTTTGTATGACCGCAGGTTCTTTAAGATAAAGAATACTGAGTGGAAGCACCACCAGGGAAAATAAATAGATAAGAAATGGATACCGCCAGCCAAAGTCAGCCAGGATACCCCCGAGACCAATGAATAAAATGCCCCCAAGCGACATAAATGCAATCTGTATACCTACAAATTTCTGCCGCACCTCTCCTTCAAAATAATCGGCGATTAAAGTGATCACGATGGTCATGGACATGCCCACGGAGATACCAAGCACTGCCCTGGAAAACAGGATAGCATACAAGTTGCCAAGAATATATCCACTGGCGCCAGCTAGGGCATATACAAGGAGGGCCAGCCAAAGAATTTTCAAACGGCCATACCGGTCTATAAGGCGTCCGGTGATCGGGGAAAACATCGCGATCATCAGCGCTGGTAAAGTCAACACCAATTTGACCAGAAAGTCTGCATTTTCAACCTCCTGAAATTCCACGGCCATCAGAGGCAATGCAGGAGAAATGGTAATGACAGACATAATCGTCAGACTGCTTACCAGAAGCAGGGTAAGCTTTAATTTCCAGTTATTGGTTTCCATGCAAATTGGATTAACTTCCCGACCGGGAGGTCTGCCTCGTTTTGAAATTTCAGATTAATAAATTCCAAGGTAGTGTTTTTGGCAAAGGATGTCATATATCCTTAATAGTTTCTTTCAAGCCAATAAAAAATCAGCTATGTTTGGTTACCGGTTACGATTGACCAGCCTGATTTGGAAATTAATGAAATATCCGGTATTACGATCATCAAATAGACCCCGTCAATGAAAATTATTTGTCTGGCATTTATTATCCTGGTTTCTTTCCATTCCTGCCGGCAAGCGCAGCATAAAGGACCTAATATCGTATTGATCATGGCAGATGATTTGGGCTATTCCGATCTGGGCTGTTATGGAAGTGAAATATCTACACCAAATATTGATGCACTCGCTCAGCATGGTTGGCTATTTACCGGATTTTATACGGCAGCTACCTGTTCCCCGACCAGGGCTATGCTACTCACCGGAACGGACAACCATATTGCAGGCTTGGGGAATATGGCGGAGCGGGCAAATACTATAGATGCCCAAAGAGGACAGCCCGGGTATGAAGGATTTCTCAATCATAAAGTGGTATCCGTAGCACAACTATTGAAGGACCAGGGATATCACACTTATATCGCCGGAAAATGGCATCTCGGCCTGACCCCTGAACAGAGTCCGTCCACTAAAGGATTCGAAAGGTCTTTTGCTCTGCTTGACGCCTATGCCAATCACTTCTCACCCGATGTCCGGGTCAATCCTTTTTGGGAAGATGATCATTTTTCCGATTATCCTGATGGCAAATTCTCGACAGATCTTTATACCGATAAATTAATGGGATTTATTGAGGAGGACCGGAAGGACAATAAACCTTTTTTCCTCTATGCCGCCTACACTGCCCCGCATTGGCCGCTGCAGGCGCCTGCCGCAGATATAGATAAGTATAAGGGGCAATATGATATTGGATATGACAGTCTCCGGATCAGGCGATTCGAGGCTTTAAAACAGAAAGGCATCATTGGGAAGGACACCAGATTGCCGGAACTCCCTGCCGTGAAAGGGGAATTGTATACGATCTCCGAACGACCATTACTTCGATGGACTTCCCTGAACAAAGAGGAACAAAGAATTGAATCAAGGAAAATGGAAATCTATGCGGGCATGGTAGATAACCTTGATTATAATATCGGCAGGTTAATTCAATATTTAAAGGAAATCGGGGAATATGACAATACCTTTTTTGTTTTCCTTTCCGATAATGGTCCGGATATTTTTGAGTTGAATGAAACACCGGACCATCAGGATCCCTATCCTTATATGGGCAAAGCCAATTCTTTCGTGGCTTACGGACCCCAGTGGGCACATGCGTCCAGTGCGGTCAACAGGTTATATAAAGGATATTCTGCTGAAGGTGGCATACATTGTCCGATGATCATAAAAACCCCCTTCCAGGATGCCGGCGCTGGGATTGTACCTGCGTTCGCTTCTGTGATGGATCTGGCCCCAACCTTTCTGGACCTGGCTGGAGGTAGTTATCCTGCAAGGTATAAGGGCCGGGATTTGGCTCCTTACCAGGGAGTATCATTGCTGCCATTGCTGACTGAACAAAAAGACCATATTCATGATGAAAATTATGTGATGGGATGGGAATTATTTGGCAGGGCTGCCCTCCGGAAAGGAAAGTGGAAGATTTGCAAAATAGAGCCACCATTTGGAAAGGGTATTTTTGAGTTGTTTGACCTGGAAGCAGACCCTACGGAATCCCATGATCTATCCAGGGAAGTACCGGAAAAATATGATGAGTTGCTTATACATTGGGATGCTTACGTGAAAGATAATGGAGTCATTTGGTCAGACCGGTAAATAATTGGTGAAGAAGGGGAATGGTTTGTTTCGACAGTGAAGTGGCAGGAATTTATTTTTTCTCTTCCTTATACCCTTCTGGTTGCGGATCCAATGGATTTAATGTTCTGCCTTTTACGGCAGGATGATCGATCGGGATATGTGTGGCCAGGAAAGTGGCATATACAAAAGGACCAATAGGTTGAGGAGCTGTCCCGTCCTTCATTTTTACATATCCGGCAAAGGGTGTCCAGTATTCCCAAACAATTTTTCCTTGAGGGCTTACTTCTATATACCTTCCCTTGGGGCCAACCGTGACAAACGTATTGCCATTGGCCATCCTGTGGGATCCGGAAATAAAAGGTGCAAAACCAGCCATCGTATCGGCATCCACATATTTCCAGTGCGGCTCCTCCGGACCAAATTTGCCATTTGCTGCTAAATCATAACCGGTTTCTGTCAAAGGTGAAATCAATTCAAATACGGCAGAATGAGGACGTGTTGAATTTGGCACATTGTTATTAAAGAGCATAAGATGTCCACTGCCGGGAAATCCCTGGGGTATCCATCTAACATCATGTTGGCCTCCAATTTTATAATCTGTTGAATCCCCTCTTCCATAATTTTTTGCATTGCCCCAACGGTACAGAAAATCACCTCCTTTGCCCCACCGCCCCCCGGTATGTCCAGCCGCTTCTGATGTACTGGTGCTATGGTCAATGATAAAAATCTCATCCAGGTCAGGAGAGCTAAAAACGATCTGATCCAAAGATTCATTATAATCAATGGCATTCACGTGGTACAGATCAGAGCCCGCATTATCAATGGTACTGTTAGTCACCGCATTATTGTTTGCCCTCCGTGTTTCCAATTCTTCTTGTGTGATTGGCTTCGGCAAAGGGGCTCCGATATTTATATCCAGGAGTCCAGGATGTTCGGAAGGAATACCATAATTATCTTTGGATTGATCATAATTTTGGACCAGGTGATCCCATATATGCCATTCCCACACGATTTCGGCATCATTTTTTCCAACCGGCTTCAATTCCACTATTTTATCCGGCCACAAGCCGGCTTTTGGAATTAATTCTGGTTTTCTTCCCGCTTTTAATGCCTCTTCGGGTGTTTTTCCCTCCCAGGCGATTACGAGAACATTTCCGTTAGGCATGATGGATACATCATGATGCGACAGATGCTCCTGGCTCGCAAATCTAAAATCCCATATCAGATCGCCGTCCCAGTTAAATTCCTGCAGCCTTCCGCCCTGGCCACCGCCCCCAAAAACGGGAGCATCTGGTTGTCTGCCTCCGCGAAAAAGATTCCCGTTTTCTTTAAGAAATATCCAGCCGGACGGGCCATATTCACTTTCCCATGTATGCACTACTTTGCCTTCCAGGTCTACAAGATAGGAGGTAGCGGAAAGCAAAGGTGAAAATAAAATATAGCCAGGTGTAGCTTCTGTTGTTTTGTTGATTAAGCCCCTTGGCATGCCCAGGCCACCGGTGTTTGGACCCGGGGTCTGATCCTGAGGCGTTTTATTGCCAGGATTTTTGCAAGCTATAAAGAAAATTGTTGAATAAATAAAAAACCATGCATAGACTAAAAAATTCATATATAAAATTAAATGATCAGGTGAATTGTATTTTTTTTCAATAGTACTGTTTGAATTACATCTTTGTTTCCTCTTTTGGCGGAGGAGGCAGTACAAATACCTTGGGTTGAGGATTCAAAGGCACCAGGTTACGACCGGCCAGACCGGGATGATCAGCGGGTATAAACGTAGCCCGGAATTCAATAAAAGTCAATGGCATCACAGGAATAGGATCGCCGTTGGGCTTGCGGATATCTCCCCTGAAAGGCGATAAGTATTCCCACACTATTTTACCCTCGGGAGTGACTTCAAAAAACCGGCCACGCGCCCCTTCATTTATAAAGGTATTGCCATTGGGCATGCGATGCGCTCCGGAAATGAAGCTGCTGTAAAAAGAAAGGGTATCTTCGGCAATGTACTTCCATACCGGATGCTCAGGGCCATAAGGTTTATCCTTTTCAAGAATGTACTTACCTGTTTGGTCAATTGGGGGATTTAATTCAATCACCGATGAATAATTCGTACTGTCACTGTTTGTAATTCCCGGAATATCATTATTAAAAATGGTCAGGTTTCCTGCGCCGGGCGCCCCTTCCTCAATCCAACGTACATCATGTTGTCCGAATAATTGTTGGTCGGTAGAATCTCCCCGCTGGCAGTTTTGGGGATTACCCCATCGATAGAGAAAATCCCCTCCCTTGCCCATACGTCCACCGGCATGACCGGCTGCCTCCCTTGTGGTGGTACTATGGTCAATTATAAAGATCTCGTGAAGATTCGGTGAACTAATGACAATCTGATCCAGGCCCGGATGGTATTTGATCGCATTGAAATGATACACATCGGATCCCCGATTGTCGGCTGTTTGATTTCTCCATGGCCTGCCGCTAGCCTGTAAAATGTCCATACTGTCCTGGGTGATGGTTGGTGGAAGGGGCTCCCCTGCATTGATATCCAGCAGTTCCGGATGATCATAGGGCTTTCCATAATTTACCTTTTTCGAATCATAGTCCTGGACGAGGTGATCCCATATATGCCACTCCCACACGATCTTACCTCCCCGTTTGCCCTGTGGTTCTATTTCTACAATTTTATCGGGCCAGAGGCCTGCTTTTGGAATCAATTCCGGTTTGCGTCCTGCGGCCAGCGCTTCTTCTGCTGTCCTGGCTTCCCAGGCAATGGCGAGAATATGTCCATTGGGCATTACCGTAAAATCATGATGAGCATGATGGTCTTCATTGGCGTATTCAAAGTCCCAAATTATTTTATGGTCCCAGGATATTTTCTGGATCCTTCCCGATTCCCCACCGCCTGCAAATACAGGAAAATCCGGATCGTGTGCATTTTGTACCAGGGAGCCGTCATTTTGTAAATAAGCTCCCATCACCCCATAATTGCTTTTCCATGCTTTTACTATTTCACCTTTGCGATTCACGAGATAAGTGAAAGGGGAATTTTGAACTACAAACATGACATATCCATCGGCCAGGCCTTCGGTGCTTTTGGTCAGGCCCCGGGGAACACCCAAGCCAAACATATTCCTGTCTTTGTTTGCTTGGTTTTCAGGCTCTTTTTTGTTTTCTACTTTGCAGGAGCCCAGGATAAATAAGACCAGGAGCAATGAAAGTAAAATCTTACTATTTTTCATAATTTATTTGATGAGTTGTTTTCCTCTATTTTTTGAAAATTTATTGAAAAAAACCGTGAGGGAGGCTAAATCTAAGTCAAAAAAATTAGCTGCGCGAATATAGTTTATGTCCGGGCGTACGACAAATCGCACAAATCGATTTTAGTACTTATGCCGCCTTTTTAATAAGGTTAGTAATAACGGACCAGTTATCCCCTTTCTTGTAACAGCGAGGATTTGCTATGGCTTTTGCACCCACTTTGGACCATCTTTGTCCTGAAAGTTTCATTCTATGCTGAATCACTTTTCGATGAGATGATTCAAGTGGACCAGATCCAATTAGCAATCTCTTTTACCGGTATGTTTTATATTCCATTCTATCTTCCTGAGTTTCGTAATTTTGTATTACTTTTTGCTTCTTCTTATTTGCCTCTTTATTTCTACTTCTTATTCCTTTGAGTTCATCTATCACTTCATGTACCTGATTTTCCAATAATCTATTTTTTTGTTTTTCTATCCATTCTTCTCTTTTTTCTTTCAATGAAAATAGTAAAAATGCAAATTCACATAATTTTTCGAGAGCATGATAAAAGTCCAATATTTGTATGGCACCTGGGTAATTATCTTCTACCCAATTCCATATCCATTTTGCCCCATCCCCTATAACTAACTAAGTGTTTTGTAGCGGTTAAAAAGCGTTCTAATTTCAAAAAAAAGTCTTTCCTCCTACCTAAGTGGCTTACAAAAATGGATTTTAAAATAATTGACTTAGTAGGCTGAATATCAATATGATGGCTTTCCGTACATATCCTACCTAATTTTATTTCTTTCCACCCTTTGTCTCTTGTCAACAGCATCGACCCATCAAACATCGAGTAGGTATATTCGGACTCTTCTTTGGTGATAAGCTTGGGTATGACTTCTTCACAATTGGCTTTAATAAGTGGGTCTAATACTTTTCCATAATGCTCACTGACTCTCTTGATTTGATTATCACTTACGTCTATTTGAAGTAGTTCTTTGAAGGTCTCAGACCCTTCTTCAAATACTTCTTTTTGACCAATCAAACACATTAGATGTTGCAACCTCGCTGTAATCCCAAAATCACTATTCACCGGTGCCAAAACATGTGTTTTACTTACTTCAATCTTTCCAAAACACGAATGGAGTTTTTTTTTAAAATTCCTGCTTCGAGGCAGATCACCCATACTCTTTTGGAGAACTACCTGGCCTACTCATTGAATAATTTTGGTATAAGCCGTTTCATAGTCATACCCACTCGTAAAACTACTTTCGGTTTCTAGCCATATTTCTAATTCATCTTTAAAACTGTTTAGGATGGCTGCTTTGATTTGATTTTTAGCCATATATGGGGGTTTGTTTGGCTAATTTACAAATTTCTGTGCAATTTGTCGTGCGCCCTTTATGTCCGGAACATCGCTGAAGTGATTTAAATGGTATTATATTCACGCCCCTAACTTCAATTAACCTAATTTAATTATGTCCATAAAAATTATAGGTGCCGGATGGCCAAGGACCGGAACCAATACGCTTAAACAATCCCTGGAAATGCTGGGTTATTCAAAAACCTATCATATGAAGGAACTCCTGGTACATCCGGAAAATCTTCATTATTGGGCTACACTGAAGGAAACCGGCACCACCAATTGGGACGATTTGTATAACGGTTACCAGGCATCTGTAGACTTCCCCTGCTGTCCCTGGTATAAAGAACATTTGAAACGATATCCGGAAGCAAAAGTAATTTTAACCGTCAGGCCATTTGAAAATTGGTATAACAGTATTTTCAGCACCATTTGGAAAGCAGGACCCCAGACGGTATTGGAAAAAATAAAGATGATGAGCAAATTATTGTTTAATCCCCGACTCCGTTCCGTCATTAAATGTGTAAAATTTGCAAAATCATCCATTTTCGGAGGGTTGCTTCAGGGAAAATTTGAAGACAAAGCCGCTACCGAAAATTTGTTTAATAAACATATCGAAGACGTCAGGGCTTTTGTTCCTGCTGAGCAATTACTCATTTTTGATATCAGTGAGGGCTGGGAACCTCTGTGTAAATTTCTTGGAGCGGCTGTGCCCAGCGAACCCATACCACACCTGAATAAAAAGGAAAATTTCAAGGAAATGTTGGTTGAACTCATGAAAGGGAAAATGGTGTAATTCCTTTTTAGATTAAGGCTGCCTTATCATGAACTCATTCGGTGAAGTGTAGATTACATAGAAGGACCTAAAACTTCATTCCATAAAATCCAGAAACTGACAAAAAACCGTTTAAACGGTTTTTTAATCTGTCTTCAGGGGAAATCACATTTGTACATCCACCGGAAAACAGGGATGTGTTGCATAACACCTCTTTATTCTTCCATATTCCTAACTTCTACCACTTTATTTTTTAAGGAATTTCACCATTAATAATTTGATACTTAACTTTAGGAATGAACTTTATCCTTCATTTTATTGACCTTACAAATGATCGAATATGAAATATAGTATAAGCCTCTTTTTGATCCTCTTCCAGGTT